>WNGD01006790.1_pt1 | contig 10895 bp, 5 predicted proteins | sample 5400671 | NCBI WGS metagenome assembly WNGD01 (sample SAMN13153369, study PRJNA577476) | soil metagenome | isolation source: 40 cm soil or saprolite under grassland replicate 2 | place: USA:California | collected 2016-06-15
CTTGGTCAGATGCTGGCCGAAGCCGGCGTCAGTTTTGTGGACGGCGGGATTATCGGCGAGCCCGCCTGGAAGCCGAACACCACGTGTCTGTACCTGGCTGGATTACGCGCAGCGGATATTGCCGCTTGTTTTTCTGCCGGTCCACTGGAGACCCGGGTGCTCGGAGCGACCGTTGGCCGAGCGTCCGCTCTCAAGATGTGCTTTGCCGCCTATACGAAGGGCACACTTGCGCTCCTAAGCGCAATCCTTGCGACCGCCGAGAGTCTCGGTGTGCGAGACGCCTTGCTTCAGCAGTGGAGGCATGACGATCCGAATTTCGCGGACAACGTGTACAAACGTGTGCGCACCGTCACTGCCAAGGCCTGGCGATTTTCCGGAGAGATGGAGGAAATCTCCAGCACGTTTCGTGATGCCGGGTTGCCTGGCGAGTTCCATGCCGCTGCCGCGATCGTCTATCGCAGACTGGCCCAGTTCAAAGATTCAGGAACGCCGCCGACAATTGAGGACGTGCTGGGCGCGTTGTTGCAGACAGAAAACCAGCCAAGTTAACATCGCTACCAAATGAAGTCGGGAGCCGAGCCCGGAGTTTTGCCATCCAGCAAGGTGAGGTCTCAGGGAATTTTAGAGCCTGCCCGCCCGATGGGTCACGCCTGGCTGGGGTTGCTGTTGCTTTGCGCAACGTTGGTCGCGTACCTGCCTGCGATTCGCGGCGGATTGCTGTGGGACGACAACGCCCACGTCACCCGCGCGGATCTCCAATCCTTGCTTGGTCTGTGGCGAATATGGTTCCAGCTTGGCGCGACGCAGCAGTACTATCCCCTGCTGCACAGTGCGTTCTGGGTGGAGCACCGGTTGTGGGGGGACGCGACCGTCGGTTATCACCTGGTTAACGTGGTGCTGCACGCAGCGGCGGCGTGTTTATTTGCGCTTGTCCTGCACCGGCTGTCGATGAGGGGCGCGTGGCTTGGAGCGTTCATTTTCGCACTGCATCCGGTGTGTGTGGAGTCGGTGGCGTGGATTTCGGAGCAGAAGAACACGCTGTCGACGGTGTTCTATCTGTCGGCGATGCTGGTATATCTGCGGCATGATGAGGAGTCGAATGGCGAGACGTGGGAGGCCTTGCCAGGTCGTTGGCAGAGAAATCGGACCCGAACGCGCTTCCTCCATCTCACGCCTCACTATTTCTTCGCACTTGCGCTTTTCATTGCCGCCCTGCTGAGCAAAAGCGTGACGGCGACGCTGCCGGCGGCGCTGCTGGTAGTGATATGGTGGCGGCGGGGGAGGCTGTCCTGGATGGAGGATGTCCTGCCGCTGTCGCCCTGGTTTGCGTTGGGAATGGCCGCGGGGTTGTTCACGGCGTGGGTGGAGCGCCGGTTCGTGGGCGCGGAAGGAGTGGAGTTCACGCTGAGTGCGGTGCAGCGGTTCCTGGTTGCGGGACGAGTGGTATGGTTTTATCTCGGAAAGCTTCTGTGGCCTGCGAACCTGATGTTTATTTATCCGCGCTGGGACGTGAGCGGCGCCGTGTGGTGGCAGTATTTGTATCCGGCCGGGATATTGGCCCTCGTCGGGGCAGCATGGATGATCCGCGGCCGCGCGCGCGGGCCTCTCGCGGTGCTGCTTTTTTACGTAGGCTCGCTGTTTCCGGCGCTTGGATTTTTCAATGCCTACCCCTTCATCTATTCCTTTGTGGCGGATCACTTCCAATACCTCGCCAGCTTGGGGGTGATCGCATTGGTTGCCGCCGGCTACGGGAAGTGGCCGACTGCGGCCGCTGCCGCGGCGATCTGCGTACTCGGCACGCTTACTTGGTTTGAATGCCGGATATACCGCGATTCGGAGACGTTGTATCGGACGACGCTGGCGCGCAATCCCGGTTGCTGGATGGCGTACAACAATCTCGGTTTCGTTGTCCAGGGCGACGGCAGGGTGTCGGAGGCCAGTGCCCTCTATCAGCAGGCATTGAGGATCAAACCGGATTACGTCGAAGCACACAGCAACCTGGGGACCGTGTTTTACACCGAGGGTCGTTTGGCAGACGCAATCGCCCAATTCGAGGAGGCACTGCGGCTCAGGCCGAATTACGCCGAAGCCCGGAACAATCTCGGCAACTCCTTGGTTGCCGCGAACCGGCTGCCAGAAGCGATCGCTCAATTCGAGGAGGCGTTGCGGCTGAAACCAAGCTATCCCGAAGCCAACCTCAATTTGGGATCCGCGCTGTTCAGGGTTCACCGGCTTCCCGAAGCGACCACCAGCATCAAAGAAGCACTCCGGCTCAAACCCGACTACGCGGAAGCCCACGACGCCTTAGGCGTTGTATGGTACAACTCCGGCCGTTTGCCGGAGGCGATCGCTCAATTCGAGGAGGCGGTTCATTTGAAGCCGGATTATGGCGCTGCTCACCGGGACCTGAGTGCGGCGCTGTGGGCATCCGGCCGGCCGACCGAGGCCATCGCCGAATTGGAAGCTGCGCTGCGCCTCGCTCCGGATGACACGGAAGCGGCCAGTGCTCTAGGCAGTGCGTATTATATGGCGGGCCGCTTCCCGGAGGCGGCCGCGCGGTACGAGGACGTATTGCGGCTCAAACCCAGTCAGGCGGATGCCCACAACAGTCTGGGTCTCGCCTTGCAGTCTTTGCACAGGCCTGAGGAGGCCTTGGCACACTTTCGGGAGGCGATACGGCTGAGTCCCGATTACGCTGAGGCCCACTATAACCTGGGCCTTAGCCTGACAGCGTTCGGCCGCCGTGACGAGGCGATGGCCGAATTCAAGGCCGCAGTGCGATACAAGCCCGACTACGCCGAGGCCCACGACCATCTGGGCGCCGTGTTTTATGCCGTCGGCCGATTCGCGGAGGCGGTTGCGGAGTTCGCTGAGACCGTGCGGCTCAAGCCGGATCTGGCTGGGGCCCGTGATAATTTGGAACTTGCACGGCGTGCTGTGGGATCGGCGGGACAAGCCAAGGGCGCGCGATGACGTGCTCTCAAACCATGGTCTGGATGAGTCCAAAGCCAACCCGCAAGAGGGTCGTATATAGATGATAGAAGGCCTGGCCAGATCCGAAGGTTGTCCCACATTGCGGCTTTGCCCAACGGAAGACAATGCTCTGACTGTAGGGGCGGTCTATGACCGCCCGTTCTTCCTAGATTCAACGAAATACGGGCGGTCATAGACCGCCCCTAAAGTTGCGAACTTCGCATCCGACGATTCGTTGGACAAAGCCCGTGCGGCCGAACTCCAAAAAAGTTCTAAACGAATTTCTTCTTCGAGCGGTATTACCTACTGAGGGTAATTCGAATGGAATTCCGGCCGGACGGTTCATCTCTTAAAGTCAGCGCGCTGTGGATGTCCAGCCTGGAGTCGACACCGGAAAATCCAGCGCCAGCGGCGGAAATGACTGCTTTGCTGGAGCAGGCAATGGCCGGGGATTCCGCGGCTTTCGAGCAAATCCTGATCCGGCATGAACGCCGTGTTCTAAGGCTTGCCTGGAGACTGCTTGGAAGCATGGCTGACGCGCAGGATGCGGCACAGGAAGTGTTCCTCCGCGCCTTCAAATATCTCCACCGATTCGATGTTCGCCAGCCTTTCCAGCCCTGGCTCCTGAGGATGACCGTGAATGTTTGTCGGGACCTTGGCCGGAAGAGGCAGCGGCAGAGAAGAATTTTTTCGGATATCGATCCGCTCTATGTTGAATTCGAGGATAGGGGCTCTGCAAACGACCCGCACCACGCGCTGGCATCCGAACAACAAAAGCAGATTCTTCAGAAGGCGCTAACGGCGCTGCCTGAGAAGCAAAGGACGGCTCTGATTCTTCGAGATATCGAAGGTCTGTCGACGGCAGAAGTTGCGGAGATCCTCGAATCCTCCGAGACGACTGTGCGGTCGCAGATCAGCAGCGCGCGGGTGAAGCTCAAGAGGGCCTTGCAGGGAGTACGGACATGAAGTGCGGATATTCGGAAGAACTGTTGGCTCTATACGTGGAAGGCGACCTGGTGCAGAACGAAACCGCCCGTGTCGAGGGTCATCTTCTAGAGTGCGCCGATTGTTGCGAATTCACTTCAGAGCTTCGCCACAGCCAGTCCATATTCAAGTCACTGCGGCAGGAAACCATCAGCGGAACCGCGCTCGCGAGCGTGCGGCAGCGGGTGTTCGCGAAAATGGAAACGTCATCCGGTTGGGTACTGAAGCTGGAGAGGCACTTGCTCGGATTTCGCCGAAAGTATGCATTAGCCGGTCTTGCGATTGTCGCAGTCGCCTCCGTCGCGGTCTGGCAGATTGCGCGTGTGCAGCAGCATGCCAACGCCCCGGTGCGATTCGCAGCGACTCCGCCGGAGAAAGCAACGTTAATTCCAGGGCCTGCGCCAGAGGTTGAACGCGTCCGAGCGCCGGCGAAACCTGTCAAGCTGCAGTCGAAACCGAAGCCGGCACCAATGACTCCTGCGGTCGAGGAACATCGAGAGTTCGTCGTCAAAATGCTCACGGATGATCCGAATGTCATCATTTATTGGCTCGTCGATCTCAAGGGAGGATCCGAATGAATCGCTGTCATAAAACCATCGTGTCGGTCGTGTTGTGTTCTGTAATCATGCTGGGTGTTTGCGGCGGACTGCACGCGCAAGCGAATCCCCCTCGCGCCGTGTTTCTGAATGCCCAAGCCGCCGCGCCTCAGCCCCCGCTTCCGGACCCCGAACAAGACTGGGAAACCAAAATCTTTGACGTGAAATACGCAGACTTGAACGCCCTCACGGGCGTACTCATGATGTTTCGCGCTCGGATCAGTGCGTCGCCTGCCTTGCGCGTACTTTCGGTAAGGGCGCCGAAAGAGATCATGCCGGCAATCGAGGATGCCATTAAGCGGTTTGATGTCCCAACGCCTGCGAAAAAGAGCATCGAACTGACGATCTATGTTCTTAGCGCCACAGACCAGCAGGATACCGCACCGCTACCGCCGCCCTTGCAACCGGTCGTGACCCAACTCAAGAACGTGTTCTCCTATGCCGGTTATAAACTGCTCGATACGCTCATTATCCGTGGAGCTGATTCCGAGCAAACGAGCACTCGAGGGATTCTGCCGGCATTTACCGTTGCTACCGCACTGACGTTCTATTCATTCCGTGGGACGTTCCATGTGCGAAGTTCTGATCAGAACGAACCCATTCTGCGGCTGGATCAGATGAACTTCGCCGTCCAGGTCCCCGTTATGACAGCGGGAATCCAGTTTCAATATACTGACGTCGCAATCGCCACCGATGTGGAAATACCGCGCGGCCAGCAGGTCGTCATCGGTAAGGCAACGGTCCGGGAGAACGCGCTCATTTTGGTGATGAGCGCGAAGGTTCTGGATTGAGCCGAGAGCTATCCTCATTTCTACCAGTTCTTGGACGCATCTATGGGAAAGCATGTAGTCGCGGGCGGTCACGTATGAGGAAACAAACGATCTGACCAATGCTCAATTCCCAATGCTCAATTCCCATCCGATGAGCATTGGGAATTGAGCATTGGTCAGAACTTGTCTTCAATCTTTTCTGGCATACGTTACCGTAATTCTGAAATGCAGTACTTAGCCCTAGCTTCCCTAGAAATTCAGACGAGCGCCGATAGTAAATCTCCGGTTTCCGCCCGCGGTTGTAATGCGCCCGAAGCTGGTGGAATTGATGCTCAAGTTCGCAGGGGTCGGGACACTAAAATTCGGGTGATTCAATACATTGACGACGTCCATGCGAAATTCAAATTCTTTCGTTTCCGTCATCCTCACACGCTTGATCAAGTTGGCATTGAAACCGACGGCCGGCGGCCCTTCGACCCATTTCAAGCCAAGAGTGCCGTTTTTTCCTGGAACCGGATTCACCAGGAGAAGCTTGCCTTGAGAATCGGTAATCGCCTTGTTGCTGAATTGGCCATTGAGCCCGTTGCTTGACGTGACACCGGCCATCGACGGATCGGGGATTTGCTGGATGCCGGGGAAGTAAATCACCCCATTGGCGACCTTCGTGACTTTTCCCGCGTTCTTTGGGAAGTCTCCGACGATATCCGGGGTCGTGACCGTGGTGGAGGCGCTAGTGGCACTGGCGGCGCTAGTGAATGTCCAGAGAGGAGACGTGATCGTCAGCGGCGCTCCCGAAGTCCAACTGAAGACTCCGCCCAACTGCCAACGCTCGACCAACCGCTGGACGAAACTGGATGTGTTACCGAGGAACGGCCGGCCCGGTCCGAAGGGCAACTCGTATGTGCCATTGGTAGAGAACGCGTGCGTGCGATGGTATCCCAGCAGAGCTCTATTCGCTGAACGGTTATTAGGATCCCGATAGTCTATAGTGGAATCCCCATCGTTTTCGCCGATCGCGCGGCTGAACGTATATAGCGTCTGGTTCGTGAAGCCTTGCGAAAGCCGTTTCGTCAACTGGACCTCCATAGAGTGATATGTGGAATTGCCCGGATTTCCATGCAAGGTCACGAACTGAAACTGCGGATTGAAGACGAAAAAATTTTCGGAGAACAATCTGCTGTTCCGGACGAAGCCACCGCCCTTACCGGTGATGCTCGTGCTGCGGTTCAGGTATTCCGCCAACTGCGCGGCGCTGCCGTTTGCGATAAAAGCTCGAGTATTGTTGTTTGAGCGCAGGGATGCCGATGCTGTAACGGTCGTGCCATTGATCATCCCCGAACCCAAATTGAGGCCTTGTAGCATTTGATCGAAGAGAGCGGCATTGCCTCCCGCGCGTGTCGTATTGAACGCTTCAAGAAAATTGTTCTTGAAAATGTCCACGGGGTTGAGCGGAATTCCTCCCCAAAGCTTCGTGCCCTTGGCGCCGACATAGGCGACGCTGAGCGCCATACCCTGTCCCAGATCGCGCTGAATCTCGAAGTTGAAGTTTTGAATATAAGGGGCCACGCGGTTTGAGGCGCCCATAGGAATAGTCTCATTCCGGCTGCCGTCCAGGGGAACAGGCGCAAGCGGCGCAAACTGCTGCGGTATAGGCAACGTGATGTTGGCAAGCGACAGGTAACTCGACGACGTGTAAGACAGACCGTTGTTCACAGAACCTGCGAATGTGCCCGGAAGTGCACGCCCAAAAACGGACGACAGCGCCACAGTACTGAGGGAACTGCCCGTATAGCTCCAGCCATATCCCGCCCGCAGGACGGTCTTGTCCTTGCCAAACCAGGGAAGTGACCAGCTCAAGCCAAAGGAGGGCGCAAAGTTGTTCCAGTCGTCGCCCCACATTTGCCTGGCCGGATTCGGCGAATGCTTGCCAACAAACTCCACCCTGGTCAAACCGCCGCAGGAAATTCCGCAGAGGCCTTTTTCCCTGTCCACCGGGGCGCCCGCTAAACCTTTACCTTCATATGGGACGCCGAAGTATTCGTAATGAACGCCGTAGTTCAGCGTTAGACTTGAACCGACCTTCCAACTGTCCTTTAAGAACAAACTAAATTCCGTTGTATGCCAATCGCGAATCTGTAATTTGACACCGTCTTTATAGCCGCGGAATACCAGATCCTTGGGATCTCTGATATCGAAGGCCTCCACGATGCTGGCCACCGACCCTGACAAATCGGTCAGCAAATTCCGCGCTAGAGCTTGGTTGTTGCCCGTAAGATCGCGAATCGCGACGTTATCGACTCCGCTCACTGCCACGCCTCCGGCGCCCAAAACCGCCCGCGGAGTGAAATTGGTATCGCTTCCGGACCGGGAGGCGGCGAAGCGCAGCTCACCCCCAAATTTGAACGCATGTGCGCCCTTGGTCCAACTGAGGTTATCCGCATAACTGTAGAGTGGACTGTTGGATTGACGGGTTTCCGGGTTCGACGCACTCCACTTCAGGAGGTTTTCCGGGAAGAGCGTCGTGTGAACCAGGAGCGGGATCCCGTTGTATTGCGGAAGGATCTTAAAGGCCGTCAAGCCCGGCTCGACGGGTTCGCCTTCATTGAAAAGGGGCCTTCCCACGTAATATGCCGCCCAACTGGCTTGCTTGGTGTTCCGATATCCCACACGGAGTTCGTTCACGATGGACGAGGACAGCGTGGATACGAGAGATCCGTTATAGATCCTGGGCCATTTGTTGTTCGCGCCATCGTACCCGCCGGGCCACTGCTGGATGCCGGCCTGTGTGGTGTGGTTCAGGCCGCGTTCGTACGTATGGGTGAAACTGAGCTTGTGATTGGAACTGAAGCTATGATCGAGCCGTATGTTGAATTGGTCGCGGTTGGTGTCGTATCCATTTCCATCGGACTGGTCTATGCCACTGATCCTGCGCGTGAAGCGAAAGCCCGCCGTATTCAGACCGTCGATGGTCAGAGCAGGAGTCACCGCGCTGCTTGCTGCACCTGTGAAGTCGTTCGGCAGCGGCATTCTTGAGAGCAACGAGTTTTGAATAAAACCGGTCGGATCAAATCCCGGCCGGTTCGGATCGCGGCCGAACACGCTGAATTGTTGAAGGTCGCCTGTCGCGTTGGCGGGCTTCACCGGATTGCCGTTCCGATCCACCGTTGGGTTGTTGGAAGTCGCGTTCTGGTTGTCCACGCCTGGGAAAAATCGGAAGATGCCTTGCCGCGCCTCGGCGGTCAACACGGGGCCCACGAAAGTCTGTTTAAAGAGGTCCCGTTGTTCGTCCACCAGGACGAAGAAAAATGTCTTGTTCTTGATGATAGGCCCGCCGATACGGCCTCCAAACTGATTCCGGTTCTCGTAGTCTTTCGGGACACCATTAAAGTTGTTGAACCAGTTGCTGGCATCGAGCGCGGAATTGCGATTGTTCCAGAACAGGCTGCCGCGGAACTGATTGGTTCCTGAGCGTGTGACCATTTGCACCTGTCCGGAACCGCGTCCCATCTCCGCATCCACAGGCGCAGTGATGATGCGCACCTCCTCGACCAGGTCTGGACTCACGTATGTGGACGAAAATGCTCCGTGGAGATACCGTCCATCGGAGACGACGAACCCATCTCGCGTCGTATTCACGGCGCTGAGGCGCCCGCCGGCAAAGAATCCAACATCTCCCGCGGACGAACCGGTATTCGTTCCCTCACCGCTGACCGCATTGCTGACGCCGGCCATCGAAGTGACCAAATCCATCACGTTGCGTCCTCCAAGTGGGAGGTCGCGTACCCTGTATTCGGGCAGTACGGTGCCAACTGAGGATGACGATGTCGCAATCAGCGTGTCGGCTGCGATGGTCACTTCAACACTCTGCGCCACCGAACCGACCTGCAAGGTGAAGTTCAACCGCACTTGCTGGGATATGCCAAGGGCGACCTCGTTGTAGGTTTGGGTCCGAAACCCAGACAGCTCTGCGCTAACCTTGTACGTTCCGGTTTGCAGACTGGCAAACTGGTACGCTCCCGCCTCATTGCTCAACACGGTCGTGACGATTCCAGTTCCGGTATTCGTCGCCGTGATTGTCACACCGGGAATTAATGCGCCCGACGCATCGGAAACGGTTCCGCCCAATGTCGCATTGCTTGTCTGGGCGAATGTGTGAGTGGATAGGATGACGACCAGAAACACTACGGCTGAGACGAGAACATTTTTCATAAGCACCCCCCACATCCTCTCCTGGCAGAGAGGAACTCCAACTGTTTTAATGTCTTTCTGAAAATTTGCGCCGATTATAGCAGCGCACTCCGACGCGTCCAAGGAAATCGGATTTTCGGTTTTGTGTCCCGTCCGAAGAGCAGGTTTTCAACAGAAGGGTTAGGGATCCCGCGGGCGGCGTGATCAAATAAGACGCTCAAGAACCCGTTCATGGGACAGTCGGGAACGGCCACGCAGCCAGATCCAAAATCTGCAATCGCCAATCGTCAGGTACGCAACAAAGATGTGCAATATCCTCAGCAATTGCTTTGGCTGATTGCCCATGGCTGTTAAACATTGGCGATCGGCGAATGCGAAGCGGCGATATTCAAAAACCAGCAAGCGATTTTTGTGCAAAGCCTCTCCTGATCTCCCCAGGGGTGAATTTCTCCGAGGATGAGCCGATAGCCAGCATGCCGCTATTCGATGGGCACCACGGGAATGGTCACAACGCCCGTAGGATCGAACGCCAGAGCGGCGACGGCGAGTTGGGTTGTGGACCGGACGGTGATTGTTCCGGCAAAATCCGCATTCTGGAGTTCGGCGAAAAGCTCGTGTACGTATCGAGACAACTGCTCGCCGCGACTGAGAGTTCGTTCAACCCGAAACATTTCTTCGCCTGTGACTCTTGCGTGAAACCGGATGGTGACCGTGGCGGGCTCAGTTGACAGGTTCAGGACGGCAACGCCGGTGCTGATGCCATTCGACTGTACGCGGCGGACATCAAAAATCACATTCCGCGCCGGGCTTGCAGGGTACACCGTCAACTGTGGGCCGGCGCCGCGAATCAGAGCATATGCGGAGATGCGCGCATTCGAGCGTAGCCGGGCGGTTCCGACGTTGAGCGTTGCCGAACTGCCTTCCGACGCATTTACCGAGCGTGATGCCAGCGGGGGAATCGTCATCGTAATGCTCGAACGCAATCTGCCGTCCGGGAGGATTTCGTTTAAATTCGTCTCCAGGGGACTGCCACTGAGATTCGTCAGCGAAAGTGTGACCTCGGCCGCTCTGGCCGGATCTGGATTGGTCATCGTGATTGCGGTGGAGTATCCGCCGCCGACCACAAACTGAGGCAAGAGTAGATCCTCGTTTACTGCGAAGAAATCGGATTGGGCGGTCGTGCCGTAGCCCTCAACGGGCGACCCTCCCGGAATGAAAACACGATTTCCGACAACCGCTGCCCCAATGCCGTGCCGCGGCTGCGGCATGGGCTCCAGCGTAGACCAGGAATCGAGATCCGCGTTGTAGGCCTCATGCTGCGGGAAGGTGCCGAACGATGAAGCGGGATTTCCTTCGCCTCCGAAGACGAACAGGAAATTGCCGA
>WNGD01007202.1_pt1 | contig 10895 bp, 8 predicted proteins | sample 5400671 | NCBI WGS metagenome assembly WNGD01 (sample SAMN13153369, study PRJNA577476) | soil metagenome | isolation source: 40 cm soil or saprolite under grassland replicate 2 | place: USA:California | collected 2016-06-15
CCGCCGTCGACGACCACGACCTGGCCCGTCATGTAGGAAGATGCCGCGCTGGCCAGGAAGACGGCCGGGCCTGCCATCTCGTCCGCCCGGCCCCAGCGGTGCATCGGGACCGCCGCCACGGTGGCCGGCCCGGCGACCGGGTCCGCCCACAGCTGGCGGTTGAGTTCGGTGGCCGTCCAGCCAGGGCACAGGGCATTTACCCGCACCCCGGTGGCGCCCCACTCGACCGCCAGCGACTTCGTCAGCGAGACCAGGCCCGCCTTCGCCGCGCCGTACGGAGACAGCAGCGGGGACCCGGTCACTCCGGCCACCGACGCGACATTGATCACCGATCCCGCACCGCGCTCCACCAGGTGTCCGCCGATCGCGTGGCAGACGTACACCGCGGAGTCCAGGTTGAGCCGCATCAGCTTGTCCCAGCCGGACAGCCGCAGGTCGAGGAAGGCCGCCATGAAGTTCGAGCCGCCCGCGTTGTTCACCACCACGTCCACGTGCCCGAGCTGCTCGATCGCCGTTTCGACGGCAGCGTCTACCGCATCCTGGCTGGTGACATCGGCCGGAATGACGAAAGCCTTGCGGCCGAGCGCGATGATGCCCGCCGCGGTCTCGGCGAGCCCCTGCTCGCTGCGCGCGACCAGGGCAACGTCGGCGCCGGCGCCGGCCATGGCGACCGCGATCGACCGGCCGATCCCGCGGGACGCGCCAGTGACGAATGCGTTCTTGCCAGTCAGGTCGAAGAGGCTCACGCTCAGTCCTTCCATTCGGTGGGGAGTGGCCAGGCGCCAGGGTTGACTCGCCGCACGATCTCATTCAGCACGATACGGACATAAGTCTCCCCCACCCAGAGATGCTTTGCCCTGTCCACCGCCACGACCTCTGCCTGCGGCACCCGGGCGAACCGCGCCCGGGCCGCGGCCGGCGGCAGGTAGTCGTCGAACTCGGGTACCAGGGCCAACAGCGGGCGGCCGGACGCCGCCCAGCCATCGAGGTCGGCGCCCGTTGCCCGGTGCAGCGCTGGCGACAGCAGGATTGCCCCTTCGACGGCCGGGTCGTTTCCCCACCTCAGCGCCAGCTCGGTGCCGAAGGACCAGCCGAGCAGCCAGCGTCGCGGCAGCCCGGCCGCGACGCAGTAGGCGATCGCGGCCGCGACATCGTGCCGCTCGGCCACGCCATCGGAGAACTCGCCATGGCTGGTCCCGTGCGCCGAGGACGTGCCGCGAGTGTTGAACCTGAGCACCGCGAGGTCCGCGAGGGCAGGCAGCCGGAACGCCGCCTTGCGGAACACGTGGCTGTCCATCATGCCGCCCTGCGTCGGCAGCGGGTGCAGGCAGATCAGCGTGGCGGCAGGCGGGCGGAGCGCGGGCAGGGCCAGCTCGCCGACCAGGCTCAGCCCGTCGGCGGTGCGCAGGGTGACCGGCCGCCGGTCGGCTGGCAGCACGGTGCCTGGCCTTATCTCGCTCACCTGCACTGCCTCATCTGCGAGTCCCGCGACCGTAGCCGGGTGCGGGCCGGCGCGGCCGGCGCCGCCAGCACGGATTGTGCCAGTGCCGCCGCTCGTTCGCGCCATGGGCGTCGGCCGGCCACACCACGACATGCGCGGTCCCCGACACGATCTCCTGGTCGCAGCCGGGGCAGCGATACATCTTGGTGGCGGCGGCGCCGGGCACTTGCCGCACCACCCAGTCCCCGTCCGGCCACGCCTGGGCTTGCTCGGGACCGAGCCGGACCGGCGCCGGATCCGCGGCACGTCCGGCACCGTCGCCCGTGCCGCCGGCGCCGCGGCTGGCTCCGCCGCGCGGCTTGCGCGGCAGGTCGGCGGGGAGGCGGCGGGCCTTACGGGGACTCACGGCCGTCACTGTAAGGCATCCGGCCGGCATTCTGATCACGGGCAGCTTGCGAGGTCAGGCGCGGAACGCCAGCCCCGGCGGCCGCTTTCCTGCTGTCGGCTTCCCGGTCGGGCGCCGCACGGCCGCCTGCTCCTCCGCTGCCCATTCTCCCGCTGGCCCGTCGGCCGGCGACTGGGCTCGCCGCGCGGGGAACCCGCCAGTCCGCCACCGGGCCCGACCCTGATACAGCCATCACGTACCACCCATCCCGCCGTCGCCAGCCGCGTGATCAGGATCTCCTGGGTCTTTCGCCCATCTTTCCCCAGGAGTAGCATTACCTCCGCTCAGGTCCGGATCTTTACGGTCTTGGGCTATGCCCAGCGATGATCCGGGCATGGGGGGTCGAATGCGGCAGCAGCGAAGCTGCCCGCACGCGGTCGGAACTTTACGGGCGCATGCGGGCCGGCAGCTTGGTCCCGGCGGTTTGCCGGGCGAGCAGAGTGGCGCGTCGGAAGGCAGCGCCCGGTTGCCGCCGCCATCTACGGGATCATCCGCGGCGCGATCGGTGGCGCCGGCTGCGGCAGTATCGCTCCGGCTCGCCCACGCCGCGCGCGGCCCGCCGCCGGCTCGTCGATCGCCGCGAACTTTGCCGTGAGTGACCTTCTTATGCAGCTAACGCGCGGCCTCGGGCCGCGTCTTCGGTCAAGTGTGACCGGCCTTGTCGCCTGACCGGCGACATCAACCGTGCGACTGGGACCCGCACATGACGTGAGGGGAGGACTTGGGCCGGCCAGGGCCGGTACCGGCGGGTGCCCGTCGCCGGACACATTCCCAGGGAGGGGAACATGAGTAGATTGAGGATTCATCTGACCAGGCGAACGGCGGCCGTGCTGATCTCGGCCGCCGCGCTCGCCATCGGCATCGGCATCCCGTCGGTGAGCTTTGCCGACAGCGCGAGCGGGTGCGACTTCGCCGCGACAGGCACGACCCCGTCGTGTCTGCCGCCGCTGACCGGCAGTACCTTCGCCGGCGGCGACGGCAATCTGCTGACCAGCCCGACTACCTTCGGCACCACCGACTGGCAGAACGTCGCCGGGCTGAACACCGGCGTCGACACCGCCAGCGGGCCCGGGGACAACTCGTTCGGCCAGGGCACCAAGGAGGACAACGCCAACGTCACAACGGTGACTGGGTCGATCCCGCCCAACAAGAGCGACCTCACCCGCTTCTACGAGGCGTCCGAGTTCGCCGGCAACAGCAACTTCCTGTACCTGGCGTGGGAGCGAACCAATGTCCTCGGCTCCGCGAACATGGACTTCGAGATCAACCAGGCGACCACGCCGGGCCTCGGCAGCCCGGGCGCCCACACCATAAACCGGACCGCGGGCGACCTGCTGGTCACGTTCGACTTCACCAACGGCGGCGGCAGGCCAACCCTGGGGCTGCTCAGGTGGGTGACCGCCGGGCCGGCCAGCCAGTGCTTCGCCAGCAACAGCGTGCCCTGCTGGGGCAACCAAGTGAACCTGAACAGCTCCGACTCGATCGGGGCCGTCAACAACCTCGACGCCGTGACGGACCCGTTCACTAACAAGAGCCTCGCCGCGCTGACCTTCGGGGAGACGGCCATCAACCTGACCGCCGCCGGGGTGTTCCCGCCCGGAACCTGCGAGGCGTTCGGCAGCGCGTTCCTGAAGAGCCGCGCCTCAGCGTCATTCGGCGCCGAGGTCAAGGACTTCGTCGCGCCGGTGCCGGTGAACATCAGCAACTGCGGCCGGGTGACGATCATCAAGCATACCGACCCGCGAGGGATAAACCAGGACTTCAGCTACACCTCGACCATCCCGAACCCGGTGGGAACAGTGACCCCGCCGACGCCCAACTGCACATCCGACACCACGCCGGCCGCCTTCACGCTGAACGACAACGGGAACAGCACCGGGGACAGCGCCGCCAACACCGAGGACTGCACGAACGTGCTGGCGGGCAGCTATACCGTCGTGGAGGGGACGGAACCGGCCAACTTCGCGCTGGAGAGCCTGACCTGCACAGCCACGGGCGGTTCGAGCGGAAGCCAGGACGGCACGAATAAGTTCCAGGCAAATATCACGGTGACCCCAGGCGGTCACGTGACCTGCACCTACGTCAATCAGGCATCGGGAGCCATCCTGGTCACCAAGACCGCCAAGAACCATAACCTCGGCACGGGCCAGCATCCCCTGGCCGGGGTGACGTTCACGGTCAACGGAGTGTCGAAGACAACCGACGCCAGCGGGCAGGCGTGCTTCGACGGGCTGACCATCGGCAATACCTACACGGTTACCGAGACAGCCGCCCCGCCCGGGTACTCGATCGACACAAAGTCTAAGGATGTGACGCCGAGCGCGGCAGCCAGCTGCACCAGCGGCACGCCGGACGGCGTGACCTTCACCGACTCACCGCTTACCGACGTCTCCGTCAACGCCTCGTCCGAGGTGCCCGGAGCCACGAACACCACGATCAAGTGCGTCGATGCAACCAGCACCGACATCGGGAACTCGCCACAGGGCCCCAGCGACCCCGTCACGGTGACCGCCAACGGCCTGAAGCCCGGAACCTACACCTGCACGATCACAGTCGATCCGTGACCGAGAGGACGTAAAGGAGCAGCAGAGTAAGAAGGAGGGGCGGCCGGCTGGCCGCCCCTCCGCTTTGCCCACCGGCCCAGCGGGATCAGTTTGACGCGGCGGGCTCAGGCCGAGCGGCTCCTGGCAGGCGCCTGTTCGCGGTTGCCACGGATCGTGTTGCCGCTGCCCCTATTCACCACCGCGCGGCCGGTGTTCCGCAGCAGCCGCCCGAATCGGTTCAGGCCGATGTAGTTGCTGATGACGCGATTGTGGCTGGTGCCCGCGCGCAGCGTCACGCCATTGCCGGTATTGCCGCTGATCAGGTTCGATGGAAATGACTCGCGGATACCAATCGAGTTTCTGTACGCCGTGCCGCCGATAAGGACCCCGCCGCGCTGGTTACCCAACGCGTTCACGCCGGCCAGCTTGGTGCCGATGAAACTGCTGAAGACCCGGTTGTCATGTGCCTGTCCTGTTATCGCGAGCCCATAGCCCGCGTTCCCGGAGAAGGTGTCCTGCGGGATCACAGAATGCCGCGAGCCGCCAACCACGTTGGCATGCGCGGTGTCGTCGATGAGCAGACCGTCGTTGCCATTGGGCAGTGCCGTACTGCCGTTGGTCGTCAGGCCCACGATATTTGGGTCGATCGTTACCCCACTGGCATTACCGGCTAGCTCGATGCCGTTGTTCGCATTTCCGGAAAAAACATTCGTTCGAGCGAGGTTGTCGCCCCCGGTGGACGTGATCAGCAGGCCGTCATTGCCGTTCGGGGCGGCGCCCTTGAAGGCCAGCAGGCCGCCGAAGGTGTTGAAGGTGATGAATTTCCGCACCCGGTCGGTAACTTCTATGCCGTTGCGACCGTTGCCGGCCGATACGTTCCCGAGCGGAATAACGCCGCCTACCTGAGTATTGAACGAGGACCCGTCAACGCGGATGCCGTCTCGCCGGTTACTCACCGTAGTTGTATTGTTGGCGCCGATGCCGAGGAAATTTCCCTGGACAACCGTATTGTTCGAGCTCGTGATGCGCAGGCCATTCCTGCCGTTACCGCTCAAGACATTGTAGTAGACAAACGGATTATTGGTGAATTTGCAGCCTATCAGCGAATTATTGCTCGCCCCGTTGATCCGCACGCCGTTGCCAGCATTGCCGATCGCGGCATTCCCCTTAGCCGTCGTCCCGACAAAATTTCCGTTCAGCACGTTGTGCTGGGAATCGGTATCGATCAAGATCCCGCTCTTGGCGTTACCGGAGATCAGGTTGCCCAGCGGGGGCACGACGAAGACCGGAGTCACCGTGCCCTTGTCTCCGGTCGGATCATTCGCCCGGCCGGTAGCTGGGTCGACGAAGTCAGTGCCGCCGATCTCGTTGCCGCTGGACCTGCTGGTGAGCACCAGGCCATCGCCGCCGTTGGCAATGGCCGACCGGCCGGCCGCATTCGTCCCGATGCGGTTGGACACGACAGTGTTGCCGGACGACCCGGACAGCACGATGCCGCTTCCTGCATTTCCGGAGATCACGTTGGCGACCACGCCGGTGGCGCCCGATTTATTAAGCCCGATCAGGTTACCCGACGATGTCGCCGAAATGTAGACGCCGTCGCCATGGTTGCCGAATGCGGCCCCGGTCAGGTCTAGGCCAATATAGTCGCGGTTGAGAGTGATCGAGCTGGCGTTCAGGGTCACGCCGTTGCCGCTGGCGTTGTCCACGGCAACGCCGAGCAGCCGCGAGCCGTCCGAGCCCGCGGCAAATTGCAGGCCGGCGCGGGAGTTGCAGTTTATTTCCACCACCGGCGGGCCGCCGTTGACGTAAGTGGGTGCCGACCTGGCGTCGATTGTCACCGTTCGGGAGATGGCCGGCAGCTGCGTGACGAGGGTAATGGTTCCGTGCACAGCGAAGTGAATGACCGTGGAGCTTCCCGGTGAACCGGCATTAGCGCTCATCATCGCCGCGCGGAGTGAACCCGCGCCGGAGCTGCTGAGGCTCGTCACCACAACGGATCGCCTGGCTGCCGGCGCTGCCGACGTCAAGGCGGACGGTCCGGCGACCTGGGCCGAGGCCGCGGCCGCGACCACGCCCGCCGAGATAGCGACGGCCGTCGATGTGCAGCTGGCGATGCAGCCGATCGCAATGACCCGGAAAAGGTTCGTCGGCCGGAAAAGACCTATAGCGGGCAGCCAGCGGTGCCGAAACCGGGACCCTGTGACTCTCCTGGCCGTGGCGAACGAAGTGCGGAGAATTACCACAACGCCAGCCCTTCTAGGATATACTTTGCGCCGGAAGATCCTCGGACGCTTAGCAGTATGCGCCGTTACGCAGAGCGAATGCCACGACACACCGAACAGGACTCTGCGGCTTTCCGATAAGCGTTTCGGTTGATGGTCATATTGCATGACGATCGGGCGCAATGGTGACTTTCACCGATCCCCGGCCGGAGCAGAAATGAGGTTCGTCCCCAGGTCTGCGGGCGGGCAGTTCACCGCCCGGCGCGCCGCAGCCCTGGCAGACCGCTACAGTTGGCTTCCGTGCGGCTCGTCATCGCCCGATGCAGCGTGGACTACGCAGGGCGGCTGAATGCTCATCTCCCCTCGGCGCTGCGGCTGCTCATCGTCAAGGCTGACTCCTCGGTGCTGATCCATGCCGATGGCGGCAGCTACAAGCCGCTGAACTGGATGTCCCCGCCCTGCCGGCTGGACGAGCAGCCGGGCCGGTGGGTGGTCACCGGCAAGTCCGGCGAGACGCTGACGATCGAGATCACCGAAGTGGTCAGCGACTCGTCTTTCGAGCTCGGGACCGATCCCGGCCTGGTCAAAGACGGGGTCGAGTCGCATCTGCAGGAACTGCTCGCAGCGCAGATGCACGTACTCGGCGAGGGCTGGCGGCTGGTCCGCCGGGAGTTCCCGACCGCTATCGGGCCGGTCGACCTGATGTGCCGCGACGCCGGCGGCGTGAGCGTCGCCATCGAGGTCAAGCGCCGCGGCGAGATCGACGGCGTGGAGCAGCTCACCCGGTACCTGGAACTGCTGAACCGCGACCCGCTGCTGGCCCCGGTGCAGGGCATCTTCGCCGCGCAAGAGATCAGGCCCCAGGCCAGGGTGCTCGCCGAGGACCGCGGCATCCGATGCGTCACGCTGGACTACGACACGATGCGCGGGGCAGGCGACGGCGCACTGCGGCTGTTCTGAGCGCGATCACACCGCCCCGCCGACGGTCCTATCGACGGTCGTGTCCCGGGCGCGTTAGCGTTCGGTGCCAGGCGTGTCCGCCGGCCGCGGCGGCCCGCATGCGCAGCCACGCCGGGAATCCGCTGGAGGCACCCATGGAAGCGCCCCTGACACCGCTTGACTTCGCCCGCCGGACCCGCCGTCTGCACGGATCCCGCGAGGCGGTGGTCGACGGCGGGCTGCGGCTGTCCTACGAGCAGTTCTTCGATCGCTGCGACCGCTGGTCATCGGCGTTGCAGCAGCTGGGCGTCGCCCAGGGCGACCGGGTGGCCACCATCGCGCCGAACACCCACGCGCAGCTGGAGTCGTTCTATGCGGTGCCGCAGCTCGGGGCCGTGCTGGTGCCGGTCAATTACCGGCTGACCCCGGAGGACTTCGTCTATCGCCTTCACCCGCGACCGGCTGGCGCATTTCAAGGCCCCGCACAGCGTGACGTTCGTCGCGGAACTGCCGAAGACGGCGACCGGCAAGATCCAGAAGTACGTCCTGCGCGACGACGCGCCGAATCTCACCCGCCAGTAGTCCCGCACAGCTCCCCGCTGCTCGGCGGAAGTCAAGAAGGCGTCAGCCAGGCAGCAGGTGCGCGTTGACGGCGCGGGCGGCGGGGGCGAGTTCCGGGATCTCGATGACCGTGACCCCGGCGGCGCGCAGCCGGCCGGCCCCACCGCCGACGACGAAGACCGGCGGCTCCAGCCAGGCGATCACCACCCGGCGCAGGCCGGCCGCGATAACGAGCTCGGCGCAGCTGCGCGGCCTGGAGGCGCGGGCGGCGCATGGCTCAAGCGAGCTGTACAAGGTCGCCGAGCTGTCCAAGGTGGCCGAGCTGTCCGAGGTGGCCGAGCTGTCCGAGGTGGCCGAGCTGTCCGAGGTGGCACCGGGCAGCCGCGGGTCCGCGTGCACCGGCTGACTGCCGGGCGGCCGGGCACCAGGCGGCGGGCGGCGGGCGGCCCGCGGGGCCGCGGCTTGCGCGGGATCGGCAAGGACGGCTTTGGCGAGCGCGACCTCTTCGGCGTGGTCGTGCGGATCGCGCTCACGGGAGAAGCCGGTCGCGATGACGCCGCCGTCCCCGGCCACCAGGATCGCGCCGACGGAGAAGGCATGCGCCGATGGCGCGCAGCGCCTGGACAGCTCGATGGCCTCGGCCAGCCAGCGCCGGTCCGCATCGGCATCGCCGGGCGCGGCGGGCATGCCCTGTCCGCTGCCCGCCATCTGCTCCCCCGTTCCGGCCCGCCGCTGAGCTCGTCGCTACCCAACGGTATCTTCCGCGCCTGGCCCGGTGATTTACTTGGCATGCGGGGGCCTGAATTGCTGGACTTGATGACGGTGAGGGCAATGGCAACGACGACCTGGACGCATAGCCCGGCTAAGTCCGTGCAGACGTTCGACACGCTCAATCCCGCCACGTCGGAAGTCATCGCCACCTTTCCGGTCTGCGGCGAATACGAGATCCAGGCCGCGGTCGACCGCGCGCATCAGGCGGCGGCATGGTGGGCGGGCTTGCCGGCGAAGGGCCGGCGCATCCGCCTGCTGGCCTGGAAGTCGCACATCACCAGGTACATGGCCCGGCTTGCCGAGCTGGTGCATACCGAGACCGGCAAGCCGCTGGCCGACGCCCAGCTTGAGATCCTGCTGGCGATCGTGCACATCGACTGGGCCGCGAAGAACGCGCACAAGGTGCTGCGCCCGCGGCGGGTCCGCAGCGGCCTTATCGCGATCAACCAGGCAAGCACGCTCGAATACCAGCCGCTTGGCGTGGTCGGGATCATCGGCCCGTGGAACTACCCGGTGTTCACTCCGATGGGCTCGATCGCCTACGCGCTGGCGGCGGGGAACGCCGTGCTGTTCAAGCCCAGCGAGTTCACCCCGGCCGTCGGCGGCTGGCTGGTCAGCTCGTTCGCCGAGGTAGTGCCCGAGCAGCCGGTGCTGCAGCTCATCACCGGCGCCGGGGAGACCGGCGGCATCCTAGCCCGGAGCAACGTCCACAAGATCGCGTTCACCGGCTCGGCGGTCACGGCCAGGAAGGTCATGGCGGCCTGCGCGGAGAACCTCACCCCGCTGGTCGCCGAGTGCGGCGGGAAGGATGCCTTCATCGTCGGCGACGACGCGGACCTCGACGCCGCGGCCGATGCCGCTGCCTGGGGAGCACTGTCCAACGCGGGCCAGACTTGCATCGGGGTGGAACGCGTGTATGTGGCCGAGGATGTCTACCACACGTTCCTGGAAAAGCTTACGGAACGGGTCGCATCGGTCCGTCCCGGCGAAGATCGTGAAGCCGACTACGGGCCCATGACGATGCCCGGCCAGGTCGAGATCATCGAGAAGCACATAGCGGATGCGCTCGCCCGTGGCGGACGGCCCGTCGTCGGCGGCATGGCGAGCGTCCGGCGGCCGTTCGTCGGCCCGGTGATCCTCGCCGACGTGCCCGAGGAGAGCAGGGCGGTGACCGACGAGACCTTCGGGCCGACGGTCACGGTGACGAAGGTGGCCGATCTGGCCGAGGGCGTCCGGCTGGCGAACGGCGGCCGGTACGGCCTGGGCGCGACCGTGTTCTCCGGGAGCAAGAAGGAATCGATGACCGCCGCCAGGGCGCTGCGCAGCGGCATGACGGCGATAAACGCCGTGGTCTCCTACACCAGCGTCCCGGCGCTGCCGTTCGGCGGATCGGGCGACTCCGGCTTCGGCCGGATTCACGGCGCGGACGGGCTGCGCGAATTCTCCCGGCCGAAGGCCATCACCCGGCAGCGGATGAAGCCGATGGTGAACCTGACCTCATTCGACCGGACCGACGAGGACATGAAGAAGATCCTCGGCCTGGTCACCCTGCTGCACGGCAAGCGCTACAAGAAGTAAGGCCAGCCCCGGCAAAGCTTGCGGCGGGGCGCGGCCCGCCCGCGCGGCTGATCCACCCGGCGCCGCTCATGATCGCGGTGGGTTTCGGGGGTCCCAGCACCCGAAACCCACCGCGATCATGAACGGTGGCCCCTGCGAGCGTCGCCCGGCGGCGGCCACCCCGCAGCTGACCCACCCAGCGCCTCCATGATCACGGCGAGTTTCGGGGGTTCCGGAGGCTGTCGCACAACTCGTGATCTTGAATAGTCAAGCTGCTGGAACCCGGCGTTTTGAGCAGTTGATCCATATTTCCGAGGTCGGATGACTGCCTCAGATGGGTCCGGTGCTCCACTACGTGTGAGTAGGCGGGAATTGTGCGACAGCCTCTCCACCACCCGGAACCATCCGTGATC
>WNGD01016826.1_pt1 | contig 10894 bp, 8 predicted proteins | sample 5400671 | NCBI WGS metagenome assembly WNGD01 (sample SAMN13153369, study PRJNA577476) | soil metagenome | isolation source: 40 cm soil or saprolite under grassland replicate 2 | place: USA:California | collected 2016-06-15
GCGTAGGGTGGGCTGCACGGCGAGGTCCCATATCCCCATTTTGGTGTGGTATGGGCCTTTTCCGTGCAGCCTCCCTCCGAACCCGGTGTGCACCGTTTCGATGCGCCGGGCTCTCCAGCGATTTATGCCGCGTGCGCGGTGGGGTTGGCGTGGATGTACTCGTGGCATGGCGCGCAGACAATGAGGGTCTTGCGCCGCATTCGTGCCATGAGGGCGGCCCACGCGGGCTGGCCCGGCCCGGGCCTGCCGAGCTGGCTGAGCGCGGCGACTTGGTGGACGGCCACCGTGGTGCCGTGCTCGCACAGCTCGCATACCCGCTTGCGGAGCCGGTGGATCAGCTCCTTGCGGGGGTAGCCATTCCGGGCCGGGGCGGGGTCATGGATGACCGCGCGCCTGTCTTGCTTGAGGGGTATCCCGCCGAATCGTGCTACCAGATCCTTCTTGCCCTGGCGGTGCCGTCTGGCTTCGAAGCAGGTCCTGGGGCCGTGGCCGGTGATAACTTTCGCCTTGTAGCGGGCGGCCATCTTGGCCACGGAGGACTTGTGCTTGGCGGCCAGGGTTTTCAGCATCGATGTCTGGGCGTACCAGCACAGTGTGCTGAGCCGCCAGACGTCCTGGGCGAGCAGGTAGTAGTTCACGATGCCCCGGTATTCGGCTGCGTAGGTCCGGGCGATGTCGTAGTCGTCCAGGTTCTGCAGGCCGGGCCGGTGCCAGGGTTTGCCCCGGCGCCGGTAGGGGGCGATGTTGGCCTTGATCACGTCCGGCGGCACGCGCAGCGCGATTCTCCCGTTGGCCGACCGGCGGCCGTAGGTGATCCGGGTGTCGCAGTGCTGGACGATGATGTGGTAGCCGAGGAACCGCGCTGGCTGGGTGCGGGCGTGGCTGATCAGGGTCTTATCCTGGCTGAGTTCCAGCCCGAGGGTTTCCCGGAGGAACGCCGCCAGTTCGGCCTTGATCTGCTCGGCTTCGGCCTTTGGCCCGATATATCCCAGTATGTGATCGTCTGCGTACCTTATGTACCGCAGCCGCCGGTATCCGGGGTCCATCGGGTCGATGGAGGGGAGCGTGCGGATCTGGCGTGTCAGATCCCGGGCCGTGGCCCGGTCCCCGCGCTGCCGCGCGCTGTCCCGCCGGGCTCTTATCCTCATGTATTCGGGGTTTCTTGCCCGGCTGGCTCCCCGCGTGTATCGCGAGATCAGGTCCCTCTCGACGAACTCGTCGAGCTTATTCAGGTAGATGTTACTGAGGACGGGTGAAACCACACCACCTTGCGGTACCCCGCTGAGCGTGTCATGGTATTCCCAGTCCTCCAGATACCCGGCTTTGAGCATGTGACGGATCAGCCGGAGAAACCGCTGATCGTGGATTTTCTCCGCCAGGATCTTGACCATTATCTCGTGGTCCAAAGACCCGAAGCAGTCGGAGATGTCTCCCTCGATAAACCACGTGGTCCCGACCCAGGTGTTGCGGATTTCCCGCAATGCGGTGTGGCATCCGCGTCCTTTGCGGAACCCGTGGGACTGGTCTGAGAACTGCGGCTCATAATACGCCTCCAGCAGGAGGCGGACCACTTCGCCGACGAGTTTATCGGACCACGACGGCAGGCCCAGGGGACGGAGCTTCCCGTTCTTTTTCGGGATATAGATGCGGCGGGCCGGGACGAACCGGTACCGCTCGTGCCGCATCAGCTCGGTGATCTGGTCGATCTTGTCCTCGGACATGCCGTCGGCGGTTTCCTCGCTGGCACCCGGCGTCATCGCCCCCTGGTTGGAGTAGATGTTGCCGTACGCCAGCAAGTACAGGTTCTTGCTGAACATCTGCCGGTATAGCTGCGTGAGCGGCAGGCCCTTCCTGCCACGCTCGCGGAGAACGCTCAGTACCACTGCGGCTTCCTGCATTGCGCATGCCTCCTGGCCTGGTGCTATTCATCGCCTGTGCCCCTTCGCCCTGTGGACCGCCATTAACGGTCTCCAGATTGGCCGGACGTCACCCCGGCGGCTACTACGGGCACTCCGTCGCCATAGGACTCGCGTCCCTTAGGCGATCCCACGTTCACAACTGCTATACGTGATAGCGCGACTTAGGCGTCCCGTCCGTCTCCTTCAATGCCCTGACCGGGCATCGCTCCTGCACCCCGGAGGATTACCACAGGGATCTGCGCACCCTGCGGCAGGGGCCGGTGCCGGTTTCATGCGTCTTTCCGGCAGGCTCGGATTCTTGCCTTCTGGAGACTAGGCTTCAGGCAATGCGGCTTTCACCATATCGCGCGGATCTCCCGGCACGCCGCCCCGTACGCATCGGCAACGGCCGCCGGTTTCCTGGCATGCTATTTTCCCCATTCACCTTTCGGATCACGGGTAAGCCATCAGATCCAAAGACACCTCCTCCAGTCCATGCCCGCTCTGCGGGCTATATAGCAGTGCGCCTCGTGGCGCACCTATATAGCAGTGCGCCTCGTGGCGCACGCAGATCATCCAATTCTGGGCGCATCGTTCTGCCTGGAGTCTCCCGTCGTGCCGCAGTGGCCTGAGTAGCCGATAAGCATGCTGCCCGTTAATGTTCCGTTCGGGTTGGTCCTGCAGTTGCTGCCCGACGGTACACGCCGGATCCGCGCTGCTGAGTGGCGAGATCGACGACACGGCGACAATTAGTGCCATGGCCCTCAACGGCGTTCCGTGTTCGAATGCACGCCGATGGCGCCGTGGACAGGCACTGGCCGATCCATGCGTAGCGACTCGTCGTGTCACTTGCTGGCACGACGGCAATGCCGTTGCTTGTCTCATGCAACTATTTCGGGGTCAGTGAGAACACGGCCGTCCGCTGTGCGGCCAACGCCCCGCGAATTCCTACAGTCGCCGTACCCTGGGCGGTGACGGCCGGCCGATGTGTGGTTTCACCCCGCTGTCAGCCCTCCGGGAGCCGGGCCGGGCGGGGCCGGGTCAGCGCGTCGAACAGCCGTTGCACGGTGGCCACGTCGCCGGCGATGGCGAGTTCGCCGGCGTCGCGGGCCTCGGCCGCCGTGCGGCGGCCGGACAGGAGCGTGGCGAAGGTCGCCGCGTCCGTGGTCAGGGTGGCGTCAGGCCGGTGGGGGTCGCCCCGGGTGACGGTGGTCCGGCCGTCGGCGACCCGGACGGTGAATTGGTCCTCGGCGAAGTGCAGCGCGTAGGTCGCGGTGAGCCCGCCTGCGGCGACCGGGTCGAAGTCCGAGAGCAGCCCGACCATCAGGGCGTCGACCCCGATGTGGTCGTCGGTGTGCCGCCAGGGTGAGCGGCGCCCCCATCGGCCCAGGCTGATGATGACGGGCTCCAGTTCGCGGCCCCACTCGGTCAGTTCGTAGACCCAGGCGGCGGTCGGTGGGCCGAGCCGACGGCGCCGGATGACGCCGATGCCCTCCAGATCACGGAGCCGTTGCGAGATCCGGTTCGGGCCGGCGTTCGGCAGGCCGGTCCGCAGGTCCGCGAAGCGTTTCGGGCCGAACAGCAACTCCCGGACCACCAGCAGCGCCCACCTCTCGCCGATCAGGTCCAGGCTGTGCGCCGCGGCGCACGCGTCGCCGTACGACCGGGTGCCAGCCATACCGCTCACTCTAGCTCATCAGATACCGCTACGGACTCTTACAGTTACGATATTGTACTGCATAGTATGACCATGTAACTTCCTCTTTCACCGACGTTCCGACCGCAGGAGGCAGCCTTGATACTGATCACCGGAGCCAACGGCCGGCCTGGTACCGCCGTCGTCCGTGAGTTCGCCCGGCGCGGCGAACCGGTGCGAGCCCTGGTCCGCAACCCTGCCAACGCGCCGGCCATCGCCGCACCGGGGGTCGAGGTCGTGGTCGGCGACATGCTCGCGCCGGAGACCCTCGGGTCCGCACTGTCCGGAGTGGACCGTGTCCTGATGATCTCGGGCGCTGGCCCGCTGATGCTGGAAACCCAGTGCACCTTCATCGACGCTGCCAGGGCGACCGGCGTCACCCACGTGGCGAAGTTCTCCGGCGAGGACTCGGTCGAGGGTTTCGACCCGGAGCGGTTCCGTTCCACCCGCAGTCACGAACAGGTCCAGCGGTACCTGCAGGCCTCCGGGCTGGCCTGGACGATGCTGCGGCCGAGCCAGTTCATGCAGGTGTACCTGGAGGAGGCGCCGACCATCGCCCGCTCGGGCGAGCTGCGGCTGCCGCTCGGGTCGACCACCCTCGCCCCGGTCGACATCGCCGACATCGCCGCGGTGGCGTACCGGATCCTCACCACGCCCGGCCACGAGGGCCAGACCTACCGGATGACCGGCCCGGAGGCGCTCACCATGGCCGAGGTGGCCGACCGGATCGCGGCCGCCACCGGACGCCCGGTGCGCTACGTGGATGTGACACCGGAGCAGCGGTACCAGGAGTGGCTGGCCGCCGGGTACCCGCCGGAGCGGGCCGCCGCGTTCCGGCAGCTGTTCGCCGAACGCAGCCGGCTGGGCCGGTCCTCGGTACGCCTGGACACGCACCGGGCGTTCGGGGTGCAGCCGACCACCTTCGCCGAGTTCGCCGCCCGCAACGCGGCGGTATTCCGCGGCGAGGCGGCCTTCACCGCCACCCCCGGTGTGACCCGCTCCTGACGCCGGGTCTGTCCCGATAGTGCATGTGGCGGTAGGCCTTCGGCTCACTCCGGAGGTCACCCGCCCGGAACGTCCGTCCCCGCCAGAACGCGGGCGCCGGTCAGCTTATTCAGTCTGGGGCTCGCGCGATGGCGGCAGGTGCGGACGGTCCAAGCGCGCCTGCGCGCGGGAGGGCTGGCATTCCGAACGCGCGTGCCGGGCAACCGCTTGGCGGACTCGCACCTTACGGTGCATGTGCAGGAGCCCCGGACGGAGTTCGACCCGTTCCCGCGGGACGGGCAGCGCGGAGTCTTCGAGCGCGGGGTGGTGCGGATCGAAGGTCTCGACGGCGAGGTCCTCAGCTCGCGCGAGCACGCGCGGGCCGCGTTCTTCGGCCGCTCGGGCCTGCGCCGGAACCTTCGCTGGGACGCGCTGGATTGCGTCTACTTCGCCGGCTACGCACTGTGGAACTACCTCGCGTTCCCGTACCTCCTGACTCGCGAAGGTGTTGAGGTCAGCGAGGGAGATCCATGGAAGGCGGGGGCAGAGACCTGGCGGCGCCTGGACGCGAGCTTCCCGCCTGACATCGACACCCACTCGCCCCGCCAGACGTTCTACGTCGATGCCGGTGGTCTCCTGCGGCGCCACGACTACATCCCCTTGGTGATCGGCTTGGCGCGGAACGCTCACTACGCTCACTATTGCGCCGACCATGTTCGGGCTGGCGGGTTGGTGTTCCCGACTCGCCGGTGGGTCCACCTGCTCGGCCCCGGCGACCGCTCGCTGCCCTTTCCGAACGTCGTGTCGCTGCAGCTGACCGACCTACGCGTCGAGACCGAGTAGGTTTCGCCGGAGGCCGCCACGGTAAGTAGTCGGGAATCTTGAGCACGTGGGCCAGACCTTGGTTGCCACGCGGAGTGATTTCCGGCAGCCTCCCTCCCAGGGTGAAGTGCAAAGTCGTTTTCCCCAGGGTCACGTTTAGGCTTTTTCGTCCGCGGTGTTCTGGTGAGATTGCAGCCGACGCGGCGGCGTTGTTGCCCTCTGCCCCGTTCTCAGCGTGCCTGCTGCTCGTCTGAAGCATGCTCACTGCTTGTGGGCCGGGCGGAGGTCGGGCGTGTCGTCGGGGAAGGTGGGGGCTTCGGCGCCGCCGTCGATCTCGATGATCTTGCCGGTGATGTAGCTCGCGGCGGGTGAGGCGAGCCACCGAGCGGTGTTTGCTACGTCGGCGACCGTGGCCAGCCGGTGCAGCGGGGTGGCCGAGGCGATCTGCTGCCGTAGTTTGTCGTTGAGCACCGTTTTCAGGCCGTCGGTCTCCACCACGCCGGGGGCGATCCCGTTCACCCGGACGCCAGGCGCGAGTTCCGCCGCCAGGAGGCGGGTCAGCTGGGCGAGCGCAGCCTTGACTGTCCCGTAGGTGACCATCTGGCGCGCGGTGAGGTGGCCCATTCTCGACGTGATGTTGATCACCGCGCCGCGGCCGCTGTCGAGCAGGTACGGGGTCGCCCGTCTGGTGAGCTCGAACGGTGCGGCGACGTTGAAGTGGAACGCCTGGTCGAGGGCTTCGGGGGTGGTGTCGAGGTAGGCGGCGGGCATCGCGCCACCGGCGTTGTTGACCAGGATGTCGAGCCTGCCGTGCCCGGTGATGGCGCGCTCGATGATCTGTACTGCCCCGGACACGTCGGTGAGGTCGGCCGGGATGACCGACGCCAGCCGGCCCGCCGCCCGCACGGCGCCGGCAACGTCCTCGAGCTCGGCTGAGGTGCGGGCGACGAGGACCACGTCCGCCCCGGCCTGGGCGTAGACCTGGGCGATTCCCGCCCCGATCCCCCTGCCCGCGCCGGTGACCAGCGCAACGTACCCGTCCAGCCGGAACTCATCGGCGCCCGGGCCGGGCGGCGCCGGTTGAACAGCCTGGGCCACGTCCCTGCCTCTATTAGTTGATGATTTGTAACAGGGACTATTATCTGTGACTGCAGGGCGGGGCGGAAGGAGGCACATTCATGTCCCAGGCGAACACCGCTGTGCCCGCGCACGCCCAGGAGGAGGAGGCGTGCCCCATCGGGGAGGTGCTCGACCACATCGCGGGCAAGTGGAGCATCGGCATCATCGCCGCTGCCGCCGCCGGGCCCATCCGCTTCACCGAACTGGAGCGCGCCATCGCGGGGATCAGCCGCCGGATGCTGACCCTCAACCTGCGCAAGCTGGAACGCGACGGCCTGCTCGTCCGGACCGTGTACCCGACCGTGCCACCCAAGGTCGAATACCGCCTCACCCCCATCGCCCGCGAGCTCGGCGAGTCATTCGCAACCCTCACTGCGTGGGCGGAACGACACCGCCGCGCCATCGCCGCAGCCCGCAATGCCTACGACCGCCGGCCCGGCGACTCAGCGAGCGGACTGGCCGCCGCCAGCGCCGCGGGCATCAGCCCGCACCCCTCCGCTGAGGAAATGACAGATTAAGAAGAGCCCTGCGAAGATCAGTGAGAACAGGACCGGCGGCCCAGGTCCGCATGACGGCGGCGTAACGCCGGCCGCAGCCGGCTTGGGTCACCGATCGCAGCGACCGCGGATCCCGGCGGATCTCGCCCGGGTTAAGCCGCACATTACGCGGAAAGCGGCAGGGCGCGCCCGGGGCAGGTGAGCGTCCGCGCAGTGCCGGTCGCGGCACGGGCGGTGGGGACCGGTCGTCGGGCGGGTCCCCACCACCACCACTCACCGCCATCAGCGCGGCGCGGATGCAGGTGCGCCGCCTCCGCGCCAGCGGCCACCGCAGCAGCGGCCGAGGCGGCCAGCTCCGCCGGGGTCAGCGGCACGGCGGGATGGTCGGGCGGCTGCGCCCGCCATTGAGGCGCACCTTCATACGCTCAATCCGCGTGCCCACCTAGCCATGCTCGCATCACGGACTCCACATAGCACGTCCATGCATCCCGGTCTGCGCCGCAGCTTGCGCGCTCCCAGTCACGTCGGCACCTGCCTCGCCTGCGGCCTGGCAGCTCCGTGATCGTGGTCCTCTGCGCCTCGGGGTTCGTGACCGCCGGAGAGTTGGCCAGGTGGGTGCGGGAACTCCAAGCGGCCCTGGCCAGGCTCTTCTGCAGGCCCGGGCCGGGCGTGGCGTTGCGCGATAGCGGCCGCCAGCAGGCCTGCGGCGCTGGCCGCCGCGGCGGCTACCGCGACGGCGGTGAACCCGCCATGGTGGTAGAGGGTCCCGGCTTTGGCGACGCCGACTGCGGCGGCAGTGTAGGTGACCACGCTGTAGAGCTCGAGCACCGGCGCCGTGTGCGCATCCGCGGACCGCAGCACCACAAGCAGGGTCACTCCGATGTGGTTGACCCAGCCCCATACCAGGCAGATAGCCGTGAGCAGGAGCGGGCGCCCCGCCGCGCCGGGCAGCGCGAGATAGATCCGCGTCGCCGCCGCGAAGACCGGGCCGAGCAGCCGGGGCCCGGCCCGGTCGAGCAGGGCATCGGATCGGTGTGCTGCCCCGAATCCTGCCCCGTAGGCCATGATGGCCACCGCCGCCGCGGCCGGGCCCACATGCTGCGCACGGCGGATCTCATCGCCGAGATAGCCGTAGCTGCCGTAGAAGGCGGCGACCGCGGCCAGTGCTCACCGCAGGCGCCGGTCCCGCAGCACGGCACCCCTGGCCGCCCGGGGCGTGACCGCGCGCGGCCCGGCGGAAGCTTGGGCGCAAACCGGTGGGCTGGCGGGCAGCGTCCGGTGACAAGGACGTGTACATCGGCGGGCTGGACCTATCCGGCTGACTGTCGGCATGGGATCAGAGCAGCACCACGATCCCGTGCGCGAAGCCGCCGAGTACTCCTCCCGGCAGGTGGAGGAACTGAAACGCCACCGCACAGCCGCAGAAGATCCCACCCCGCATTCCCACCTTTGGTCGATGCCCCAGCCAGCGCTCCTCCGTAGCGTCCAGAAGGAGCAACGCCACGCCAGCGGAGGGGTGGGCCACCTGGTCTCCGGCCACCGCCCAAGCGTCCCCTCGGAAAGGAGTCTCCCACGGCGACTAATCATGTCGAGCCGGCCTCAACCGCTCCGCAAGCCAGGATCGCGGCGGGGCGCCGCACCTGTAGCTGAAGGACCGGTCGATGTCGTGACCTGCAGACGTGCGGCCGATTCGCTGCTTGCCTGGCTACGCCACAGCGACCGGCGTCGTACGGGAAATTTGACAACCAGGGAGGATGGACATGTTGCTTGCGAACAAGACCGCTGTGGTCCACGGGGCGGGAGGGGCCATCGGTGGCGCGGTCGCCCGCGCCTTCGCCCGCGAGGGCGCCGATGTCTTCCTTGCCGGCCGCACCCTCGCCAATGTCGACGCGGTGGCCAAGGAAATCGTCGCCGCGGGAGGCCAAGTCGAGACGGCCCAGGTCGACGCGCTCGACGAGCGGGCTGTCGAGCAGCACACTGGCGCCGTGGCCGACAAGGCGGGGGCCATTGACATCTCTTTCAACGCCATCGGGATTTCCCAGCAAGGCGTGCAGGGGTTGCCACTGGTCGAGCTGTCGGCTGACAGCTTTACCCTGCCGGTCATGACCTACACCAAGGCACACTTTTTGACCGCGACGGCGGCGGCACGCCGTATGGTCGGCAGGGGCTCAGGCGTGATCTTGACGCTCACCTCGGTGCCGGCCCGCATGGCGATCCCGCTCATGGGCGGCATGGCGCCGGCTTGGGGGGCTGTCGAAGCGCTCTCCCGGAGCCTGGCGGCGGAGCTGGGGCCGTGGGGCATCCGGGTGGTCTGCCTGCGGCCGAACGCCATGCCGGAGACGGCAACGATCACCGAGGTCTTCGGTCTTCACGGCAAGGGCGCCGGCATGACCCGCGAGCAGTTCCAGGCTTTCATGGAGGGCCAGACGTTGCTGCGGCGGCTCCAGACGCTGACTGAGGTGGCGAACGCGGCGGCCTTCCTCGCTTCAGATCAGGCCAGCGCGATGACGGGGACCGTCGCCAACTTGAGTGGTGGCATCATCGTCGACTAGGCCATCGACCGTCTGACCTGGAGCCCCGGCCCGCTACGGCCGGGGCTCCAGGTCGTTGGCAGCCGCCTGAGGGTCGCCGTGACCGGGGGAGCAGGACCGTCGTGGTCAGCAACGGCGCCGAGCAAACAGGGTCATCGGGGGAGCCGGAAGACGGGTCCGGGTTCTCATGCCGGCCATTCTTGTTGCTCGGACGAGTCCGATACAGATGCAACCGCGGCCGGGAGGACCTGCTTGAAGGCCTGCTTCTCGCGCCGCGGCCGATGGCAGTGGTCTGGCGGGTGCGGAGCCGACGATGGCTGGGTCGAACGTTCTTCGATACGGCCCTGGTGAGCCTCTACCATGAGGCAGCCGGAGGCAAGCATTGGCGGAGAGGCTGAGGTGGGGATACCGATGTCTGAGCCGTCCACGACGACCCCGTCCACGGCCACAGGGCCCGAGCACGACCTGCTAGTGGCCACCAAGCTGCACGTGCCGCGGCCCCGTCCGGGGTTCTTGCCCCGCCCACGGCTCGTGAAGCGCCTGGCCGAGGGGACGGCACACGAGCTGGTCCTGGTCTGCACCCCGGCCGGCTTCGGCAAGACGACCCTGCTGGGCGACTGGGCGCGGCGCAGCCGGTGGCCGGTCGCGTGGTTGTCGCTGGACGAGGACGACAACGACCCGACGCGGTTCTGGCGGCATGTCGCCGCCGCGCTGGACCGGGTGCGCCCCGGGGTCGCCGAACGGGTCGCTGCGCTGCTTGGTCCGCCGCCACCGCGGTCTTTTGAGGGTCTGGTGGCCGCGCTGGTCAACGAGCTGGCTGGCGTGGCCGATGAGGTGGTGCTGGTGCTGGACGACTACCACCTGATCCAGGCGCCACCAGTCCATGCCTCGCTCGGGTTCCTGCTGGAGCACTTGCCAGGTTCCCTGCGGCTGGTGGTGGCCAGCCGCGCCGACCCGCCGCTTGCGCTGGCGCGGCTGCGGGCCGGCGGGCAGCTTGCCGAGCTGCGTGAGGCTGAGCTGCGCTTCACGCCCGAGGAGGCCGCCGCGCTGCTGCGCACCGCCGCCGTCGGGCCCGGACTGCCCGAGGCCGCCATCGCTGCTCTGGAGGACCGCACCGAAGGCTGGGCGGCGGGGCTGCAACTGGCCGCGCTGTCGCTGCAGAGGCGTCCCGGCCCGGCCGGGTTCGTGGCGACCTTCACTGGCAGTCACCGCTACGTGTTGGACTACCTCAGCCAGGAGGTGCTGGCGCGGCAACCCGAGCCGCTGCGAGAGTTCCTCCTGGACACGTCGGTGCTGGAACGGCTGTCGGGGCCGCTGTGTGACGCGGTCACCGGCCGGAGCGGCAGC
>WNGD01015782.1_pt1 | contig 10893 bp, 10 predicted proteins | sample 5400671 | NCBI WGS metagenome assembly WNGD01 (sample SAMN13153369, study PRJNA577476) | soil metagenome | isolation source: 40 cm soil or saprolite under grassland replicate 2 | place: USA:California | collected 2016-06-15
TGCCGAATCCAGATCGAAGGATATTCCGCAAATCTGCGGCGAATTTCTTCGCAATAGGTTTGTTCTTGCTTGCGGCGCGCCTCGTAAAAAGCCCCGTTCAGATTCTCCGGCAGGATGCGATTCACGATGATCCCGCAGATGTTCATATTGGAATCGCGGAGCGATCCCGCCGCACGGAGGGTTTCTTCGATTGGCAGCCGTTCCGGAACGAGAACGAGTACAAATCCGGTAAAGTTATGCTGCATCAACCGGGCGCGTACCAGCTCGAGTTTTTCCTTTCGGCGTTCCAAAGTCGTCAAGATGGGATCGGCTTCGCCGGATTCTTCCCTTTCGATATTCCGATTCAGCGTAATGAGATTTTTCCGCCGTTTCGATAACGCCGCAATCCACGAGCTCATCAGTTCGGGCATACGCAGCAGCCGCATCGTATGTCCTGTTGGAGCGGTATCGAAAATAATCAAGTCATAAGAGTCGACGCACGTGACAATCAGGTCCCCCATGCGATCGAACAGCGCGACCTCCTCGACTCCTGGCATGGTGGAGACAAGCTCGATCTGGCGCTCCGCTTCCTTCAGGACCGAGGAACTGAAAAGCTTGGCGATTTGATTCTTGACTGTTTCGATGTACCGGCGCGCTTCAAAATCACCATCGACCTCAACGCCGACAATTCCCGGATAGATCTCCTCCTCCTCACGGCTAAAAAGCCGCTCGAAGATATCCGAGGTCGAGTGCGCCGGATCGGTCGATACCAGAAGAACACGCTTCCCTCTTCCCGCGGCTGCGAGCGCCAGTGCCGACGCGCACGTCGTCTTGCCCACTCCTCCTTTTCCTCCGAAAAAAAGAATTCTTTTCTTGAGAAGATCCAACATGGTCAGCAACAGGGAAGGGCGCCTAGCGGAGAATGATCCATGCCCATTCGTCGATGCCAGAGGTGAAATTCTTCGAGGAAGTACGGATAGATTTCGAGCAAGTAAATCGTCGCAGGATTCGGCAGCCCGACCAGCTCCATAAAGCAGAGGAGCATGAAGAGGTCGTTTAAGTCCATGAGCTGCTCGCGCAGCCTCTTTTCATAGCCCGCTAACGCCATCCCATGGAAGAAGTCTGCGATATTTCGGCGGACCTGACCCCAATCCATGCGCCGATGATAGCACGCTCGAGAAGCGGGCTGTGCAGCGCACGCGCGATAACGCAAACCCAACGCGAGTCCCCGAACTGCTGTCCAGCGTTTATGCAAACACCGACGAGGATCGCCTCCGGAGGATGGCGCCGGCGGCCGACGTAAAGCCTAGCACGTCTGGCACCTCGTTAACGGCAGGTTCACCACTCTGTAAAACGTCACGAATGGAAAACTTCCCCACCCGGCTCTGCCCCCGTGGCCGCTTTCAACGGGTAATGCAAGCGGTGTTCCTTTAACCAGCCGGACTTCTAAAGTGTCAGTCACCTGAAGTTTCGAGCACCTCACGAGTACTGTCGGATGGAAAAATTCACACCTTGGGGAAGTGGCTGCCGTCTTGCAGCTTCCATCCCCGGTAACCATATTGATTATTGATTCAATGTTCCCGGCCAATTTCGAGGTAGCGTTTGTGAAACAAGTCTTGGAGACGCTCGTCGCTGAAATGCTCGAACAGAATCTTTGCCTGGACAAAGCCTTGGAAGAATTTGAAAAGCAGTTCCTCCAGACCGCGCTTCGCCGAAGCGGCGGCAATCAATGCAAGGCCGCGCAATTACTCCACATCCACCGCAACACCCTGGCACGCAAAATCGTTCAGCACAAAATTAAAGCAACCGATGGCGCCAGTATAAATCGACAAGGGACAATCGTTGCCGCTCGTTCTGAATTGGCCAAAACGGTTGATAATGGCGATTACACCGACGCACGGAGCACTGAGCGAGCCGTTGCAGACGCAGACATGGCTTCAGCTGATCGAGCAGGAGCAAGCATGGTCGTACATTGCAGATGTCCGGATTTAAACTGTCCGGTTTGCCATCGCGGTTGTTTGCGGCCTGCCTTTGTCAAGTTGTACCGCTCCGATCTTGATGATGAAATTGGGACTGTTTTTTGTGACCGCTGCGCCGTAGCAGCACTGGAATCAGGCGCCTTTACGTTCGAGTACAAGGCAAAAGCCCGCGCAGCCCGCGCTGCAGCTGGACGCGGGGCCTGAACGAGGAGCATGCGGCTGGCCGCTTGCCGTCGCGATTAAGCAGCGGGATTAGACTGGCTCTGCTTCCGGATAATGATCTGCTGGATCTTTTCCGTTTCTAGGAAATTCCAAGTGGTCTCAGACTTTCGATGGTCCGGACAATTAGGAAAGCTGGCACCTTCTCGAATGATGATTTCATATCCGCAACACACGTTCGAGTAGACGCCGAATTGCTTGTTGATGTCCCCGGTCTTTGGCACGATTGTCACTTCCGGCAGGTCCCTTTGCCCCTTGATGCAGCCCTGTCCATGTTGTGCAGAATCGACGTGTGTGTAAGAGTACATAACCCACGTGCGTAAGACAACAGGCAATTTCAACTCAGGTCCGGCAGTCTTACCTTGCCCACAATGAGCTTCAATTGACCTGTGACTTCTCAAAATGAGCGTCATCGCGCTCTTCCCGAATCGCAGGCCGTACATTCCATCTATTCCGATGCTTCCCGTAGTCGCGGATCTGGAATCGCCGATTGATGGACATGATCGCGCTCTTGCTGCAATCCATGCGTTCGGCGATAGCCGCGACTACGAGATCGGTTTCCGACAGAAGGTAAGCAATCCTGCGGATCTCCATTTCAGACATGCTCCAACCCTGTCGAGCCATTCCTCCCACCTCCTCATTCAAACAGTTCAGTGGCAGCCCGCATGAAAGAAAGTATGGCCGGCGGGATAGATTTCCAGAGGCGCGCCAAGCCATTTGCAGTGGGGCACGACTACCTGATAACTGCTTACGCTTAGCCCTAGTTTGTTGACGCACCCGGAGGCAGTCCGTGCTTAGCCAGGAAAGCCTTGATCGCCGCAAAAGCTTTTTGGTTCTCGGCGCGGGTGAAGTTTCCGTGTTTGCCGCCGGGTATTGTGACAAGCTCGTGATCCACACCTGCCTTCTGCAATGCTTCCTGCAAGCGAAGCGACTGGCTATAGGGGACAACCGGGTCCGCGTCACCTTGGATCGAGATGATCGGCGGGATGCCGGGACGCACGTAGGCCAGCGGCGATACACGTTTGGCAATCTCGAAGCGGTTCGGCCTGCTACCGAGCCATTCCACGGCGAAGGTCCTCATGTTCTCGCCATCGAGGAGATCCGCCACATCCGTAATCCCGTACCAATCCACGATCGCCGCGACTCTCAACTGTTCTGTTCCGGGACACTGGCGGTCCAGTCCCTCCGAAGCGGGTATCATACCCGTCGTCAATGCGAGATGTCCTCCAGCGGAGCCGCCGGACACGACAAGCTTCGCGGTATCGAAACCATATTGCTTCGCATTGCGCATGACCCATCGCAATGCGCACAGGCAGTCTTCAACTGCAGCGGGCGCTTGAGACACACGGGCCAATCGATATTCAACGTTCACCGCGTTCCATCCCATCTCGAGATATGGAAAAAGATTAAAGAGCTGCGTCTCTTTTGCGCCCTGGGTCCATCCACCGCCATGAATGTAGATAACGGTGGGTTGCGGTGTTTGCGTATCGGCCCGCGAATACACGTCCAGCTTTGCATCAAAATTGTTCGCGGTGAGATAAGTAATATTGGGGACGATGCGATAACGCGCAGTGATACTCGTTGACAGGTTCTGGCTAAACGTCATTGTCGTTGTTAGCGCGGTTACCGAACACGTCAAAGTGAGCAGGCGCAGAGATTGCTTCATAGTGCCCTCCAATTTGTCAGGAACGGACAGATTCTATCCTCAGACGGTGATTTTTTGTGCCTTTTTGTGGCTATTCCCTAACAATCGTGATGATGAAAATCCGCTATTACATCACGTTCCTCTCCTTCATCGTTGTCTGTTGTTGGCACACCGGGCTGTACGCTCAGATCGAGACCGGTTGGCTCCAGGGGAAGGTTATGGACAAGATCTCAGGCGCCGCCATCGGAGAGGTTGAAGTTGTGATCTTTGACGCAGCCGGCATGGAGATACTTCGCACGAAGACCGACGATTCAGGAGAGTTTCTGGTGGCCGGTATTCCATCGGGCGAGTATGAGCTTCGATTCCGGAAGCCGGCCTTCCCTGAGTACATAACGCAGGCCAGAGTTCGAGCCGGATGCCCCAGCACGATTAGCGGACAAATGGAAACACGGCAGTCGCAGGCCCAATCCACCGCGGCCGCCCAGTGGCAAAGCGCACCGGAGTTGTGGTCGTGCATTTTGGACCGATTCGATCGAACACGGATGGATCGTTTTCCCATCGCCAGAAATATCTGGAACCTGCTCGAGACACAACATCTCTCCAGTGTTCCGAGCAACATCGATGAAGGAGGATTTCAGACCGGTATCATTCAATTGCTGGGAGTCCACGGGGCCACTTGGACCCAGAATGGTTATCGTTGGGACGGCATGAACATCACCAATCCTTACGAACCTGGAAAGCCTTTGACATATCCCATGCTTGGGACTCTCGAAGAGATGAATGCCGCCAGCACTTTCCACTCCGCAGAAATTTCAGCGGCCGGCGCGGATTTTGAAATGATCAGCCGGCGCAGCCCGGGAACGTTCCACGGTCAGGCCGAGGCGTACTACCTGGGAAAACCATTCGAAAGCAGCAACCTTGACAGCCGTCTTCGCAGTTTTGGCTTTCAAACGACGCCGCACTTCAAGCGATTTCCAGAGGGAGAATTCTCTCTGGGCGGGCCTGTTCGCGGGCCACAATGGTCCTACTTCGCGTCATTCGGCCTGCAACACCTTTCGAAGATCATTCCGGATTTCGCGGCGTTTCCTACGACAACGGTCAGCTCGGCTCTCGCGCGCCTGGACGGAACGCTGAACGCAAAAAATCAGGTCACCGGCATCATCTCCGGACAGATTGTGAAGAATTCCCATCTCGACGCGCGGCCGGGAATCGATCCATCGGCCACACTTCTGGGCAACGACCGTTTCGAGCTGCTTCAGGGCCATTGGGTGCACCGGCACAGCGATCGGTCGATTTCGGAATTGAGTTTTGGGTTTTCTCACTCGTCTCCCACCGATACACTTCAACATGGAGTAACGACACCGAGCTACACGCGGCTTTTCACAGGAGAAATCACAGGCTCGGCGCCGCTCGAGTCCGATTCGGCACTGAGCCGCTTTTCATTGCTCGGGCAAACACAGACCTTTCGGACGAATGGCAATCGATGGAGCCAGCAACTGCTCGCCGGCTTCGATCTGGAAGAGTCGCTCGCGACCGAAGAGCGGCGCATGTTCAACGGTTTGCAACTTTTTCTCTTCCCCGGAACGGCTCCCGCCGAAGTCGCGGAATTCAATACGCCCAGCCACGCTATGCAGCGGCTGCGCGAGCTTTCGTTTTTTGCTCAAGACGGTTTGCAAGTTGTTAACAAGATCTTTTTACGCGCCGGTTTCAACCTGGATTCCAGCAACGCTTTCCTTCCCAAACAGGTCAGCGGCGCCGGCACATTCGCGCCGGTTCGGACATTCGCGGGTGCGGATCATGTCGTTTCATGGACGTCAATATCACCTCGCGCCAAGATTGTGGTTCCGCTCAACACGCGTTTCGGAGACACGAGAATCATCGCCGGATATTCCCGTTACTATCATCTGTTGCCGGCTTCCTATGCCGACTTTGCGAATCCCACCGCTTTGGGCGGAGCGCTCTATCGGTGGAACGATCGGGATCAGGATGGGGCGTTTCAAAAAGGCGAAGAAGGAACGCTGCTGCGGGTATTCGGCGGCCCATATTCTTCTGTCGATCCCAATCTGAAACGGCCCTTCACCGATGAGTGGGGCTTGGCTGTGGAGCATGATTTCAGCCGCAGTGTTCGCATGGGTATTCGTTTGCTCGAACGGGATTCCAAACGTCTCATTCACACCGTCAACGTAGGTGTTCCTGCATCAGCTTACACTCCGGTAACGGTCCGTGACCCCGGGGATGACGGTATTCCGGGAACACGTGATGACCGGCCTCTAACTGTCTTTAATCAAGATGTCCGGACATTCGGCGAAGACCGATGCCTGCTAAGCAACCCGGCAGGACTCCGCGCGGAGTACAAAGGCGTTGAAGCAAATGTCACCGCAGGCTTTGCCAGGGGAGATCTTCTTTCCATCTCTTTCAATGCGTATAAGTCAGCCGGAAACGGCAATCCAGGAAACTCCGTTTTCGAGAACGATGCCGGCGTTATCGGTACACTCTTTGATAATCCCAACACCATCATCAACTCCCGAGGCCGGCTTTTCTTCGATCGGGCATACGTGGCAAAGGTAGCAGCCATCAAACAAATTCCTTTTGGGATTCACCTCAGCTCAATCGTGACTTACTTCGATGGCCTGCCGTTCGGGCGGAAACTGATCGTCTCAGGTCTCAATCAAGGACCTATTTTTGTAATGGCGACGCCGCGAGGACAGCCAGGTGGCTTCCGAACACAGTTCAACATGAACTTCGACCAGCGGGTCTCGCGAGACTTTCAACTCCGGTCGATGCGCATGACTCTCACCCGCGCGCTTTTCGCTTTGGCGCGAGATTCAGCTTCTGATGATCTCTTGTGTTGTTTGTGCCTTTTTGTGGCTATTTTCCTTCACCGCATTGCAGGCTCCGTCAGCGCTCTCCGGGGCAGTTGAGGACGAGACCAAACAACCAGTGCCCGGCGTCCAAGTCACGCTCCATTCCGGAGCGGCTATACAGCTTACACCCACGAATGAAGCTGGGCGCTTCCGCTTCGATTCATTGCCGGCGGGCGACTACAGTCTGGATTTCGACAAGGCTGGATTCTTCCGGTTGACCAATCACACCGTCACGGCCGGCACTCCATCAACCGAAATCATCGTGACCATGAACCACGAATCGGAGTTCATTAGCCAATTCGAGGCGCTGGGCAAACGCGTTCGGATTGACGAAGGCGACGTATCGAACATTGATCTCACACTGATTCCATCGATGTGGACACGGGCGGCGCGGTTGACGTCTGTCCTTTTGGCCCGCCATGACGCTTCGTTTCCAGCGCGTTTGGAATTTTCACGCCACTTGGAATGAAAGCGCGATCCGCAGATTGAAAAACCTCAAGCGTTTGCGCGCATTCTGCCGATTCCGCCACGATTCCGAATGGATGAAATCCAATCCTGCGGTGTCGGTGAAACCGCTGAAGGTCGATTTCGGCCTCTGGATGAAATCCAATCCTGCGGTGTCGGTGAAACCGCTGAAGGTCGATTTCGGCCTCTAAAAACATGCGGCTGGGCAACTTTAGCGATAGTATTGCAACAATTCGCCAAAGACTCCGACCTTCATACATTTCCCTCCAAAATTCTTGATGCCTTGTTGCTCGATTACAGCAATTGTCATATGGGATAGTGCCGGTGTTAGAATCCGGCCCATCACCCGCTGTGAGAGTGGGAGAAATATATCCGCACAATATCCTCGAGGAGCCTATGAGAAGAGCCGTACTACTATTTGCGTCCGTCGTATTCGCCATTGCTGCCGATGCAGCCCCCGTTGGATCAATCAAAGGCTACGTGCGCGACGCAAGTGGTGCCGTCATCCCGGGTGTCATCCTTGCCTTGCAGAACGAACTGACGAGTGTCACGCAAAAAACCACGACCGACGAGAATGGACTATATCAGTTTCGTGATCTACAACCGGGAATGTACCAGGTCTCGGCCGAGTTGGCGGGTTTCCGGAAAACCACCGTGCGCGGAATATTGGTATTAGTAGACCAATTGGTTCCGCTGGATTTAGTGCTGAATGTCGGAGACATTACGCAGGAAGTTGAAGTGACGGCCACCGCAACGCTCGTCGAGCCCGACAAAGTTTCGACTGGAGTGAATTTCGATCCAGATCTCACCGCACAGCTCCCGATGGTGAACCGCCGATTCAACGACATCGCACTGCTCACGCCTGGTGCCTCCTTAGTCCCGAGCGGCACGCAGGCTGGAGGGCTCTCCGCGGCGGGTTCTCGTGCGCAATCCACGAATTGGATGATCGACGGCATCAATGCGCTCGATCCGCAAGTGAATGGACCCACCGATAGCTACCGCATCGCCGAAGCCGTGCAGGAGGTAAGCGTCATCACAACCGCGCCATCAGCCGAATTTGGCCGGCAATCCGGAGCGCAGGTGAATGTCGTCACCAAGAGCGGAACGAATCAGCTTCACGGCAGCGCCTTCTGGTTTGTCCGCAACGATGCGTTGCAGGCTGCGGACTTCTTTACCAACAAGCTTGGCGGACAAAAGAATGTCCTGCACCGAAACCAGTACGGAGGAAGTTTGGGCGGGCCAATCCGCAAGGATAGATCATTCTTTTTTTACAGTTGGGAGGGCTTACAACTAGTCAGCCCCTCACCCACAACAGCGATAGTGCCGACCCAGGCGCAGCGCGACGCCGTCCGCGATCCAATTGCAAGGAACATCCTGCAGTTCTATCCGCTTCCGACGGATCCGTCGAAACCGGCCGGCACGATCAATTATGTTGGTAATCTGCCGCAGTCCCGGGACGACAACACGCACCTTGCGCGAATCGATCACACGATCAGCGATAAGGATCGTTTGATGGGCCGATATCTATGGTTTGGCGGGAGTACTGTCGATGCCGTTACACTGCCCAACAACAGCAGGACGAACAGGCCGGGAAGCCAGAATCTTGCGCTGACTGAAACACACACGTTTTCGCCTCGTTTCTTCGTTGAAACGCGGCTGGGATTTTCGCGCAACAAGACAGACATCAAGTACGTGGATTGGGGTCTGAATGCGCAAACCATATTTCCAGGTGTTCCTGGCGTGGTTGATGCGACGAAGAATCGGCTCGACAGTGGGTTGCCTCGCATCACCATCAATGGTGGTTACGCATTACTGGGAGCCGCGACCAACCTACCCCAAGGCCGTATCACGAATACATACGAACTTCTCTTGAACGCGACTCATGTGGCGCCGTTCAACTTTACGCGGCACACGGTCAAGTTCGGGTACAACATTCGGCGTGAGGAGACGCGGCGTTTCCTCGATGGAAACTCCCGTGGATCGATGACCTTCCCCGACTGGGATCACTTTGCAGGTACCTGTTCGGACTGCAACGGCCAGAGTCTTTTGTTGACTTCAACCATACGCACGGGCGATACGCTCTCGCATTGGTATCGTTATGCACATGCGTTTTATTTCCAAGATGATGTGAAAGTAAAACCCAACTTTTCTGTATCGTTCGGTTTGCGTTACGAACTGCCGAGCGTGGTAACGGAAAAGCGCGGCAAGGGCAGCAATTTCATCCCCGGATATGGCCCTGTCCTGATTGGCACCAACCAGCTACTGGATATCGATCCCACCAAGCGTGGCCGCGACTCTTTTGTTTTCCGCACCGTGCCATTCACGCTGCCCAGAGCGGGAGCCAACCCGGATAATAAGGATTTTGGGCCAATGTTCGGTTTCGCCTATTCACCGCATTTCGGCAAAGGTCCAAGCAGTGAAAAGACGGTGATCCGAGGAGGCTTCCGCCTCAGTTATGATGAAGTATTCAATAACATTCCCGTTAATCAATCTTTGAATGCCCCGTTTGTGCTCACGACGGTGCAACGCACTGGACTGACCCAGCCGTCGATCGGTTACGGTTGGAATCTGGCGTTCGATCAAAACGTGCCGCTGGTTGCCCGTACGACCCAAGCACCGGCCGCTCCTGCCGTGGGGCTGATTTCCTTCAACGCTTACGATCTCAACGCTCGCACGGCGTACGGGTATAGCTGGAACTTCGGTATTCAGCAGCAAATCGCTTCTAGCAGCTCGATCGATATTAGCTATGTTGGCTCGGCGGGCCACAGGCTGGGGATGTTTGTGGATACCAACGAACCGGCAGTGGTGGTTCGCGATCCGGGAGCGCGTGGCTCGCAAGCACCAAACGAGCAGTTCTTTCCGTACCCGCATTGGGCCGCCGTCTCTTTGGGAAGCTTCCAGGGAAATTCGATATACCACGGGCTAGTTGTCAGTGGAAAAGTTCGAATGCGCCACTCGCTGACGATGAATAGTTCGTACACGTGGAGCCATGCCATCGATAACGCAAGCTCCTTCTTTGGTGCGGATAACGACATCAGCCAGCCTGCCGACAGCCGCAATTTGAGAGCTGAACGGGGAAACAGCGGTAACGACCAGCGGCATCGCTTCCTCAATGCTTTTACCCTCGATCTGCCCGTTGGACAGGGACGCCGATTCCTTGCCAGTGCTCACGGCGTGGTTGAGCAAATTTTGGGCGGATGGTCCATCTCAGGCATCACAAATCTTGCAACGGGCAATCCGTTTACGGTTTACGCCGCAAACCTAAGCACCGTGGATTATTCAGGCTTTAATAGTCTTTATGATCGTCCGGATATCATTCAATCTGGGAGTCTGAAGATCGACCGTGGGAATCCCGACAATTTCTTCGATCCAGCTTACTTCGGAAAACTTGGAAACGCCTTCTGCCCGGGATCGACCATAAATCGAGCGAGCGGGGGGTGCGCCCCGGTCGGCCGTGTGGGATCTTCACCACGAAACGGTTATTACGGGCCGGGTCTTATCAGCTTCGACATGGGCGCCGGAAAGGTATTCACCCTACACGAAACTTGGAAGCTCCAATATCGTGCAGACTTCTTTAATCTTCCGAACCACCCGAACTTCGCTCTCGTGACGGGCAATCGATCCATGAACAATGGCCAATTTGGACAGCTCAGCAGTACTTCTAAATTCAACGGCGGCGATAGCAGCGCCAATGTGGGCGGCCCGCGCGTGATCCAGATGACGTTGCGCTTGATGTTCTAGC
>WNGD01021402.1_pt1 | contig 10893 bp, 9 predicted proteins | sample 5400671 | NCBI WGS metagenome assembly WNGD01 (sample SAMN13153369, study PRJNA577476) | soil metagenome | isolation source: 40 cm soil or saprolite under grassland replicate 2 | place: USA:California | collected 2016-06-15
GGGGGAGTATGTCCTCGTGACGCTGCACCGCCCATCCAACGTCGACGAGCCCGAGCGGTTCGCCCTGCTGCTCGAGGCTCTCGCGCGCATCGCCCAAGACCGGCCCGTTGTGTTCCCCATGCATCCCCGCACCAGGGCGCGGGCGCACCGCGGGCCCCTCGACCATGTGCTCGAGAGGCTCATCGTCACGGAGCCGCTCGGGTATGCTGAAATGGTCGCCATGCTCAACGCTGCGGGAGCTACTCTTACCGATAGCGGCGGGGTGCAGCAAGAGGCGACTGTGCTCGGGGTGCCATGCGTGACGATGCGCGAGCAGACGGAATGGCCCATCACGCTGACGCGTGGCACGAATTGCCTAGTCCCCTGGCCGCCGAGCGTGGACGGCGTGGTATGCGCCGCGCACGACGCGATGAGTCGCGGGCACCACGCCATCGGGGCCTTGACGCTCCCTGGATGGGACGGTCGCGCGGCGGTGCGCATCGTTGCCGCGCTGTGCGATGGAAGCGGCTGAGGCTGCGTGTCCAAGCCGCCGGCGCTCAAGATCGCAGTCGTCAGTCCGTTCTATTCCGAGGGAATGGGATACACGGAGAACTGCCTACCTAGAGCCCTCGCCCGTCGCGGACACGAGGTCCATGTTGTGGCGTCCACGTTCAATGTGTACGGCAACGAACCCCTGTATGATCAGACCTATCGTGAGTTCTTGGGACCACGACAACTCGCGCCAGGCTCTCAGAGCGTGGATGGCTATCGGGTGCATCGCTTGGACGCGCGCCTGGTCTCGGGTTATGTGACCATGAAGGGGCTCCTCGCCAAGATCGGCGTCCTGACACCCGATGTCGTGCATTCGATTGAAATCGCTTCGCTGCCGACCTTCGCCTTGGCGATGAAGAAGCCGTTCGCGAAGTACAAGCTCTTTTGCGACACGCATCAGACCATGTCGGTGGTGAAGCCTTTCATGAAGCAAGGCCAGGGAGGGTGGCTGAAGAAGATGCGGTATCGCATGACGAGAACGGTTCCTACATACCTGGCGAGCTTGGCTGTGGAGAAGTGTTACGCTGTCACCCCGGATTGCGCGGATGTTGCCGCGAGATTCTACGGCGTTCCCCGTTCAAAGATGAAGCTGCTTTCCTTGGGAACGGATACGGAGTTGTTCCACCCCGCCGAGAGCCCGTCGGACCGCGCCGCCAGGCAGGCGCTGCGGGCGAGATTCGGGTTCTCGGACGAAGATATTGTGTGCGTGTACACCGGGAGATTCTCCCATGACAAGAATCCGCTTCTGCTCGCCAAGGCCATCGATGCGCTGAGCGAGGCGGACCCGAGATTCAAGGCTCTTTTCATTGGAGAGGGCATTCAGAAGGACGATATCGCGCGCTGCCGCCATGCCACCATCGCCCCGTTCATGACGCACCAAGACCTCGCGCGACACTATCGAGCCGCGGACGTCGCGGTGTGGCCGAGGCAGGAATCCATGTCGATGCTCGATGCGGCTGCGAGCGGCCTTCCCGTGGTTGTGTCGAACAAGATCGGGCAGCTGGAGCGCGTAGCCGGCAATGGAAAAGTGTACGACGAAAATGCGGTGGCGAGCTTGAGTGACGTACTCAGAGGGTTCGCGAGCCCGGATGAGCGGCGCTTCTACGGCGACGCCGGACGGCGGAAAATGCTCGATGGGTTCAGCTGGAACGGGTTCGCAGGGGTGGTCGAGTCCGACTATGTAGCGGCCCTCACATGTGGTCGCTGAAAGAGGGAGTTCGGGGGTTGCGTGTCCTGGCCAAGCAGGCGCTTGGCATCGAGCCGCGCGTCCGAGAGGGCATTCGGCCGCGCCTCGAGTATCACGGCAACAGTGCCGGCGGCTGGAACATTGTGGCGGACTCCTTGAGCAGGGATTCGGTGGTTGTGGACGTCGGGTTGGGTGAGGACGCCTCGTTCTCCGAGTCGATCATTCGGAAGTATGGATGCTTCGTGCACGGGTTCGATCCTACGCCTCGCGCCATCCAGTACGTCAAGAGGCTTGGGAACGATCACTTGAGACTGTTCGAGCTGGGATTGGGGACGGCAGCCGGACCGGCGGAGTTCTTTCTGCCCAACAATTCGGCTCACGTATCCGGGTCGGTGGCACGCGAGCGTCATCTCGGACGCCAGTGTATAAAGGTGCAGCTCATCACGATTGGGCAGATGTTCGAGATACTCGCGTGTGAGCGGATCGATCTGTTGAAGCTCGACATCGAGGGGACCGAATACGACGTGATTCAGGCGGCGGAGTTCCAGGAACACGCGAGCGCCATCGACCAGTTGTGCGTCGAGTTTCACCATCGCTGGGAAGGACGCGGAAAGGCGAGCACGGAGACCGCCGTGAACGTATTGAGGAGCCTGGGCTTCGAGTGCGCGTGGTCCAGTCGAACCACGAACGAGGAGTTCTTATTCGTCAGAATGTTCGGTCAAGCGTTCCGCTGAGATCGTTCTGCCTCAACTGAGCGTCCTGTTCCTGGGTCCGCTGCCGGATCCGATCACCGGTCAATCGCTGGCCTGCCAGGTCTTCCTCGACGAACTGGCGAAGCATCATCGCGTCGAGGTGATCAACATGACGAAGCGCGAGTTCAAGCAGGGGATCAGCTCCGTGGCGCGCGTCGTCGAAGTGATCAAGATCCTGTTTCAGACCTGGCGCAAACGGAATTCCGCAGACGTGATCTACTTGACGGTGTCGGAATCGTACGCGGGCAACGCGAAAGACCTGCTGATCTACCTCCTCTGCTTCGGCAGGTTGTCGAAGATGGTGATTCACCTCCATGGTGGCGCCGGGATCAGGCGGTTCATGCTGGACGAGAACAGCCTGCTGCGGCGCATCAATGAGATGTTCCTGCGACGACTGGGCGGCGTGATCGTGCTGGGTCAACGACATGTCGAGGTCTTCAGGAATGCCGTGCCGATCGAGCGAATCCATGTGGTGCCGAACTTCGCCGAGGACTATCTGTTCGCGGACCCCGAGAGCATTGACCGCAAGTTCGCCAGTACAAAGCCGTTGAGGCTCCTGTTCCTCAGCAACTTGATTCCTGGGAAAGGGCACCTGGAGCTGCTCGATGCGTTCTTAGCGCTCGAGGAACCCGTGCGGCACGCGGTGAGGATCGACTTCGCGGGCGGTTTCGAGTCCGAGCCGCACAAGCGGGCGTTTCTGGACCGAATCGCCCGAGTGCCCCAAATCCGCTACCACGGACTGGTTCATGGGGAGCGGAAGAAGCAGCTGTTTCATGAGGCGCACGTGTTCTGCCTGCCGACGTACTACGCGTATGAGGGCCAGCCGATCAGTATCCTCGAGGCCTACGCGTCCGGCTGCGCGGTCATCACCACCGACCACAGCGGGATCCGCGACGTGTTCGCCGCTGAGACGAACGGCTACGAGGTGGCGAAACAGTCGTCGGCGAGCCTCAAGGCGGCCATCCAAAGGGCGCTGGCCCGGCCGGACGCGCTGCACGCCATGGCGACGACCAATCTGCGGGCGGCCCAACGGGACCATCGGACCACGAGCTACAACGCCCGGCTCATGCGAATTATCGACGACCTGGCACCGACGGTCGCCGCCAGCGTGCCGCGGCAGGCAGAGGAAAGCCGATGAGCGCGATCAAGGTAGGTGACCAGCTCAAGGCCAACTACGAGGACTACTACCGGGAGGATGGAGAGTCCGAGTGGCGCCGGCTGGGCGCGTTGGACAAGGCGGCCAACATCGTCGCCCTGTGTGGCGCGCTGCCTCGGAAATCGGTTCTGGAAATCGGGGCGGGAGAGGGGGCGATCCTGCAACAGCTATCCGAGCTGGGGTTCGGCGACGAGTTCCACGCCATCGAGATTTCCTCGTCGGGCGTCGAAGCGATCAGGAGAAAGGCCATCCCGCGACTGGCGGAGTGCAAGTTGTTCGATGGCTCCCGTATCCCGTACGACGACAATCGGTTCGATCTCGCCGTCCTGAGTCATGTCCTTGAGCACATCGAGCACCCGCGGCAACTGCTGTACGAAGCGTCCCGCGTCGCGAAGTACGTGTTCATCGAGGTGCCGCTCGAAGACACGAGTCGGCGACGGCGTGATTTCGTCCTCGACAAGGTCGGCCACATTAACTTCTACTCCCCGCGAACGATCCGGTGGCTGGCGCAGTCGTGCAGCTTGCGCGTGCTCGGGGAGCTCACGACCAACCCGTCGAAGGCGACCTACGCCTATCAGCTAGGCCTCAAGGGAGTACTGAACTACCACATCAAGCAGGTACTGCTGCGGGTCGCACCAGCCTTGGCCACGCAGCATTTTTGCTATCATGGGTCGCTCGTGTGCGAGCGCAAGGCCCCGTAGCCATGCCGGTTGCACCATCGAGCTTGGTTCGCCTCATGTCGAAGACAATTGCCGCGAAGCGCGAGTACGCGATCTGCGCCAACTGTATCATGGACACGTCCGATTCGAAGATTACGTTCGACGAGCGTGGCTGGTGCGACTACTGCAACAACTACCGTGACAACATTGTCCCCCACTGGCATCCGAATGAGATTGGCGAGAAGGTCATCGCCCCTCTCATTGACAAGATCCGGCGTCACGGAAAGGGCAGGGATCATGACTGCCTGATCGGGATCAGCGGTGGTGTCGACAGCTCCTACGTCACCTTGGTGGCCAAGGAGAAGTTCGGCCTCCGTCCGCTGCTCTTCCACGTAGACGCCGGCTGGAACTCGCAAGAGGCTGTCCACAACGTCGAGCGGTTGGTAGACAGTCTGGGCGTCGATCTGCACACCGAGGTGGTGGACTGGCTGGAGATGCGGGATCTGCAGCTCGCCTTCTTCAGGGCTCAGGTGCCGCACATCGATACGCCCCAGGACCACGCCTTCTTCGCCGGGCTGTACAACTTTGCCGCGAAGCGCGGATTCAAGTATATCCTGACCGGCGCCAACTACTCGACCGAGTGCGTGCGCGAGCCGCTCGAGTGGCACTACCACGCCACCGACCTGCGCCAGCTCAAGGACATCCATCGACGCTTCGGCACGCGGCCGCTCAAGACGTTCCCGATGGCGGACATCGTGACGTTCAAGCTGTACTACCGGTTTGTGAAAGGTGTACGCGTGGTGAAGCCGCTGAACTACGTGCCGTACATCAAGGAACGGGCCATGCAGGAGCTGGTGGACCGGTTCGGGTGGCAGCGCTACCCGCACAAGCACTACGAATCCCGGTTCACCCGGTTCTACGAGGGCTACTGGTTGCCGACCAAGTTTGGGTACGACAAACGGCGTGCGCACTTCTCCAGCCTGATCCTGACCAAGCAGCTGACGCGCGACGAGGCCCTGCACAGAATCGCCCAGCGCGCGTACGACGATGAGACTATCGCCCAGGACTTCGAGTACGTCGCCACCAAGCTCGATGTGAGCGTCGATGAGCTGCGCGCCATCATGCACGGTGACAATGATCACGATTGTCGACTACGGGCTGGGCAACATCCGGGCGTTCTTGAATGCCTACCATCGTTTGAACGTCGACGCGACGACCGCGACGAACGCCGCCGAGCTGCGCGGTGCCTCCAAGGTGATCCTGCCGGGCGTCGGCGCCTTCGACCACGCGATGCAACGCTTGCAGGACTCAGGGATGCGGGAGGTGCTGGACGAGCTGGTCCTGAAGCGGGACGTGCCCGTCCTGGGAGTCTGCGTCGGGATGCAGATCCTGGCGCGCTCGAGCGACGAGGGGCAGCTTCCGGGGCTTGGCTGGATCGAGGGCCGGGTGCGGGGGTTCGCCTCGCTCGACACCGGCGGCCGCCTGCCGCTTCCCCACATGGGATGGAACGACGTGCGGCCCGTGGCCCAGCATCCGCTCTTCGACCGCCTGGAGTCCAACGCACGGTTCTACTTCCTGCATTCTTTCTTCTTCGAGTGCGCCAAGAGCGAGAACGCCCTCGCGGTGTCGAGCTACGGGACCGACTTCAGCTCGGCCGTACACGCCGGTAACATCTTCGGCGTGCAGTTCCATCCCGAAAAGAGCCATCACTTCGGGACACGACTCCTGAAGAATTTCGCCGAGCTGTAGGTTGCTGAGACCCAGAATCATCCCTTGTTTGCTGGTCAAGAACGGCGGCCTGGTGAAAACCATGCAGTTCCGGGATCCCAAGTACGTCGGCGATCCCATCAACGCCGTGAAGATCTTCAATGAGAAGGAAACGGATGAGTTGATCGTGCTCGACATCGACGCTACGGCCGAGGGCGCGGCGCCCAGCTGCAAGCGCATCGCGCATCTGGCGGTGGAGTGCCGCATGCCGTTGTGCTACGGGGGCGGCATCAAGACGGTAGACCAGGCCAAGCAGATCATCGGTCTCGGCGTCGAGAAGGTGGCCATCAGCTCGGCGGCGATCGAGAACCCACGGCTGATCTCCATGATCGCACAGGAGATCGGCAGCCAGAGTGTCGTCGTCGTTTTGGATGTGAGGAGGCAGCCGATGGGAACGGCGTACGAGGTGTGGACGCACAACGCCTCCCGCAACACCGGGAAACCCGTGGTCGCCGTCGCGCGGGAGGCCGAATCGCTGGGGGCTGGGGAGATCGTCGTCAACTCCATCGACAACGACGGGCAGATGAAGGGCTATGACCTGGCGTTGGCGCGCACTGTGCGGGAAGCGATCAGCCTGCCATTGACGGTCCTGGGCGGCGCCGGATCGCTGGCAGACATCGGTGCGCTGATCCGTGCGTGCGGGGTGGTCGGTGCGGCGGCGGGAAGCCTGTTCGTGTTCAAGGGCGCCTACCGTGCCGTGCTGATCAATTATCCGGGTCAGGCCCAGAAGGACGGCCTGATCCGCGACGCCCTGCGTTCTTGAAGCGTCGCGGGGCCACCTGGGGGAGGTCATGTTGGAAGGCGTCTTGCTGATTACCGGCGGCACCGGATCGTTCGGCCACGCGGTCCTCAAGCGCTTTCTCGATTCGTCCGTCGAGGAGATCCGCATCTTCAGCCGGGATGAAAAGAAGCAGGACGACATGCGGAAGCGGTTCGCGAACCCGAAACTAAAGTTCTACATCGGGGATGTGCGCGATCGGCGGAGCCTGGACGCAGCGTTCCGCGGTGTCACCTACTGCTTCCACGCGGCGGCACTGAAACAGGTCCCCTCGTGCGAGTTTCACCCCATGGAGGCTGTGCGCACCAACATCCTCGGGGCGGAGAATGTCATCGGGGCCGCGGTGGCAGCCGGCGTGAAGCGCCTGATCTGCCTCAGTACCGACAAGGCCGTCTACCCGATCAACGCCATGGGCATCTCGAAGGCCATGATGGAGAAGGTGATGGTGGCCGCGTCGCGCAGCTTGCAGGCGACGGCCTCGGTGATCTGCGGCACGCGCTACGGCAACGTGATGGCGTCACGCGGCTCGGTCATCCCGCTGTTCGCCGAGCAGATTCTGGCGGGGCGGCCAATCACCATCACCGATCCGGCGATGACCCGCTTCATGATGACGCTCGAGGATGCGGTAGAGCTGGTCATGTACGCGTTCCAGCACGGTGCGAACGGTGACATCTTCGTCCAGAAGGCGCCGGCGGCCACCCTCGCCGTGCTGGCGCAGGCGATGCGCGAGGTGATGGGCCGGCCGGGCCATGAGGTGCGCGAGATCGGCACGAGGCATGGGGAGAAGCTGCACGAGACCCTGCTCAGTCGGGAGGAGTGCGCCGCCGCCGACGATCTGGGCGACTACTATCGGATCCCCCCCGACGCGCGCGATCTGAACTACTCCAAGTTCTTCGAGGAGGGGGAGACGCGCATCACGCTCGCGGGCGACTACACCTCGCACAACACCAGACAGCTGGACGTACCCGAGATGCGGGACATGCTGTTGCGGCTGCCCTTCATGCAGCGCGTGCTGCGTGGAGACGCTGCATCGGCCGAGTATTGAGCGTGCGGATCGTCGTCACCGGTGGCGACGGCTTCATCGGGCGGAACCTGCGGGTGCGCTTGCGCGAGCTCGGCCACGCCGACGTCGTGAGCGTCACGCGTGGGACGCGCGCAGACGCCTTGCATGCAGCCCTGAGGAACGCCGACTTCGTGTTTCACCTCGCCGGCGCGAACCGTCCGGTGGATCCGAGCGAGTTCACGGAGGTCAATGCCCGCTTCACGGCGGCCGTCTGCGCGGCGCTCCGGGCCACGGGGCGCCCGGTGCCGATCATCTATAGCTCGTCCACCCAGGCCTCGCTCGAGACTCCGTACGGACGCAGCAAGCGGGCCGGAGAGGTCGAAGTCGAGCGCTACGGCGCGGCCACCGGGTCCCACGCCGTCGTGCTGCGCATGACCAACGTGTTCGGGAAGTGGTGCCGTCCGAACTACAACTCCGTGGTGGCGACCTTCTGTCATAACATCGCGCGCGGTCTTCCGATCACCGTGCACGACCCCGCGGCACTGCTGCGGTTACTGTACATCGACGACGTGGTCGAGGCGATGATCCAGATGCTCGACCCGGGGGACGTCCGCTCCGGGCTGGTGGAGGTCGGGCCGGTCTACGCGACGTCCGTTGGGGACGTCGCGGCGATGCTCGAGGAATTCGCGGCGAGCCGGCGCACATTGACGATTCCCCGCGTCGGTGTCGGGTTCACGCGCGCGTTGTACTCTACGTACGTGAGCTACCTCCCACCTGACGAGTTCGCCTACGGGTTGCGGCGGCATGCGGACCCCCGCGGCATCTTCGTCGAGATGCTCCGGACGGTGGATTCCGGCCAGTTTTCCTACTTCACGGCACCGCCGGGCGTCACTCGCGGAGAGCATTACCACCACAGCAAGACCGAGAAGTTTCTGGTCGTGAAGGGGACGGCGCGGTTTGGTTTCCGCCATGTCGTTACCGATGAGACCTTCGAGATCCTCGTCGAGGGCGATGCGTCGCGCGTCGTCGAGACGGTGCCCGGGTGGGCGCACAACATCACGAACGTCGGCGCGGAGGAGATGGTGGTGCTGCTCTGGGCCAACGAGGTGTTCGATCCTCAGAAGCCGGACACCATCGCCTCAGCCGTCAATCCATGAAGAAGCTGAAGGTCGTCACGGTCGTCGGCACGCGCCCGGAGATCATCCGCCTGTCGCGGGTGATCGCCCGGCTGGACGAGCTCTGCGATCACGTGCTGGTGCACACGGGCCAGAACTACGATTACGAACTCAACCAGGTCTTCTTTGAGGACCTCGAGGTCCGGAAGCCCGACCATTTCCTCCACGGCGCGGGCAGCACAGCCTCCGAGACGATCGGGAACGTGATCATCGGAGTGGACCGCGTCCTCGAGCAGGTACGACCGGAAGCGCTGCTCGTCCTGGGGGACACCAACAGCTGCCTCGCCGTGATTCCCGCGAAGCGCAGGAAGATTCCCGTCTTCCACATGGAAGCCGGGAATCGGTGCTTCGATCAGCGCGTGCCGGAAGAGATCAACCGGCGCATTGTGGACCACACGGCGGACGTGAATCTCACCTACAGCTCCATCGCCCGTGACTACCTGCTGCGCGAGGGACTGCCCCCGGACCTGGTCATCAAGACGGGCAGCCCGATGTTCGAGGTCCTCATGCACTACCGGGCGCGGATCGACGCGTCCGATGTGCTCCCGCGGCTCGGGCTCGAGCGGGAACGGTTCTTCGTCGTGAGCGCCCATCGGGAGGAGAACGTCGACGGCGAGCGGACATTCGGCAAGTTGGTAGAGGTCCTCAACACCCTCGCTGAAGACCAGGGCCTGCCGGTGATCGTGTCCACCCATCCACGCACGATGAAGCGGATCGAGGCGACCGACACCCGGTTTCATGCTCTCGTCAAGCTGCTGAAGCCGCTCGGGTTCCACGACTACGTGAAGCTGCAGATGTCGGCGCGCGCCGTGCTGTCCGACAGCGGTACGATCAGCGAAGAGTCGTCGATCCTCAACTTCCCGGCCCTGAACATCCGGGAGGCGCACGAGCGTCCCGAGGCCATGGAGGAGGCCGCCGTAATGATGGTGGGACTCGCGGTTGAGCGCGTCCGCCAGGGGCTCGTCATCCTGCAAAGCCAGCCCCGCGGGGCCGCCCGCACGCTGCCGATCGTCGCGGACTACAACGTGCCCAACGTCTCGGAGAAGGTCGTCCGCATCGTCCACAGCTACACGGACTATGTGAAGCGCGTCGTCTGGCGCGAGCCCTGTTAAGGCGCGCGGTGCGCATTCTCGTCGTCAGCCACTATTTCTGGCCGGAGAATTTTCGCGTCAACGATCTCGTCGCCGAGCTGGGCCGGCGCGGGCACGAGGTCACGGTGCTGGCGGGACCGCCGAACTATCCCGAGGGGAGGATCTTTCCGCAGTACCGGCGTGAACCGGGGCGGTACGCCGTGTACGAAGGCGCGGAGGTGGTTCGCGTGCCCGTGGTGACCCGGGGGAGGAGCCGCCTGCGGCTGGCGCTCAACTACCTGAGCGCGATGCTGAGCGGAGCCTCACTTGGCACATGGCGCCTGCGCGGCAAGCCTTTCGATGCGATCTTCGTCTTCCAGCCGTCGCCCATCACGACGTGCCTCCCGGCGATCGTGATCGGGCGGCTCAAGCGTGCCCCGGTGCTGCTGTGGGTCCTGGACCTGTGGCCCGAGACCCTCGTGGCGGTTGGCGTGGTGCGGGCGCCTTGGCTGCTGGCGCTTATCGGGCGCGTGGTTTTGGTCATTTACCGCCGTTGCGATCTGGTGCTGGGGCAGTCGCGGGCGTTCCAGCCAAATATCGAGAAGTACGCAGGTGACTCGTCACGCTTCCGGTACTTTCCGAGCTGGGCCGAGCCCCTGTTTCGCGCGAGCCTCGCCGCCGTCGAGCCGGCGCCGGAAGTGCGGGAGTTTCAGGACACGTTCAATGTCCTGTTCGCGGGCAACATCGGCGAGGCGCAGGACTTTCCGGCGATCCTGGATGCTGCGGAGGCGCTGCGCCACCGCGCCGACATCCGCT
>WNGD01011691.1_pt1 | contig 10891 bp, 10 predicted proteins | sample 5400671 | NCBI WGS metagenome assembly WNGD01 (sample SAMN13153369, study PRJNA577476) | soil metagenome | isolation source: 40 cm soil or saprolite under grassland replicate 2 | place: USA:California | collected 2016-06-15
TCGGACACCACTGCGAATTCTCACGTCTCAGCTTCTCCGCAGGAAAAGGCCACCTGCCTAGACAAATACCAAGCAGATGGCCTACCATGACCCTACTGAATTACAAAACAGAGGTGTCATGTGAAAAAGGATACAGAAATTCGACTATATTTGCAAGGAAGAAAAAAAGGTATGACTCAACGAATCGCGGCGGCGCGAGCTGGAATCGGAGAACGAACTGCTCGCAAATATGAGCAGGCAGCAGCGCTCCCGTCTCAGCTCAAACGCCTGCATGATTGGAAAACACGAAGCGACCCCTTCGAGGAAGATTGGCTCTGGGTGGTCTCTCAATTGGAGCGCGACCCAGCGCTCCAAGGATCGACCCTCTTTGCGCTGCTGTGGGAGCGCCATCCTGATCGCTATCGACCAACTCAGGTGCGTACATTACAACGCCATATTCAACAGTGGCGCGTTTTACATGGGCCAGATCGTGAGGTCATGTTTGCACAACAGCATACCCCTGGAGAACGAGGGCAATCTGATTTTACCCATATGGAAGATTTGGGCGTCACGCTTGCTGGCGTTCCCTTTCCTCACATGGTACATCATTTCGTGCTCACCTACTCCAACGTGGAAGCGGTCTCCATCTGCTTGAGTGAATCTTTTGAAGCGCTTGCTGAAGGAATCGAAAAAGCGCTCTGGCAGATTGGCGGCGTGCCCAAGCAGCATCGCACGGACCATTTGACGGCTGCGGTAAAGAACGGAGGGAAGCACCACGCGAAAGATTGGACCGTGCGCTATGACGCACTCATGGTTCATTATGGTATGCAGCCCACGAAAAACAATGTGACCATTGCTCATGAAAATGGCGATGTTGAGCAATCGCATCACCGCTTCAAACAAGCCGTCGATCAGGCGCTGCGCGTCCGAGCTAGCCGCGATTTTCCCAGTCGCGAAGCCTACGAGCGTTTTCTGGTCGATCTCATTCGTGTACGCAACCTGAAGCGAAGCGCGCGTTTTGCGGAAGAACAGGAAGCCCTTCAGCCTCTTCCAACCACCGTGCTTGCTCCCTGTCAAGAAGTGCGGGTGATGGTCAGCCAATTCAGCACCATCCAGATTAAAGCCAACGTTTACTCCGTGCCTTCCCGTTTGATAGGCACGTCTTTGCTGGTACGTCTCAAAGCCGAGACGCTAGAAGGCTATGTCGGCAGTACTGTGGCTTTTACTATCCCTCGCCTGATCGGCAAACAGCAGCATCGTATCGATTACCGTCATGTGATTTGGTCCCTTGTGCGCAAGCCTGGTGCTTTTGCTGCCTATCGTTATCGAGATGACTTGTTTCCGACAACGACCTTCCGTCTGGCCTATGATCGGCTCACATCCAGCGGAGTCGAGCGGGCGGATCGGGACTACGTACGCTTGTTACATCTAGCGGCCAGTACTTCGGAAAGCGAGGTCGAAACGGCCTTGACTCTGCTGTTAGAAACGAGCCTGCTCCCCACCTTCGATGCGGTGCGTGACCTGGTCCATCTCCCTCATTGTGCCCCGGTGTTGGCCTTGTCCACTCCCTATCTGGACCTTTCACCCTATGATAACCTGATCCCATCAAGGAGAACTCATGCCTAAAACCACCAATCGACACGGGGAACTGCACGCGCTCTTAACCCAACTCAACCTGACTGCAATGGCTGATGGCTTCGCTGATGTGGCCCTGCGCGCAGCCAAGGAAGGATTGTCTCATGAGGCCTATCTCTACGAACTTGCCCGCCTTGAGATCGAACAGCGCACCCAACGACGGACCGCACGCCTGGTGCGTGCTTCCGGGCTACCTGTAGAGAAAACGTTTCGGACGCTCTCCTTCAGCCGACTTTCCCCGACTCTGCAATTGCAATTGGAACGCCTCAAAAGCGCCTCCTTCCTGGAGACGGCGACGAATATTATCGCCATTGGCAAACCAGGCGTAGGAAAAAGTCATGCCTTGGCAGCGGTCGGGTATGAATTGATTGAGGCTGGCTACCCTGTGTTCTGGACCCCCACCAGTGCGCTTGTCCAGCGGTTGCTCGCGGCCAAGCGTGATCTGCGTCTGCCACAAGAACTCTCGAAATTGGACAAGTTTGCCTGTGTGATTCTCGATGATATCGGCTACGTCCAGCATAACCGTGATGAAATGGAGGTGCTCTTCACGTTCCTCGCTGAGCGGTACGAACGGAAATCGGTGATGATTACGACAAATCTGGTGTTTAGTGAATGGGAACGCATCTTCAAAGACCCAATGACCACTATGGCGGCTATTGACCGTTTAGTCCACCATTCCGTGATTCTAGATATGATGAGTGTTGAGAGCTATCGCGCTGAAGCGGCCAGCCAACAACATCTGCCCTCCGTACGTCCGAAGAAGCTGTCTTCCAGGCAGGCTCCTCTCGGCGGGGCGGCAGCCTCTCCTCAAGAACCGCACCCACCGGCTAGTGAAAGTACACCGGCAAATTTACTTGTCGTTGGTACCACACTGGCACAGTTACTTGTCGCTGAAACTGCCTCAGTAAACCCATCGCCGACACCAAGTCGGCAGGTTTAATAGCCACCGATGGTACTGTTTAATTGACTTCCATCAAAAATCTGAGCAAAGCATAAAAGATGTTATGCAACACTATGTCGCTACTCTTGAAACTCTTACGCAACAGCGTGATGCTGAGTTCAAGACCATCACGCAACAACAAAAAGAAGAGTTCCTTCACGATCAGGAAAGCATCATTGAGCGCACAAAGACGGAGATCGAACAGAGTATTTCGAGACACCTTCAAGACGAAAGAGACAGACAGGAAAGAGAGATACATGAGCAAGAAGACATTCGCCCAGCCAGAGAAGCGACACGCACCGCTACAGAGCGTGTTGCCGTTCTTGAAAAGAAGGTACGGACTCACAAGCGCCTCAAAATTGGCCTGGTTGGGCTTGGTGTAGTGGTCTTCCTCGCTCTGGTCATCATCCTTCTCTTCTTTCCGCCACTTCCACAATGGATCATTGCCCTTCTCCTGGCCGTGATTGCATCGATATTTGCCACTTCCTCCTTCTGGAAAAGTACGATTTCAGAAGACAACATTACAGCATACAAGCGGCAGATTGCACTGTATCAGACAAAGAGTGATGAGTACGCCGCACTGAGTGAAGAAGAGCGATGTGCGTTGCTTGTCCAAAGAATAGTGTAACCCCCATCCTCTCTGGGGTTTCGACATACCCCTGCGAACCGATGCACGGGCACCTGTTGGCCGTCCTGCGCAGTCCTTGCGCACGCGCTATGCATAGATCACCTGTTCGTGGCACATCCTTGTGCCTCGGTAGAGTCCCCGGCTAGAGACAGGGCCTTTCTTGGCCTTCTCACGCCGTTTTCTCCTCATCTGCGCAACCAGGGAGATCATCTGTTCGTGAACGGTTCCATCCCCCACACCTCCACGTGCGAGCAAGCTACAAGTTTATGAAAGTAAGTGCAGAACTGAACCGACGGGGAGACTGTCGCGGCACAGGGCGGTTCAGTCCTTGTGCCGTGCATCTGCTCCATAGTTCCTGACATTTATCAGAAAACTTTTCGCCTCTTTCAAATAACTTTTCCAATCTCTGGTAGCTGTTAAGCAAAGAAAACAGGCACGCGTCTCGCGCATAACTTTTCCGCTCGATGCATCCACCATTTTCCGAAAAAGTTTGGTGCTGTTTTTCCCCTGTTCTGATCCACAAGGAAAAGTTATCTGAGAGAAACGAAAAGTTATGCGAAAAACTCTTGCTCTTTGCGAGGCAAACGGATATACTCGAAGGGAGGGCATGTATTCTCTTCCATTGGCAGCAGTTGGCAAAACGACCTCCTTTGAAGCCCTGCGTGAGCAACACCCTCTGCTCGAAGCCCTGCTCACGGTCCTGATCATTGAAGAGTAAGGGAAGCCTCTCTATGAAACCTGGCCAGCAGAATCAGAGAAACAAAGAGCGAGGAGAAAACTCGTGAGCGAATTCAAAGAAGTATCAACGGATGGCGTGGAGATCCAGCAGGCGATTGGCTTGACCGATGAATTTTTGCACGAATTGGTGCAAGAACTCGATCACGAGGAGATCGTAGGGATAACACTGGGGGGCAGCTATGCGCGAGGTACAGCCACCTTGTTTAGCGATGTCGATTTGGCCTGTTTCTGGCGTGAAGGAGTGAAGCCGTCACCCAAGCGTTTCCTGTATCGGCAAGGCAAGCTGATCAGCGTCAAAATGACCTCAGTGACGGAGATCCGCGAGTTGCTGAAGCGTCCACAATCAGCCATCCTCTTCGTCAGCGGCAAACGTCGGCTCTTGTTGGACAAAGATGGCTCAGTGGCCCGTTTACTAGCAGAGATCGAGGCGTTTCGTTTGGAGGATCTCCAGGTGGCGGTGAATGCGAATGTCAGCTTGTGGATGATGCTGATGGCTGAGAATGTCCAGAAGGTGCTGCGTGAGTTTGAGCAGGAGAATGCCCCAGGGCTGGCCTTGGTGATCACCAACCTCGTCGCAGAACTGACGTTACTTACAGCTCTGTGCCAGAGAACGTTGATCACTAGCGACAGCACCTACTACCAGCAGGTACAGGAGGCCGCAGGTCTCGACTCGGCCTGGACTCGTTCTCATCGCATCGCCACAGGATTGGAAGCTGGTCCCACGAGCATTGCTCCGCTCGGAGCGCGTGGGATCGCGGTGCTCCATCTGTATCGCGAGACGTTTGTGTTCGCCAGGCCAGTGATGCAGACCGACCATCGAGCCATTGCCGAACAGGTCTTGCGGGTGGTCCAGGAGGCCGCAGAATGGCTTCCATTTTCAGAGGAGGAACAGCGATGGCTCAAGAATTGGGTGTAAATGCAAGCCTGACCAGCAAGAGGCCTTTTTGTTCCAGGAGCTCCTGCCCACCAGAGTCACTACTCATTTGGCTAGGGTTTCCTCTATGCTAACTGACGACACGTTTCATGCTTGGTGCGTGCGCAACACGATCGCGCCAGAGACGCAAGCCTACATTGAGCGGATTCGCTCATCACAGCCCGTGCGCAAGGTGCGTAATCGCGCTTCCAACGTGAGTGGACGCTACCCTTCTGTCAAAATGGGCCGCTCCATCCAGTTTGAGAGCCATCATGTCGAGTTGTGGGGAATCTACGCGATGGAGCGGGACGACGATGTTCTGGAATACTATGATCAACCAGCCCGCATCCAGCTTCAGTATCGCGCTCGTTCTGGTCGAAAGACGACGCAGTGGCATACCCCAGATTTCTTCGTCATTCGGCAACGCTCCGCTGGCTTTGAAGAATGGAAGCCGGTCACTGCCCTGGATCAGCTTTCGGTGACGATGCCGCAGCGGTATCAACGCGAACCATCAGGCGGCTGGCACTGTCCCCCTGGAGAAAGCGCCGCACAGGTGCATGGCTTGTTTTATCGGGTTCGGACCACCGCCGAGCTGCATCCGCTCGTGATCCAAAACCTCAAGTTTCTCCAAGATTTCTGGGTTCATCCGTATGCGGTGACATCTGACCAGGAACGAGAGGTTCTCACACTGGTCACAACCGCACCGGGGATTTCTGTCAGGCAACTCCAGGACGCCTGCCCTGATCTGCCAGTCGATGTGATTTGGGCGCTCCTGACCGATCAGCGTCTCTTTACTGATTTGTCAGTTTCGCCGCTCATGCAATGGGACCAGGTACGTCTCTTCCGCTCACAGGTTGAAGCAGAGGAGGCTCGTTCCCGCGCTGCGAGGTTTTCGCAGCCGATCCCGTTGTTTACGCGACTGAGCTTTGATGGGCGATTGTGGGAAGCAGAAAAACAGGGAGAGCTGGTGGTCTTGCGCCCAGAAGTTGGCGGAGCTCTCAGCCTCCCAACAAGCCAGGTGCAGCAGCTCCTCGATACGGGGGCGGCCACGCTCGTCGAGGAGGCGGCCCCATCCCAGCTTTCCGAGGAGGCCAGAACACGGCTCTTGAGTGCTGGCCCTCCTGCTTTAGCTGCTGCCAATCAACGTCTCCGCACCATTCTGGCATATATGAGCGGCGAGCCGGTGACGGTCACGAAGCGCTCCGTGCAAAACTGGCTGCGCAGCTACCGGGAAGCTGAGCGTGCTTACGGCTGCGGGTATCTGGGGTTACTGGACAAATCGGCGCGTCGCGGCAACCGAGCGCCTCGCGTAGACGCGGCCTCGAAACAGCTCCTGGAAACGGTTCTTCGCACCCATTACGCAGTCCCCCAAGCGAAACGCCGCTCCGCCGTCTATGCCCTGTACCGTGAGGAATGTGCCAAACAGCAGATTTCTCCTGTCAGTCAAGCCACCTTTTATCGGGAATGTGCCTTATTTACGACCCCCGAAGTCACGACAGTCCGCAGCGGGAAGCGTGCTGCCTATCGGGACCAACCCCGCTTTTTCTCTCTGGATCGCACCACCCCGCGTCATGGGGAACGGCCATTTGCTGTTGCACATCTCGATCACACGGAATTAGACATTCTGCTCGTCTCCTCCATCACTGGCAAACCGCTGGCAAAGCCTTACGCGACGTTTCTGACCGACGCCTACAGCCGCCGCCTGCTGGCTGTCCATGTCAGCTATGAACCTCCCAGTTATCGGTCAGTGATGATGGCCTTTCGGCTCTGTGTCCAGCGCTACGGTCGTCTTCCCCAGGAGCTGGTGGTCGATCATGGCCCAGAGTTTGACAGTGTCTATTTTGAAGCGTTACTCTCCCAGTGCTTTGTGACGAAGGTCGAGCGTCCTGCTGGGCAGCCGCGTTTTGGTTCCGTGATTGAGCGGCTCTTCGGGACCACCACCAGCGAATTCCTCAACCAGCTCCGAGGCAACACACAAGCGAGTCGCGTGCCTCGCCAGATGACACGAGAGGTGGACCCCAAACGGCTCGCTGTCTGGACGCTGGAACGCTTTGCAGCCCGCCTCACCGAATATGTCTACGAGGTCTATGATGTGATGGAGCATCCCGCGTTATTCATGAGTCCACGCGAGGCCTACGCGCAAGGGATGGAGTTGGCGGGAGCGCGGAGCCATCGGGTGATTGCCTACTCTGAAGCGTTCTTGATGCAGACGCGGCCCACGACCCGAACGGGCAAAGCCAAAATTTACCGGGGACGTGGCATCACGGTCAACGGGTTGCAATACTGGCATGAGCGGATGATGGCCTCCGACGTTGCTGGTCAAACCGTGCCGGTGCGTTTTGAGCCCTACGATATGGGAGTGGCCTACGCCTACATTGACGGCCAATGGCTTGAATGCATTGCCGATGCCTACGCGCAGGTGCATGGGCGCTCCGAAAAGGAGTGGAACCTGATCCTGGACGAGTGGCGTGAACACCAGCGCCAGCATGCGCACAAACGCGTGACGCTTAATGGCCCGTTGCTCGCCCAATTTTTGCACCAGGTCGAACAGGAAGAAACATTCGAACGTGTGCACGAGCACGAGTACGAAGAGCAGGCCCTTCGCCGGGCTAGCCTGGGATCGCACCCTCACCTTCCTCGTTCGGATGAGATCCCTCCAGAAATTACCATTGACTTGACACAACTTCGTCACCTTGAGGAGTATCGCTGATGCGTTCACTTGACCCAGCTCTCCAATCCCGCTTAGCAGCATTGCAGCAGTACAAGATCAAACATGCTTCGTTGGAAAAGATGGATACCCTGCTGATGAATGCGATTGAGGAGCACACCAGTTACAGCATCCTGGCCCTGTACGGACCCAGCGGGGTTGGAAAATCGACCGTGATGAAGCGGATCGCCGAGCGGTGTCGGGAAGAGGAGCCCGATTCCTCGGTGGTGCCTGTGGTAGTCGTGCAGGCATCCCCAGAAGATGTCGGGAGAGCCTCCCGTCTGGATTTTTACCGTCAGGTGCTCCACCAACTTCGCGGGCACGTTGCGATACGGGACCGCATCTTGAATCTGCCTCTAGCTCGCGAACGGGGGAAAAAGAGCACCGACCCGGCAGAATGGCTCGAAATGCGTGATGCGGTGTCGTATGCACTCGACCTCCTCAAGGTGAAAGCGGTCTGCATTGATGAGGCTCAACATCTCATGCAAGCCGATGCTGCGCAAAAGCCTTCCATTCAGCTTGACTGGCTCAAATCGCTCACCAACCGCAGTAATCTGCTCTACATCCTGGTTGGAAACTTCTCGCTGTACGATTTCTGCCATCTGAACGGACAGCTCGCCCGGCGCGTGCGCGAAGAGCAATTTGCTCGCTATCACCTGGAGAGCCAAGCCGATGCGGTGGAATTTACCAGCGCGTTGAAGGTGCTGCTAGAGCAGGTCCCACTCCAAGTTGATATCCCAGAGATGCTGACGCATTGGAAATGGTTCGGCGAATGGAGCATCGGCTGTATTGGCATTCTCAGCGATTGGGTGGTGGAAACGGCTGCCACACTCTGCCGCGCTGGGGAGACCGTGCTCACCCTGGAGGCGCTGGCAAAGCATGCCTTAAAACCAGCACAGCGTCTGAAATTGGAAACGGAAGCACGCACCGGCGAATTCAAGATTGAAGAGGCAAAGAAAGAAAGCGAACGAGAGCTTCAACGCCTCTTGGGCAGGCCCTCGACGTTCCCGAGCAGTTCACCACCACATCCCACGTCGTCCAATGGTTCTGCGACGAGTCCTTTGCCACCGAAGTCCCGCTCCTCCTCCCGCATTGAACGGGCAGCTCACCGCGATCCGGTGGGGGAGCAGGTGTTCACTGGAACGAGCGCCAAATGCTCCTATCTGGGCATGATTGAAGTGACACGCCGCCAATTTCAAGAAGCGGGCACCACCTGTGTTGAATGTCCGACCTGCGGCGCGCGTCGTACTCTCAAATCTCCCAAAGATCGGCCTCATTTTCCATCGCATCCGAGGCGCTTAAGCCCGCCACCAAAAGGAGAACGGCGCTGGGTTTTGCAGGAACAGATCTGGAAACTGGTCGAAGACTGACGTACCTACAGATTGAAGATACGTTTGTCTGTAAATCCCAACATGAACCTGCTCACCTTTCGGGTCATTTACCAGGTTGGATTTTCGCCTCGATCAAGTTGGGAGGTACAGAGTATGGAGGCCAACTTGTTTATCGAGAACAATGTGTGCAGTTCTTCATTCTTCTCATGGAGGTTTTCAACATGGAAAAACGCTCTCTTGCACAACTCTTTGATCTCACAGGCAAGGCTGCTATCGTCACAGGTGGAGCAATGGGAATTGGTCAAGCAATTGCTCTTCGACTCACTGAAGCGGGAGCGGCTGTGATGATTGCAGATATCAATCTGGAGGCAGCCCAGCAAACCGTTGAACAGATTGTGTCCGCAGGAGGCAAGGCAGCAGCTCTCCAGGCAGATGCGAGTTCGGTGAGCGACGCCACGAAAGTCGTTGAGATGACCATTGCCACTTTTGGAAGCGTTGATATCCTGGTGAACAATGCCGCCGCTCGTTCTATTGCGCCCATCATGGATCTCTCCGAGGCCCAGTGGGAGCGGGTCATCAATACCGACCTCAAAGGGGTCTTTTTCTATGCCCAGGCAGCTGCCAGAGAGATGATCAAGGGACAGCGAGGCGGTCGGATCGTCAACATTGCTTCGGTGAATGCTTTTCACCCCTCTGGAATGCGCGCCCATTATGATGCGAGCAAAGGTGGAGTGGTCACGCTCACCAAATCGCTGGCCCTCGAATTGGGAAAGTACCAAATCACCGTGAATGCTCTCGCCCCTGGAGGAACCAACACTCCTGGCGCGCGAGAGTTATGGGCCTCGCTTGCTCGGAGCCAAGAAGCTCAAGAGTTGTTCGGCGCGAAGACTCCCAAGCAAGCCCCATTAGGACGAATGGGAGAACCAGACGATATCGCCAAAGTAGTCCTCTTCCTAGTGAGCGGTGCAGCAGACTACATGACAGGAAGTCTCGTGGTTGTTGATGGTGGCTATCTGCTCGCATAGCCGGGAAGAATATCCCAAACGCAGCTCGACTCTCAGGAGCGTCTGCTCAGCACGCTCGATGGCCAGTGGTGCCGCTCGTCTGGAGTGTCTCTGTGTACCTCCCAACATGAAACGCCTCACTTTTCCAACCATTCTTCTGGTGAGGAAGCTGTTTGGAAGAGCTTACTATCAGGAAAATGGTTGGACCTTTGCCACGATCAAGTTGGGAGGTACACTTTCGGTAAGAAACAAATGTATCTTCAATCTGTAGTACCACTGGTTTTATCTCAGCAGTAAAGAAAAGTTATGTGAGAAAAAACAGTCATACGGCGTCGTTTGCCGAAAACAAAGTGACAAACACGACATGGAAAAGTTATGCGAGAAAAAGAAACGGCACCGTTCATCAATGATGCCAGAGAAAAACGAAAAATATTTTGAGAAACGTCAGTTCCGCACATCCTCATCCAGGCGCTTGTGCTGATATTCCAACTCCGCGCCCAGCTCGTCAACAGTCGTTTCTAATCGACCAAAGGACGCATAGGCATCTTCCAGGGTCTCCCGGTAGGTTGCTGTTCTGCCTGCCAGCAGCAACTCGGGTCCCTCCATGGCACGCAACTGTTCCAGCTTCGCGTAGAAGGTCCGGATCGTCTTAAGCAATGCCTCGATATCATCCATCGTCTTGTCTCCTCTCTTGAGTGCGCTGATGCGTTCCACAGGACCAGGACCGCTTCACGGACCGCCATGCCATCGTAACGGAGCGGTGCCAGAAGCCATTCTCAACGAGGCTTTCCTTTTGCCCGCTCGATCTGCACGCGGAACCAGTGCTCTATTTGCGACCAGTCATCCTCTAACAAGTCCTCAATGCGAGGCTTTTCAAACGCGGTCTTCAGATCATCATACATGCTCGGGTATGGTTTCCCCGTGGCCAGGTGCAGCTGTTTGGCAAGCACCTGTACCTGTCGGTGATGCGCAGGTGAGAGCGTTTCCGGCCCCAACCGTTCAAGAATCTCAGGGAT
>WNGD01006796.1_pt1 | contig 10888 bp, 11 predicted proteins | sample 5400671 | NCBI WGS metagenome assembly WNGD01 (sample SAMN13153369, study PRJNA577476) | soil metagenome | isolation source: 40 cm soil or saprolite under grassland replicate 2 | place: USA:California | collected 2016-06-15
CGGCGGAGGCACTCGCCGACTTCACCGAGGTCGGACGGATCCTGGAGCCACTGGAGATCCACAACCCCGCCTTCCGCGCCTGGCGCTCGCACGCGGCGCTCGCCCTCCACGCCCTCGGCCGCGACGACGAGGGCCGCGAGCTGGCCGCCGAGGAACTCGCGCTTGCCCGCCGCTGGGGTGCCCCGCGCCCGATCGGGGTCGCGCTGCGCGCGCTCGGGCTTGTCCGGGGAGGCCGGCAAGGAGAATCGCACCTCCGTGAGGCGGTCGAGGTCCTCGCCGGCTCGAGCGCGCGGCTCGAGCACGCGAAGGTGCTCGTCGATCTCGGCGCGATGCTGCGGCGCACCAACCGCCGCAAAGAGGCGCGCGACCCGCTGCAACAAGGACTCGAGCTCGCACGCAAGGGCGGCGCGAAGCCGCTCGCCGAACGCGCCCATACCGAACTCATCGCGACCGGCGCGCGGCCTCGGCGCCTCGTCTTCTCAGGCCTGGAGGCTCTCACCCCAAGCGAGCGGCGCGTCGCCGCCATGGCCGCCGCGGGCATGATCAATCGCGAGATCGCCCAGGCGCTTTTCGTCACCGCAGGAACGGTGGAGGTCCACCTCTCGAGCGCCTACCGCAAGCTCGAGATCAGCTCCCGCTCGCAGCTTCCGCAGGCGCTCGCCGAGCCGGCAGACGCTCAAACCGAAACAGAGCCGGCGACGCTGACGACCCCCTGATCGCCGTCCTGCGCGCCGGAAGCGCGCGGACGACGACCGTAAAAGACTCCGGATTATCTAGGGGTCACCCCTCAATGCGAAGAGCATTGCCCTTGGCCGAGACTTGGATCGTCCAGGCACAAGGAGGAGGAAACCGATGATCAGAGCGATAAGCATCGCAGCACTGCTGGCAGGGGCCGCTTGCCTACTGGCCTTCGCTCCGCCCGCGGGCGCAGGCGGGCCGGGGCACACGGTCAGCATCTCGACGCACCAGCACGGCGTCTTTGATGATCCGGAGGGGTTCAACCCGTGCACGAACGACACGGTCGTGTGGCACGTCGACGGCAACGCCGTCGAGCACGTCACCTTCTTCCCCGGCGGGGACGAGTTCTGGGCGACCTTCACCGAGACCGGCACGGTTAGCTTCAGCGAGGCCGGCGTGGACTGGAGCGGCCACTTCACCGAGTGGGGCAACGACAACCAGAACGAGACGAACGGCAACGCCACCTTCACGAGCACGATCAACTTCACGGCGAGCGACGGCACCATCGCGCAGGGACACGACACGTCCCACGTGCTCTGGAACGGTGTGCAGGACCCGAACGACCCGAACGCGATCTTCAAGCTCGCCTTCGACAAGCTCAACATCCGCGAGCTCAGCTGCGCCTCGTGAGCGGTGTCGGCGATGCTCGCACGGCAACTTCGTCTTCGAAAGGGACAAAGGTCTCGATTCTTGGTGAGAGAGCTGGACGAGGGCAGCTAGTGAGGAGAGCCGGGCGCGACGAGGCCGGTCTCGTAGGCGTAGATCACCGTTTGGACACGGTCGCGGAGGTCGAGCTTCTGGAGGATGCGGGCGACGTGCGTCTTCGCCGTCGCTTCGCTGATGACCAGCTGTTCGCAGATCTCCGGGTTCGACATCCCGCGGGCGAGCAGCGCGAAGACTTCTTGCTCGCGCGGCGTTAGCTCGGCGACGGCGGGCGGCGGTGCGCTCGCGGCGACCGGCTGATGCCGCGCGAACTCCTCGATCACAGCGCGCGTGACGGCGGGGGCGAGCAGCGCCTCGCCGCGGGCGACGATGCGGACGGCAGCGGCGATCTCTTCAGGCGGCGCGTCCTTGAGCATGAAGCCGCTCGCGCCGGCGCGCAGCGCGTCGTAGACGTAGGTGTCGAGCCCGAAGGTGGTCAGGATCAGAACGCGCGTGCCCGGTTGCGCCGCGACGATCCGTCGGGTCGCCTCGATCCCGTCCAGGACGGGCATGCGGATGTCCATCAGCACGACGTCGGGGCGCAGGCGGCGGGCTTCGGTGACGGCGTCCTCGCCGTCGCCGGCCTCGCCGACGACGCTCGTCTCTGGCTCTGACTCGAGGATCTTGCGCAGGCCGACGCGGACGAGCGCCTGGTCGTCTGCGATCAGGACGCTCGTCATCGGATCGGCAGCAGCACGCGAACGGCGAAGCCGCCACTTGGCCGGCGGCCGGCGTCGAGGCGGCCCCCGTAGAGCGCCACTCGCTCGCGCATCCCGACCAGTCCGTGCCCGCCGTTCGAGACGGGCGCGGCAGCTCCCCCGCCGTCGTCGACGATCTCGAGCTCGAGCGAGTCGGCGCCGTAGTGGACGCGAACGGAGGCGTGCGCCTCGCCGGCGTGCTTGAGCGCGTTCGTCAGCGCCTCCTGCACGATCCGGTAGGCCGACAGCTCGATCCCGACCGGAAGCTCGCGGCGCTCCCCCTCAACCTGGAACTGCACGGGAAGACCCGCTTCGCGCACCTGCCCCACGAGCGTCGGTAGGTCGTCGAGCCCCGGCTGCGGCGCAAGCGGGTCGCCCGCATCGCTGCGCAGCATGCCGACTAAGCGGCGCATCTCGGTCAACGCGCCGCGGCCGACCCGCTCGATCGTCGCCAACACCTCGCGCGTCGAGCCGCGCTCGCCGTCGAGCACGCGCCGCTCGGCGCCCGCCTGGACGACCATCATCGAGACGTTGTGCGCGATCGCGTCATGCAGCTCGCGCGCGATCCGCGCCCGCTCCTCGACTACCGCCTCACGCGCCGCGAGGTCGCGCTCGCGCTCGGCGAGTTGGGCACGGCGCTCGCGGTCGCCGACGACGCGGCGGACTAGCACCATCACGACGAGTGTGATCACGCTGAACTGCAGCGCGTTCGACAGTGACACCGGGCCGGCAGCCGAGGCGAAGGTGGCGAGCGTGATCGCCGCCATGCTCCAGGTGAACCGGCGCGGAGCGGCCCAGACCGCCAACCCGTACATGCAGCAGATCCAAGCGACGCCCCAGAAGACGAGCGACGGCGGTCCCCACACCGCCGAAAGGAGCGCTGCGACGAAACCGGCGATAAGCCCCACGCTCGCGGGATAGAGACGGCGAACGGCGACCGCCGCCGTCACAGTCGCCCCGAGAAGCGCCGAAGCAAGGCGCTCGCGGAACGCCATGCCGCCGCCGACCCACGTCTCCAGCTCGAGCCCGAGCGTGAGCGCGCCCGCGAGCAGCCAGTCGATCTGCAAGCGGTTCAGCCGGACGCGGCGGAGATGGGCGAGACGTGTTCGCATGCGGTCAAGGTAGAGACCCCCGCGGCCGCTCTGTCATCAGCCACTCGGCCGATCAGCGGTGCCCGGAAGATCAGCCGATCGGCTGACGCAAGCATCGCCCAACCCGCCGATGACGCCACCTGGGGCCCCCGCTTACCTTCGAGTTGCTAACGAAACCGAAAGGAGAAGATCATGATGAATGCTCGGATTGGCCTGATCCTCACGGGGCTCGCCTTCGGGATCTGGGAGGCGGTCGACATCTTCTGGATCGACGTTCCTGCCATGGCCGCCATCTTCGCGGCCCTGTTCCTCGGCTGCACGCTCTGGTTCTGGCGCCGTGACAGCGTCCGGGCGGCAGTGGTGCTGATGCTGCTGTTTGCCTTCGAGGCCGCGGCGGCCCCTTCGCTGAAGCACGTGATGACGGTGACGAAGGTCACCGACTTCACGCTCGCACTCGCCGGCGTGGCCGCCGCGATCACCGTTCTGGTCGCGGAGTGGCGTGCCAAGCGGTCGAGCGGTCGTGGCCTGGCCGAAGCCGGCCGATAGCCAGCGCCCCGGCAGCTTAACTCGAGGAAAGGAGCGAGGAAAATGAATGAACGCAGGCAAGATCGCCTCTTCGCCATCTGCGGGATCGCATCGGCCGTGCTCGTGCATGTCGGCTTGTTCGTCGGTGTCGCAGGCGGACAGGCTTTTGTCAACCTGGGCAGCAGCCCCGCGAAGGTCGCCCACGCGCTCGCCAACCCTGCTGGCACGGGTGTCTGGGTCGGCGCCTACCTCGATCTGCTCGGCTACGGCGCCTTCCTCGCCTTCGCCGTCTGGGCGACCGCGAAGCTCGGTGGCGGCGTCCTTGGCGCTGTCGCCTGTGCAGCAGGGGCGAGCTATGCGGCCGTCGGTATCGCCGCGTGGTGCGTGTTAGACGCGGTCGAATTCCGCGCTGGGCACGGGATGGGCACACAGCTGGCGACCGCGCTCACGAACATCAACGAAGCCCTCTACGTCGGCAGCTGGTTCCTGTCTGCGGTGTTTCTGCTCGCCGCCGGTCCGCTCGCTTTGACGTCGGGACGCCGCGTACTCGGCTGGAGCGCGATCGCTATCGCGCTGCTCAATCTCGCGGGAACGGCGGCACCGACGAACGGTCTCGCCGAGAACCCCGTCCTCCTCTGGTTCATCTGGATCGTCTGGGCGAGCATCTCCCTCGCCCGCAGCGAACGTGAGCCCGCAGGGGCCGCCGCTGTCGCCTAACTACCCTCCCGCTTGACGATGAACCCGCACCGTGTCAGAGTCGCCCAGTCAAGTCCTGTGGGCCTTCGGGTTCGCAGGACTTGGCGTTTTTAAAGGAGATCGACCTCCTCCCTCTCAGGGAAGGGGACCTCCCGCAACCGGTGGCAACCCACGGCAGACGCCCTGCTTACCATGGAACCTCGCACGCAACCGGTCGCAGCCCATGGCAACGGTTTTGGCTTATTTTTGCCGGTTTCGGCCGCGCCCCGTTTGCCGCCAGTTGCCACAGGTTGCAACCACGGGGCTCCATAAAAGGCTCCATCCTCGCGACGCGATCTCTGATCGGAAGCGAGACGGCGGTGCATCATCTGGGGTGAGTAATGGCTACAGCGGCTGCGCGTGAGCGGGAGGTTGTCGGACGTGACGAGGAACTCGCGACCGTGCGGGCGTTTCTCGCCGAAGTCGAGCGCCTCCCCTCGGCCGTGTTCATCGAGGGTGAGGCGGGCATCGGGAAGACGACGCTGTGGCGCGCCGGAACCGCTGAGGCACAAGAAGTCGGGTACCGCGTCCTGTCGGCACGGCCGGCCGAGGCGGAGAGTCAGGTCTCGTATGCGGGTCTCCGCGATTTGTTCGATCCTGTTCTCGAGCTCGTGGTCGCTGAGCTTCCGCCGCCGCAACGCCGGGCGCTCGAGATCGCGTTGCTGTTGCGTGAGGCGGAGGAGGACGCTCCGGATCAAGCGGCGATCGCATTCGCGGTGCTCGGCGCTCTCCGCGCGATTGCCGATACGCCCGTGCTGGTCGCGGTCGACGACCTGCAGTGGCTTGACGGTCCGTCGGCATTCGCGCTGCGGTTTGCCGCGCGCCGACTGCGAGAGGTGCCGATCGGATTCTTGCTCTCGATCCGAACCGGTGGCGATCGCGATCTCGCTGCGGGGGCGGGAAGTCTCCTTTCCGAAGAGCGCACGCGACACATGTCCGTCGGCGCGCTCAGCCTCGGCGCGCTGCACCATCTCCTCCAGACGCGACTTCCGGTCGTGCTATCGCGTCCAACGCTGCAACGGGTGCACGAGACGTCGGGCGGCAACCCCTTCTTCGCACTTGAGCTCGCCCGCGCACTGCACCAACGCGGCGCCGAGGTGCCGGCGGGCGAGCCGCTTCCCGTGCCCGGCGAGCTGCGCGAGCTGCTGCGCGCGCGCCTTGCTGCTTTGCCGCGCGAGACGGAGGACGCGCTCCTCTTTGCAGCAGCGATGCCGCAGCCGAGGGTCGAGGTCGTTGCGGCAGCCTTGGAGGCGGACCCTCTTCCGAGCTTGCGGGGTGGGGTCGAGGCCGAACTGATCGAGTTGGAGGGCGAGCGCATCCGCTTCACGCACCCGCTGTTCGCATCGGCCGTCTATTCGGGGACCGACGAGGATCGCCGGCGAGAGATCCATTGCCGGCTGGCGGCGGTTATTACCGATGCCGAAGAGCGGGCGCGGCATCTCGCTCTCGGCACGAAGGGCGTGAATCCCGACGTAGCGTCCGCACTCGATGATGCAGCGCGGACGGCGCGATCCCGCGGCGCGCCCCAGGCCGCGGCAGAGCTGAGCGAGCTGGCACTCCGCCTCACGCCTGAGCGCGACGCCGAGGCCGCCCACCGTCGTCGACTTGACGCCGGTGCGGCCCACTTCGAGGCAGGCGACACCGTGCGTGCACTCACGCTCTTCGCCGAGGCGCGCGAGAGTGCGCGATCGGCGCCGGAGCGAGCAGTGTCGCTGCTCCGGCTCGCGTGGGTAAACCACTGGGCCGGCGATCAGCGACTCGCGGTCGAGCTCTTTCGCGAGTGCCTGGCCGAGGGACACGCCGACGCCGCGCTGCGTATGGAGGCCCACGACGGACTCGCGAACTCGCTCTTCTTCTTGCGCGAGAACTTGACGGACGCGTTGAGCCATTCCCGCAGCGCCGCACGACTGGCAAAGGAACGAGGGGACCGAGCCGCGCTTGCCGTCGCGCTAGGGACGCAGGGAATGATCGAGGCGGTCCTTGGTCGACCGGAAGCACGCCGGACGTTTCGTTCGGCCGTTGCGATCGAAGAACCGGCGCTCGACATTCCGCAGGTGATGAAGCGGCCGAGCTTTCAGTTCGACGTCGCGCGCGTGTGGGGCGACGATCTCGACGCCGCTCGCGCCGACATGGAAGACATCCGTCAGCGTGCGGTCCTGCACGGCGACGAGAGTTCCCTGCCGTTCATCCTCACCTACCTGAGCCTCGCTGAATGTCTCTCGGGCCGACTCGAGCAGGCATTGCGCGTGGCGAAGGAAGGGGATGAGGTCGCATTGATGGCCGGCCAGGGGATTGGCCGCGCGTTCGCCAGCTCAGCACGTGCGCTCGCCGCATCGTGTCTCGGACAGGAGAAGGCAGCACGGTCCGCCGCCGGAGTGGCTCTCGATCTCGCCGAGCGCGGAACGATGTTCGCGGAGACGACGAGCCTCTGGGCGCTCGGCCTGCTCGAGCTCGCTCTCGACAGACCCGCCGACGCACACCAGCGCCTCGGCCCGCTCGTCGAGCGCGTCGAGGCTGCCGGCATTGGCGAGCCGGGTTCGATTCGCTTCGTCACCGACGACGTCGAGGCGCTCGTCGGACTCGGGGAACTTGATGCGGCGGCGACGCAGCTCGCGCGCTTCGAGCAGCAGGCGCAGCGCGTCGGCCGTCGGTCGGCCCTCGCTGCTGCGCATCGCTGCCGTGGGCTGATCGCTGCGGCTGCGGGCGGGGCCGACGAGGCGCAGGCCGAATGCAACCGCGCGCTCGACGAATTCGAGCGGCTGTCGCTGCCGTTCGAGAGGGCGCGCACGCTGCTCGCCCTCGGCTGCGCGCAGCGGCAGGCGCGTCAGCGCCGCGCCGCGCGGAATTCGCTCGAGCGAGCGCTTCGCCTCTTCGAGCAGCTGGGCGCGTCGCTGTGGGCCGAGCGCGCCCGCGCCGAGCTTGGGCGGATCAGCGGCCGGGCGCCGTCGCGCGGGGAGCTGACGGCATCGGAGCGACGTGTCGCCGAGCTCGTCGCCGAAGGGCGGACGAACCGCGAAGTGGCCGCAGCACTCCACGTCACACCGCGAACGGTGGAAGGAACGCTCTCGCGCGTGTACGCCAAACTCGGAGTGCGCTCCCGGACCGAGCTCGCACGCCGCTGGACCCTCGGCAGCTAGCGACACCGATCCCAGATTCAGGGGGTTTCCACCTTTCGGTGCTGCCATTGCGCACCTAGCGTCGAGTGCGGTCAACGACACGGAGGTGAGAAACGTGAGGAAAATCTTTGCTCTGGTTGTAATCGCGCTGGCGGCGCTCGCGGTTTCGGCGTCGGGCGTGTCGGCGTCGAGTTCCTCGATCGTGATCCCGTTCGAAAAGCATGCCGTCGGCCCCGGCCACTACGTCGGCACCGCGGGCGACGGCGGCACGATCGAGATGCAGGTCTCCGACTCGCGCTTCACCGGCGGCGACCCCGAGACGTCGGACCACTGGCTCCAGCACTTCAAGGCGACCCTCCGGCTGACAGTGGGCGGGCAATCACTGACCGCCGCTCTCGACGGCCAATTCAACTTCACGACGCGCCAGACTGTCCTCAACGGCGTCGTGCTCGACGGCTGGTTGAGCGGCGCCCAGATCCACGAAGAGGGCCAGCTCGTCGGCTTCAGCCCGCTGACCTTCGTCGGCACCGTCATGGTGATGCGCGGGAGCGCGAACTGAGGTCAGCGCATGGACGCTCGGACGTACCTGCTCGAGACGTACATGTCGCGAACGAGCGCGAGCGGGCCCGCCGCGGCGGCCGCCCGCGCTCGCGCCGCAGCAGCGCAGATGCGGCGCGAGGGAACGCCGATCCGCGTCCTGCGCTCATTCTTCGTTCCGGAAGACGAGCTCTGGTTCTGCCTCTACGAGGCTCGCTCGAGCGACACCGTCGCCGAGGCGAGCCGCCGCGCCGAGCTCGGGCTCGGCCGGATCCAGAAGGCCGTGGACGCCGACATCGGGACTCGTGCGAGCCAAAGCGAAAGGAGGCAGAGATGAAGAAATTGGACAGGGGAGTAGGTATGGGCAGGCAGATGAAAGCGTTGGCCGGCCTCGGTGCCGCAGCGTGCTTCGCGCTCGCCGCGGCCGCCGGCCCGGCGGGCGCCGACCGACAGTCATTCAACAACTGGCACGTGCACGACGGGGGGACCGGCACTACCGACGCGACTGGTCTCACGCACAGGGGCGTCGCGTTCTTCCCGGCGATCTTCACGGGCGGCGACGTCGCCGCGTACAAGAGCAACCCTTCGCTGCTCGTCTACTGCCCGAACGCGACCGACAAGACGCTGCTCCACGACGGAGCAGTCCTCGGTGAGAACCTCCGCGACGGGGTGTGCATGAACGACCTGTACATCATCCACCTGAAATCGGTGCCCGACGCGGACGTTGGACAGGTCCCGGCCGGGTGGACGCAGGTCTTCCACGAAACCGTTGCGGGAACGGGCTACACGACCTTCTACATGCTGACGCCGCACTAGCAGTACATCCTGCGACCGCGCGAGGCACATTTGCGCCTCGCGCGGTCGTCGCTACAACCGTGAGTGCAGGCGGGCGATCCGCCTCTCGGGTGGCGCTGTGGTGGCGTGATCGCGACATCGACCGGCTTCATGTCGAGCGCATGACCTTGCCGATGCGCCCCATCGGCGATCGGTCCGCAACCAGCGCTGCGAGCAGGGATACACTCTCTGCAGGATCCGCGAGGCGTGCACCGGCTGCGGTTGCGATCGGTGCCCATGCCCGGACTGCAGCAGCAAGAGATAGCGCGCGCCGAAGCAAGATAGGTCGACCCCCTCCTTCGCAGGGAGGGGACCTCCCGCAACGGGTGGCAGCCCACGGCAGACGCCCTGCTTACCATGGAACGTCGCAGGCAACCGGGCGCAACCCACGGCAACGGTTTTGGCGTGTTTCCGCCTTTTCGCGCTCAGTCGATTTGCCGCTGATTGCCACCGGTTGCAACCACGGGGCTCCATAAAGGCTCCATCCGGCGGCGTGTGTAGACGCGGTCGGGGCTCTCCCGTGTGTGGTGAATTGATCGCCCCTGATTGTCGGATCGGTTGAGTAAAGGTAAAGGCCGCTCAGATCGGTCAGGCATGCTGCTTCTCTATTGGTGAAGCTGGATGTGATCGGGAAGCTGGTCACCCTCTCCGAGCGTGAGGCGGGGGAGCTTCGGGATGTTGCCGCCGCCGATGCTGGTCGATCAACGACGAGGCGCGACCTTTCGCTCTTGCTCGAGCGTGGTCTGCGCACGAAGACGACCGTCGCGCTTAGCCGGGCTGAGGCGCGCGACCTCGCTGAGTTGCTAACCAGGGGCGGGTTCGGCTCGAACCTCGCGCTCCTGCGGGAGGCGCTCCTCTCGGCCCTCGAAGATAGTCAGCAGTAGCTCAAGGTCCTGCCGGCCGGCGTGGCGCGGCGGGTCGAACCGGATTCACAAAGAAGCCCAGCAGCCCGCCCCCCTGCGGATGCGATCCTGGTCAGGGTTTCGATCTTCCAAGCGCGGCAAGGACTAGACCGGAGCGATGATCGGGAGGTGAGTCGATGCCGAGGATCGAGGGATACCGATTCGGTCACCTCGTCGTCGACGGTGAGGAGCAAACGCGCGACGTGATCGTGCTCCCCGAGCGTGTGCTCACCAACTGGTGGCGGGCGGATGGGCACCGACTGGTGCTTGCGGATCTCGGCGACGTCCTCGAGGAGCTGCCGGAGCGCCTGGTCGTGGGCATGGGCGCGTTCGGGCAGATGCGCCCCGACCCGGAGGCGCTCGAGCAGCTGCGGCAGCGGGGCGTCGAGGTCGAGGCCCTGCCGACGGACGAGGCCGTCCGTCGCTACGGCGAGCTCGACCCGCGCCGCACGGCGGCCGCACTCCACCTCACCTGCTGATGGACGCATTCGGTCTCGAGAGCAGCGCCTTCGAGAACGCACAAGCGATCCCCAGCCGCCACAGCTGCGAGGGTGAGGATGTCTCGCCGCCGCTTCGCTGGACGAACGTGCCCGAGGGGACGCGGTCGTTGGCGCTCGTTGTCGACGACCCGGATGCCCCGGGCGGCGTCTTCACGCACTGGACCGCCTGGGGACTCGATCCGGGAGCAGGCGGGCTGGCTGAGGGCGAGCCGGCGCCGGGCGAGGGGCGGAACGACTTCGGCACGACCGGCTACCGCGGCCCCTGCCCGCCTCCGGGCCACGGGCGCCACCGCTACGTCTTCCGCTTGTACGCCCTCGACGCGGAGCTCGAGCTTGGCGCCGGCGCTGCGAAGGCCGAGCTCGAGCAGGCGATCGCGGGGCACGTGCTGACGAGGGCCGAGCTCGTCGGCACGTACGAGCGCTATCCAGCGAGCGCCTTCCAAGCTCAGAACGCGATTACGGCTTAGAAAGGGATAGGCCGAGCCGAGTCAGGTCTGCAAACGGCCCCCG
>WNGD01012871.1_pt1 | contig 10887 bp, 9 predicted proteins | sample 5400671 | NCBI WGS metagenome assembly WNGD01 (sample SAMN13153369, study PRJNA577476) | soil metagenome | isolation source: 40 cm soil or saprolite under grassland replicate 2 | place: USA:California | collected 2016-06-15
GCCGATCGGGACATTTACGTCGCCGCGATGGACTTCGCGGCGTCGCCGACCGAGATCTGGCTCACCCGTCTGAATCGCCACCAGAGCCGGCTCGACCTGGTCCTGGCGGACGCCGCGACCGGCACGTCGCGCGTCATCATGAGCGACAGCGACTCGGCCTGGGTGGATGCGCACGAGCCGCGGTGGATCAACGGGGGCCGGCAATTCGTGTTCTTGTCCGAGCGCGACGGCTTCGCCCAGGCGTACTTGTTCGACCGCGACGGCGTGCTTGTCCGGCGGGTGACGCCCGGCGGCTGGGACGTGCTCGAGCTGTACGGCGTGGATGAGAAGGCGAAAGTGCTCTACTTCACGGGCGCGATCGACGGCCCGCTCGGCCGGCCGCTGCTCCGCATCGGCCTCGACGGCCGGCGCCTCGCCCGGATCTCCACCGAGCCGGGAACGCACGGCGTCGCGTTCGACCCGACGTTCGGGCTGTACGTCGATCGCTACGCCCGGGCCGGCGTGCCGCCGGTCGAGACGATGCGGCGGGCGGACGGGAAGCTCGTGCGGAGCATCGCGGACAACCTCGCGCTCGCGCGCAAGGTGGACGCGCTGCGGCTCCGGCCGCCGGAGTTCCTCACGATCCCGACGCCGGACGGGGTCGAGCTCAACGCCTGGATCATCAAGCCGAAGGACTTCGACCCGGCGAAGCGCTACCCCTTGCTGCTGTTCGTATACGGCGGCCCGGGCTCGCAGACGGTCACCGACGCGTGGGGTGGCAGCCAGTATCTCTGGCACCAGATGCTCGCGCAGGACGGGTATCTGGTCGCGAGCGTGGACAACCGCGGCACCGGCGCGCGCGGCGCGAAGTTCAAGAAGATGACGTACCTCCACCTGGGGCGATACGAGTCGGCGGACCAGATCGCCGCCGCTCGGTGGTTCGCGCGCCAGCCCTTCGTGAATCCGGATCGGATCGGGATCTGGGGCTGGAGCTACGGCGGTTACATGACCTCGCGCACCATGCTCCTGGGTGGCAGCCTCTTCAAGGCCGCGCTCGCGGTGGCGCCGGTGACGGACTGGCGCTTCTACGACACGATCTACACCGAGCGCTACATGCGCACCCCCGAGGAGAACGTCGCGGGTTACGACGAGGGCGCTGTGCTCGGGTACGCCGACAGCCTGAAAGGCGGCTTCCTGCTGGTGCACGGAACCGGCGACGACAACGTGCACTTCCAGAACAGTGTTCGCCTGATCGAGCGGCTCGAGGCGGCCAACAAGCAGTTCGACATGCGGATTTATCCGAACAAGACCCACGCGATCGCCGGCGCGACGACGCGCGAGAACCTCTACGGCCTGTTCACGTCGTGGCTGAAGAAGAACCTGTAGCGCGCGCGGCGCGCCTGGCGCGCACGGGACTGCTGGTCCTGACCTTCATCAACCTCTTCAACTATCTCGACCGCTACGTCGTCGCGGCCCTGGGCGAGAGCCTGCGGCGGTCGAGCCTCCACGTCAGCGACACCCAATTTGGGCTGCTGGCGAGCGTCTTCATCGTGGTGTACATGCTGACGGCTCCCGCCTTCGGCCGGCTGGGCGACCGCGGGTCGCGCACGCGACTGATCGCGCTGGGAATCTTCGTCTGGAGCCTCGCCACCGCGCTCGGAGGGCTGGCGTGGAGCGTCGCGGCGTTGTTCCTGGCGCGGGCGCTGGTGGGTGTGGGCGAAGCGGCCTACGGGACGATTTCCCCCAGCCTGCTCGCCGATTACTACCCGCGCGAGTACCGCGGCCGCGTCTTCTCGATCTTTTTTGCGGCCATCCCGATCGGCTCGGCCCTGGGGTACGTGGTGGGCGGGCAGATGGACGTGCACTTCGGCTGGCGCAGCGCGTTCTTCGTCGCGGGCGCGCCCGGGCTCGTGCTCGCCGCATTGGCGCTGCGCCTGTACGACCCGCCCCGGGGCGCGCAGGACGCCGGGGCGGCGCCGGGCGTCGGGTCGCTGTCGCCCGGTGCAGCATCCGCCCGAGCGGCCTACGCCGCGTTGCTCCGCAACCGCCCCTACCTGCTCACGATCCTCGGGTACGCCGCCTACACGTTCGCGCTGGGAGGCATGGCGGCCTTCATGCCGAAGTTCCTGATGCGGGTGCGCGCGCTCCCGGAGGCGACTGCCACTTCGTGGTTCGGCGTGATTCTCGCCGGCACGGGTTTCCTCGGCATCTCCGCAGGCGGCTGGATCGGCGACGCTCTGCTGCGGCTCACCAGGCAGTCGTACCTCTGGGTCTCGGGGATCGCGACGCTCGTGGCGGCGCCCGTCGCGCTCGTGGCGCTCACCTCGCCCGTTCCCGCCGTGTACTGGGCGGCGATCGTCGTCGCCGAGGTGCTGCTGTTCGCGTCCACCGGGCCGATCAACTCGGCGATCGTGAACGTGGTCGCTCCCGAGGTGCGGGCCACGGCCGTCGCCGTGAGCATCTTCACGATTCACGTGCTGGGCGACGTTCCCTCCCCGACGGTGCTCGGGGCGATCTCGGACACAAGCTCGCTCGACCGCGCCGTCCTGATCATCCCGGTGGCGGTGCTGCTCGGGGGGGTCATCTGGACCTACGCCGCTTGGCGCGGCGAGCGCGCAAGCGGCTAACAGCGGCAAGTCGCAAGCCGTAAGCCGCAAGAAAACGCAACGCTCTGCGGAGACTTGGTTATCGCTGTTGAAGTGTGCCTTCCCAGTCTTGATCCATGGGAAATTTCAAGGATCTCAAAGCGTGGCGACACGCGCGCACCCTGGTTGTGCTGACGAAACCTGCAATCGCTCGACTGCCCTCGGCCGAGCGCTATGCCCTTGCTGATCAGTGGAGACGCGCCACATACAGCGTAGCACTCAACATCGCGGAAGGCGCCAGCAGACGCGGCGTCAAGGACTTTCGCAAGCACCTCGACATCGCTCTGGGGTCCCTCCATGAGGTCGAGGCGATCCTCGATCTTGTGCTCGCGCTCGGCTACTTCCATCCGGAGGAACTTGCCCAGTTACAGGCGACGCGTGACGAATGCGCGAGGACAGTATACGGACTTCTGCGAAAGCTCCCGGATGGACCCAGGCAGCCGGGACGCTAGTAACGGTCAACCGCTTACGGCTTACGGCTTGCGGCTTGCGGCTGCTAGGCCCTCGGCTCCTGTTGCGTCAGACAATGGATTGTCCCGAGTCCCCAGACCAAATCCACCGCATGGATCCCCACGACCGGCCGGTCGCGGATGAGCTCCGCGAGGATCCCGAGCGCCACGCGGTCCCGGAGATCGTTGAACGTGGGCACGAGGACGGCGCCGTTCGCGATGTAGAAATTCGCGTAACTCGCGGGAAGGCGCTGTCCGTCGAAGCACAGCGGCGCGGGCATCGGCAGATCGATCACCTCGAGCTTCGAGCCGTCCTCGAGCCGCATCCCGTCGAGCCGCTCGCGGTTCTCCCGCAGCGCCCGGTAGTTCGCGTCGTGGGGGTCCTGCTCGCTGCACAGCACCACCGTTCGCGGGTTGACGAAGCGGCATAGGTCGTCCACGTGGCCGTGGGTATCGTCCCCCGCGATACCGCGCCCGAGCCACAGGACGTTGGTCGCACCGAGGTAGTCCCGCAGCACGCCTTCGAGGTCGGCGCGCGATAGGCCCTGGTTCCGCACCTGCGCCGCGGGATCGAGCAGGCACTCCTCGGTGGTGAGGAGCGTGCCGCGGCCGTTGACGTCGATGCTGCCGCCTTCCAGCACGATGTCGCGCTGGCCGGCCCGCGCGCGGAACAGGGGCAGCTTGAGCCGGGCCGCGGCCCGCTCGGGGATGCGGTCGTCCTTCTTCCAGTCGGGATACTTGGCCCAGGCGTTGAACCGAAACCGCGCGATCGCGACCTCGGGCCGGGGCGCGCCCCGCCGCACGAAGAGCGGCCCGAAGTCACGCGTCCAGCCGCGGTTCGTGGGAAAGCGGAGGAACTCGACACGGCCGGAGTCCACGCCGGCCCGCGCGAGCACGCGCCGCGCCTGGCGCTCGTGGGCGGCCGAGTTGACGAGGATGCGCGCGATCTCGGCCGGGGCGAGCTTGCGCACGATCTCGGCATACATCCACGGGATCGCGGCGATCTTACCGGGCCAATCGCTCCGGTTGTGGGGCCAGCCGAGCCATGTGGCGTGGTGCGGCTCCCACTCGGCGGGCATGCGGTAGCCGAGCTCGGCGGGGGTCGGGGAGCGAGGCACTACGCTTGGTCGAGAAAGCGGCTGCCGATCCCGGCGTACGCGTCGATCCGGCGGTCGCGCAGGAACGGCCAGCCGCGGCGCACTTCCTCGATCCGCGCGAGGTCCACCTCGGCGAGCAGGATCGCCTCACGGTCCTGCGGCGCTTCGGCCACGAGCGCGCCGAACGGATCGGCTAGGAAGGACGAGCCCCAGAACTCGATCCCGTCTCCGCCCCCGCCCCCCCCGCCCCCCCCGCCCCCCCCGGCGGGCCGCTCGAGCCCCACGCGGTTCACCGCCGCGACGTAGCAGCCATTGGCGATCGCGTGGCCCCGCTGGACGGTGCGCCAGGCGTCGAGCTGGCCGGCGCCATGGGTCGCCTTCTCCCCCGGGTGCCAGCCGATCGCCGTCGGGTAAAAGAGGATGTGCGCCCCCTGCAGGGCGGTGAGCCGCGCGGCCTCCGGGTACCACTGGTCCCAGCAGACCAGCGTGCCGATCCGACCGACGCGCGTGTCGAACGCACGGAATCCCAGGTCGCCGGGGGTGAAGTAGAACTTCTCGTAGTACGCGGGGTCGTCGGGAATGTGCATCTTGCGGTAGATCCCCACCACCCGACCGTCCGCGTCGATCACTACTGCGCTGTTGTGGTACAGGCCGGGGGCGCGACGCTCGAACACGGGCGCGATCACGACGACGCCGGCCTGTTTCGCCACCTTGCCCAGGGCATCGGTGCTGGGCCCCGGCACGGGCTCGGCCAGGTCGAAGACGGCCGCGTCCTCGGTCTGCGCGAAGTAGCGCGAGCGGAACAGCTCGGGGAGGCACACGAGCCGCGCGCCGCGCGCCGCCGCGTCCACCACCTTCGCGACCGCCTGCTGCAGGTTCGCGTCGGGGTCCGCGGACATCGCCATCTGGACGAGCCCGACCGTGTACTTGGTCGGAGGCGCAGGGTTGGCCATGGGGGAGAAGACTACAGTGTTCCGGCCGCGCGCGCACCCGCGCTGGTCACTTCACTTCGAAGTCCGCCGTGACGTCGGACTCGCCCAGCGTGCAGATGCCCACCCGGGCCATGTAGCGGCCCGGGCGCGGCGCCGCGCCCCGGGGCAGCTGCACGGCATCGCGCAATGCGCCGCCGCGACTCACGACAAGCCGGCGCGCGGTGGGGTTCGGCGCCTGCGTCGTTGAGTCCCAGATCCGCACGCCGTCAGCTCCCCTGACGGTGAGGCACAGCAGATCGTTCGTCGGCAGCATGAAGCGGATCACCCCCGTCTTGCGGTTGACGAGCGTGTAGACCAGCAGTGGATTCACGCCGGTCTCCTCCCCGCGCTCGTCGCGCCAGGCGAACCGGTTGGGAATCACGGACAGCGTGATCTCGGCGTGCTGCGTCAGGCCGTGGTCGACGGTCAGTCGGGCCGTTCCCGGCGGCTCGACCTCGGTCATCCTGTCCACAGCGAAGCCGATGCCGGGGATGCCGCCGGAGGGCAACCGCGAGACGCGCCCCTCGGCCTCGATGTAGCGATTGAGGTACCGGTTCCAGCGGTCCGGTTTCCCCACCAACGGGATCACGAAGGTCCGCACGCCCAGCACCTGCAGCGGCAAGGGCACGACGATCGTCCAGAGTTCGAACTGGTCGTCCCGCTGAAGGAACCCCTGCACGCGGACGAGGGTGTCGGGGCTCTGCTGGGAAGGATTGGGCGTGGCGAGACACGCCAGGAGGGCGAGGGCCAGGGGGAGCTGGCGCATGCCGGGGAATGTTTCGCGCGAGCGCGCCGGGCGTCAATTCCTCGCCCGGGTCCACTGCCGGGGGTCGAACAGCGCGTCCGGGAGCGGCGTGCCCGTCTCGATCTCGGTGTACTGCTCGAGCCAGCGTGGCCGGCCGTCTACGAGCACCGCCACCTCCGGGGAGAGCCACACGCCGTCCACGGGCCGGTACCGGTTGAAGCGGATGTCGCTGGTGCGTGTGGTATCGCGCTGCCCGGGCTCGAGCAGGCGCACGAACACCAACCGCTCCTTGTCGACCCAGAACTGGCGCGTGCGCATATCCCCGGCCGCGGCGCCGACCACGTAAACGGCGCGGCCGTCCCATTGGTCCTCGTGCACGGTCGCGAGGTCGACCCCGAGTTGGGCGAGCCGCGCGACGGTCCGGTCCACCGGGTCGAAGTACACGTCGAAGCCGAGCACCATCAGCGGGTGCACGAACGCGGTGGCGCTCGCCAGCCGGCCGTCGCGAAACACGAATTGGGAGTCGCGCACGAACAGCAGGCCCGCCCCCGAGTCTGCGGGCTCGAACTCGATCCGCAGCCGCCCCGGGAGCGCGGCGTATTCCCGCCACACCGAGTGTTCGACGCGACCGTCCGGGCTCGTGGCCGCGTTCTGCTGAACGAACTTGAGCGTGCGGTACCACTTGCCCGCGTAGCGGTCGTGCATCGCCTGCAGGATGTCGCGTCCCGTCGGTGGAGACGGGCAGCCGATGAGCAGCGCGCACAGCACGTGGGGGATCACACCTAACGCTCCAGCCGGTAGCCAGCTTTGCGGACCGTGAGAATGTGCTGCGGCGTCGCGGGGTCCGCTTCGAGCTTGCGGCGCAGCTCTGCGACGTGGGTGTCCACCGTGCGACTGAGCACCGCGGCACTGTAGCCCCACACCTCGGTGAGGAGCTCCATGCGTCCGGCGACGGCCCCGCGCCGCTTGACCAGCGCGAGCAGGAGGTCGAACTCCTTGGGCGTGAGACCGACGGGCCGGCCGCCCCGCAGCACCGTGCGCGACGCGGGGACGACCTCGATCTCGCCGAAGCGCTCCGGAGGCCCCATGGCGTCGCCGCCCGGCGGGGCGCTGCGTCGCAGCAGGGCCTCTACGCGGGCCAGCAGCTCCAGCACGCCGAACGGCTTGGTGACGTAGTCGTCGGCGCCGAGCCGCAGCCCGCGCACCTTGTCCGCCTCTTCGCCCCGGGCCGTGAGGATGAGCACGGGCATGCGGCGGCCGTCGTCGCGCAACGCGCGCAGCACGCGATAGCCGTCCAGGCCCGGCAGCATCAGGTCGAGGATGATCAGGTCGGGCCCGCCGGTGCGCGCCCGTGCGAGCCCCTGCCTGCCGTCGTCCACCACCTCGACCTCATAGCCTTCGATCTCGAGGTTGTTACGGAGCCCGTAGGCGAGATCGGGATTGTCCTCCACCACGAGAATGCGCGTCATGTCGTGAGCCCCGCCCCCGCCCCCGCCCCCGCGAGCGGCAGCTCGAGCACGAAGCGGGCGCCCCCGCCCCCGCCCCCGCTCCCCCCGCTCCCGGCTCCGTTGGGCCAGGCGCGGCCACCGTGCAGCGCCACCAGTTCCCGAACCACCGAGAGCCCGATGCCCGTGCCTGCCACGGCCGAGCCGCGGTCACGCTCCAGGCGCCAGAACCGCTCCCAGATGCGCTCGCGGTCGGCGGCCGGGATGCCCGGGCCTGCGTCGTCCACCCAAATCCACGCCCGCGCCTCGCGGGGCGCGAGGCCGACCGTGACCGTTTGTCCCGGCGGCCCGTACTTGACCGCGTTGTCGAGGAGATTGAGGAGCATCTGGCGCAGGGCGTCGGCGTCCACCGCCGCCACTACGCCGTCGGCGAGCTCGGTCCGCACCGCCACGCCGCGCGCCGTGGCGAGCGGGGCGAATGCCTCCACCGTTTCGCTCACCAGCGGTCCGAGCGGCGCCGGCGCGGGGGACAACCGCGTGGCCTGCCGCTCCGAGCGCGAGAAGTGGAGCAGGTTCTCGACCAGGTGGGTGAGCCGGCGCGCCTCCTGATCGACGATCTCGAGTGAGCGCACGCGCTCTTCCTCGGAGCGCACGCGGCCGAGCAGCAGCGTCTCGGAGAACATGCGGATCTGCGCCAGCGGCGTGCGCAGCTCGTGGGAGACGCCGGACACGAAGTCGGCGCGCAGGCGCGACAGCTCGTACTCGCGGGCGAGCTGCTGCAGGGCGACCACGATGAGCCCCGCCGTGAGCGCGAGCAGGGCCAAGAGCTGCGGCAACCGCGAGCGGGGCATGCCGCCGATGATCAGTTTGGGCGCCATGTCGGGGCGCAGCGCGACCTGCACCTGCATCCCGCCCATCATCGCCTCGACCGAGTCCCGCGCCGCAAACGTGGGCTCGTACTGGACGGGCGAGCGGTACAGCTCGCGGCCGTCCGCGTCCGTGACGATCACCGAGCCCAGCGAGTCGTAGATCACGCCCCCGGTCAGCGGGCGCGGGAGTAGCGGGAACTTCTCCTCGCCCATCATATAGACGGGCTCGAGCTGCTTGGGGTCGCCCTCAAGGCCGAGCACCGTGCGAGGGGCTCCGGCCTTGTTTTTCGCGACGGTGTAGACGACGGCGCGCGGTACACCGTCCACCGTGCGCACGATGGCACCGAAGTGTTCCTCGGAGTCGTACACGGTGCGCAGGTGAACCTGCAGGGTATCGAGCAGCCACTTGCGCGCCGCCCGGGAGGGGGCTCCGCCGGCGGTTTCGAGCCGGCCGCTCCGCAGGTCGTAGCGGAACGTGTAGCGCCCGTGCCGGACGAATTCGGCGGCGTGTGGCTCGAGCCCGGCGGCGAGCACCGCCGGCGAGGGGAGGGGAGTGCCCGGGGTCGCGGCCTTGGCGTGCCACAGCGCTTCGGTGCCCGGCGCGAACGCGTGGTAGTAGAGCTCCATGCCGACGCGCTGGCCGAAGCGAGCCGCCGCGAGCCGAGCATAGTCGTGGAGGATCCGCTCCGCGGTGGCGCGGTGATACAGGAACGTGCGGTGGGCCTGCAGCGTGATCATGCCGGCGAGTACGAGCGTGAGCAGCAGCAGACCCGCGATGAACAGGCCGCGCGGGTGGCCCTTCGAGATGGGGATGTACATCGTGCTTCGGAGAAATGCACTGGGTTCCGAGGAGTGGCAAGGTGCTCTGACGGTTTTCTGACACCGCCCGCACCGCGTCCCCACCCGCTGGGCGCGGCACGGCCGTAACTTCGCATGCGGTCGTGGTGGAAGTGTGACGGCCACTTCGCCCGGCCGGTCAACCCGGGGAGCACGACGTGCCCCGGGTTTGGCTTTTGTATATGATTGGTGCATGGCCCGCCGCGCCGCATCTCCGTTCCAGATCCTGCTGATCACACTCGCGGTCGCCGCCGCGCGGGAGGGAAGCATGGCGTTCTCGCTCACCAGTACCGCTTTCAAGGAAGGAACGGCGATTCCCGTCAAGCACACGTGCGACGGGGGCGACGTCTCGCCCCCGCTGGCCTGGAGCGGCGCCCCGCCCGGCACGGCCGCCTTCGCCCTCATCGCCGATGATCCCGATGCGCCCGTGGGCACGTGGGTGCACTGGGTGCTCTACAACCTGCCGGGAACGGCGACCCAGCTCCCCGAGCAGGTGTCCAAGACTGACGCGCTCCCCGACCTGGGGGGTGCGCTCCAGGGGCGGAACGACTTCCGGCGCCCTGGCTACGGCGGGCCGTGTCCGCCTCCCGGCCCGGCGCACCGCTACTTCTTCAAGCTGTACGCACTCGACGCGGCCGTGAAGCTCAAGGCGGGGGCGCAGAAAAAGGACGTCGAGGCCGCGATGCAGGGTCACGTGCTCGCCACGGCGCAGCTCATGGGCACCTACGCGCGGCAGAAGCGATGAGGGGGCTGCTGGTCCTCATCGCGATCGGCGCGACGTTAGGGAGCAGGGAGCGGGGAGCAGTACCAGACGGTGCGGCACCGACGCTCGGTGAGCATCGGAGGGAACCGCTCCCTGCTCCCCGCTCCCCGGCTTTCAACGTGATCGTCCTCCCCGCCGGGCTCCGGGGCATGATGAGCGCGGTTTGGGTGACGAACAACCGGCACTGGGATGAGCTCGCGGACCAGAACACTCTCACCCAGCTCCTCGGCACGGGACGGCCGACGCAGCTCGAGTATTTGGGCTGCCTGGCCGGGGACGTCACGGGCGATACGCTGTTCGTGCGCCAGTTGGTCGGGGCGGCGGGCTTGAAGCAGCTGCAGTTCGCGGTGGCGGGGAACTGCGACGACGTGGACGGCTTCGTGGGGACATGGCACACCCACCCCTACCGCGCCGACTCCGCGGGGCGCGCCCTCAAGGAGCGCGGGCTCTCGGCGATGGATCTCGAGACCTTCGCCGCGGCGCGCGACGTCGTGACCATGGTGATGTGGGACCTGGACTCGCTCGATGTGGCGGCGAAAGGGCCGGATGGCGCCGTGCGCCACCCGGCCGCCGTCCGGGTCCGCTAGCGCTCAGCGGTTCCCGACGACCCCGCTGCGATTCTCACAGCGCCACCTTCACCAGCGGGAAATCACCACCTTTTTATCGGTATAGAACTCGATCGCATCCTGCCCGTGCGCCTTGAGATCGCCGAAGAACGACCCTTTCGTACCTCCGAAGGGGAAGAACGCCATGGGCGCCGCGATGCCGAGGTTCACCCCGATCATGCTCACCCCCACCCGGTAGCGGAACTCGCGAGCCGCCCTCCCCGAGGTGGTGAAGATCGACGTGGCGTTCCCATAGCTCGAGCGTTGGATCACGTCGATCGCTTCGTCCAGGTCGGCCACGCGGGTGACGCTCGCCACCGGTCCGAAGATTTCCTCCCGGCCGATCGTCATCTCCGGCCGCACGGCGTCGAACACCGTCGGGCCCACGAAGTGGCCACGCGGATACCGCTCAACCCGCGTGGCGCGACCGTCGAGTAGCAGTTCGGCGCCGTCGCGCCGGCCGGCCTCGACGTAGGAGAGCA
>WNGD01010560.1_pt1 | contig 10886 bp, 10 predicted proteins | sample 5400671 | NCBI WGS metagenome assembly WNGD01 (sample SAMN13153369, study PRJNA577476) | soil metagenome | isolation source: 40 cm soil or saprolite under grassland replicate 2 | place: USA:California | collected 2016-06-15
TCGGACGGCCTACCCTAACGGGCCAGGTCCAAACGAGGTGAACGTGCGACCGGAGGTCAGTCGCCCCAGTCGAAATCGCGCGAGCGCCCCCAGAGCGTGTCGTCCTCGGCAGGCTGCTCTGGCTCGGCGGCGAGACTCGCCAGCTGCTCGGCGGGGATGGACTCTTCTCCGTCCATCGTCTCCTCGATCCGCGCCTGCTCTTCGGTCTTGAAGAGCGGATGGTTTTCGAAGGGGTCTTCGGACTCGTAGCGCTTCAGCGGCATGTCCGGCTCCAGCTCGGAGTTGCGGCGCTTGAGCTCGAGGTGCTCCTGAATGACGTTGGCAAAGACTGAAGGCGTCTCTACCGGCATGAAACCTCCCTGGTCGTCGGTAGGTCGCGTTGACGGTTGGCGGCCGATTGTAACGCAGTGCCGATCAGGCGCCGAGGCTAGCGGCCCCGACGGACGTCTCGCCAGACGTCTCTGCGGTTGCGACCCGGTCTTTTCCGGCCCGCTTTGCCCGGTAGAGAGCGGTATCTGCGGCCGCCAGCAGCTCGTTCACGCCGCCCTGCCCGGCGAACGCGGCCACGCCGATGCTCGCGGTCACGGTCAGGCGCGCGCCATTCGGCGCAACGATGACACGCTTTGCGAACGCCTTGCGAACGCGCTCGCCGAGGAGGGCGCCGCCGGCGAGGTCCGTGCCCGGCAGGGCGACGACGAACTCCTCTCCGCCCCAGCGGCCGGCGAGGTCGATCTCGCGCACGGTTCCCTTCAGAGCGTTGGCGAACTCGCGCAGCACCTGGTCGCCGGTCGCGTGGCCGTGGCGGTCGTTCACCAGCTTGAAGTCGTCGAGGTCGGCGACGATGACCGCGAGGGGCTCCTCGAAGCGCTCGGCGCGGGCAATCTCCTTCTCCAGCGCCGCCTCGCAGAGCCGCCGGTTTGCGAGCCCGGTGAGGCTGTCGACGAGCGCTTGGCGTTGAACCGTCCGGTGCAAGCGGGCATTCTCGAGGGCGATCACCGCGTGACCGACCAGCCAGCTCGCCGTCTCGGTCTGCTCTTTCGAGAACGACTCGGCGGCGAGGACGAGCGTCCCGAAGGTCTCGCCCCCTGCGGCGAGGGGAAACTCGAGCCGTTGTGCGCCCGCGGGAGCGTCGCCTTTCCGGACGATCTCGCCGTGGTCGTCGATCAGGACGCCGCTCAGCGCTCCTGTCGATTCCATTGCCGTCTCGACCACGACACGCAGCAACCCCTGCACGTCGTGCGTCGCCGCGAGCGCTTCGCCGAAGCGCATCGTCACATCTCGAAGCCGGCGCTTCTCCTCCACGAGCTCTTGCAGGCGCGCCTCGAGCTGGTCGGCCATGTCGTTGAAGGCAAGGCCGAGCCGGGCGAACTCGTCGCGGCCCCTGACCTTGACCCGGCGATCGAGGTGGCCGCGCGCGATGTCGTTCGCCGCGCCGACGAAGCCCCCGAGGGTGCGGACGATCGCGCGGCCCTCGAAGTATGCGATCAGGACGAGCAGGATGAGCGCGATCACCATCATCAGCGTCAGACGCTCTTCGATCGACGAAGCGGCCCGATCGATCGCGCGTTGCGGGGCCAGGAGCACGAGCGCCGTCGACGACGGCTCACGCAGCTGGTCGGACGCAAGCACCCGGTACCTGGTGCCGGCCAGGGAAACCGTCGTGGCGTGCCCCGGCTTGGCGCGAAGCTGAGCGCCGCGGGGCGCTTTGCCTGCGGCGACGCGCCCCCTCTCGACAAAGACGAGGCGCTGGGCCGGCTCGAGGCCGGCGTGCCGTTGAAGGCGACGGGTAAGCGGCCCGTCGAGCGGCAGGATCGCGACCACGCTGCCGAGACGGCGCCCTGGCGTGACGACGGCAACAGCTTCGGTCGCGCCCACCACGCGCGTCGGCCCGACCGCCAGGCCCCGCGGCGCCTCGATGCGGAGGTTCGGCGTCGAAGCGATCAGCCGGGCGAGCCCGGCCCGGTCGCGAGCCGCGAGCGCCCGCTGGAGCTCGCGCTTGTGCGCGAACCGTGCGGCCCTGGCCTGCGTACGGCCGAGCTCGTCCGCGTAGGCGACGAGAGCCGACCGAAGAGCCGACTGGAGCACGGCATCGACACGTCGCGTTTCGCTGCGGTGAGCGATCGAGTCGAATCCCTGGAATGCGGCCGCAAAGGGAACCAGCGCCATGAGCGCGAAATAGGCGGCAAGCCTGACCTTGAAGCTACCCACCCCGGTTCCCCTAAAGCGAAGTGCAGTGGAGCCGATACGTCATATGAACCCTGTCGGCGGCAACGGGGGGGAACATGAGGCCGACATTCATCCGTCTTCTAGCCGGGTTCGTGCTCGGAACAGCCTTTGCGGTTTCGCTGGTGCTGCCCGGGAAGATCGTGCTGACCGAGCACGCTCCGGTACAGCACGTGCTTGCTCCGCGCCCTCCCGCTCAGGTCGTGGTCAAGGCCGCTCCAGTCCCTCGTGCACGTCCGCAGGTGGCAGCTCAGCCCGTCGTCCGCCGTTACGAGCCCTCTCCGATCGTCCGCCCCACTCCGATCTCGCGTGTGGTGCATCGCCTGCCGGCAAGGCCGCAGCGCACGCAGCAGGTCAAAGACGCCCCAGCACCGGCCGCCCAGAGCCTCGAGACGCTCTCCGCACCCCCGACCGGTCAGGAGGAGAAGCGGAGCAAGAGCAAGGGAACGGACGCGGCCGAAGACGAGGGCAGCGGCGGCGACAGTCATGACGAGGGCAACGGCCACGAGCATGGCCACGGCAACAGGCACGGGCGCGGCAACAGTCACGTGCAGGAAGACGAGCACGGCAAGGCGCACAAGCACGGCCACGGGCATAAGCACGGACAGCGCAAGCAAGGCCAGGACGACGAGCACGGGCACGGCGACAAAGACGGCCACGGCCACGATCACAGCAACGGCAACGGCAACGGCAACGGCAACAGCCACGGGCACGGGCACGGCAAGGGCAACTAGGATGCGGCCGGTGCCGCGTCTTCGACGGCTGTTCACGCGCAGGATGGGCCCCGTCGGGATCGCCCTGACGGCCTTCGACATTTGGCGCCGAATCCCGCCCAGGCACCGCCGCAGAATCATCGCCGAGGCGAGAAAGCACGGACCCCGGCTCGCGAGAGCCGCAGCCCAGAGACGCCGCAAGCGGCGGCGCTAGACAGGTCTATCTAGAAAGGGCTTCGCGCACGATGCGTTCCTGCGCGCGCTGGTGCGACGTCGGATACCCCTCGCTCGGACTGGCGCGCCAGGGTCGACCGACGTAACGAAGAGGCCGGCCGCCCGCAGCCTCCTCGAGCCGGTGCCGGATCGAGCGCCACGCGCCCATGTTCTGGGGCTCCTCCTGGGCCCAGATGACCTCCTGAAGCGCCGGATACGAGGAGACAAGCCGCGCGGCGGCCTCGACCGGAAACGGATAGAGCTGCTCGAGCCGCGCGACTGCGATGGACGGCGCCTGCGGGCGCAGCTCATGGCCCACGATGTCGTAGTAGAGCTTGCCCGAGGTGATCACGAGCCTCGTCACCTGCGCGTGATCGGTGGCGGGATCGTCGAGGACGGGAGCGAAGCCGCCGCCCGCCAGCTCCGCGAGCGAGGACGCCGCCTCCTTCAGCCGCAGGAGGCCCTTCGGCGTCATCACCACGAGCGGCCGCGCGTTCGGATCGAGCGCCTGGCGGCGGAGCAGGTGGAAGTACTGCCCCGAAGTCGTCGCGTTGACGATGCGGATGTTCTCCTGGGCGGCGAGCTGGAGGAAGCGCTCCAGCCGGGCACTCGAGTGCTCGGGCCCGTTGCCCTCGTACCCATGCGGTAGGAGCAGCGTCAGGCGCGAGGTCTGGCGCCACTTCACGAGGCCCGAGACGAGGAACTGGTCGACGACGATCTGGGCGCCGTTGATGAAGTCTCCGAACTGCGCCTCCCAGAGCACAAGCGCCTCCGGCGCCGCGACCGAGTAGCCGTACTCGAAGCCGAGCGCGGCGTATTCGGACAGCGGCGAGTTGTAGACCTCGAAGGACGCGGCCGCGTCAGCCAGGTGCTTGATCGGCGCGTGCTGGGCGCCGGTGTGCGCGTCGTGCAGAACGAGGTGGCGGTGAGAGAAGGTGCCACGCTCGGTGTCCTGACCGGTCAAGCGAATCGGGATGCCCTCGACGAGCAGGCTCGCAAAGGCGAGCGACTCGGCCTGGCCCCAGTCGATCCCGCCCGTGTCGAGCGCCTCGATCCGGCGATCGAGCATGCGGACGAGCTTTGGGTTCACCGTAAACCCCTCGGGCACGCGGACGAGCTCGGCGGAGAGCTCGCGGAGACGATCCGACGGCACCGCCGTCTCGACCGTCGCCTCGGCCGCGACCGGCGTGCTCTCGCCAAGCTGGGACTGCGGCGCGCCGAACGACGTCTTGAGCTCCTCGTGCTCCGCCCGCATCCGGGCATGGATCTCCTCGACGAGCCGTTCGACCTCGTCCGGCGAGACCTCACCGGCGGCGACCAGCTGCTCCGCGAAGAGGTCGCGCACACTCGGGTGATTCGCGATCCGCTCGGCCATCAAGGGCTGGGTGAACGACGGCTCGTCCCCTTCGTTGTGGCCGTAACGCCGGTATCCGACGAGATCGACGACGACGTCGTGGCCGAAGCGCCCCCGGAAGGCGAGCGCGAGCCGGATGGCCGAGATCGCAGCCTCCGGGTCGTCGGCGTTCACATGGATGATCGGGATGTCGAAGCCCTTCGCGAGATCGCTCGAGTATCGCGTCGAGCGCCCGTCGGCGGGCTCGGTCGTGAAGCCGATCTGGTTGTTCGCGATCACGTGGAGCGTGCCGCCCGTCGTGTAGCCGATCAGCGCCTCGAGATTGAGGGTCTCCGCAACCACGCCCTGGGCCGGGAACGACGCGTCGCCGTGGATGAGGATCGGGAGCGCGACCGACGGGTCGTGGACGCCGTCACGTGCCGAGCGGTCGGTCTGCTCGGCCCTCGTCGTGCCTTCGACGACCGGATCGACGGCTTCGAGGTGGCTCGGGTTGGCCGCGAGCATGACCGTCACCTCGCCGGCGTCCGTCCTCCGGCGCCCGACGGCGCCCAGGTGGTACTTGACGTCACCGCTTGCTCCCTCTGCCTTCGCCGCAACGGCCTCGATCGTCCGCTCGCCCTCGAACTCGCGGAGCATCTCGCCGTACGGGCGATCGATGATGTGCGCGAGCACGCTCAGCCGGCCGCGGTGCGCCATGCCCATGACGACCTCGTGCGCGCCCGCTTCGGCGGCGAGGTCGAGGGCCTCGTCGAGCATCGGAACGAGCACGTCGAGGCCTTCGATCGAGAATTGCTTCTGGCCCAGGAACGCCCGCCTGAGGTAGTGCTCGAAGCCCTCGACCTGGGTCAGCCTCTCCAGGAGCCGGCGACGCTCCTCGGTGGACAGCGGCCGGCGGTAACGGCCGGATTCGATCGCCTGCCGGAGCCAGACGCGCTCTTGGTGATCGGAGATGTGCTCGATCTCGTAGGCGATCGTTCCGCAGTAGATCTCGCGCAGCCTGGGCAGGATGTCCGCGAGCGTCTCGCCCTCGACCCCGACGCGGAGGACCGAGGCAGGGACCTGCTCCTGTAGCTCGGGCGTCAGCTTCGGCACCAGCAGCTCAGGCTCGAGCGCCGGATCGCCCACGGGCTCCGAGCCAAGCGGGTCGAGGCGCGCCGCAAGATGCCCGTGCATGCGGTAGGCCTTGATGAGGGCCATCGCTGCCGCGACGGCGCCGAGGAGCAGCTGGTCGGGCTTCGCCGGCGGCGCTTCCGCGGGCGGCGGCATCGCCTCGGCGACCTCAGGCGGCTCGGGAGCCTCGACAGTCTCCGGAGCCGGCGGAGCGGGCGGCGGGGCCGGGGCGGGCGCGGCCGCCGGGACTCCGTTTCCCTCTTGCAGCGTTTCGAGCAGGCGCGCGAGACCCGGCAGCGCCTGGACCAGCCGGGCATCGCCGCTCTCGAAGAGCTCGCGCCACTCTTCCGGCACAGCCTCGGGGTTCTCGAGGTACTCCTCGAGCAGCGCCTGGGCGTAGCCGATGTTCAGGTCGTCGACGTCGTACACGCTCATCACGTTCGTTCTAGCACTCGAAGCCCCTGCGGGGACGGATCAGTAAAGCGGGCGGCTCGTGAGCACCGCGAGCGTCATCCCGACGAGCCAACCGAGCGTCGCGACCCCGACGGCGACCGCTGCGAGGCGGGAGTAGCGGCCGCCGAGCCCGGCAGCGACGATCGCGATCAGGATCGCGAACGGGGCGAGCCGGACCGGCCGGTACATCGTCGCCAGCACGCTCGCCGTCAGCGACAGCGCGGCGAGAAAGCCTGCGACGGCCTCCGCCGGCCGCTGTCGATCGTCGATCGGCGTGCTCAAGACGATGGTCCGACGGGTGTGGCCCGAGCCGCGCGGGCCTCACGCCGCCGGGGCCCGCCGTGGGGCCCAGGGCGACGGGGTCGGCGCCGGGGCGGCGTCCGCGGTCCCGGAGCGATCGGAACCGGCAGCCGCGCGCCCTCCTCCGGTTTCGGCTCCGCCTTGACCGCCCAGTAGCAGACCCCGGCGAGGTACAGGATCGGAAGCTTCAGGATCAGCATCATGAACAGAAGCTCGACCACGGCCGAAGTGTAAGCAAGTCAGCCGGCGACGGCGCCCGTGATTCGACGCTCGGCGAGCAGCCGCCCGCGCTCGTCGACGAAGGCGACTCCGAAGCGGTACGTCCTACCCGCCTTGCTGGCCCTGATCAGGCGCCGATGGGTGGAGCGATAGGCCACCCAGAAGGCGTCGTGATCGACGAGCGTCCACCTCGTCGCTACCGGCACCGCGATCCACATGAACGACGGGCTCTCGGCTCGGTCGTGACAGACGATGCTGAGCCCGGCGCCGGCGAGCTCGATCCGGTGAGGATCGCGAGAGCGGGCGACCCCGCCGCCGCACCGCAGCCAGCGGTTCCCGACCCTGATCTCGTCGCAGGTGATCAGGGCAACCCCGGGGTAGCGCCTGACCGCGTACTCCACCGTGAGCCCGTCCGTGGACAGCCATGCGCTCGAGAAGCTCGCCCGCGCCCGCGTGTAGGGATCGAGGCACCGGGAGCGGATGGGGCTCGAGCCCGCCGAGAGCTCCTTCGCACCGAGCACGGGCCGCCCGCGGAACCGCCGCAAGGCGACCGGGAGGCTCGCCGGCCGGCTGCCGTCGGCCAGCGTCTTCGGAACCGGGGTTGCGACAGCGCCCCTCTTCCCGGTCGCCTTGTGCCCGTCGTCGCAGCCGGCCAGCAGGGCCAACACGAGCACCGCGAAGGTCAGCCTGCCCAGTACAGCCTCCGCGCTCCGCTGTAGTCCGGGTTCCCTCGATACGTCCGCGGCCAGGTCCCCGTTCCGCACGCTTCGCATTTCGCCTCGATGATCCGATCCTGGTTATAGGCGGTGTTCGCCCAATAGATCATCCCAATGTGGTAGGTCGATGCGAAAGCGTCCATAAAGACCGTGTTCGCCTTGGCCACGGTCGTATTCGGGGCGCCGACGCCGTACTTGAAGTCCGCTGCGGCGTACGGCCCGTGGACGTTCTGCATCAGGTAGTGGTACCGAAACCAGGGGTCGCCGGTCTCGGACCGCTCGTACCAGGATTTGAACGTGAAGCCCGAGCAGTCGGGTCCCTCGCCGCGGGTGTTGGGATCCCCGGGCGGGTCGCCGGGGGAGTCGTCGACGTTGTTGTTGTTCCAGCAGCCGCCCGCCCACTGATAGCCCTCGGCCGCGCCGCTGTAGGCGTAGTCGCGGGATTCGCCGCGGGTGATGGGGTTGAGGTTCAGCCATGAGCTGTTGCAGTAGCCCTGAAAGTTCGTGTGGTAGGCGCCGGCCGGAGCGCCCAGCGCCAGCAGCGCGAGCGTCAGCCCGCCGACGAGCCCCGGCAGAAGGCCGAGGGCCTTGACACGCATCGTCATGTCGTCCCTCCGATCTCGAACAAGGCGATCTCGACTCCCGACGGAGCGGACCGCAGTTGGTAGAGCGTGCTGCCGTGGAGGCGAAACCGGCTGAGCGAGGCCGTCTCGGCCCATTCGGCTCGATCGACGGCGAAGCTCCTGGTCAGGCCGGCCGGTTGCAGGCGCAGCACCCGGAACTCGGCTCGTTTCTCGGTCCACAGCCTGACGACGGCGAGGAGGCCATTGCCATAGGGCTCGGCCAGTTGCACCTCGCCGAGCGAGGTCGGAGCCTTCACGATCCACGCCTGGACGACCCGGTCACCGCGGACGAGGGCGAAGCGAGCTTCGCCGGGCGATGCGCGCACGACCACCTCCAGGTTGCCCGCGACGGCCCGCCCGGGACGAGCGAGCGCGATCTGTCGCGAGGGAACGAGCGGAGGCCGACCCCGCCCGGTGGGAAGCCACATCTCGGACGGGTATGCGTGGACGAGCGGGCCGCCGGGCCCGGCTCGATGCGCGACTGCTCGCGGCCGCTGTCGAGCCCTAGGGCCCGGTCACCCTTGCCCCACGAGGCCCGAACGACGATCGAATCTGGACGTCGCGCCTCCCCGAAACGCGGAGAGCCGAGCGCGACCGTCGTCCAGTTCGAGGCGATCCAGGCGTGCTGAGGCGCCTCTGCGGCGCCCTGGGGGAGCGTCGCCGAGTAGCCGCGGCCGTCCTCGATCTCGACGTAGTAGTCGAAACCGGCGCCGCCCGTGTATCTGCTCGGAACCTCGGCGGAGAGCTGCCCGTTCGGCTCCCTCGCCAGCCGCAGCGCCCGGAACTCGCCCGTGCCGGACGCGCGCAGGTAGACCAGGCCCTTGGGGGAGCACCGAGCCTCCGGCCGGTCCTCGCTCAGCCCGCAGACCACGCCGAAGGTGAGCTCGACCGGCTCGTTCTGTTTCAGGATGAGAGGGGGCGTGTGCAGGATCTCGCCGAACGAATGGTTGACGGCCCGTCGCTGCTCGGGACCGCTCGCCCCGACGACGTTGACCGTCAGGAACGTCGCCCCAATCAGCCCTCCTACGACGAAGCCGGCGAGTGGCCAGCGCCATGTTCTCTTCATCGTTGCCTCCTTGTTGTCTTACTCGACAACGTAGAGGAAGAAAGCGCACGCGTCTGTGCCGGGCTCGAGTCAGGACTGCGTCAGCGGACGCGGGCGGAGGGCCCGTTCACCTTCAGCCGGAGCACGTCGGGCCGGTGGTAATGGCCGGCCGGGTCGAACCGCTGCCGCTCGGCGCGCAGGAGCGCGGGATCGAGCTCTGCGTAGAGGACGCCCTCCTCGTCATAGAGCGGCCCGGCCAGGTACGAGCCGTCGGGGGCCAGGATCGCGCTGCCGCCGCGTCCGATCACGTCGAGCCCCTCCAGCTCCTCGCGCAGCGGGAAGTCGTCCGGATAGGCCGAGGCCCGCTGGAAATGCGAGGGCGAGACGACGAAGGCGCGCGACTCGCGCGCGATGTGGACGAGGGTCGCCTGCCACTCGTCACCGTCGTCCGCCGTCGAGGCGACGTAGATCTCGACGCCCGACTCGTAGAGGGCGAAGCGCGCCAGCGGCATGTAGTTCTCCCAGCAGATGAGCCCGCCGATACGGCCGAGATCGGTCGGAATCGCGCGCAGGCCGCTTCCGTCGCCGGGCCCCCAGATCATGCGCTCGTGGTTCGTCGGGACGAGCTTGCGGTGGCGGAGAGCCAGCGTGCCGTCGGGCGCGTGGAAGAGAAGCGAGTTGTAGAGAGTCCCCGGCCGCTCCGGGTCGATCTCGGTGACCCCCGTGACGATCCAGACGCCGTTCTCGCGGGCAGCGTTGCCGATCCGGTCGGCCGCGGCTCCGGGAACGGTCACCGCTTGCGCCGCCATCAGCGCGAACGCTTCCTTGGCCCGAGAATCGCCCCAGCCGGCGAGCGCCTTCGCCCAGGTGGACGACGGATAGACGGGGATGAATGCCTCCGGAAAGACGAGGAGCGAAGCCCCCTCGCCTGCCGCCTCGGCCGCGAGCCGCCCGAGCTTGTCGATCGTCGCCTCGCGGTCGAGAACGACGGGCTCTGCCTGCACGCAAGCGACTTTCACCGGGGCGTCCACGCCACCGATTGTAGGACTACAGCACGCGCATGGAGAGCGCGCCGGCGGCGTAGCCCGCCTTCGTCGCGCTGAACAAGAGCCGGCCGCGCTTCGGCGGGCGAACCCGGAAGGAGACCTTGCCGGCTCGGTTCGTGTGGCCGGTCTTCCGCTTGATCCCGGCGCCGGAGACTCGGACCGTCGCGCCCGCGACGGCCTTCATCGACGGATTCGTGACGGTGACGACGAGACGTGCCCAATGACGGCGGAAGGCGGGTCGGTTGACCGATACCCGCAGCCGCTGGGCGATGTCGATCCGCTGCGCCTGCGTCCAGTCGCCCAGGTTCATGGACTTATCCATCGCGGCCACGCGCCAGTAGAGCGAGCCACCGGTCGCGTAGAACGGGTGGGTCATGAGCGGCGCGTAGCTGGTGTTGTCGGTCGTGACGTCCTCGATGGTCGAGGAGAAGTCGGGCCGATCGGAGAACTGGACCCGGTAGTTCTTCGCGCCCAGCTTCCACGTCCAGGAGACGAGGACGTGGCTGCCCGAGACGCTCGTGCGCGCCCCGCCCGGCTCACCGAGCGTGCGGGTGAAGGGAACGTACGAGGACCAGGGCCCGGTGACCGTCCCGGCCGGAAGCTTCGGGAACTCGGCTCGTACCCGCCAGCGCCAGATCCCGGGGCCGAAGAGGTAGACGAAGGCGGCCGACCGCAGGCGCAGGTTCGCCCACTCCCGGTGCTCGCCGGTCGGCCCGTCCATCGAGAACGTGTACCCGGAAGCCCCAGTCACACTCGACCAGCTCCAGGCGGGGGTGAAGTCGCCGCTCGTCGCGTTGCCCGCGTCCGGCGTCGGGGTCGGCAGTCGCCGCTGGAAGGAGCGAACGGGCGACCAGTTGAGCCCGATCAGGTT
>WNGD01025895.1_pt1 | contig 10882 bp, 6 predicted proteins | sample 5400671 | NCBI WGS metagenome assembly WNGD01 (sample SAMN13153369, study PRJNA577476) | soil metagenome | isolation source: 40 cm soil or saprolite under grassland replicate 2 | place: USA:California | collected 2016-06-15
GTCTTCTGGGAGTCCTTCTTGTTGGTGCCGATCACCCCGGAGGGGCCGCGCTTGATCCAACCGGCGGCATAGTGGCCGACCTTGTGGCCGGCGTCGTGGGAGTCGAGCACGCGCCCGCCTTCGTTGAGGATCAGCCCGCGCCGCTCGTCGAAGGGAACGCCCTCGATCGGGATGCCCTTGTAGCCGACCGAGCGCAGCACCAGGCCGCACTCCAGCTCCTCGCGCTCGCCGCTGTCCCTGGCGCGCAGGGCGCCGCCTTCCTCGACCAGCTCGTTGCGGCCGATGACGATCTTCTCGACCTTGCCGTCGCCCTTCAGCTCGACGGGAGAGGCGAGGAAGCGCAGGACGATCCGCCTGCGCTTGCCGGCCGGCTGGCGCTGGGAGAACTCGCGCAGGATCTCAACGTTGACACGGGTCGTCTTGTCGGCCTCCTCCGACTCGAGATAGGCCTGGCTCGCCGGGTCGAGCTCCACCTCGGCCGGATCGACGACGACGTCGGCGTCCTCCATCTCCCCCAGCTCCTTGATCTCGGGATTGGTAAAGGCCGCCTGGACCGGGCCACGGCGGCCGAGGACGACGATCTCGCGGATCCCGCTTCGGTCGAGCACCTCGATCGCGTGGTCGGCGGTGTCGGTCTGGCGCAGCTCGGCGCCGGTCAGGGCGAGCATCCGGGCGACGTCCATCGCCACGTTGCCGTTGCCGATCACGACCGCCCGCTCGCAGGAGAGGTCGAACTCCTCGTCGGCGTAGTCGGGGTGGGCGTTGTACCAGCCGACGAAGGCGGTGGCGGCATGGCTGCCGGGGAGCTCTTCGCCGGGGATGCCGAGCTGGCGGTCGGTCTCGCAGCCGACCGTGAAGACGATCGCGTGGTAGAGACGCTCGAGGTCCTCGACCTCGACGTCGTGGCCGACCTTGACGTTGCCGAAGAAGCGGAAGCCCTCGCGGGCGGCGGTCTTCTCGTAGACCCGGATCACCGACTTGATCTTCGGATGGTCGGGGGCGACGCCGCCGCGGACAAGGCCGAAGGGCGTGGGAAGGCGGTCGAAGAGGTCGACCTGGGCATGCGTCTCCGCGTCTTTGAGGATGTGCTCGGCGGCGTAGAAGCCGGAGGGGCCGGCACCGACGATCGCGATGCGGACAGGGTTCTCTGCAGTTCCGATCTGGGTCATTGGAACGGGGAAGAATAGGGAACGCCGCCGGCTCTCCACCCGAGCGCCTCGACGGTGCTCATCCAGCGGCAACCGTCTCTGCCGAGACCGTGCTCGGCGTGCCGTCGAGTGCGTCGAGGGCCTTGCGGACCGACATCGCGACGCAGGTGAAGATCGGCGTCTCGCGCTCGGTGTAGGCGCTCGACTCGGTCGGGCGCAGCTCCTGGACCAGGTCGAGGAACTCGCCCGGGTCGTCGCCCTCGAAGGCGACGACGAACTCCTGGTCGTCGAGGCCGAAGGAGTAGGAGGTGTTGATCGTGATTTCCGGATGGCGGCGGCCGACCTCGATGTGGCTCTTCATGATCCGCTGGCGCTCCTCCGCCGGCAGCCCGTACCAGCGGCGCTGCTTGACCATCGGGTAGAGGAAGAGGTACTTGCGCTCCGAGACGCAGATCTCCGGTCGCGCCTCCTCCTGCGAGTAGGGCGAGCGCTTGGTCACCGAGAGGAACGAGTAGGGCGTCTCCGCCCACTTGGCGAGGCCGCTCTGGCCGAGGACGACGTGGAAGGTGTGCAGGTCGTCGAGGTTGGGACTCTGGCTCAGCAGCAGGAAATCGACGTCGCCGCGCGTTCCTATGGTTGAGTAGGCGCGCAGCGAGCGGTCGAGGGCGAAGTCCTCGCAGGCAGCGAGGAACTCCTCACGATAGCGCCGGCGGCGCTGATCGCCGCCGGCGCTATCGCCGCCCTGCTGGCGCTCGGCCTCGCCGGTTTCGGCTTCGACGGCGACCCCGTCTCGGTCCTCTCGTCCTCGCGGGACCGCCTCTGGGAGATCACTGGCCGCCGCGGGCCGGTGATCGGAGTCAGCCTCCTCGCTTGGCTGGCGGCGCTGGGCCTGGCGCTGGCGGCGGGCCGCGGCCGCGCCGGGCCGGCCGCGGCCCGGTTGCTGGCCCTCTCGCTTGTCTACCTGCCGCTGGTGCTGCTCGCCGCCGCGGCGCTGGAACCGGACGTCGCGGCCGAACGGCTGCTGGTCATGCTCGGCGCGCCGGCGCTGGCGGCGCTCACCCTGGCCGCGCTGGGCGGCTACCGGGCGCTGGCCTTCGCCTGCGGCGCGACGGTGCTCGCCCACTCGGTCGACCTGGTCGCCGGCTCGCCTCTCATCCGCCTCTCGCTGGCCGGCCCCAACCCGGCGGGCGGCCACCGCTTCTACGGGGTCGGAAACGAGCTCGAGGCGATCCTGGTGGTGCTGGTGCTGGCCGGGACCGGGGCCGCGCTGAGCGGTTTCGCGCCGCGGACCACGGCTCGAAACGGAGCGGCGGCGTTCCTCGCCGTCGCCGCGGTGCTCTCCTTCGTCTTCGCCTACGGCCGCTTCGGGGCGGACGTCGGCGCGGCGATCGTGCTGCCGCTCGGCGCCGCCGTCGCCGCCGCCCTCCTCGCCGGCCGCCCCCGCCTCGCCCTGCTCGCTCTTGCCGTGCCGCTGCCGGCGCTGGCGATCCTCGCCGCCGTGGATCTCGCCACCGGCGCCAACACCCACCTGACCCGCACCGTCCTTCAGGCGGAAAGCGGCGGCGACGTCTTCGCGGTGCTCGGCCACCGCCTGCGGGGGGCGGGGGAGAGCTTCGGGCGTCCGGTTCTCATCCCCGGCCTTCCCCTCATCCTCGCCGGCGCGCTCGCCGCCTGGCTGCGCCGCGACCGGATCGCCGCCTGGCTGGGCGGCTACCCCGCCATGCGGGCGGGGCTGATCGGCGCCCTGGCCGCGACCGTCGCCGGCACCCTCGCCAACGACTCCGGCGCCCTGCTGCTGGAGATCGGCGCCGCCTACCTGCTGGTCTTCACCGGGCACGCCTGGACCGAGCGGACGCGCGTGGCACGGCGCCCCTCTGCGTCCTCGGTCGCTCGCGTGCAAAGCACGCCACGCTCCCTGCGTCCTTGATGTGCTTGGCCACCCTCCGCTCCGAACGTAGGGCGTAAGTTCCCCCTGAGCGATCTACTACGCTTAGCGCTTCGTGCGAATCGCTCTCGTCTCGCCATATTCCTGGACCTACCGGGGAGGCGTGAACCGGCACGTTGAGGCGCTGGCCGAGGAGTTCCTCGGGCGGGGCCACGACGTGCGCGTGCTCACTCCGTTCGATCCGCCGGATCGGCTCAGCCGTGCGCTGCACCGGGCGGCGCCCGAACGGCGCGAGGCGCCCGGCTACCTGATCCCGCTCGGCCGCACCGTGGGCATCGGCGCCAACGGAGCGGTCTCCAACCTCTCGGTCTCGCCGGGCGGCGGGATCTTCGCGCCGCGCCGCGAGCTTCGCCGGGGCCGTTACGACGTCGTCCACGTGCACGAGCCGGTCGCGCCGCTGGTCGGCTGGAACGCGACCCTCGGCGCCGGCGCCACCCCCGTGGTCGGCACGTTCCACGCCTACTCCACCAGGGCGATCCCCAACCACCTCGCCTCCGCTCTCGGCGCCAGACGGGTCTTCAACCGCCTCTCGGCCCGGATCGCCGTCTCCGAGGCGGCCGCCTGGACCGGCCGGCGCTGGTTCGGCGGCCACTACGAGATCGTCCCCAACGGGGTCGACGTCGGCGCCGCCCCGAGCGATCCGAAGCCGGCCGGCGACGAGCTGCGGGTGCTCTTCGTCGGACGCTCGGAGGAGCGCAAGGGCCTGCCGATCCTGCTCAGCGCCTTCAACGCGCTTACCGAGCACGTGCCCTGCCGCCTCACCGTGATCGGCGCCGAGCGCGAGGAGGTGCTCCGCTATCTGGCCGATCCGGAGACGATGCGCTGGATCGACGTTCGCGGGCGGGTCTCCGGCGAGGGCCTGTGGAGCGCCCTGCACGAAGCCGACCTGCTCTGCGCGCCGTCGCTGTCGGGAGAGAGCTTCGGGATGGTCCTGACCGAGGCCTTCGCGGCCGGCACGCCGGCGATCGCCTCGGCGATCGCCGGCTACAGCGACGTAGTCACCGACGGCGTGGACGGCGTGCTCGTCCCGCCGGCCGACCCGCAGCGGCTCGCCGAGGAGCTGCAGCGCCTTCACCACGAGCGCGAGCGGCTGACCGCGATGGGCGAGGCGGCGCGGCAAAGCGCCCGTCGCTACGCCTGGTCCCACATCGCCGATCGGGTCACCGCGGTCTACGAGCGGGCGATCGAGGTCCCCCAGCCGGCAAGCGCCGGCGGGCGGGCCGCGCACTGGGCGGGCCTCAGGCCGGCCGACGGAGAGCCGCCGCAACCGCCGCGGCGGCTTCCCTCCCTCGACCCCGCGCCGGCCACCGCCGGCGGCGCCGGCCGCCGCGCCGCCCGCCGCGTAGCGCTCGGCGTCACCGGGGCGCTCGGGGTCGGGCTGACGGCGCTGGCGGCGCAGAAGATCGGCGTCGACAACGTCGTCGCCAGCATCGTCCGCTCCGACATCGCCTGGGTGCTGGTCGCCTGCGCGCTGATGGCGCTCTCGCTCTTCGCCCGCGCCGCCTCCTGGTACTGCATCGTGCGCGCGGCGCTGCCCAACCGGCCGGTCCGCCGCCGCGACGTGACCTCCGCGACGATGATCGGGGTGCTGATGTCGGCAACGCTGCCGGCCCGCCTCGGCGAGCCGGCGCGCGCAATGTCGCTCGCCCGGCGCACGGGCCGGATGCGGGAGACGTTCCCGGTCCTGCTCGGCACCCTCGTCTCGCAGACGGTGCTCAACATCGTCGCGCTCGCCATCCTCGGCGCGATCATCGTCTCCACCACCGACCTCTTCCACTCGAGCACGGAGAAGCTCTTCGCCTTCAGCCTGGTGCCGCTCGTGCTGCTCCTGGTCGTGCTGCTCGCGCCGGCGCTGATGCGCCGCAACGGCAACGGCCGCCTCGCCCGGCTCGGCGCGGCGCTGCACGCGGCGCTGGTCCAGGTGCGCGCCGGGCTCAAGGTCTTCCGCGACCCGCGCCGGGGCGCCGCCGCCGCGATCGGCCAGCTCGGCGCCTGGGCGATCCAGCTTGCTTCCTGCTGGGCGCTGCTCGCCGCGCTCGGGCTCAACGGGCAGGCCGGGATCGGCGCCGCGGCGGCCGTCCTCTTCGCGGTCAACGTGACCGCCGTCGTGCCGGCCACTCCCTCGAACATCGGCGTCTTCCAGCTGGCCGTGATCAGCGTCCTGCACACCGGGTTCGGGATCGGCACGGCCGACGCGCTCGCCTACGGGGTGATCCTGCAGGCGGTCGAGATCGCCACCGCGGTCGCGCTGGGCCTGCCGGCGCTGGTGCGCGAAGGGCTCACCTGGAGCGATCTGCGGGTGCAGGCGCTCTCCGCTTCGCCGGTGCGGCTGAAGCCGCACCCCGAGGGCTCGTAAGACCGGCACCCGCGAAGGCATCCGGGCCGAGGGGTGGCGGAGCGTACGATTCGTTCCCACCCAATGAGCGAGCCGAGACCGATCGAGTTCGAGGGCGAGCGCAAGCAGGTCACCGTGCTCTTCGCCGACGTCAAGGGCTCGATGGACATGGCCGAGGGGCAGGATCCCGAGCAGTGGCGCAAGATCATGCAGCGCTTCTTCTCGATCCTCGCCGACGGGGTGCACCGCCTCGACGGCACCGTCGACAAGTTCACGGGTGACGGAATCATGGCCGTCTTCGGCGCCCCGGTGGCCCACGAGGACCATGCGCGCCGCGCCTGCTACGCGGCGCTGCAGATGCTCGATGAGGTCGCCGAGTACGCGGGCGAGCTGCGCCGCCGGCACGGGCTCAACTTCTCGACCCGGATCGGGATCAACTCTGGCGAGGTGGTGGCCGGGGCGATCGGCGAGGGCAGCGACGGCGAGTACACGGCGATCGGCCACACGGTCGGTCTCGCGCAGCGGATGGAGGCGCTCGCCGAGCCCGGCAAGGCCTACCTGGCCGAGCCCGCGGCCGAGCTCGCGCACGGCTTCCTCGACCTGGAGGACCTGGGCGAGTTCGAGATCAAGGGGGCGAGCCAACCGATCCGGGTGTTCGAGCTGGCGGGGGTCGGCTCGGCCCGCTCGCGACTCGACCTCTCGCGCGAGCGCGGCTTCTCCCGATTCGTCGGCCGGGCCGAGGAGATGGCGGTGCTCGAGCAGGCGCTGGAGCGCGCCGTGGCGGGCGAGGGGGCGGCGGTCGGGATCGTCGCCGAGCCGGGGATCGGCAAGAGCCGCCTCTGCCACGAGTTCGGCGAGCGCTGCCGCGACCGCGGGATCGAAGTCTTCGAATGCCAGGGGCAGGCACACGGACGCGAGATCCCGTTCATGCCGGTGCTGCAGATGCTGCGTGGCTACTTCGGCATCGCCGACGGCGATCCCGAGCGGATAGTGCGCGAGAAGATCGCCGGCCGAACGCTGCTGCTCGACCCCGCCTTCGTCGACGACCTGCCGCTGCTCTTCGACTTCCTCGGCGTGCCGGACCCGGACCGGCCGTTGCCCCAGCTCAGCGCCGAGGCGCGCAACCGGGCGCTGCGCGGCGTCGTCTGCCGGCTGGTGCGCGCGCCCAACCGCCGCGACCCGATCGTCACCGTGATCGAGGACCTGCACTGGATGGACGACGCGAGCGAGGCGCTGCTCGGCGAGCTGCTCGGCTCGGTCGAGGGGACGCAGACCCTGGCGATCGTCAACTTCCGATCGCTGGACGGGCTCGGGGAGCTGATCCACGAGCGGACCGCCGGCAATCCGTTCTTCATCGAGGAGATCGTGCGGGCGCTGGCCGAGGCCGCCAATCTCGAGGGAGAGCGGGGCGCCTACCGGCTGGCGCGGCCGGTCAAGGACGCGGGCGTCCCCGCCAGCGTCCAGACCGTGCTCGCCGCGAGGATCGACCGTCTCGACCCGGACGCGAAGCGACTCCTCCAGGCTGCTTCCGTGGCCGGCAGGGAGTTCGGCGAGCGCACCCTGACGCTGGTCTCCGACTTCGCCGGCGCCGAGCAGCGTGAGCCCGCCCTGTGCGAGCTAATCGAGGCCGGCTTCCTCTACGAGGTGGAGATCTACCCCGAGCGGGTGCTCGCCTTCCGCCACCCGCTCACCCGCGAGGTGGCCTACGGCACGCAGCTCGCCGAGCAGCGCGCCGCCACCCACGTCGCCACCGCCCGGGCATCGATCGAGCTCAACCCCGATCGCCACGACGAGCTGGCGGCCCTGATCGCCCACCACATGACGGAAGGCGGGCAGAAGCTGGAGGCCGCGCGCTGGTCGGCCCGCGCCGCACATTGGGCCGGGCACAGCCGGCCCCACGACGCCCTGCGCCTGTGGCGAGCGGTGATGGACCTGGTCGCGGAGCTCGACGAGAGCGAGGAGACCGTCGCGCTCGCCGTCTCCTCCCGCCTGCTCCAGCTGGACTATGCCTGGCGCCTGGGGATGGATCGCGAGGAGATGGCCCGGCTGGAGGCGGAGGCGGAGGAGATCGCGACGCGGATCGGCGACCTGCGCTCGCTGGCGTTGCTGCGGATGCTGCTCACGGCGCGCCCCGGCCTCGAGCAGGGGACGGTCACCTGGATCGCCGGCGTCGCCGAGGCGAAGCGGCTGGCCGACGAGTCGGGCGACCGCCACCTCCGCGTCGCGATCCGGGCGGCGGGAGCCTACGCCTTCCTCTGCGCCGCCGACTTCGAGCGGCTCGACGGGACCGCCGACGAAGTCCTCGAGCTCGCCGGAGACGATCCGGGCATCGGCGCCGGGATCATCATCGGCTGTCCCGTGGCCTGGGCGCTGACGGCGAAGGCGATCGCCTGCCGCGAGCGCGGCGAGCTCGAGCAGTGCGAGCGGCTGCTGGACAGGGGGCTTCGGATCGCCGAAGAGCAGGGCGACCCGGAGACCGCGAGCTGGAACCGCGGCACGAAGGCGCTGCTGCTGGCGGTGCGCGGCGAAGCCGAAGCCGGGGTGGCGGTGGGCCGGCGCAACTGCGAGCTGACCGAACGCCTGGGCGACGTCTTCTCGCGCAGCCTCGCGCTGGGGAACCTCGGCGCCGCGCAGCTCGCGGCGGAGGACTTCCCCGGGGCGTTGGAGTCCTTCGAAGAAGCGGAGCGCCTCTATCGCGAGGCGATGGACAGCGGCGGCGAGCAGGAGGCGTGGCGCGCCGCGGTGCGCGCCGAGGCGCTGACCGGCGTGGGCCGGGCCGACGAGGCGATCGAGATCGCCGCCTGGGCGGCGGAGATCGCCCGCGAGCGGGATTTGCTCTGGTCCCTTCCACTGGCGCTGCTGGCGCTTGGCCGCGCCCGCGCCGCCGCCGGAGCGCCGGGAGCCCGCGAGGCGCTCGACGAAGCGGCCGCCGTCGCCGAGGAAACGGGGGCGCGGACGATGCTCGACTCGGTCGAGGCCGAGCGCGAGGCGCTCGCCGCCAGCGCCCGCTAGCCGCGGCTGGCGCGGTGGCGCTCGAGCTCGGCGACCATCAGCTTGGTGTGAAGGGCGGCGATCAGGTCCTGGAGGGGCTGGGCGCCGGCCTCAAGCATCGCGACGACGCGCTCGGGCGGCATCTCGCCGGCGAGGCGATCCATCACCACGTCGACCTCCTGGCGGACCAGCTCTTCGATCGCGCTCTTGTAGCGGAGGGTGTCGTAGACGGTAAAGCCGATCTCCTCGTCGTAGCCGCCGGCGCGGAAGCGGCTGATCGCCTCGATGATCTTCACGTCCGATGGCGAGTAGCCGCGGCTGGTGGGGCTGAGGACCTCCAGCTCCTCGAGCCGGTCGAGCACCTCCTTCGGCACGCCGTAGCGCTCGCGCGCCTCGGCGGCGCTGGTCCGGGTGCGCTCGCCGGCCAGGGCGCGATCGAGGATGCGGTCCTCCAGCTCGAGCAGCGCGCGGGCCCGCTCGGGATCTTCGTCGAGCACCGACTTGATCGCCTTCAGCGGCATGAAGCGCTCCTCCTGCAGGCGCTTGATCAGCCTGATCCGCTCGACGAACTCGGGCGGATACCAGGACATGTTGCGGCTCGTCTTGACCGGCTCGGGCAAGAGGCCCTCGCGCAGGTAGTGCTTGATCGTGGGAGCCGAGACGCCGGAGGCCGCGGCCAGCTGGCCCATTCGCAACAGCGACTTCTCGCCGACGGTGCTCATGCGCGGAAGGTCGCCTCAGAGTCGGCGCTGGGACCCGCCGCAGCACCGGATTCCTTCATCGCGGCGATCTCCTCCTCGGAGTAGCCGACCTCGCGCAGCACCTCGTCGGTGTGCTCGCCGAAGGCCGGCGCCGGCCGGGTCGGGTCGCCGGGGGTGCGGCTCATCTTCACCGGCACCCCGACCTGGCGGACCGTGCCCAGCTCGGGCTGCTCGATCTCGACCACCATTCGGCGCGCCCGCACGAGCTGCGAGTCGAGCGCCTCCTCGAGGTCGAGGACCGGCTCGATGCAGCAGTCGTGCTCGTCGTTGAAGGCGCGCCACTCGGCGCGGGCGCGGGAGCGGAAGATGGCCGCGACCTCGCGCCAAGCCTCCGAGCCGGGCGCGTCGAACTGCCTCTCGACCAGGTCCGGGCGCCCCACCCCGTCGCAGAAGGCCGCCCAGAACTTCGGCTCCAGCGCCCCGCAGGTCACCCAGCCGTCGGCGGCCTCGTAGGGCAGGTAGCAGACAAGGCCGCCGGCGAGCTGCTGCTCGCCGCGCCGCGGCGCCTCGCCGTCGCAGAAGTAGCGGCCGGCGACCATCGCCAGCCAGGAGAGGGCGCCGTCGGCCATCGAGACGTCGACCAGCTGGCCCTCGCCCGAGCGGCGCCGCTCGTGCAGCGCCGCCATCGTGCCGAAGGCGGCCATCAACGCGCCGCCGCCGATGTCGGCGATCTGGCCCGCCGACTGGACGGGCGGCCCGCCCTTGGCCCCGGTCAGGCCGAGCAGGCCGACCAGGCCGAGGTAGTTCATGTCGTGCCCGGCGCGCTGCGCGTAGGGGCCGTCCTGGCCGTAGCCGGTGATCGCGCAGTAGACGATCGCCGGGTTGGCCTCGCGCATCCGCTCGTAGCCGGCGCCGAGCCGCTCGAGCACGCCGGGGCGGAAGCCGTCGAGGACGACGTCGTATGTCTTCACCAGGCGCAGCAGCGCCTCGCGCCCCTGCTCCGCCTTGAGGTCGAGGCGAACCGAGCGCTTGCCGCGGTTGAGCGAGAGGTAGAGCGCCGAGCGCGTGCCCAGCTCCTGCTGCTCCTCGCCGCCGTAGTAGGGCGGCGCCCAGCGCACGTAGTCGCCCATCCCGGTGTCCTCGACCTTGAGCACCTCGGCGCCGAGGTCGGCGAGCAGCAGCGAGCAGAAGCCGCCGGGCAACAGGCGGGTCAGGTCGAGGACCTTGACGTCGCTAAGCGGCGGAGCGCTCACGCTTGGGTACCCCCAAGAGCTGGCGAGCCTCGTCCACGCTGGCGACGCGGCGGCCGACGTCTTCGGCCATCTGCCGCGCCTTGGCGATCAGCTCGCCGTTTGACTTCGCCATCTCGCCGTTAGGCAGGTAGAGGTTGTCCTCGACGCCGGCGCGGACGTTGCCGCCCAGCACGAGCGAGGTGCCGAGCAGCTTCCACTGGTCGCGGGAGATGCCGATCGTCTGCCACTGGTTCTCGCCCTCGGCACCGCCGGGGATCTGCTCCGACATCAGGGCGACGTTGCGAGCGCTCGGCCGGATGCCGCCATTGACGCCCATCACCAGCGAGATCTGGAGCGGCGACTCGAGCAGCCCCATGTCGATCAGCGGGTCGAGGTTGGCGACGTGGCCGGCGTCGAAGCACTCGTGCTCGGGCTTGATGCCGAGGTCGCGCATAGCGGTCAGGAAGGCGATGATCGTGTCGAAGCTGTTCTCGAAGACGGCTTTGAAGACGAAGGCCTTGCGCCGCGGC
>WNGD01009586.1_pt1 | contig 10881 bp, 9 predicted proteins | sample 5400671 | NCBI WGS metagenome assembly WNGD01 (sample SAMN13153369, study PRJNA577476) | soil metagenome | isolation source: 40 cm soil or saprolite under grassland replicate 2 | place: USA:California | collected 2016-06-15
CGCCGCGTTGGTGTAGAGCCGTATCGCCGACAAGCGACGGTGCTTGGCCTCGCCGACGGCATGATCCATGAGCTGGCGCCCCAGGCCTTGGCCCTGCCGCGCGGGGTCGATCGCAATGTTGTCGATGAGGTAGGCATCGGTTTCGGGCCAGGCGATCATATAGCCGTCGACGGCTCCAGCCGTCCCGATCACCACGGCGTGGCCCGCGGCGACTTCCGCGGCGAAGTCGGCCACCATCGGCGCCGGCTCGCGTCCGATGCGCGGCGCGTATTTGGCGTAGGCCGCACGCGCGATCGCGCCGATGCGCGCCGTGTCCTCGGCCATGGCTTTGCGGATCAGCGGCGGCATGCTGCCCTTACAATACTTAACCCTCCGTGACGGCTGATAACACATCATTGCAGCGAAAGGGTCGAGGCGGTGAAATGTCTGCGCCAGAAACAGGGATTTGCCGACGCGGATCAGGGTGAATTTGCAAGCAGCGGGGAATTGAAATTGCCCCTATAATCCCGTCCAATCGCAGGTCCGGCGTCCTGCGCCGCCATTGCGGCACGGGCGTTCGGGAGCAATGCGAAAAGAGCCCGCGGGCGCGCTTCAGAGGGGCGTCCGAAAAAGGCCGCGTGACGGGAGGAGTCCATGGCTTCGGTCGCGATCCGCGACGTCAGAAAGGCCTTTGGAGCGATCGAGGTCATCCACGGCGTCGATGTCCTCATCGACGACGGCGAGTTCGTCGTGCTGGTGGGACCCTCGGGATGCGGCAAGTCGACCCTGCTGCGCATGATCGCGGGACTCGAGAACATCACCTCCGGCGAAATCCGCATCGGTGAGCGCGTCGTCAATCGCGTGCCGCCCAAAGAGCGCGACATCGCCATGGTGTTCCAGAACTACGCGCTCTACCCGCACATGACGGTCGCCGCCAACATGGGCTTCTCGCTCATGCTGCGCGGCGCGCCCAAGGCCGAGATCGAACAACGCGTGGGCGGGGCGGCCGATATTCTCGGGCTCGGTCCCTTGCTCGGCCGCTATCCGCGCCAGCTCTCCGGCGGCCAGCGCCAGCGCGTTGCCATGGGCCGCGCCATCGTGCGCGATCCGCAGGTGTTCCTGTTCGACGAGCCGCTATCGAATCTCGACGCCAAGCTTCGCGTCGCCATGCGCACCGAGATCAAGGAATTGCACCAGCGCCTGAAGACCACGACCATCTACGTCACCCACGATCAGATCGAGGCCATGACGCTCGCCGACCGCATCGTGGTCATGCATGACGGCCTGGTGGAACAGGTCGGCGCGCCGCTCGAGCTTTACGATCGGCCGCAGAACCTGTTCGTCGCGGGCTTCATCGGTTCGCCGGCGATGAATTTCCTCAACGGGAGGATCCACGCCGACGGCCGTCTGGAATTCGAAGGCGCCAACGGCGTGCGCTTGCCGCTGCTGACGGCGCCGAACGGCAGCGACGGGCATCCCGTCATCTACGGCATCCGGCCGGAGCATTTCGTCATCGCCGAGGACGGCGCCGAAGCCGAGGTGCTGGTGGTCGAGCCGACCGGCTCCGAACTGCAGATCGCGGCCAAGCTCGGCGGCGACGACGTCATCGCGGTGTTCCGCGAACGCCACGACTTCAAACCGGGCGACAAGATCCGGCTCAAGCCGGATCCACGACTGGCGCATTTGTTCGACGAACCAAGCGGGCGACGTCTCAACGCGTGACAACGGAGGAAACAGAGCCATGACCATGTTCACCCGCCGCACCCTGGTGCAGGGCGCGACCTCGCTCGCCGCGACCGGCGCGCTCGCCGGCCCGGCGCTGCTCGAATGGAGCAAGGCTTGGGCGCAAACCGCGCCGTGGAAGCCGGAGAAGGGCGCGCAGCTCGGCTTGCTGCGCTGGAAGTATTTCGTGCAATCCGAGGACGACGCGTTCATGGCGCTCATCGACGCCTTCACCAAGGCGACCGGGGTCAAGGTCAACGTCACGCGGGAATCGTTCGAGGACATTCCGCCGAAGGCCTCGGTGGCGGCCAACACCAACGCCGGCCCGGACCTGTTCTGGGGCCTGTTCTCGCTGCCGCATCTGTTCCCGCAGAAATGCATCGACGTGACCGACGTCGCGGACTATCTCGGCAAGAAATACGGCGGCTGGGTGCCGACCGCGGTCGCCTACGGCAAAAGCGGCACCAAGTGGATCGACATCCCCATCTGCTTCGGCGGCAATATGCTCAACTACCGCATCTCGGCGTTGAAGAAGGCGGGCCTCTCGAAGTTCCCGGCGACGACCGACGAGTTCCTCGAATACGCCAAGGCGACGAAACGCAACAACACGCCCGGCGGCATGGCGCTCGGCCATGCCACCGGCGACGGTAACACCTGGGTGCACTGGTGCCTGTGGGCGTTCGGCGGCAATCTCGTCGACAAGAACGACAAGGTGATCCTCAACTCGCCGGAGACTGCAAAGGCGCTCGAATACGCCAAGCAACTCTACGACAACATGATCCCCGGCGTGGCCGCGTGGAACGACGCCTTCAACAACAAGGCCTTCCTCGCCGGCGAGATTTTCTGGACCAACAACGGCATTTCGATCTATGCCGCCGCCAAGGTCGATCCCAGCAAGAAGCAGATCGCCGAGGACATGGACCACGCGCTGTGGCCGGTCGGGCCGGTCGGCAAGCCGACCGAGTTCCACGTCTGCTTCCCGATGCTGGCCATGACCTACACGAAATATCCGCAGGCCTGCAAAGCGCTCTTGGCTTACCTGCTGGAGGCGGATCAATACAACAAGTGGCTGGAGGCATCGGTCGGGTATCTGACCCATCCGCTCAATGCCTATGACGCGAACCCGGTGTGGACGTCCGATCCCAAGAACACGATCTTCGGTCAGGCGGCCAAGCGCACGCTGACCGCGGGTGGCCTCGGATCGGTCGGCGAGAAAGCGGCGGCGGCGCTCGCCGACTTCATCGTCCTCGACATGTTCGCCAACGTCTGCACCGGCCGCGAGGACGCCAAGGGTGCGATCAAGATCGCCGAGCGCCAAGCGCTGCGGCTCTACCGGTGACAGGAACCAGTGATCAGGAACCAGTGATCAGGGAACGGTGATCAGAAGTGCGCGCTTCTGATCACTGACATCTGACCTCTGACCTCCTGATTCAGGTGGCACATGGCCGATCTTGCTCTCAAGCACGCGATCGCCGGAGGACCTATCCGCGACGTCAGCGCGTGGGATCGGCTCAAGGTGAACCGCGACTGGCTCGGCCTCTGGTTCATGCTGCCGGCGGCGGCGTTTCTGCTGCTGTTTCTGGCCTATCCGCTCGGGCTCGGCGTCTGGCTCTCGTTCACCGATGCCCGCATCGGCCGCGGCGGCGCGTTCATCGGGCTCGAGAACTACGAGTGGCTGTGGGACGACTCGGTGTTCTGGCTCTCGGTCTTCAACACGTTGCTCTATACCGGCGTCGCCAGCGTGTTCAAATTCGCCATCGGGCTCTATCTCGCGCTCCTGCTCAACCACAACATGCCGTTCAAGGCGATGATCCGCGCGATGGTGCTCATTCCCTTCATCGTACCGACCGTGCTCTCGGCGATCGCCTTCTGGTGGATCTTCGACAGTCAGTTCTCGATAGTGTCGTGGTCGCTGCGCAAGATCGGGCTGATCGCGACCAACATCGATTTCCTCGGCGATACCTGGAACGCGCGCTGGTCCGTCATCTTTGCCAATATCTGGCGCGGGGTGCCGTTCGTCGCCATCACGCTGCTCGCCGGCCTGCAGACCGTGTCGCCCTCGCTCTACGAGGCCGCAACCATCGACGGCGCGACACCGTGGCAGATGTTCCGCTACGTCACCTACCCGTTGCTGACCCCCATCATCGCGGTGGTCATGACGTTCTCGGTGCTGTTCACCTTCACCGATTTCCAGCTCATCTGGGTGTTGACGCGCGGCGGTCCCGCCAACGCCACGCATCTGATGGCGACGCTCGGCTACCAGCGCGCCATCGGCGGCGGCTATCTCGGCGAGGGCTCGGCCATCGCCACCGCCATGATTCCGTTTCTGCTCGCCGCCATCCTGATCTCGTGGTTCGGACTGCAGCGCCGCAAATGGCAGCACGGAGAGAGCAATGACTAAGTCGCGGCGCTGCATGTCTTTCGTGCCGCGAACGGGGCAAGCCCCGCGCGCGGTGCCGAAAATGGCGGCACGGAGAGAGCAATGACTGACGTGCTCGCGTCGAAGGTCGCAAGCCCGAAGGCGGTGCTGGCCGGCGTCACCGCCGACCATACCGAGGGCATGAGCTACCTGCAGACGCTGCCGCGACGCCTCGTGACGCTTTATCTGCCGCTCTCGCTCATTCTCTTCGTGCTGCTGTTCCCGTTCTATTGGATGGCGCTCACGGCGATCAAGCCGGACGAGCAATTGCTCGACCTCGAGCGCTTCAATCCGTTCTGGACATGGACGCCGACGCTCAAGCATATCGACAAATTGCTGTTCGGGACCCACTACCCGCTGTGGCTCACCAACACGATGCTGGTCGCCATCACCGCGACCATTCTCTCGATCGTCGCCAGCGTGCTCGCGGCCTATGCGATCGTGCGGCTGCGCTACAGGGGTGCGCAATGGGTCGGCGGCGCGATCTTCCTCGCCTACCTCATTCCGCCGTCGATCCTGTTCATTCCGCTCTCGACCGTCGTGTTCCAATATGGGCTGTTCGACACGCCGTTCGCGCTGATCCTCACCTATCCGACCATATTGATCCCGTTCTCGACCTGGCTGTTGATGGGCTATTTCAAGACGATTCCATTCGAGCTCGAGGAATGCGCGCTGATCGACGGCGCGAGCCGCTACCAGATCCTCACCAAGATCGTCCTGCCGTTGGCGGTGCCCGGATTGATTTCGGCCTTCATCTTCTGCTTCACGCTGTGCTGGAACGAATTCATCTACGCGCTCACCTTCATTTCCTCGACCCAGAACAAGACGGTCCCGGTCGCGATCGTCAACGAGTTCGTCGACGGCGACATCTATCGGTGGGGCTCGCTCATGGCGGGAGCACTGGTCGGCTCGCTGCCGCTGGTAATCCTCTACGCCTTCTTCGTCGAGCACTACGTCTCGGCCATGACGGGCGCGGTCAAGGAATAGACGAACCCGAGTTCTGTTGGCATCCTTCGAAAAAATGCGCTTCGACGTGGACCGCGTGGGCGCGGAGCCGGAGCGGCGACATGGATGCATCGATGGCCCGAGAGGATGATCTGCCATGGATTTGACGGTCGTGGCGTACGCGACGCTTGCGCTCTCCTTGTTCGTGTCCGCGGTCAAGATGGGCGGCTGGATCCTCAACGCCGATCCCCGGGCGATCATCAATTCGGGACGCTGGGCGTTGGGGGCGCTGGCGGCGCTCGCGCTGGGCGTCTTGGCGTGGCTCCTCGCGAGCGGCCGGTGGACGTCGGCGATGATGCTCGCCGCCTTCATGCTGCCGGTGTTGGTGCAGGCGGCTCCGCGCTGGCGCGTGCTGTTTGGCCCCCTCAACGCCGCGCGGAGCGACTTTCCGCCCAACCCAAGGGATTTCGGCAGCGCAGGCGCCGGCTTCTCGACCGCGCGCGCGACGACGGATCCGGAGCTGGTGCGGCAGGCAATCGCCGTGTTGAGCGCGTATCTGGAGCAGGCGCGATCGCAGCTCGAGCACAAGCCCGCCGAGGCACGCCTCACGAGCGCGGCGACGAAAGGGAGCGGCAACGGGCGCCTGCGCATGTCGACGCAGGAGGCGCTCGACGTTCTCGGGCTCGAGCCGACCGCGAGCGCACAGGAGATCGCCGACGCGCATCGTCGCCTCGGAGAGCGAGTCGATCCGCAAGTCGGCGGGACCCATTACCTGAGCATGAAGATCGACGAGGCCAAGGACGTTCTCCTGGGAGAATAGGGTCATTCGCCGGGAGAACGCGATGTCGCGACGCCGGCACGATCGTTGGCTGCTGATCCGCTTGGCCGCGCAGAACGTCGGTCGCCGCCGGCTGCGCGCGATCTTCCTCGGCGTCGCCGTGATGCTCGGAGTCGGCATCGGCTTCGCCAGCTTCGTCGCCGGCTGGGCGCTGCGCGACGGTATGGCGCGCAGCTTCTCACGCATGGGCGCCGACCTCCTCGTCGTCCCGCGCGCGACGCTGGTGAACATCACCGCGAGCCTGCTCACCGTGCAGCCCACCGACGAGACGCTGCCCGCCGATCTGGCTCAGCGCATTGCCGGGATTCCCGGCGTCGCCCAGGTGGCGCCGCAGCGCATCGTCCCGGCGCTGGTCGAGGGGCACGACGTCAATCTGATCGCGTTCGACCCGGCGCAGGACTTTTCGGTGCTGAGCTGGGTCGAGGCGCGCCAAGTCGGACCGGTCGAGGGCCTGATTGCGGGCGGCGCGCTGCCCGCCCGGCTCGGCGAAACGCTCAGCGTCTGCGGGATGCCGATGCGCGTTTCCGCCCGGCTCGGCAAGACCGGCGTCGGTCCGTTCGACGAGTCCTATTTCCTGAGTTTCGCTGCGCTCGCCGACGTCGTTTCGTTCTGCCGGACCTCGGGCGCAGGCGCGGCCGGAAAGCCGGCGGCGCCGGCGAAGCTCGGCGACGTGCCGGCGATCGACGGCATGCGCCATACCGACGCCAACGTCTGTTCGGGTGACCTGCAGCTCGATCGGGTCTCGGCCTTCCTGTTGCAGCTTTCGCCCGGCGCCAAGATGGAGGAGGTCAAGTTCGGCCTCGCCCAGCTTGCCGACGTCAAAATCGTCGAGGGCAACGGCGTGCTCACCTCCTCGCGGCAAGCGCTGAGCACGCTGCTCGTCGGCATCGCGATGTTCACCGCGTTCCAGCTCACCGCGTTGCTGATCCTGGTCTCGCTCTTGTTCTCGGCGATCGTGCAAGAGCGCTACCGCGAAGTCGGCCTGTTGCGGGCGATGGGCGCGCAACCCAATCAAGTGATGACGATCATTCTCGCGGAAGCTGCCGTCATCACCGCCCTGGGCGGCCTCGCCGGTCTCTGCTTCGGCGCCGCCGTGCTGCTGACCTTCGCCCGCTCGCTCGGCTTCTACTTCGCGCTGCTCGGGGTCCCGTTCTCCTGGCCGCCGGCTGCGGTGCTCCAGATCGGCGCCGTGCTGGCCATCGTGTTCTCGGCCGTGCTCGGTCTCATCGGCGCCTTTCTGCCGGCGTGGCGGGTGCGGCGGATGGCGCCCTATACCCTCATCCAGACGGAAGGGCGGTGACGTGACTCTGTCGGCGCAGTTGCTGACCAAGCGATACGGCGACGCTCCCGGCTACGCGGCGGTGCGGGGCGTCAGTCTCGAGCTGCGCCGCGGCGAGTTTGTCTCGATTGTCGGCCGATCGGGTTCGGGCAAGTCGACGCTGATGGCCATGCTCGGCGCCTTGACCAGGCCGACCGAAGGCAAGCTCCTGCTCGACGGCACCGACGTCTGGACGCTGCCGGAAACCGCGCGCGCGACCTACCGCTCCCGCCAGGTGGGCTTCGTGTTCCAGTTCCCAAGCCTGTTGGCGAACCTGACCGCGGTCGACAACGTCGCCGTTCCGGCATTGCTCGGCCGCACCATGGAGGCCGAGGAGGCCTATGCACGGGCGCACGATCTGCTCGCGCGCGTCGGCCTCGCCGACCGCGCCGAGGCCTATCCGGGCAGCATGTCCGGCGGCGAGCAGCGCCGGGTCGCCGTTGCCCGCGCGCTCATCAATGCGCCGCCGCTATTGCTCGCCGACGAACCGACGAGCGACCTCGATGCGGACACCGAGACCGACATCATCGACCTGCTCGAACAATTGCAGCACACGGAATCGTTCGGCTTCGTCCTCGTCACCCACGATCTTAAACTCGCCAAGCGCGCGCAGCGCAGCTACGAGATGCGCCAAGGCACGCTGGCGGCAACCGACCTGCCCCAGGTCGCAGTCGAGCCGCAACGGCGTTTCACGCCGGCTAGGGTCCGTCCGGAGCGCACGGCGCCAGCCGCGGCGCGTGCGCCTATCCGCCTGGGCGCAAACCTCTGGCGCGGGGTCAAGGCCTTCCTCATCGCCGCCGCCGTGATCTTCGCCGCCATTCTGGCGACCGACGTCGGGGTCGAGAAATACCAGGCGATGCGGGTGCGCGAGCGCGCCGCTCGGATCGCAGCGCTGCAGCACCTGGCGCTCAATCGCCTTCGCGGCGACGTCCAGTCGGTCAGCGACCTCGGCGACGGTCGCTACGAATTGACGACGTATCTTGAGAACGTCGGCGGCGAGGAGCCGATCTATGTCATGGCGCCGGATATGCGCGCCTATGTTCAGGTCAAAACGGTGTGGCAGGAAGTGCCGATGACGCCGGTCGACGACAGCGCAACCGGCGTCACGAAAATCGCGGGCAAGCAGACCTATCGCCATCGCTTCGATGCGCGCGTGCCCGATTTCGCGCAACTGCTTCCGAACTATATGCACGTGCGCTTCTCCGGCACGATGCTGGTCAGTCCGAGCAGCAGGCCGAACGGCGACGTGTTCGAGCGCAAGGACAATTACTACGTCTACCTGAAACCGTTCGACGTTGCCGACGAGGTCGTGTTGAAGCGGATGCGGTTTTCAGGGAAACCGCCGGTATGGATTCCCATGCCGCCGCACTGAGGTGCCGATGAATTGATCGCGCGGCGGACGATCTTGATCGCCGCGCGACATTATTGTGCAATCAAAGTCAGCCATGACACGGGAAGCGGAGGAGCTGGGCCATGTCCGACGGGCGCAAGACGAAATTCAAAGAGCCGATGCAAGACATCGATCTTCCGAAAATGAAGCTCGAGGTCGAGAGCGAGGCAAAGCCCGAGACGCCGCTCACCGCCGAACAGATCTACCTCAAGCGCCAGGCGGAGGTGGCGCAGCAGGACAACGAGGATTTTTCGGATTATCTGCGGGAAAAAGCCTCCCGCGATCACCGCGCCTGCGCCGCAAAGCGCACCGAGTAGGCTCAATCGGCGCAGCCTCTTGACCTGGGCCGCCGGCACCGCGGTGGTGGGCGAGGCGGTCACGCTCGGCTATCCCATGCTCACCGGCCAGAGCATCCCGGATCACGGGGCGAGACACGCCGGCTCAACCTATACCGAACCCCAGCGTCATCCCATCGATCGCGAATTGGTCAATCCGCAGGCGGATGTGGGCGGGCGAAGCTTCGGCGACTGGGTGCTTCTGATGCCGACCAAGATGGGCGGCGGCACCTATGCGGTGAACCTCAATGCCGGCCGCGCGCTCGCCTGGATCTCGTACTGGAACTACGGCGACTACAACCCGATCTCGCATCACTTGTGCGCCTTCCCGAGCGCGGATCCGGCCAAGGGCTTCGAATGGATCAACAGCACCCAGGGCGGCAAGAATTCGCTGATCTACGGCATCCCCGCCCATATCGAGACGCCGGGGGAAGGCTTCAACATCTATCGCGTGCGCTACGACGGCTCGCAAATGGAGGTGATGGAGAACGTCGCGGAAACGACGGGCCTCGGTCTCGGCGTGCACGTGAACATCGATCCCAAGACCGCGGAGCGCTATTTCGTCACCGATGGGCAGAAGGACATCGCGGCGTGCTTCGACCGCCGGACCTCGCGCGTGATCGCGGCGCTCAAATACGACTGGGTGCCCAACGTCCGCAACCTCGCCGAGGCTTGGCAGAAGGGCGGCGTGCTCAAGATCTCCAAGATCTATCCCGACCCGGCGACCGGCAAGTACGACTATCTCGGCACCAAAGGCCAGAAGATCGAATGGGAGATGGTGCCCATGGGCGAGCTGTTCGTCGAGGAGGGAACGCTTCCCGGCGACGACGTCCTCAGTCTCTGCGGCGCCGACGGCACCATCTGGCACCCGAGCGGCCGCTGGGCGTCCACTATCGTGAGATTGTGCGGCGGCCAGCTGATCCTCGATGCCGAGAAGAACTTCGAGCCCGTGACCTTCCTTCAGTTCAACAAGAACGCGCCGAACCAATATCCCGTCAAGAAGATCGACAACGACCATTGGGAGGTGACGTTCGACAAAATCTTCTCGCCCGGCCACGAGATCGGCTTCTCCCCCGACGGCCGCTTCCTCTGCATGATGAACAATCTGCGCGAGAACAATTGCTCGGTCTTCGATTCAAGCGATCCCGACCCGCGCAACTGGAAGAAGATCGCGCATATCGAGGATCCGCTGTGGGTCGGCAAATATCCGAACCCGTTCCACATGGTGTTCTCCATGGACGGCTCCAAGCTCTATCTTTCGATCCTGCACCCCTCCCCGGCCGCGAGCGGCGTGATGGTCGTCGACACCAAGACCTGGAAGATCAAGAAGGAGATCCAGGGCATCGGGCCGGACATGCAGACGCTGGCGGTGACCTACGACGGCAAATACGTGGTCGGCGTGTTCAGCGGCTTCCAGCGGCTATCGAGCGGCATTGCCTTCATCGATGCCGAGACCGACGAGCTGGTCGGCATCTGGCCGAGCAACGGCGGTCACCACGACTGCGTCATCGTGCCGAGGACGCTCGAGCACATGAAGCACACGCGCTCGTGCACGCTTTAGCGCAGTTCATTCCTGACTTGATGAAGCGCCGCGCACTCGGTGCCCTACCCTCGCCCCGCCATAAGCGCGTTTACGCGCGTCCCTAGCCCGTCGAAGACGGGCGTAAACGCCCTTAATGACGCGCTATGGCCGGGTGAGGGGCAGCATCTTGCGACTAAATCCTCTTTAACTAAGGCGTGTACTCATAAATCGTGATTGTAGGCAATCGCCGGCGGATGTCCGGTTTGCCCCCGAAATGGAGTGCGCCCTTGATAGTGGACAGTTTCAGGCGGCGGTTTTGACAGGTTGCTGGGCGTGGCAATCCTCGTATTGCGCGGGGCTCAGATAGCCTAGCGCGGAGTGGAGTCTGCGAGTGTTGTAAACCTCGTCGATGA
>WNGD01012398.1_pt1 | contig 10880 bp, 7 predicted proteins | sample 5400671 | NCBI WGS metagenome assembly WNGD01 (sample SAMN13153369, study PRJNA577476) | soil metagenome | isolation source: 40 cm soil or saprolite under grassland replicate 2 | place: USA:California | collected 2016-06-15
CCGCTCTTCGACTCGCGTATGGCTGCAGGAGTCACAACTGGTCAGGACGTGTTTCAGTACCGCTAGATCGGCACGTCAACAAAGTCCGCTTTACGGCTCCTGAATGGAATTGGCGAGTTCTATTGCCTGGGTTTCAGTCAATGCGCCCGTAAGGAAGTAGATATGATCGGCCGTGCTCCACACCAGTGCCAAATCCCCGATCTTGCTGCCGTTCTGCAGAAGCAATCCGGGACCGGAATTCAGACGCACCTCGTGAATGTCCATTTCATAGCGGATTGGGATCGGAAAAAACAACGCCGGATTGGCCGCGAACTTCTGGCGAAGCGTTCGGGCATCGGGTGCGTTGATCCCCACAACGCGGAACAGAACCTCGACGAACTGGTCTAACGAAAAACCTGAAGGAGTGTTGAGCGTAGGCTGCGGCGCCTGAACGATAACGAAGTCGCCATAGTCGGCGAGAACGCCTGGTCCCCGTTCGATCGCAATCGTGACAGCTTCCCAGTCTTGCGGCATGGTCACATTCGTCACCGTCCCATCGCGCAAAGCCTGGCTAAGAGCCTCAAGCTCGATTCTGGCATCCGTGTGAACCGGATCAGTCACGCCGAGTTGAATCGGTGTGGCCGACTTGGGAAGCCGAGGAGTGAATCCCGCCCGCATTGCGGCTTCGTTGAGGCTCGCGACGGGTTCGGCATCGGGAACCGGGTCTGCAAAAAAGGCGCGCAATGATGGCGGCAGTCTGTTCATCCCCGCTGGATCGACGCGCAAAATTTCAAAGCGCTTCAGCTTAATGGCCTGCTGGGATTGCAGAGCAAGGAGAAGAACAAGGAGAAGAAACATGGAACGAGTATAGAGCAACTATTGACGAACGATTGAGCTGGAAAGAAGATCGGGTAGATCACTTCGCAAAGATTTGCCGCAGCTTCTCCGGTTCCAGCAGACTTTTCAACGGTAGATTCCCAAATCGCGCTTCAACGTCGCTCAGCAACAATTCGCGATATTCCAAGGTGGCCCCGTTGTCCACATGGCGGTAGACGTAGACGACCTTTCCGGGGCCCGACGGCGTTTTCAGATCTCCTGGAAAGTCCTGAATGGCATCATAGGAAATCACGAATGCAAGGGCGTGCTCCTGAGCACTTGTTACGACCTCGCCAACAACAGAGCTATCCACGGATTCGGGATCACAAGGATGGTTATTCCTCATGCACCAATCTTCATGCGTGCGATAGAACTCGGCCAATTTAGCGCCGTAAGCCGAACGGATCGCCTGAAAAGGTTTGCGCGGGAACAGTGCCATTTCCTGCCCGGTCCTGGCGTCGTAAACGGCAAGCTCAGCCGGATGGACGGAAGCGAAATGCACCTCGCTGCGTTGAAAAACAATCAACCCTTCGCCAAATGCAGCCAGGTACCAGCCGTACAGCGCCGCGCGGAACTCCAGATTGCGCGACACGACTAGCAGGCAGCCCGCAGACGGATTGATATGCGTGTCGAGAAGGAACGCATACGGCAAAGCCTGCACCCTCAAAATTGATCCCACGCATTCGCCGTGCGCGATTGGATCGCCGGCCAGAGCCAGTTGCCCCGCTTTCCATACGCCCGAACCGCGGTCGTAGCTCAATATGCGTAACGGGTCCTCCAGTGTGCCGGACGGCAAGTCCCAGTAGTAAGCAAGAACATAGACGGAGCGGTCGTCCAGAACGGCAAAGCTTGTGATCGGACGTTCCTGTTCTCCGGCTGCTTCCCGGGGAGCCGTCAGTCCGGCGGCGGCAACGACTTCAGCCAGGGTTTGCTTTCTGGCCTGCCTGGTTTCAGCCGGCAACAAAAGCACAACGATTCCAGCGAGGATGCAGCTCAAACCAATATGTCGCAGGCCAGCCATGCCATCGATTATGGTAGGCATCGGCCGGAGGGGCAACAAGGCAAAACGACTTTGTGCCGCGTACGGAGGTGAGCTCCCTGAAGCAGAGCAACATCAACGTCACGGGCAACGTGCCTTATCCGGATCCTTACCAGGGCCGCGATCCGGCGACTTTCGTGTCGACGTGCTTCACCTACTTGGCTCCGACCTTCAATTCCTGGTAGACCTCGCCGACGAACCGATCGGCGCTGGTCACACCGGCTCCGGCAGCTCCGAGCCCGCCTGCCGTTTTCGCATCCCAGGGAGCGGTAACCTTTGCGGCTAGGACTTCTTTTTCGGTCTTGCCCTGAGCGATCAGCTGTTTCACTTTATCCCGGACGTTTTTGATCATGTCGGCGTAAGGCACAAGGTCCGTCCGCTTGATCCATGTGCCGTGGCCGGGGATGAGGGTGGTGTCGGGGCCGGCAATCTTCATAAGGTGTTCGCATCCCTCCAGCATGCCGTTCAGCGTGCCGCCGTTGGCAAGGTCAATGAAGGGATAGCCGTAATTCCGGTAGAAGTCGCCGATCATGATCACGTTCGCATTCTCGAATCGGATCACCGTATCGCCGCTCGTATGTGCGGCTCGAACGGGAATCAGGTCGATGACTTCACCATTCATACGGAGCTTCACCGGAGTACCCATGCCGTAGGTGACGACCGGGTATCCTGCCGAATCCCTGGCCGGAGCCGGGTTGCCGTTGGCCAGCCGCGGCGGATGAATCATTTGCTCACGCAGCTCTTCACGCGCGAAGATGACGACTCCCATTCGGCCGAAGAACGGATTGCCGGCAGTGTGATCGCCATGGATGTGCGTATTCGCCATGAAACGAATCGGCGCGGGGCTGATCTTCCGGATCGCCGCAAGCAGTTTGTCGGAGACCTGCGCGTATTGCGCATCGACCATGAAGATGCCGTCCGAGCCCGCCAGCACGCCGACCAGACCGCCCGCAGCGTCGGGATGGTTCACATCGACGTTCGGTGAACCGCTAATCATGTACAGGTTCGGCGCAATCTGTTTTGTGGTGAATTCAATCTTGCTGAAGTCCGTTCCTTGCGCCCATACGCTCACCGATAGGGCGGCGGCAGCAGATGCCGCCAGCGTCAACTGCCATGCTGGTTTCATGACTCGCTCCTTGTTAGAGGTTTCCGCACTGCCTATTGTAATGGAAACGGCGGACCCGTATAAGATAGGCTCCGCCAGCCCGCGTGAAGTGCTGGAGCTTGCCGGTGAACTGAAGGGCTGAAGCAATCCGGCTAAACTCAGTTCAGTAGCAAGACTGCGGGCTACTTCACCTACTAACCGCCGAATAAAAATGGCGGCACGAAGTCTGGGTGCCGCCACGATTGTCTGGCCTTTTCCGATGAAATCAGCCGAATTCTATCTGGCTGCCTTCCTCAGTTCGGCATACCTTCGCTTCATGGCCTCTGAAATCTTCTTCCGGGCAGCCGCGCTCATTCTTCGCTTCTTCATCGGTGACGCTGCACCAGTGGCTTGGTTTCCGCGACTCACCGTTGTAAGGTAGCGCTGGTTAATCTCACGTTTGATATCCGCGATTTCGTCATCAAGTTTTGCTCGATCGGCTTGGAGGCCTTTCAAAGCCAGTTCGAGCAGTCGTTGCCTTATGTCGAAAACTTTTCAATTGGATCCAGGAACCCGAATAGGGTGTCGCAGGTCCCTTCTATGCCTCGCAATATTCATAATGTCCGGCATAACGGCGATTGGCCAGCTCACAACCGCTACGATAACCGGAACTGTCACAGATCAAAGCGGCGCGGCAGTACCGGGCGCAACAGTAACGCTGAAAAACAGGGACACCGGGATCTCACGAACGGCACAAACGGCCGAAAACGGCAAATATGAAGCATTGAGCCTCCCGGCCGGGAGCTATGAGATCAGCGCGGCACTCACCGGCTTCCGAACAGTGGTGCATACCGGGATCAGCTTGACGGTTGGCCAGAATGCTGTGGTCGATTTCGCGCTTCAGGTCGGCGAGGTCAGCCAGTCGGTCACAGTAACAGGAGAGATCGCCCAGATCGAAACCACGACTGCAACCGTTGCAAACGTCGTCGATGAAAAGAAGGTCACCGATCTTCCCCTCAATGGGCGCGACCTGACTCAGCTTTCATTTCTTCAGCCCGGCGTCATCAAGAGCCCCGCTGGTGCTGGGGCGTTTTCTGGACTAGGAGACAAGCTCTCCGTGGCCGGTTCCCGCGGAAACCAGAACATCTATCTGCTCGACGGCGTCAGTAACTCGGATCTTTCGGGCAATGCCCAATCCGCGTCCGGGCAACTGGCGGGAGCGGAGACAATCAAGGAATTCCAGATCATCACGAACAACTACTCCGCGGAGTACCGCAGCCAGGCTGGTGCAATCGTCAGCGCTGTCACAAAATCGGGAACGAATAACTTGCACGGTTCGCTGTATGAATTCCTGCGCAACGATGCACTGGACGCTGCGAAGTGGGAAGAAAATAAGGGCGGCGGCAAGTCTCCGTTCAAACGAAACCAGTTCGGTGGTTCGCTTGGCGGTCCGATCTTTAAGGATCAGACTTTCTTTTTTGCCAGCTACGAGGGATTACGACAATCGCAGGGCGTGAATACGCAGGCCCGGGTTCCTGATATGAATGCGCGGAATGGAGTCCTTCCCGGTGTCTCCCCGATTACCATCAGCTCGGCCGTTCGGCCGTACCTGGATTTATATCCTGTGCCCGGCGTCGGAAACCGCATCGTTTCAGAGCCCGGCCGCAGAGCGGATGGAACTGTTCTGTTGGCAGCTATCGCAAGGGTTCCGACCAACGACGATTTTGGATTGGGCCGCATCGATCACAATTTCTCTTCCGGAAAATTGGGGACAATTTCCGGCACGTACAACTATGACAATGGCGAGAGCAGCTCGGAGACTCCGCCCGGCGTGCTCGGTGATTTGTTGGCACAGGGGTTCAGCAGCCGCAAGCACGTCGTTTCTGTAAACCAGACCAGCATCTTTTCACCAGCGGTTCTGAACGAGGTCAAGGTCGGATATAGCTTTACCAATCCTGTGCAGGACATCCCGCTAACCAGCAGGGATTTCGGCAGTCTTGCATTTCGTCCGGGACGGAAGCTGCTAGGTCAAATCCAGATCAGCCCGCTCGACGACATTGGTTATCGAACGGACAAGTCGGACTATCAGCAGAAGCTTTGGAGCTTTATGGATGGCCTCTCCGTCACACGCGGCGCCCATTTGCTCCGGATGGGAGTAAACTTCGAGCACTACTGGTACCAGCAAATCAGCTGCAGCCGCGGCTGCTACGGGCGCTACCAATTCAGCAATCTTGCGCAATTCCTGCAGGCGCAACCGCAACTGTTCGAGGTGCAACTGCCCGGGGCGGAGAACCCCGACCGGCACTTGCGGCAGATCCTGTTGGGCTCGTATTTTCAGGACAACTGGAACATCCATCCATCCTTGACTCTCAATCTGGGAATTCGCCACGAGTTCGTTACAGTCCCAAGGGAAGAGAATGGGCTTATCGCGGCAATGAAGACTCCGTTCGATGCCGGCATGTACCTGTCGAAGGAAGCGCAGAAGCTTTATCCAACTTTCCCAACACTGGGCACGGTGGATCAGTTCTACACGAACGCAACGCTCAAGAGCTTCAGCCCGCGATTCGGATTCGCTTTCGCGCCCGGAGGTAAAAAATTCTCTGTACGGGGCGGCTTCGGCATGTTCTACGAACATCCCATGCTCTACAACCTGAGGACGAATATTCAGGAGATGCCGCCGTTCGCGCAGATCGGCTCGATTCTTGCCGCCGACGCGGCTCGGGCTGGAATCCCGCTGACATTTCCCCGCGCCATCGACAATCCGGCAATCGCGGGTCTGCTTGGCGCTGGGGGCTTCACAGCCCGAGTCGTAGAATACCAGCAAAAGCCGGCATACATCTATCGCTGGAGCCTGACACTCCAGCGTCAACTGGCCAGCGGATGGGCTGTGATCGGGGGCTACACCGGTTCCCGCGCGCTCCATCTATGGCAACAGTCGGAACCGAACGTCAATCGTTGGGTCGGCTGGCCGAACAATGTCCCTACCGAGCAGAAAGTATTTCCGTTGCGCACTAGCCCGCAGTTCGTGGGGCGTATCAATCCAGTTTTCTCGGAGATTCGGTTTCAGTCTCCTAACGCTAACAGCTATCACAACGACCTCGCTCTAGGTTTGCAGAAGCGTTTGAACCAGGGGTTCGTTATGCAGGTGGCCTACACCCTTTCTAAAACCGTGGACGACGGCTCCGGCGTGACGAGCACGGGAGACAATTTCGTCCAGGGGCAGCGTGGCGACTACACCTGGGACATGAAGCTCAAACGCGGTCTCGCTTCCTTCGACGTCCGCCACTCCTTCACAACGAACTTCTCGTATGAGATTCCAGCTTTCAAGACGGCGAACGGATGGAAAGGCGTTGTGGCCAAGGGTTGGCAGTTGAACGGAATCCTCACGATGTCTTCCGGCTATCCCTTCTCCGTTGAAGAGAACCGGACCGCTCAGGTGAATGCGATCGGCAATCGCGACAATCTTCGTCCCAGCCTGATTCCGGGCGGCAATAATAATCCCATCCGCAAAGGCAATCCGGACGTCTATGTCGACGCCAGCCAGTTTGTCCTGGCGCCAGTTGGCATGTTCGGCAATCTGGGAAGGAACACCCTGATCTCTCCAGGTCTTTTCGAGTTTGACGGCTCCCTGTTCAAGAATTTCGCGCTGGCGGAGAACCACAAACTCCAATTCCGAGCAGAATTCTTCAACCTGTTCAACCATCCAAACTTCGGAGCGCCAGTCAACGGGACCAGCGTCCCCAATAATGCGTACTTGGTGAATTCCGACGGAACACCGAACGCAAACTTCGGACAGATCTCTTATACGCGCACTTCAGCGCGGCAGATTCAGCTTGCGCTGCGGTACACGTTCTGACGGCGATCACAAATGTTAGCTGTCAGATCGCTAGTTGTTCGATGTCGAATGTACTTGGTGCGATTACCGGACCGCCAAATGGCAATCTGATCGATGGGTCATTCGGTAATCTGGTAGTCGAAACAAGTACATTAGACATCGGACAACAGCCATTTGACAGTTGATAAGTCGCAAACCGGCTAAATTCATCAGCGCTCGGGCGCGCCCTTCCAATCACACGAAATGAAGCCGAGAACACTTTGTGAACTGTGTGCCTTTTTGTGGCTGGTCTCTTCCTGTTCCCGATTGGACTCCCAATTCTGTACACTCACCGTACACGGTTCTAATATGTATTGCCCCCAAAAGGAGGTCTCAAATGCGTTGCAGCTACATTCGACTCGTGCCCGCCGCTGTGGTTTTGCTGACGGTTCTTGCGGTTAATGGGAACGCGCAGGCGATCGTGCCCTTCAAAATTCAAGTTCCAGATAGCGTATTGGCCGAATTGAAACGGCGCCTGGCTCAGGCGCGCTTTGCGGATGAGTTTCAGGATGCAGGTTGGGATTACGGTACGAACCTCGCATACCTGAAGAGCATCGTCGAATACTGGCGTGACAGATATGACTGGCGGGCTCAGGAAAAGCGGCTGAACGCGTTCGACCAGTTCAAGACGAGTATTGATGGCGTCGACATTCATTTCATCCATCAGCGGTCGAAAAATGCAAATGCGATGCCGCTGTTGCTGCTCAATGGTTGGCCGAGTTCGATTATCGAGTACGAAAAAGTGATCGGCCCGCTCACCGATCCGGTTGCCTACGGCGGCCGCGACCTCGACAGTTTTCATGTCGTTATCCCCTCGATGCCGGGTTTCGGCTTCTCGGGCAAACCGCGCGAAAGAGGCTACAACCCGGAACGGATCGCGCGCATGTGGGTCCAGTTGATGGCGCGCCTGGGCTACACGCGTTACGCTGCGCATGGCAGCGACTGGGGGAATGGCATTGCGACGCGCGTGGCGCTGGACGATCCCACACATGTGGTGGCACTGCATCTCGCGGGCTGTGGGGGTGCGCCCACCCCACCCGCCGCAAACATCGGAAATCAGGCACGGCCAGCACTACCAAACAGTGCGGTCAACGCGGCACACAATCTGGGTTACCAGGAAATCCAATCGACCAAACCGCAGACGTTGGGCCAGGCGTTGAGCGATTCACCTGTGGGTCTGGCCTCCTGGATCATCGAAAAATGGTACGGCTGGAGCGATCACGACGGAGACCTCGAGAAGGTGTTCACGAAGGATGAACTGCTGACGAACATTATGATCTATTGGGTTACGAACAGCGGCACCTCCTCCGCCCGAATCTATTACGAAAGCCGGCACATGCTTGGCGGCCTGGCTCCTACACCCTTCCCTCGGCCTGATGCCCGGGTGAACGCGCCTACCGGCTGTGGTTCGTTTCCTCTGCAATACGATCGTCGCGACAACCCTGTGGATACGACGAGCGCCGAAGCGCGCAAGGCGGCCGAAGCCCGATATAACGTCGTCCACTTCACGACGATGCCGCATGGCGGGCACTTCCCCGCCTTTGAGCAGCCGCGGCTCTGGCTGGAGGACTTTCGCGCGTTTTTCGCTTCTGTACGCAAAAACGAGCGCTGAAGCACTGGCTGGAACTTGACCCCAACTCTGGAATTTGCTCTAGTCTTCGCTGTTCGGACAAAGGAGGCATCGATGAACAAACTGATCGTACCGTCCATTATTGTGGCGTCCGGCATGGTGGCAGCCGCCGCGTTGTCGCAGCAGGCACGGCCGCCCGCCTCGGGCTTTCAAGCGAAGCCCTATTTCGAGATGCCGCTGGAGAAGGACCCGTCACGTTTGGTACGCTTGCAAAACGTTGTCATTCCGCCGGGCGCAGGCAACCAGTTCCATCGCCATCCGGGCGACCAGTGGTGGGCTGTGCAGGAGGGCGAAGTCACCTTCACCGTCAAGGGCCAACAACCTCGGGTTATGAAGCCCGGCGATTTTGTCTACGTCCCGCGCGGCACCATTCACCGGAACCAGAATCTCTCAAAACTTCCGGCGCGATCGATCGAGCTCAACATCACGGACAAGGACAAACCCCAGACCGAGCCGGTGCCCTAGCATGAACCTCGGGAGTGCTTGATGTTTTCGGATTAGCAATTTGGACAACGTATGCCGCCATTGTTTGACACCGCACCAGCAGACGGCACGTTTTGACCGAGATCCCTTTCGTAAAGGAGGTTGGAATATGCTCAGAGGAATTATTGCCGGCATTGCGATCACGATGTCGATTGTAGGCTGCACGCAGCAGAGAACGGGTATCGCCGCTGTTGCGGATGCCATGGGAGCGACGAATCTCAACTCGATCGAATATTCCGGCAGCGGCGAGCTTTTCGGCTTCGGCCAGGCATACATTCCGGGGGAGCGTTGGCCGCGTTTCATACAGCGGAGCTACAACGTTGCGGTCAACTATCAGACGCCGGCGATGCGAATGAACACTGTCCGCTCGCAAGGAGAGTTCCCTCCGCGTGGGGGCGCCGCACAACCGGTCGGCGCCGATCAGCGAACCATTCAGGTCGTCAGCGGCAAATATGCCTGGACTGAAGGTGGCCCCCAGCCCAATCCGAATCCGAACGCGGTTGCCGATCGCCTGCGACAATTGTGGGCGACGCCGCATGGCGTGGTTAGAGCGGCGATGGCTAACGATGGGAAGCTTGAAGGCAACGTCGTCACGTTCAAGCTCGACGGGCGCGAGATCAAGGCGACGCTCAACGATCAGAACTTGGTCCAGAAAGTGAATTTTTTGGGTACTAACGAAGTTATCGGGGATTTCGCCGATGAAATCACCTATTCCGATTATGCGGATTTCAGTGGGATCAAGTTTCCTACTCACATCGTGGAAACACAGGCCGATTTCCCCATCCTGGATGTGAAGATCAACGAGGTGAAGCCGAATGCGGCCGTCACCTTGAACGTCCCGGAGAATGTCGCCCAAGCCCCAGCACCGCCGGCGAAACCTGCCGTGAACGTGCAGAAGCTTGCCGACGGCGCCCTGTACCTTACCGCCGCCGGAATCAGCAGTTGGGCCGTTGAGTTCAAGGACTACGTCGTGGCGGTCGAAGGCCCCAACGGCGAAGCACGCTCGCTAGCCGTCAACGAAGAAATCCAAAAAAGGATTCCGAACAAGCCGATCAAATACGTGGTTAATACACATGCCCATTACGATCACGCGGGCGGGCTGCGCACCTACGTGGCACAGGGTATAACGGTCATTACCCATGAGAGAAACAAGCCGTTCTTCGAGACCGTCTGGGCAAGCCCGCGCACCGTAGCTCCGGACATGCTGTCGCAAAATCCAAAGCCGGCCGTGTTCGAGACGGTGCAGGAGAAGAAAGTGATCACCGACGGGACAAGGACTCTGGAGCTGTACCACCTGCAAAACAGCGGCCACAACGTCGCCACGCTGATCGCCTATCTGCCGAAAGAAGCGCTCTTGTATTACGGCGACGGCTACAATCCGCCCTCAGGCGATAACCCGATTGATCCTGCTCGAACGCCCGAATACGGGATCGACCTGTACCGGAATGTCACGCTGCTCAATCTCAACATCAAAACGATCGCTCCTGCACACAGCACACGACCGGTGCCGTTTGACAATTTGAAGAAGGCGATCGGTTTGCTTCCGGTGGAGTTGAATTGAAGGAGAGTTTCGGGCGGATTCCTCCCCTCTGCCAGAGGGAGAGGGGAGGGGTGAGGGTTTCAAGATTTGACGAGACTTGAGACCCTCACCGCACCCTCTCCCAGAGGGAGAGGGTGATTACCCCTGCTGCTGATCGTCCACGGCCCATAGAAGGCCGATACAGCAATTTCCTACTGGCACACGGCAAGCATCTGCAGATTTGTGGCCTTCAGAACGTCTTTGTCTTTCTCCTTAGCCATGTTGCCGGTAATGGTAACCCGGTGGTTGTTCGCATGACGTGCGAGCATCCCGGCGTCACCGGTGACGACGTACTCCTTGCCTTTTTCATCCTTGAGGACGTAGTGGTCTGCGTCC
>WNGD01007561.1_pt1 | contig 10877 bp, 8 predicted proteins | sample 5400671 | NCBI WGS metagenome assembly WNGD01 (sample SAMN13153369, study PRJNA577476) | soil metagenome | isolation source: 40 cm soil or saprolite under grassland replicate 2 | place: USA:California | collected 2016-06-15
ACTACGGCGACTTCACCAAGGACTCAACCGACGTGCTCATCGGGTCGCGCTACTTCTCGGCCCACCAGCCGCCCGGCTACCCGCCGCTCTTCGCCGTGCTGTTCGACATGGTCGGCGACAAGGACTTGCGGATCGGCTACGAAGGCAACTCCCAAGCGTTCGCTCCGGAGGTGGTGGACCGCGTCTGGCGCACTGCGAGCGAGCTCGGCTACGAGCGGTACTTCATTCCGCAGGTCGAGTCGACCCTCATCGACGACCACGTCGCGCTCCAGAAGGCCGGTATCCACGCCATCGACGTCGTGGATTTCAACTACGGTCCCGGCAACAGCTACTGGCACACGACGGAGGATACGATAGACAAGGTGAGTGCGGCGTCGCTCAAAGTCGTCGGGGACGTGGCGGTGGCGTTGGTGCGGTAACCCCAATGCGGAATGCGGAGTGCGGAATGAGGAATGGAAATGAAGGGTCGAGCCGCGCCGCGATCCTTACACTGACATTCCGCATTCCACATTCCGCATTCCGCACTCGTGAGCCGCGTTTTTCTGGCGCCGCGCGCATAGAACGGATACCGTGCGCCGGCGGGCGAAACGTTACTGTGCCGCCATGGACGACCGCCACGCCGCGCTGCTGCTCGCCGGCCTCGCGTTGGCAGGCGCCGGGGTGCGTTATGCGCTCGCTCCCGCATCCGCCGCAGCGCCGGGCGACGTGCGGCTCGCCGCGACCGACACGCCGCCGCCCCGCCGCAGCGCCGGGCGACGTGCGGCTCGCCGCGACCGACACGCCGCCGCCCCGCCGGCTGCGCGAGACGGCGCGCACCGCAGCGCGATTGGCACGCCCGCTGCTTCCGGGCGAGCGCATCGATCTCGATCGCGCCGACGTGACGGAGATCACACGCTTGCCGCGCGTGGGCCCCGCGCTGGCGCAGCGGATCGTGGCCTGGCGCGAGCAACACGGCCCGTTTGGCAGTCTCGCGCGTTTTGACAGCGTGCCCGGCGTCGGCCCGCACCTCATCGAGAGCCTGCGACCTTACGTGTTGTTTTCGGGTCAGATACCATCGCCGCCTTGACTTCCCTCCGCCGCGTTCTATGTTAGCCTGTTCATTTCCAATGAGTTGCATACGGCCACCGCAGCAGCCACCAGCGACAAGCTGGGCGAACTCCTCGTCCGCGACGGTCTGATCACCCTGGATCAGCTGAAGAGGGCGTTGCTGGAGCAGAAGAACACGGGGATGCGCCTGGGCTACACCCTCGTGAAGCTGGGCTTCGTCGAGGAGACTGAGATCTCCAAGATGCTGGCCCGGCAGTACCGGATGCCGGCCGTCGACCTCTCCCGGTTCGAGGTCGATCCCAAGATTCTCAAGCTCATCCCCCCGGACATCGCCGTAAAGCACACCGTGCTGCCGCTCAAGCGCGAGGGGCGGACCCTCACCGTGGCCATCGCCGACCCCAACAATGTCACGGCGATCGAGGACCTCAAGTTCGTCACGCGCTGCGATGTGTTCCCGGTGATCGCGGGGGAGTACACCCTCCGGAACGCGATCGAGCGCTACTACCAGCAGTCGGACGCCGAGCTGCAGTCCCTGCTCAAGAGCGTCGCGGCGGCCGAAGAGCTGCTGGAGGTCGTGGAAGACCAGCAGGACGAGGATGTCCGGGCGCAGGACCTGGCTGACGACGCCCCGGTGGTAAAACTGATCAACGGGCTGTTGACGGACGCAGTGAAACGGGGGGCGTCCGACATCCATATCGAGCCGTTCGAGCACGAGCTGCGGGTGCGCTACCGGATCGACGGTGCTCTAATGGAGGTGATGAAGCCGCCGGTGAAGATGCGGGCGGCCCTCACCTCGCGCGTCAAGATCATGGCGCAATTGAACATCGCCGAGCGGCGCGTGCCGCAGGACGGGCGCATCAAGCTGAAGATGGGGAGCAAGGTCATCGACTTCCGGGTCTCGACCCTCCCCGTCCTGTTTGGCGAAAAGATCGTGCTCCGCATCCTCGACAAGGGCAACCTCACGCTCGACCTGACGAAGTTCGGCTTCGAGCCGAAGGCCGAGCAGGACCTGATGCGGGCGATCCTGAATCCCTACGGGATGGTGCTCGTGACGGGCCCCACCGGGTCGGGCAAGACGACCACGCTCTATTCGGCGCTGTCCCGCATCAACCAGATCGACGTAAACATCCTGACGGCCGAGGACCCGGTCGAGTACAACCTGCTGGGCATCAACCAGGTGCTGGTTCGGAACGAGGTGGGGATGACGTTCGCGGCGGCGCTGAAGGCGTTCCTGCGTCAGGACCCGAACATCATCATGGTGGGGGAGATCCGGGACTTGGAGACCGGCTCGATCGCCATCAAGGCGTCGCTCACCGGCCACCTGGTGCTCTCCACGCTGCACACCAACGACGCGCCGTCCACGGTCACCCGCATGGTCGATATGGGGATCGAGCCCTTCAACGTGGCGAGCGCGGTGAATCTGATCGTGGCGCAGCGGCTGGTGCGGCGCATCTGCAAGGACTGCAAGCAAGAGCAGAAGTACAACGATGAGGAGCTCAAGGCCCTCGGGATCCCGGCCGCGGAGGCGGCGAAGCTCACTTTCTACAGGGGCGCCGGCTGCGACAACTGCGGCGGCACCGGGTACAAGGGGCGGCAGGGGTTGTACGAGGTCATGGCTATGTCGAGCGCGCTCCGGCGCATGGTGCTGAAGGGCGGCTCCACCGAGGAGCTGCGGGAGGAGGCGGTGAAGGAGGGGATGCTCACATTGCGCTCGGACGGCATGGTGAAGGTGAAGCGCGGGATCACCACCCTGGAGGAAGTCGTGAAAGAGACGGCGGCATGACGGCGGCGGGCGCTTCGGGGGGGCCCCTGAATCTCCGCTCGTTGCTCGAGGAGATGATCGAGAAGGACGCCTCGGACCTGCACATCGTGGCGGGCGAGCGTCCCAAGATGCGCGTCGACGGGGACATTGTGGACTCATCGGTCGACCACGTCCTCACCCCGAAGGACACGCTGTCGATCGCCTACTCGGTGCTGACCGAGAACCAGAAGAAGCGGTTCGAAACTGAGAGCGAGCTCGATTTCTCTTTCGGGATCCAGAACCTGGCGCGGTTCCGCGGCAACTGCTTCAAGCAGCGCGGCTGCGTGTCGCTCGTCATCCGGCAGATTCCCTTCAACGTGCGCACGTTCGAGGATCTCGGGCTGCCGGCCGTCGTAGCCAAGCTCGCCGAGCGGCCCCGGGGGTTGGTCCTGGTGACGGGACCGACCGGCTCCGGAAAGAGCACGACCCTCGCGGCGATGATCGACAAGATCAACAAGGAGCTGAAGGGGCACATCATCACGGTGGAGGATCCGATCGAGTTCATCCACCGCCACCAGGCCTGCATCGTGAACCAGCGCGAGATCGGCACGGACACGAACAGCTTCGCGGCCGCGCTCAAGTACGCCCTGCGGCAGGACCCGGATGTCGTGCTCATCGGCGAAATGCGCGACCTCGAGACGATCGCCGCGGCGCTGACCATCGCCGAGACGGGCCACCTCGCCTTCGCGACGCTGCACACCAACTCGGCGATGGAGAGCATCAACCGCATCATCGACGTCTTCCCCTCGCACCAGCAGTCGCAGATCCGCGCCCAGCTTGCCTTCGTGCTGGAGGGCGTGATCACCCAGACGCTGCTGCAGAAGATCAAAGGGCGGGGGCGGGTCATGGCGGCCGAGATCATGATCTGCACCCCGGCCATCCGGGCGCTGATCCGCGACAACAAAGTGCACCAGATCGAGTCGGCGATGCAAGCGGGGAAGAAGTACGGCATGCAGACGCTGAACGACGCCCTCTACCAGCTCTACGTGGGCCGCGAAGTCGCCAAGGACGAGTGTCTCCGGGTCTCGGCCAACCCGAACGAGTTCCTGCGCATGATCGGCGAGCCGCCGCAGGACGACAAGGAGCCCGCCGCCGGGCAGCCGCAGACGGCCCCGGCCAAGGTGGCGGCGCGCCGCTAGGCGCCCGGAGGGAGTGAGCTATGCCGGTCTTCCAGTACACCGCGCGCACTCTGAAAGGCGATCTCGTCAACGACAAGATCGACCTGCCGAGCCGTGACGACGTCATCGCCCACCTGCGGAAGAACCGCATGGTGGTGGTGCAGGTCCGCGCCGCGCCGCGCGAGTTCAAGCTCAACTTCAAGATCGGCGGCGGCGTCAAGACGCGCGACATCGTCGTGCTCACGCGGCAGTTCGCCACGATGATCAACGCCGGCCTGCCGCTCGTCCAGGCGCTCGACATCCTGGCGCAGCAGACCGAGAACAAGATCCTCGCGGACGTCACCCGCCAGGTCGTCTACGACGTCGAGAGCGGTCACACCCTGGCCGACGCGCTGCGCAAGCACCCGCGGGCGTTCAGCGACCTCTACGTCAACATGGTCGCCGCCGGCGAGGCGGGCGGCATCCTCGATACCATTCTCGTGCGCCTCGCCCAGTTCCTCGAGAAAAACGACGCCATCGTGCGGAAGGTGAAGGGCGCGATGGTCTACCCAGCCGTGATTGTGTCGGTGGCGGTCATCGCGGTGTCGGTGCTGCTCATCTTCGTGATCCCCACCTTCCAGAACATGTTCGCGTCGGTGAACCTCGAGCTGCCGCTCCCGACCCGGATCGTGATCGGCATGAGCAACGTGCTCAAGAACTACTGGTGGGCGATACTGGGCGTCGCCGGCGTGACCGTGTTCGGCATCACCCGGTATTACAAGACGGCGCCCGGTCGGCTGCAAATCGACGCGATGCTGCTGAGAATGCCGGTGCTGGGCGACGTGCTGCGCAAGTCCGCGGTGTCGCGGTTCACGCGCACCCTCGGCACGCTGATCTCGTCGGGCGTGTCGATCCTGGACGGCCTCGAAATCACGGCCCGCACGGCTGGGAACATGGTGATCCACAACGCGGTGATGGAGTCGCGCGCCTCGATCGCCGGCGGCGAGACGATCGCCCAGCCGCTCGCGAAATCCAAGGTGTTTCCGCCGATGGTCATTTCGATGATCGCGGTTGGGGAACAGACCGGCGGCATGGACGAGATGCTCTCCAAGATCGCGGACTTCTACGACGACGAGGTGGACGCCGCGGTGAGCACGCTGCTGTCCCTCATGGAGCCCATCATGATCGTGGTGCTGGGCGTCGTCGTCGGCGGCATGGTCGTCGCGATGTACCTTCCGATCTTCGACATGGTGAACGCGGTGCAATAAGGCCGCAACAGGCCGGGGAGGGGGAAACGGGGCCCCACGTGCCGGAGCGCACGCGCAAGCTGCGGCATGATAGCGTGCCAATGCGCCTGTACCATGAGGCTAAGCGCCTCGGCGCCTGGGATCCGCAGAGCCTGGACCTCAGCCAGGACGCGCGGGACTGGGCCCGCCTCAGCGTGACCGAACGCGACGTGCTGCTGCGCCTCACCGCGCTGTTCCAGGCGGCGGAGGAGAGCATGACCCGCGACCTCCTGCCGCTGCTCATGACCGTCGTGCGCGAAGACCGGCTCGAGGAGCAGCTGTTCCTCACGACCTTCCTGGCCGAGGAAGCGAAGCACACAGAGTTCTTCCGGCGCATCCTCGACGAAGTCTGCCAGCAATCCGGCGACTACGACCGCTATCAGACCCCCAGCTTTCGCAAGCTGTTCGCCGAGAAGCTGCCCGCGGCGATGCAGGGGCTGCTCGCCGACCCCTCGCCCACCGCTCAGGCCGAAGCGCTGGTCACCTACACGCTGGTGGGCGAAGGGGTGCTGGGCGAGGCGGGATACCATGTGTTCACCGCCGCGCTCGAGGGCGGCGGCATCATGCCGGGCTTCCGCGACGGCCTGCGGCGGGCCCAGGCGGACGAGGAGCGGCACATGGCCTACGGCCTCTTCCTCTTGGCGCGGCTCGTCGCCGCGGACGACCGCGTTTGGGACGCGATCGGCCGCCGCATGGACGCGTTGATGCCGGATACGCTGGGGATCGTGAGCGAGTTCTTTCAGCCCTATGACACGATGCCGTTCGGGCTCACGCTCCAGGCCACGGTCGAGTACGCGATGGCTCGGTTCGCCGGGCGCTGGGCGTCGCTCGAGCAGGCCCGCGAGCGGGGGCGGGGGGCGAGCCGGTCCCCCCGTCCCGACGCGGCCCTCCGCGACGTCGTCGCGTGGATCCGCCAGCAGGTGCAGCCCGCGGCCGTCGAGGTCCGAGGTGAAGGGACCGGGCCGATCTACACGGTCCGCGTCGGACCCGAAGGATCGACGGCCGTGTTGATCACACGCGAGGTGCTGGAGCACCACGAGGCGAGTGAGATCATCGCCGCTCTTGGCGCGCGCGACGCGGCCGGGCGGCTGCGCCAGCGCGCCCACCTGCGCCTCACGTGCCTGCGCGTGGGCGGCAAGATCGTCGTCCAAGCACCGGCGTGAGTTACGGCGTCAGGGCACGGACGCGGCCGGCGGCACCAGCGGGTCCGTCAGGCTCGCGAATGACGGCAGCTCGGTCCATTGGCGGGGAAAGCGGGGCAGGAACTTCACGTGCCGGTTTACGACCGCCTGCACGCGTCGCCACCAGCACACGATCGGCCGCGGCGTACGACCCACGCTGACGACGGCGAAGGGGATCGAATCCGCCACTACCGTGCGCAGATCGGGCTGGCTGAGCGAGCACAAGTCCTCGGGTGTTTTCACACCGAAGCTCGAGTCGGGCCCGGTCCACGGATGGTTGTGCCACACCGCGAGGGTCGTCGGCACGCACGGCTGGGGCTCGACCAGATCCGCGGTGGACCGCAGCAGGTCCGGCATCACGAAGTCCCGCACCACGGCCGTATCCCCCGACGCGCTGCCCTGCAAGCACAGCACCACCTCCCGGTCGAGACCGGCAGCCAGCAGGCTGAGCCGGCGGAACAGCGACGGCGTGAGGACGAGACGCTTGAGCGGCTGGGAGGCCAGGATGGCCGAGTCGGCCGGCGTGAGTTGCGCCTGGCCGACGGCCGACCGCGCGCACAGCGCGAGCCCGAGTAGGGCGACGGTGAAGCGATTCCGCATCGAGCAAGCATAGCCAGCGGCCAGCGGCCGCGCTGCCCCACCCGCCGTGCTCTTGCACTTTGCCAGACCTATTCCAATACTTACCCCCGGTGCCGCCGTCGCGGGCTGATCGTGCTGTAGGGTAACGCATTGCTAACATTTCACTTATATGCTGAGGTCTAACGTCTGATGTCTGACCGCTCTGCTGACGGCTGACGGCTGATGACTGACAGCGCCGATTCCAGGAGTGCAATGTGAAATGGCTCGGCGGCGGATCCTCCAGGTCGGCCATCCCGACCCCCCAAAGCCTGCTGCGGTCGGTGTACGTCGGCCGGCTGTGCGTGGCCATCGCCATCTACCTGAGCGCCGCCTTCAATCTCAACGTCGCCGCCCCACTCGATCTCCTCGTCACATCGTTTGTGCTGGTGGCGACCGTCGTCGTCACGATCGCCTCGTACTGGCACACGCACCTGCGGGGGCGCTCCCCGGGCCGGACCTTCCTGTACGCGCAGGCGCTGTACGACGTCGGGCTCATTACGGCGGTCGTGCACGTCACGGGCGGGCCGCAGAGCGACCTGACGCCGCTGTACGTCCCGGTCATCGCCGTCACGGCCGTGCTGATGCCGCCCGCGAGCACGGCACTGGTCACGGCCTTCGTCGGGATCGTCTACTTCGCCGACGTGTTCTTCGGTCACCGCACGCCGATGACGGCGCAGGTGGGCCTCCAGCTGTCGGTGTTCGTCGCCGTCGCGGCCGTCACCGCGTACTTCGCGAGCCGCGTCTCGGTGATGGGTGCGGAGCGGGAGGCGCTCGCCGGCGAGCTGCGGCAGGTTCGGCTCGAGGCGGCGGACGTGCTGCGCAACATCCCCACCGGCATCGTAACGGTGGACGAGGACGGCCATCTCCTGTACTGCAATCCCGCGGCCGAGCACATCCTGGGCTTCAAGGAGCGGCAGTGGCGGGGCCGCTCGGTCATGCCCGAGTTCGCGCGGATCGCGCCCGAGTTCTGGGCGGCGATTACGGCGACGGCGCGGCGCGGCGTCAGGGCGATGCGGGTGGAGGCCACTGTGCGGCTGCCGGACCGGACATTCCCGATCGGCGTCACCACGACGACGCTCGAGGTCGAGCCCGGCGGCGTGCCGCGGGTGACGGCCATCTTCACCGACATCTCCGACTCCAAGCGGCTCGAGGAGCTGCACCTGCGCGCCGAGCGGCTCGAAGCGGTGGCGGAGCTGTCGGCGAGCCTGGCACACGAGATCAAAAACCCCCTCGCCTCGATCCGCTCGTCGGTGGAGCAGCTCGGCCGGTCGAAGCGCGCCCACCCCGACGAGAAGTTCCTGACAGGACTGGTCGTGCGGGAGAGCGACCGCCTGTCGCGACTCTTGTCCGAGTTCCTCGACTTCTCCCGGGTGCGGGCCACCGAGTGCCGGCCGCTCGACCTGCACGCGGTGGCCGCGACGGCGATCCGGCTGGTACGCGAGCACTCCGACTGTCCCGACGACGCCGTGATCGATCTCGCGGGCGGGACGACCGCGATGGAAGGGGATGAAGACCTGCTGCATCGAGTCGTCTCGAACCTGGTGCTGAACGCGGTTCAGGCCGCCGGCAAGGGCGCCCGGGTGACCGTCCGTACCGGCCGGCCGGCGCCGCACGAGCTGCCGCGGGGGGCCGGGATCGAGAACCCGGTGTCCCTCGCCGTGAGCGACAATGGCCCCGGCATCCCCGAGAGCCTGCGGACCCGGCTGTTCGACCCGTTCGTGACGGGTCGGGCCGGCGGCACCGGCCTGGGGCTCGCGATCGTGCAGCGCGCCGTGGAGGCGCATCGCGGGCTCGTGCTGGTGGATTCGACCCAAGGGCAGGGGACCACCTTCACCGTGTATTTCCCCGCCGCTCGGCGGAAAGAGGAAGCCGCATGACGCAGCAGCCATCGATTCTGGTCGTCGACGACGAGCTGGGCATCCTGGATGTGCTCCGCATCCTCCTGAAAGGCGAAGGGTTCGACGTCGTCACCGCCCAGGGGGGCAAGGCCGGTCTCGAGGCGCTGAAGGCGGCGGCGCCCGACATCGTGCTCACCGACATCAAGATGCCGGGCGTCTCCGGCACCGACATCCTCGCCGCCGTGCGCGAGCAGGACCCCGAAACCCCGGTCATCCTGATGACCGCGCAGGCGTCGCTGCAGAGCGCGATTCAGGCGGTGAACCAGGGCGCGTTCTACTACATCCAGAAGCCGTTCTCGAACGACGACCTCGTGGCGATCTGCCGCCGCGCGGCGGAGCAGCGCTTGCTCAAGGCCGAGAACAAACAGCTGAAGCAGGAGATCCGCCGCCGCGAGCGCTCCGGGCTGGTGAAGCCGCTCGGCAAGTCGCGCCCGTTCCAGGACGTGCTGCGGCTCGCGGAGCAGGTGGCGCCGACCGAGAGCACCGTCCTCATCCGGGGGGAATCGGGGACCGGGAAGGAGATCATCGCCCGCTACATCCACGAGCTGTCGGCGCGCACCGAGGGGGCGTTCCTGTCGTTGAACTGCGGTGCGCTGCCGGAGAGCCTGCTCGAGTCCGAGCTGTTCGGGCACGTGAAAGGCTCGTTCACGGGGGCGGTACGCGACAAGCAGGGGCTGTTCGCCGCGGCGCGGGGCGGCACCTTCTTCTTGGACGAGATCGGGGAGATGTCGCCGGCCACGCAGGTGAAGCTGTTGCGCGTGCTCCAGGAGCGGGAGGCGATCCCGGTGGGCGGCACCGAAGCCATTCCCGTGGACGTGCGGGTGGTGGCCGCCACCAACCGGGATCTGGAGGATGACATCAAGCGCGGGCGGTTCCGGAGCGACCTGTACTACCGCCTCAACGTGATCGCGATCGAGCTCCCGCCGCTGCGCGACCGGCGGGAGGACATTCCCATCTTCGTGAAGGCGTTCCTCGAGCGCATCGCGCACGAGCACGAGCTGGAGCCCAAACAGCTGTCGCCCCAGGCCCAGGAAGTCATCATGGCGTACGACTGGCCGGGCAACGTGCGCGAGCTCGAGAACGCGCTCGAGCGCGCGGCGGTGCTCACCAAAGGCGAGACGATCGAGCTGTCCTCACTTCCCGAGAAGCTCGCCGAGCACCGCGCCGAGCCGCTCGTGTCGGAGCGAGCCCATCCCAACCCCACCCTCGACGTGATCGAGCGCGCCTACATCACCTGGGTGCTGGAGAGCGAAGGCGGTAACAAGACCCGCGCGGCCGAAGTCCTCGGCATCGATCCCTCGACCCTGTACCGCAAGCTCAGTCGCTATGATGGGGAGCCGTCCGCGGAGTGAGACTGAGCGTCCTCATCCCCGTGTACAACGAGCAGGCCACGATCCGCCCCGTTGTGGACCGGCTGCGGAGCGTGCCGCTCGATCTCGAGCTGATCGCCGTCGACGATGCGTCCACCGACGGCTCGGGGGTGCTGCTGGACGAGCTGCAGCGGGCGGGATGCGTCCACCACGTGGTGCACCACCCGACGAACCGCGGCAAGGGGGCGGCGATCCGTTCCGGCATCGCCCGCGTGACGGGCGACGTCGTCGTGGTGCAGGACGCCGACCTCGAGTACGACCCCGTGGAGCTGCCGATGCTGCTGCGGCCCATCGCCGACGGGAAAGCCGATGCGGTGTTCGGGTCGCGCTTTCTCGGCGGCCCGCATCGCGTGCTGTATTTCTGGCACTCGGCGGGAAACCACCTCCTCACCCTGCTGTCGAACATGCTCACCGACCTGAACCTCACCGACATGGAGACCTGCTACAAGCTGGTGCGCGCCGACCTGCTGCGGGGCCTCCCGCTCACGGCCGAGCGGTTCGGCATCGAGCCGGAGCTCACAGCCCGGCTCGCCCAGGCGGGCGCCCGCATCTGGGAAATGCCGATCTCCTACTCCGGCC
>WNGD01010576.1_pt1 | contig 10876 bp, 7 predicted proteins | sample 5400671 | NCBI WGS metagenome assembly WNGD01 (sample SAMN13153369, study PRJNA577476) | soil metagenome | isolation source: 40 cm soil or saprolite under grassland replicate 2 | place: USA:California | collected 2016-06-15
GTCTTGATGTGCTGGCCGGTCGGGATGAGCACCTTCCCGCCCAGGTGACCGCACTTCTTCTCGGACGCGAGCTGGTCCTCCCAGTGGACCCCGGCCGCACCGGCAACGATCATGGCTTTCATCAGCTCGAAGGCGTTGAGCGCGCCGCCGAAGCCCGCCTCCGCGTCGGCGACGATCGGGGCCAGCCAGTGCGGCTGGTCAGCGGCCGGGCCGTCCCCGGCCTCGGCCCAGCTGATCTGGTCGGCGCGGAGCAGGGCGTTGTTGATGCGGCGGACCACCTGGGGAACCGAGTTGGCGGGGTACAGGCTCTGGTCGGGATAGGTTTCCCCGGCCAGGTTGGCGTCGGCCGCGACCTGCCACCCGGACAGGTAGATCGCGGGCAGCCCGGCCCGGACCTGCTGCACCGCCTGGTTGCCGGTCACCGCGCCGAGCGAGTGCACGTAGTCCCGCTCGTGGAGCAGCCGCCACAGCCGCTCGGCCCCCAGCCGCGCCAGCGTGTGCTCTTCCTGCACCGTGCCGCGCAGCCGGACGACGTCCTGTGCGGAGTAGGTGCGCTCGACCGAGCGCCACCGCGCGCTGGTCGCCCACTCCCCGCTCAGCCGTGCCGCCTGCTCGCGCGCCGAGCCGGTGCTGCTGCCGTTGGCCTGCTGCCTGCTCTCGAGGCGACGATCGCTCACTGGATCCTCCCGACGCCCTGCCGTCCCTGGGTGATAGTGAGAGCTTGCCTGCCCCCGCCGCCAGCGGCCACTGCGGAGGCTGGAAACTTTGTTAGAATTTGATTTATTCTGAACTTATGGCACGTTTTCTTGCGCAAGAAACTGGATCATTGACGACAAGTGGTCTAGACCTTGGCGGTGCTCATGCCGCCGATTCCGCCCCGGATTTCGCGGTCGATCTGGCTACCTTCGGGCAGCGCCTGCGGCATCTGCGACGCGCCCGCGGCCTCACCCTCGCCGAGCTCGGTGCCCGGGTCGGGCGGGCGCCGTCGGCGCTGTCGCTGCTGGAAAACGGGCGGCGTGAGCCGAAGCTCTCGCTGATCGAAGCGCTGGCCACGGCTCTGTCGGCGACGCCGGAAGAACTGCTGCGCCACCAGCCGCCAAGCCGCCGCGCGCAGCTGGAGATCGCGCTGGAGCAGGCGCAGCATGACCCGCTCTACGCCGATCTCGGCCTGCCCTACCTGAAGGTCGGCGCACGGGTGCCGGGCGACGTCCTGGAGCATCTAGTCGCCCTCTACACCGAGCTGCGCCGCCAGCGGACGCGGCCGACCGCCACCCCCGAGGAGGCACGGGTGGCCAACGCCGGGCTGCGGGCGGCCATGCGTGAGCGCGGCAACTACTTCGCCGGAATCGAGCGGGCGGCGGCGGAGGCCCTGCAGGCGGTCGGCTACCACGGCGGACCCCTGTCCCAGGGCACCCTGCTTGCCATCCTCGGCCACCACGGGTTCACGGTGAACTACGCCCACGACCTGCCCCGGTCGGTGCGGTCCATCACCGACCTGCGGTACCGGCGCATCTACCTCAAGCAGGAGGACGTGGGCATGCACTCGCCGCGCACCATCCTGCTGCAGACCCTCGGTCACTTCGTGCTCGATCATGACACGCCGGACGACTTCGCCGACTTCCTCAGGCAGCGGGTCGAGGCGAACTACTTCGCCGCCGCGGTGCTGGTACCCGAGGAGTTTGCCGCCCGGTTCCTGAGCGACGCCAAGCAGGCAAGAGACCTGTCGGTCGAGGACCTGCGGGACGTGTTCTCGGTCTCCTACGAGATGGCGGCCCACCGGTTCACCAACCTGGCGACCCACCACCTGGGGCTGCTGTGTCACTTCGTCAAGAACGATGAGAGCGGGATCATCTACAAGGCTTACGAGAACGACGGGCTGGCCCTGCCCGCGGACGAGTCGGGAGCGATCGAGGGCCAGCGCATGTGCCGCAATTGGTCGGGCCGGCAGGTCTTCTCCTCGCCGGACCGCTCGCTCCACTGCCAGTACAGCGACACCCCGTCGGGCACCTACTGGTGCACTGCCCACGTGGATCCCGGCCGTGACCGCGGTTTTGCCATCACCCTGGGCACCCCGTACGAACACTCCCGCTGGTTCCGGGGCCGGGACACGGTCATACGGATGTCGTCGCGGTGCCCGGACGGCGACTGCTGCCAGCGCCCGCCCACCGCTCTGGCCAGGCGGTGGGAGGGAATGGCCTGGCCGTCGGCACGCGCCCACTCGCACATCCTGTCCGCGCTGCCCTCCGGGAGCTTCCCCGGCGTGGACGAAACGGACGTGTATGAATTCCTCGACCGGCACGGGAAGCAGTGAAACGGCCAATGACCGCTAGTGCAGCGCCGGCGCCCGAGATCGTCACCATCGTGGAGGCACGCCCGGGACCCGGCACCTGACGCCCAGCCGGCCGACCCTCGCGTCCGGTAGGCCGGGCACGGCCGGGATCGGCGAGTTTCTCCGCTCAGTCAGGGCGCGGGTCCGGTGCCGCCGCCCGTCTCATTTCCGCCGATCAGGCCGAGGTAATAACCAGGTATTGCGTCACAAGACGGGCGCGCCGGGCTGTAGAGTAACGCCGCTCCGGGCGGGGCGGTCGACGGGACAGAGGGAGCCGGGCTCATGCACAGCCTCATCGTGTTGGCCGTGGTTGCCTGCGTGATCGCGGTTCCCGGCTGGCGATTGTCACCCGCTTGGCCGCGGCGTTCGGCCTCGGCTACGCGGCGGCCGGCGGCTGTGCCTTCGTCCTGGCGGCCACGCATGCCTTCCGGCTTAGTTTCTTTATTCCGCTGTGGCTTGTGGTTTCCGCCGCGCTGTGGGTGATGGCCATCCGCCGCGCATCCATCCACGACCAGGCCACAGCACTAATTGGCGACGTTAACAAGAATCTCTTCCCGCTGCTGCTAGGGGCGGTTGTGGTCGTGGCGGTGCTGATCGTCCACGTCAGCTACCTGCACCTGCTCGGTGCGCCGCGCTACGTGTACTACCTGAATGGCCTGGAGATCGCCAACAGTCACGGTGTCCCGTCGGCGACCCTGGAATACGGGCAGTCATGGGCACCGGCGACGGACAAGATCTTTCTCGACGCGTTCACCGGCGTGGTCGGGCTCATCAGCAATAACGCCGCCGCCGGTCCCGGCGTGCTGCTCTGGATTTCCACCGCTGGGGCCGCCATCGGGCTGTGGGCCTCCGCCTGGGAGCTCGGCATCCGCCGGGTGGGCGGGCTGCTGCCGCTGCTGCTGCTCGACAACCGGCTGGTCCTCAACATCTCGGTCGTGACCAGTGACTTCACCGACTACCGGTCGGAGGATTTCGGGCGTGCGGTGGCTTTCTGCGCGCTCGCCCTCGGCATCTTCGCCATCCGGGAACGCAGAACGCTGCCCGCGATCATCGCGGGCGTGGTGCTGGGGGCGGCCAGCGGCACCCATCTCGTCCCGGTGGTCATCGTCGCGATCGGCCTGTTGTTCACCGGCGTCGCGGAGTTTCTCCGCGCCCACGGTGCCCGCAACCGGCTGGCACCGTTTCAGTACGGCATCATCCTGGCCGCCGTCGGCGGTGTCTGCGGGGTCGTTGTCCGGGTATTCGCCGGCGGCTCGTTCGGCCTGGGCGGTGCCAGCAGCCCCGCCACCTACAGCTCCATACATACGAGCTTCGACCCCACGGCCTATCTCTATGCCGGCGTGTTCATCCCGCGCGCCTCCGCCAGCAGCGGGCTCTGGTACCTCCCGCCCTCCCAGACTCTTTACGGCATGATGACCGGGAGCCAGTTCCACTGGCCATCATGGGCGCTGTGGGTGCTTTTCTCGGCCGCGGTGGTGGCGGCCGTCCTGCTCTTTCTGCTGGCCCGGGATGACCTTCGGATCGCCGGCGTGGTCGGGCTGGGCATCTTCCTCGGCGTGATGGCCATCGCGCTCGCCTTCGATCTTCATTACCACATTTATCTCGAAGCGACATTTGGCATCCGCAGGCTGCGGGAGGCAACATCCCTGGGCCTGATCATCATCGCCCTTGGCGTGATCGAGGGCCTGCTCGCGCTGCTCGCCCGCCACCGGGCCCGGCTGACGATCGCCGTTTCCGTGGTCATCGTCGTCGCGCTGGCCGCGTGGCTGCTCCCCAACAACAGCCTGCGGACGGACACCCGCCTCAGTCATCAGCGGGTCATGCTGATCAACTGGATGCGGACCCAGACACCGTGCAACGCGCGCTTTCTTGTCAACGAGCGGACAGAAGGCCCCGTCACGTCGCTGACCGGGCGGTATGCCCTGCTGGAGGGCATGGGGCCGTTCCTGCGGGTGGACAAGCTGCCCTACGTCGTCAGCCTGATGCTGAGCTCGCGGCGGTTCTTCCAGAACCCCCGGTCGAATGAGGCGTTCCTGCGCGAGCATGGCATCTCCTATGTGGTGGTGTCGAAGGTGGGCCTGCTGCTCGGTTACGAAGGGCCCACCGGGACCGCGAATATCCCCGAGCTGAACGCCGCTCCCTTCCTGCAGCGGGTCCTGGTCACGCGGTCGGCGATCGTCTACCGGGTGCTGAATGCGCACCCGGGCCCCGTCTCACCCCTGCTGAAGGGCCCCGTCCTGCACTGCGTCAGGACGCCGGTTCACTTCTGATCCGGCCGCCCGCCTGCGCGAGACCGGCCGCCCGCCGGTATGCGGGAGAGCGGCGGGCACGGGAGGCCAAGGGCGGGCGCTATCATGCCGACTTGTGAATCGCCCGCCAGGGGAGCCCGGTGCGCCAACTGCCGTGACGGAGCAAGGTGCTGGGGCCCGCGACGAGACCGCAGTGCCGCCGGACCAGCCAGGCGGGGAGCCGACACTGGGATCGGTACGGCGTTTCGTCCGGCGGCCCGGACTCTTCTGCGCCGTCCTGCTGGCTGGGGCCGCCCTCCGGGTGATCGCGATGCTCGGTTACCGGGGTGCCATGCGGACTTCCGACAGCACGCGCTATATCCAGAACGCGGTGCACCTGGCGCCGGGCGCGGTCCGCCCCTCCGGCTACTCCATCATGCTGTGGCTGCTCGAGCCGTTCCACAGCCTGACGGCCGTGGTGGCCGTGCAGCACCTGATGGGCCTGGGTATCGCCGTGGTGGGCTATGCCGTGCTCAGGCGGGCCGGGCTGCCCGGCTGGGGGGCCACCTTGGCGATGGCTCCCGTGCTGCTGTCCGCCTACGCGGTCCAGCTCGAGCATTTCGTGATGAGCGACACGCTCTTCGCGGCTCTGGTCATGATCGCGATAGCGCTCATGATGTGGTGGCCGGACCCGCCGGTGTGGGCGTGTGCCGTGACCGGGCTGCTGCTGGCCGCGGCGGGGCTGACCAGGTCCGAGGGCGCCGCCCTGCTGATCGTCTTCCTGATCTTCCTCGCCACCAGGTTCAGGGGCCGGCGGACCGTCGCCGGGGCCATCGCCCTGTGCGCGGCTTTTGCCATCCCGGCGGCCGGGTACGCCGCGTGGTACGACAGCGTGCACGGCAAGTTCGAGCTCAGCTCCAGTACCGGCGCCTTCATGTATGCCGGGGTCGCGACGTTCGCCGACTGCGCCAAGTTCAGCCCGCCGGCCGCCGAGCGCCGGCTGTGCCTGAACGTGCCGGTGAGTGAGCGCAAGTGGCCGGATTACTACATCTGGGCCGGCCCTCTTCCGAACGTTCCGGGCGGATCATTCGGGCAGCGCGCCGACAGCCTCGGCAAGGGCTTCGCCCTGCGGGCGATCGGGGCGCAGCCGCTGGACTACCTGCGAACCGTGGCCCGCTCGTTCGGGGAAGACTTCCTGCCGCCACCGAGCGCATCCGCACCTAGTGCCACGGAACGGAACCGGGCGCTGCATCTGAATGAGTTCATGTTCCCCGCGGCGCCCCCCCAACCTCCCTCGCCTCACGCTGCCCGCGAATTTTCCCGATACGATCCGGCCGCCCCGGGCCTGCGGGTGGTCCAGCCCTATGCGGGCTGGGTCCGGGCTTATCAGCGCTACATCGTCGTCCTGGGGCCACTGCTGGGCCTGATCGTGCTCCTCGGCCTGGGTGGCGTGATCGTGGCGTGGCGCCGCTGGGGCGGGCCTGCGCTCCTGCCCTGGCTCGTCGGTCTGTGCCTGCTGGCGGCCCCGGCCGCGATCGCGGAATCCTATCCGCGCTACCTCGTGGGTGACATCCCGCCGCTGTGCGTGGCCGCCGCCCTCGGCGTCCAGCAGATGGCGGTCGCGGTCAAGCGGTTCCGCGCCGCGCACCGCCCACCGGCGGGCTGATCCGCAAGCAAACACGTCATGTGCCGGTTCCGGCCGGCACCAGGCCGGTTCTGGCCGGGACCGGCCTGATGACGCTCGCCGACACGCTGGTCCCGTTGACCAGCACCCGCACGTGCGCTACTGGCTGCCCGCGGAAGATGTACGGTCTCCCCAGCTCCCAGCCATATCCCGCGATCTCGGCGCGGTACCCCCGGGTCCTGAGCACCCATGCCAGGCCCAGGAGCAGCCGCCGCTGGCGGTAATGAACGTCCGTGGACACGACCGACAGTGCGATCGGCTGGTGCGATAGTTGCTGCTCGATCTGCCGGGACGCCGTGTCGACGGCGCGCACAACCTGGCGGTCGGCTACCGCCGGGAACTGCCGCCCGTCGTGCAGCACCATCAGCGATGACACCAGGGCCAGGACCACCAGGGCCGCGAACGTCCCGACGGAAACGGCCCAGCGGGCCGCCGTTCCGGTGGCCGCGGCGGGCTCCCCGCCGCGGCCTTCTGTGCCACGGTCTTCGGGTGATGCGGCCGGCGCCCGCACCCGGCTCAGGACGCGCTTGCCGGTGAGCACGAGGGCGGCGGCGACCGTGAGCCAGCTGAGGACGCCGACCGGAAGCATCAAGATCATCAGGTAGTTCACGGTGTTCAGGCTGCTGGGCGTCGCGGGAATGCTCGCCTCGGCGATGCCCGCGTACATGACCAGCGACCCGAGGCTGGCGACGAGGCTGACACCGGCGAGTGCCGCGAGCCGGCGTGAGCGCAGCGGACGGATGGCGGCGGCCAGCACCACAACCGTGACAGCCAGGGTCACGGCCCCGAACCAGGCTGGTCGTCGCTCGATCACGTGCAGGTTGAGCAGTGACTGCAGGGGGGTCCACCACAGGGGGGGCGGCTCGGCCGCACCAGCCAGGGCCTTCAAGCCGAAGGCCAGGCCGGTCGGGTGGCCCGCCGTGGCCTCGCCGTAGATGAGGGCGGTCAGGTTACCGGTCCGGCCGGTGAGCTGCTGGACGACCGGCGCCGCCCAGCAGGCCGCCCCGGCGAGCAGGCCGACCACTGCCCAGCGGTAACCTGCACGGTCCCGGGCGCTGTCCGTGAGGCCGACGGCGAGCGTCACGACGACAAGCGCGGCCGAGACGATGGCGAACATCAGGTGCGCCTGAGCGGCTACGGATGCCGTGATCACGAGCACGGGCCACCAGCCGCGGCGGCCGGACATGACCGCCCAGCCCGCTGCCAGCGCCGCGAACAGGAACACCACTCCGAACCACGGATTCCAGTACGGCTGCAGGGCAACTCCTGGCATCCAGGTAACGGTGACGAGAATCGTCCCGCTCGCCACGACCGCGCCGGTTTCGGCGGCTACCGACCACGCCGCTTCAATCGTGAGCGAGGCGGCGAGCATGCACCACAGTGCGCCGCCCCACACCAGCCCGTGCGGTGGGTCCAGGTGGACCGGCACCGCCAGCAGCCAGTACTGAAGAGGCCCCGGGTCATACACCCCCTGCGCCAGCCGGGTCGCCTGCCCGACGAGCGGCCCGTGCGCGGTCAGCACGTCCCACGACCGGAGCGCGATTGCGGCGGCGTCCGACACGGGGCGCCAGCCGTCCCGCACCAGGCGCACCGCAGCAACTATGAATGGCACCCAGGCCGCCAGATGAGCGGCGGCCCGGAACGCGGCAGCCCGGCCGAGGGCCGTCCTGGCTCTGCGCGCGAGGAATGAGCCGGGGCTCGACACCACGGCGTCGGCGCTAAGAGACATCCCCTCGGCTTCCCGCGGTACTCGGACCAGAGCGGGCGGCTGTCACGGATCAATTCCCGCGGGCTGCCCTGGCAACCGGGCCCACCCGCCACCTCCCGTCTGGGCTTCCCTGGGAAGGTTACAGCTTTCATCCCGTCAACCAGCCAGGCTTGACGCCCATCCCGCGTGGTCCTGCTCAACGCAGCGGCGGATAGCCGGTGTAGTTCTCGGCCAGTGAGGTGGCCGCCGCGCGCGAGCTGGTGACGTAGCGCAGCTGGGACAGCTGCAGCTCCTCGGTCATCGGGTCGGCGTCCGGCGTTACATGGAGCATCGTGGTCATCCACCACGAGAAGTGGGTGGCACGCCAGATCCGGCGCAGGCACGTGTCGGAATAGCCGTCGGCCAGGCGGCCGTCCCCCCGCAGCAGCGCCTCCAGCGCGCCGGCCAGCACGGTCACGTCGGCCATGGCCAGGTTCAGCCCCTTGGCGCCGGTCGGCGGCACGATGTGCGCCGCATCACCGGCCAGGAACAGCCGGCCGTAGCGCATCGGCGAGCTGACGAAGCTGCGCATGGGGGTGATGGCCTTGTCGAATATCGGGCCTTCCTTCAGTTCCCAGCCGGGCAGCGCAAGCCGGCGCTGGAGCGCCGCCCAGATCCGCTCGTCCGGCCACGCCTCGATCCGGTCGTCCGGGGGGACCTGCAGGTAGAGCCGGCTGACCTGGGGCGTCCGCATGGTGTGCAGGGCGAAACCGTCGGGGTGGCGGTTGTAGATCAGCTCGTCGGTGGACGGCGGGACCTCGGCCGTGATGCCCAGCCAGGCGTAGGGGTAGTCCCGGTCCCGGACGGTGAGCAGGCCGGGCGGGATGGAGGGCCGGCAGATGCCGTGGAAGCCGTCGCAGCCGGCGATCGCGTCGCAGACGATCTCACGCCGCTCGCCGCCGGCGGTGGTGTAGGACAGCACCGGCCGGTCGGTCTCCAGGCCGGCCACGGCGGTGTCGGTGATCTCGAACTCCAGCGCCCCGCCGTCGGCGAGCCGCCGGGCGATGAGGTCCTTGACGATCTCGGTCTGCGCGTAGATGGTGACCGTGCGGCCGCCGGTGAGGTCGCGGAAGTCCAGGTGGTGGCGTTCCCCGGCGAACTGCAGGTAGATGCCGCCGTGCTCCAGCCCCTCGGCGTCCAGCCGCTGCGCGAGGTCCGCCTCGCGCAGCAGCTTGACCGTGCCGTCCTCCAGCAGCCCGGCCCGCTGCCTGGCCTCGCAGTAGGCCCGGCTGCGGTCCTCCACCACCAGCGAGTCGATGCCGCGCAGCGCCAGCAGATGCGACAGCAGCAGCCCGGCCGGGCCGGCGCCGACTATGCCTACCTGGGTCCTCATGGCTGGGCGGTCAGAACGGGTAGGGAGCGATCTCTCCCCGGATGGTGACCCAGCGGGTGTCGGTGAACGCTTCCAGGTTGGCGGTGCCGCCGAAGCGCGCCCCGGTGCCCGAGGCGAGGAGCCCGCCGAACGGCGTGTTCGGCGCGTCGTCAACCGTCTGGTCGTTGATGTGGACGATCCCGGTGGGGATCCGCCGCGCCAGGTCCAGGCCGCGCATCACGTCCCTGGTGAGGATGCCCAGGGACAGCCCGTACTCGGTGTCGCCAGCGAGCTTGGCCGCCTCGTCGGCGGTCGAGAACCGGACCACGGGAGCGACCGGGCCGAACACCTCGTTCGCGTAGGCGGGCATCGCGGGGGCGACGTCGGCGAGCACCGTGGGCTTATAGAACAGCCCCTCGTAGGTGCCGCCGGCGGCCAGCCGGGCGCCCGCGTCGACGCTCGCGGTGACGAGCCCGTGGACCTTGTCGCGCTGGCGCTCGTCGATGACCGGGCCGAGCGCCACCTGGCCGCTGGCCGGGTCGCCGACCGGCAGGTGCTCGGCCTTGCCCGCCAGGCGCGCCACGTAGTCGTCGTAGACGGCCTCATGGACCAGGTGCCGCCCGGTCGTCATGCAGATCTGGCCCTGGTGGAGGAAGGAGCCCCAGGCGCCCGCGGAGGCGGCCCCGTCCAGGTCGGCGTCGTCCATCACGATCAGCGCCGAGTTGCCGCCGAGCTCGAGGTGACAGCGCTTGAGATGCTCGGCGGCCAGCTGGCCGACCCGGCGGCCGGCCGCGGTGGAACCGGTGAACGAGATCAGCCGCACGAGCGGGTCGGCGACCAGCGCCTCGCCCACATCCGGGCCGCCGGGCAGCACATGCAGCAGCCCCTCCGGGAGCCCCGCTGCCTCGAACACCCGGGCCAGGGCCACCCCGCCGCAGACGGCGGTGCGGGGATCGGGCTTGAGCACGACCGCGTTGCCGAGCGCGAGCGCGGGCGCGACCGACCGGATGGCCAGGATCTGCGGGAAGTTGAAGGGAGCGATGACGCCCACCACGCCGACCGGGACCCGCTCGATGAAGCTGAGGTTGGGCTGCTCGCTGGGCAGCAGCTCCCCGGAGGGCCGGGGCGGCAGCGTCGCCGCCTCGAAGATCTCTTCGGTGGCGACGTGGGTCTCGAACTGGACCGCGCCGGGGATCTTGCCGCTCTCGCGGATGTCCCACTGCTCGATCTCGGGGGCGTTCGCCCGCCAGATGTCACCGGCGCGGCGCAGGATCGCCGCCCGCTCGGTATAGGCAAGGGCGGCCCAGGCGGGCTGGGCGGCGGCGGCGGTGGCGGCAGCGGCGGCGATGTCGGCGGGTGCGGCGATGCCGGCCCGCCCCAGCTCGGCGCCGGTCGCAGGCTCGATGACGGCCGCCTCGCCGCCAGCGGCCTGCTTCCAGCCGCCGGAGTAGACCTTGCCCCGCCAGGTGGATTCATCCAGGAACGTCACGGGAGCCCTCCCTCGATCGGCCCGCTCGTGCGGGAGGCGAACAATAGTTCTTAGGACGAACATGGCGAATCTAGGGCGAACGCTATC
>WNGD01017879.1_pt1 | contig 10875 bp, 5 predicted proteins | sample 5400671 | NCBI WGS metagenome assembly WNGD01 (sample SAMN13153369, study PRJNA577476) | soil metagenome | isolation source: 40 cm soil or saprolite under grassland replicate 2 | place: USA:California | collected 2016-06-15
GCGGGTCCGGGCGATTCCGGTATCTCAGTCAGCGCGGCGAACTCGAAGACGCTCCTGGGGCTGACACCGTCTTCGCTGATCGTCGCAGAATCCTTTTCAAGGCTGGAGGAATCGCGCGGTTCTGACGGAGCGCGACTCAGGCCCTCCGCCGGCGAGGGCGGGGATTCCGGATCGGCGAAACCGCATGCGGCCGAACAGGCGAGCGCGAGCGCCAGCAGAGAGATAATCAAGAGTGCCCTGCCCTTCTTACACACAAGACAAAAGCTTACCGCCGCGCACACGTCCTAACCAGAGCAAATTCTTGTCTCGAGTAATCCCCCGCCCATCAGTGTTTGGAGTTCAGCCTTCAGGCTGCAAGCCAAAAATCCTTCGCAGACTGGCAACGATTTTCGTCTCCATAGACCGCACAAAATGCGACCACCGATGAACACCGATGAAACCGATCGGTGTTCATCTGTGTTCATCGGTGGTTTCGTTCATACTTTTGGTTGCGGCTCCACTGCTCTGTGTACTCCGTGTCCCCGTGGTGAAGAGAGTGCCGATCGGGTTTGTTGACAGCGGTTCCGGCGCTGCCCTACACTCATCCGGGTATTCCAAGTGAGCATACATCGTACGAACACGCGATGGTTCGTTACGGCTGTCATCATCGCCTTTCTGCTTCCACTCGCCTCGATCCGGAACGCGTCTGCGTCCGGCGAAGAGGAGCAGGACTTCTTCGAAAAGAAAATCCGGCCCATCCTTGTGGAAAAGTGCTACCCCTGTCACAGCTCTCAATTGAAAAATCCCATGGGAGGCTTGAGGCTGGACTCCACGGAAGCGCTGCGCCGAGGGGGTGACAGCGGCCCGCTTCTTGCACCGGGTGATCCGGAGAAGAGCCTGCTCATCAAAGCCAGGCCCGCTTCTTGCACCGGGTGATCCGGAGAAGAGCCTGCTCATCAAAGCCATTTCCTACCAGGACCTCCGGCTCAAGATGCCGCCGAAGGGTAAGCTCAGTGACGAGGAAATCGCGGCTTTCGCATCCTGGGTGAAAATGGGAGGGCCGGGCCCCGGCGCCGCCGGGGCGTCCGCGACTGTATCCCTCGCCTCCTCGGGTCCGTTCGACCCGGACAAGGCGCGAGCCTTTTGGTGCTTCCGGCCGCCGCGAGAGTCCGCGCTTCCTTATGTTAAGCAGAAGGACTGGCCGCGCTCGCCGATTGACTACTTCATACTTGCGAAGCTGGAGGACAAGGACCTGGCGCCCGCTCCGGCGGCGGATAAATACACGTGGCTCAGACGGGTCACGATGGATCTGACCGGTTTGCCTCCCACCGCACACGAGATTGAAAACTTCGTAACTGACGCTTCTCAGGATGCCTGCGCAAAAGTCGTCGACCGCCTCCTCGCCTCGCCTCACTACGGCGAGCGCTGGGCACGCCACTGGCTGGACCTGGTGCGCTTCGCCGAGACCAACGGGCATGAATTCGACAACGACAAGCTAGACGCCTGGCGGTATCGAGACTACGTGATTCGCGCATTCAACGAGGATGTTCCTTACAATCAGTTTGTTCGAGAGCACATTGCCGGAGATCTGCTCCCCGGAAAGCGCCTCAGCGCCGACGGCTCACACTGGGAGTCGCCCCTGGGCACCAGCTTTTACTGGTTCGGCGAGGTCGTCAACAGCGCGACCGACTCCGTCAAATCCCGCGCCGACGAGGTGGACAACCAGATCGACGTTCTCAGCAAGGCCTTCCTGGGCTTGACCGTGGCATGCGCGCGCTGCCACGATCACAAGTTCGACCCCGTTCCGGCCGCGGATTACTACGCCCTTGCCGGAATCATGCACAGCACCGGCATCACGGAGAACGTTATCGATTCGCCGTCGCGCGCGGCCGCGATTGCCTCTCTCCGCCAGCAGATATCGGACACCAACGCCCAGATCAAGAAACTGCTTCGTCCTGCCCAGCGCAAGCTGGCGCAGCAGATCAAGCCGTATCTCCTGGCTGCAGTCCGGAATCTCGCGGAAGAAGATGCAGAACACTCTCCCCCGGAGGATGCGCCGCCAAAGGCGAGAGGTCTGAGTCCCAATCTGTTGAAGGCCTGGAGAACCAGCCTTGCCCAGGCGCGCGAAGAACCCGAGAACGTCTTCTATCCTTTTGTCGCCGTCGCCGACCGGCTCGCGCGAGATCGATCCACGTCGGTCCGCGACGCCATCATGGATCTGCGCAAGGACCTGGACGAACGGATCGCCCGGTCGAGCCCGATTCATCCGGAACAGAAACGAAGAGGCGACATAACCTTTGAAGACTTCGAGGGCTTGACTTACGAAACCTGGGCTGTCTCGGGTCAGGCTTTTGGAGAGTGTCCGCACCGTTCCCTCGCTCCCAACCAGTGCCTGCGCGGCTATCGAGGACAGGGTTTGGCCAATTCGTTTGGCGGAGGATCGGACAGAATCGTGGGCAGTCTGACGTCGGCCAAGTTCAAGATGCCGAAGCTCTACGTTCACGTGCGCATGCAAGGCAGCAAAGAAAAGCCCGCGGGAGAAAGGACTCCGCTGCGATTCACCGTGGTTGCGGACGGTCACAAGAGCCAGCACCTCATTCCCGATGGAGCCGCCCATCTCCAGTGGAAGACGGTGCGCATGACCAAGGAAATCGGCCGTCTCTGCTATTTCGAGATTGTCGATCGCAGCCGCGAAGGGCACATCGTCATCGACAAGATCGTCCTTTCGGACGTGAAGGATCCGCCACCTCTCGCATCCAGCCCCGACCCGCACATTCTGGCGCTCCTTTCCCGGCCCGGCATCAACTCCTTGGAATCGCTGGCCGAAGCTTACCAGGAGCTCTTCAGCAGCGCTTTCCAGGCCGCAGAAAGTGCGAACGCATCCGCGTTGATCGAGGCGCTGAACCCCGCGGGAAGACTCGAAGACCTGTCCATCTTTCTTCCGTCCGAGACAGTGGCAGAGTGCGCCCGGCTCAAGGAACGGCGCAGCAGCCTCGATTCCCGGATCCCGGAATCGGCGTTCGCCATGATTGCCAGGGACGAAAACCCGCGCGACGTCCGCGTGCACATCCGGGGAAACCACAAGAATCTGGGCGATGAAGTTCCGCGGCGATTCCTCCAGGTGGTCGCGGGAAGCGACCAGTCCCCCGTTCTTCACGGCAGCGGCCGCCTGCCGCTCGCAGAATGGATCGCACGCCGCGAAAACCCGCTGACAGCAAGGGTCCTGGTCAACCGGATCTGGAAGCATCACTTCGGGCAGGGTATTGTCCGGTCATTGGATAACTTCGGAAAGACCGGGGAGGAGCCCACCCATCCCGAATTGCTGGACTTTCTGGCGAACCGATTTGTCGAGGCGGGGTGGTCGGTGAAAGCCCTGCACCGAATGCTCGTGCTCAGCAGCGCGTATGCGATGTCGAGCAGCCCGAGTGAAGCTGCCTTGAGGAGCGACCCGCAAAACCGCCTTCTCCAGCACATGCCGGTCCAGAGGCTGGAAGGAGAAACCGTGCGCGATTCCATCCTGGCCATCGCAGGAACCCTGGACCGCCGTTTGTATGGTCCGAGCGTCACACCATACATAAGTAAGTACCAGGACGGGCGGGGCAAGCCGGAGCCGGGTCCTCTAGACGGCAACGGCCGGCGCAGCGTGTACATTCAGGTGCGCCGCAACTTTATTACGCCGATGTTTCTCGCTTTCGATTACCCGCTTCCGATCTCGACGATCGGAAGCCGCAGCACATCGACGGTCCCAGCCCAGGCGCTCATGATGCTGAACAACGAGCTCGTGGCTTTCCAGGCACAGCAGTGGGCGCGCCGCATCGTCGCTGAAGAAGGAGATTCTCGCAGGCGCGTCGAGCGGATGTTCTTGAGCGCCTTCGGCCGCCCCGCAGAGGAATGGGAGATCAAAGAGACGCTGGCGTTCGTCAAAACGCAGAAATCAAGTTATGACTCGGCGCAGGATCCGGGCGTTGCGTCAAACGACACTCTGGATGCCTGGTCGGATCTGAGCCATGTATTGATGAACTCCGCCGAATTCATTTACGTCAGGTAGCGGCTGGATTGTGGATTGCGGATTGCGGATTGCGGATTTGGAATTAATGGACAGCTTATCGATCATGAGAATCCGAAATCCCCAATCCGCAATCCGCAATCCACAATCCGAAATCAAAGACATGCACCGAATTGATTTCTCGAGGGCGGGAGTGAGCCGAAGAGAGATGTTGTGCAAGTGCGCCAACGGCTTCGGAGGCCTGGCCCTCGCGTACCTCGTCGCGGATAAAATCGCCTCCGCGGCCGCCCTCGCCGAGAGGAACCCCCTGGCCCCTCGCCTTCCACACTATGAGCCTAAAGCCCGGTCCGTCATTTTTCTGTTCATGGATGGCGGGCCGTCTCAAATCGACACCTTCGATCCCAAGCCCCGGCTCGAAAGAGAAAACGGACAGGCAATCCCGTTCGAGACGCCGACCACTGTTTTCAATATCAGCAACAAGATCCTGGCGTCGCCCTACAAGTTCCGGAAGTACGGCCAGTGTGGAGCCGACGTGAGCGAGCTGTTTCCAAATCTGGCCTCCTGCGTGGACGACATGGCCATCATTCGCTCCATGGTGGCCGATCATTCCGAGCACACGGCGGCGAACTATTTTATGCATTCGGGTTCCGGCTTCCAGGGCCGCCCCAGCATGGGGGCCTGGTTGACCTACGGCCTGGGAAGCGAGTCGGAGAACCTGCCCGGATTTATCGTTCTCGAAAGCGGCCTGGTTCCTCCGGGCGGCATGGACCTTTTCGGCAGCGGTTTTCTTCCGGCCAGTTACCAGGGAACTCTGTTTCGAAAAGGGGAGTACCCCATCGCCGACGTCGCGCCGCGCGAGAAAGGCCCCGAGCTGCAAAGAAACAAACTGGCCCTCTTGCACAGGCTCAACGGAGGCGTCCTGGAACGATTCGGCGCCGTGACGGAGCTCGAGGCCACGATCTCGAATTACGAGCTGGCCTTCCGCATGCAGTCGGCAGTCCCGGAGCTGCTGGACCTGAAAGGAGAGTCCGAAGCGACACGAAAGCTTTACGGCCTCGACGAACCAGACACCGAAGAGTTCGGCCGCCAGTGCCTGCTGGCGCGCCGGATGGTCGAGCGGGGGGTCCGGTTTGTCGAATTGCTTCCGCCCTTTCGAAAAGGCATCGACCGGTGGGACCAGCACGGAAGCCTGGAAAGCGGTCATCGGATCAATGCCAAAGCCGCCGACCGCCCCATCGCGGCGCTGCTGAAGGACCTCAAAGATCGCGGACTGCTCCGTCATACGCTCGTGGTCTGGGGCGGCGAATTCGGGAGAACTCCCACAGCGCAGTTACCGGACGACGGCTACGTCAAGGAAGTAGGGCGCGATCACAACCCGTTCGGATTCACGATGTGGCTTGCAGGCGGAGGGATCAAGGGGGGAACGATCTACGGAGAGACCGACGAGTACGGCTATTTCGCCATCAAGGACAAGGTCCACGTGCACGACCTGCATGCCACGATTCTCCACCTGCTCGGCCTCGACCACACGAAGCTCACCTATCGCTTCAGCGGGCGCGATATGCGCCTGACCGACGTCCACGGCAACATCGTCAGGGAAATCCTCGCGTAACATCTTCTCACCACAAAGACGCGAAGACGCAAAGAAACGAAAAGAACTTTTGCCAAAAAGGCGCAACATAGCCGCAACAAAAAAAATCTTCTTAGCGCTTTCTTCGCGTCTTTGCGTCTTAGCGGTGAACGCAGTGTAAGAGGCTAAACAGCGAAGCCGTGCTGACGCCTGTGATGTGGCCCGTCGAAGGTCTGCGTCGATTTGAACAATTCGTGGCGGCCGTCCTCTGCCTCCTCGCGCACGCGTTCCAACAGCGCCGTCCTTTCGCCGTCGGGCATCGGTTTGAAGCCCCGCGCGATCTCCACGTCCTGTTTCAAGTCCTCCACGCAGTTGATTCCTACGACCAGCGAGGCGATCGGGAGGCTCAGGGCGTAGCGGATACATTCCTGTGCCGTCACTCCCGTGGCGGTGGGTATACGCCCACGTGGCGACCCGCCGGCCAGGCTCTTCATGCCGATTATCCCCACGTCCTTCTTTAAGCACACGGGAACGACATCCTTCTGGAAGCTCCGGTAGTGGGCGTCCATGACGTTGATCGGCATCTGCGCCGTGTCCCAGGGATGTTCCTTGGAAAGCATCTTGAGATGAATGCGCGGGTCTTTGTGGCCCGTAAAACCGATGTAGCGGACCTTCCCCGCCTTTTGCGCCTCAAGCGCGGCCTTGAGGCCGCCTTTCTCGATCACCCAATCAGGGTCGCTGTCATACACCATTTCGTGAAACTGCCACAGGTCGAGGTGGTCGGTTTTCAAACGCCGCAGGCTGTTCTCGAGGCACTTCATGGAACCGGAGTAATCGCGCTCGCAGTTCTTGGTCATCAGGAAAACCTTCTTGCGCTTGCCCTCCATGGCCAGCGCATCGCCCATCCACTCCTCCGAGCGCCCGTCGTGGTAATCCCAGGCGTTGTCAAAGAAGGTGATCCCTTCTTCGATCGCCGCATGCATGATCCGGACAGCTTCGCCCTTTTCCTTGACGGATCCAATGTGCCAGCCTCCCAGGCAGAGGATGGAGACGCGCTCCTTGGTCCTGCCCAGGACACGGGTCGGAATGCCGGTGGCGCCGGCTGAAGTCTGCGCCAGGACGTTTTCCGCGAGCGAAGCCGCCAGCGCGGATCCGAAGACTAATTCGAAGAACTCCCGCCTTGATTTTGAATTCATAGTGGCTCCCATAAAAATGAATCTCCCGACACGGAGACTATAAACCACCGCTCTGTCACGAAACTGCGCGCATTCTACCGCAAATTCACCCGCTGCGAATCAACACCAATCCGGAAAAGCTCTGCCACAAATTACACGAATTCGACGAAAATGATTTCGAGTGAGTGAAAGAAATTCGTGTCAATTCGTGAAATTCGTGGCAAGTCTTTATTCGCTCGCTAAAATCTTCGCGACTCTTAGCGTCTTTGCGTCTTAGCGGTGAAAGCGCTGTCAGGAATTAACCGCGAAGACGCGAAGAGCGCAAAGAATCTGCCAAGAAGAATTCTTTCCAAGCGGCAAAGGATTTGCCCGTTAGTAGTACAGATAAACACAGATTCGTGTTCATCTATGTTCATCTGTGGTTTCATACATACTCTGCCGCGGGATCAGCGGGTGGCGTAGTGCGGGATCATCCAAGTCAGGACTGTCGACTGGGCCAAGACCAAGAGCCCCATGAGGACTACCAATGCGACGGAATGCCAGAAAACCTTCCGGAAAATCGGCCCCACCGCATTCGCTCCCTCCACCCGGTCTTCATAGCAGGCCGCGGTGGCCACGACGATCGACTGGGCGTCGATCATCTTCCCCATGACCCCTCCCGTGGAATTGGCGGCGGTGATGAGAACGGGATCGAGGTGCAGTTGCTGCGCCGTGATCTTCTGGAGCGAGCCGAACAGCGCATTCGACGACGTGTCCGAACCCGTAAGAAAGACCCCCAGCCAGCCGATCACCGCGGCGAAAAACGGGTAGAATGTTCCCGTTTTTGTGAAGGCCAATCCGATGATGGCATCCGTGCCGGAATAGCGCGTAACGAAACCGAGACCCAGAACCAGACCGATCGTAAGCAGGGGGACTTTCATGCGCTGGCTCGTGCGCCGGATTGCATGGGCCCACTGGTCCCGCGAGAGTCTCAGGAAAATGCCGGTCGATAGCGCCGCCGCCAGAACACCGGTGCCCGGTGCGGCGAGCCAGTTGAAGTTAAAGATCGCTTTCTCCAATTCGACTTTCGGGACGACGGGCGGAGTTCGGAAGACAAGACCGTGCAAGTACGGCCAGGGAAAACTCAGGGTTACCTTGTTCAGCATGGCTTTCACAGGTGGGAGACCCCAGATGAAAACAGCCACAGTAAGTATTATCCAGGGGACCCAGGCTTTGACGACCTCCGAAGTCGAACGTGAAACCACCTGTACAGACGGTCCATTAGAAAGTTCTCCGGGGAGCGAGAAGGGTCTCTTCGGCTTCCAGACCAGCATCAGGCAGGCCAGGCACGCCATCGACAGCACGCCGCCCAGGATGTCCGTCAGTTCCGGTCCGATATAGTTGGAAACCAGGAACTGTGTGATTGCGAAGCTCCCGCCCGAAACGACAATGGCAGGCCACACTTCAAAGACGTCGCGCCAGTGCCCCCTGTTCATCCAGACCATTGTAGCCGTCAACCAGAACGGAATGAGCAGTGAGAAGAAAGGAAGCTGGCGCCCCGCCATTGCAGAGAGAGCGTCTTTCGGCAGGTCGGTTACCCCTGCGAGAGTGACGATCGGGGTCCCAAGAGCGCCAAAGGCCACCGGCGCCGTGTTCGCTATCAGGCAAAGCACGGCCGAAGAGAGCGGGTTGAAACCGAGACCGACCATCATGGCGCCGGCGATGGCGACTGGCGTACCGAATCCCGCCGCTCCCTCGATGAAGGCGCCGAAGGAGAAGGCAATCAGCAGCGCCTGGATCCTCCGATCTCCCGAAAGCCTTGTGATGCTCTCCTTGACGATTTCGAACCTTCCGGTGATCAGAGTCATCGTGTAGAGAAACATCGCCGCCACCACGATCCATCCGATCCCGATCATTCCGAAAGCCGCGCCGTCCAGCCATGCCGAAAGCGCCGACTCCCAGGGCATGCGCACGACAAAGATCGCAACCAGGATCGCGCTCACAACGCCGAAGGCGCCCGCCTTGGGCGCTTCGATCCCCCGGTGCAGGACTCCGGCACGGTCCCGATGCGGGTGCAGCGCCAGAAAATAGAGCAGCACGAGTATCGGGAGGCCCGCGGCCAGCGTCGACAACAACGCGCTCCCCAACGGATCGTACATCTGGTGAAACGGCTGCATTCCCTGCTCCTCTATCAAGTGGTGCTTCTATCCACCACGAAGACGCAAAGACACGAAGGATCCTGGCGCGGCATAGCCGCAACCAAAACGAATCTCACCGCAGAGACGCGAGAGTCCCTGGGAGCGTCCCGCAAGGCGGGGCTCAGCGTTTCTAACTCCCGGCACGCAAGATGCGTGCGCTCCCAGGAGCAGTTCTCCGCAGCAGTACGACGTGTTGCCAAAAAGAATTCGGTCATTCTTTGTGTCTTCACGTCTCCGATGAAAAATTAGCTTTCGGTACTGATGAGTGCGGGAGGACACGACTTCAGTCGTGCCGTCACGGGGCGTGTTGAGCAGGGGCTTTTAGCCCCTGAGGCGCCCTCGGGAACATGCTTGAAAGCCCTCAGGGGCTAAAGCCTCTTGAGGGTGCGTCTCTCCTGCCTCGCGACTGAAGTCGTGCCCTCCCCATTTTCATTCGCAGTGGCGAGCCGCAGGATCATGGAAACTTTGTGGTAAAGGGTGCGCCCGTGTCCCACAGCACGTTGTGGAAAAGCCGTGGTTTCACTTGCTGGTGAAGAAGCTTTTTCGCGCTTTCGCTTCCGCTGCCACTGGCGCTTCCAGTCCCACTTTCCTCAACAGAGCGGTAAATTCCGAGCTGGCTTTCAGACCATGAAACCGCGGATCCACCTTCAGGTGAACGAGCCAGGGATCACGTTCCTTGCAGGCCCTCTTCAGGCATTCCAGCGTTGGATCTTTCGAACCCAAGCCTATGTGAATGAGCGCCATCTGAAACTCGGAGCCGGACCGTTGCTTCGACAACCCCTTCAGCTCCCGGAGCAACTCCAGAGCCCTCTCACGCCTGCCCGCCGCCGCCAGGCAATGACCGAGAGCCCCGACTACCTGCAACACGCCCCGAGAGAGGGACTGGGACTTTTCAAGAGCCGCGATGGCCTCGTCAAACATGGACTGTGCTTCATAGGTCAATCCGAGGCCGAGGTACACCAGGTACGAGTTTGGATGCAGCTCCAGCGCCTTACGGTATTGCTCCAGTGCCCGGTTGTACTCGTGCTTCAAGTACAGGATCCAACCCATATTTGTGTTTATGAAAAGAGAGATCGGGTCCAGCTCGTACGCTCGCTCAACCTCTACGGTCGATTCATCCAGGCGCGCCAGGCAGGCCAAGTGAAGGGCATACAAAGTGTGGGCAGTGGCGTCGCCGGGGTTGAGTTCAGTCGCGCGCTTGAACATTCGTTCGGCTTCCTGCCAGTTCCAATCATGGACGAATCCGGTCAAACCAAGCACAGCGTGGGCTTCCGCCAGCTCATCATCTATCTCCAGGGCCCTAAGCGCTGCCTTCTTTGCCTTCTTGAGAAACTCCCCCGGCTCCAGCGCGGCGTAGAAAGCCGTTAACCCATACGCCCTGGCCAACGCGGCCCACGCCTGCCCGTAACCGAGATCCATGGCTATCGCTTCCTCAAGATGCCTGACCGCATTCGTCAACCCCTCTTCAGTCAGCTTTCTCGCGTGATAACGTCCGCGCAGATAAAGATGATACGCTTCAAGGTTTTCGCTCGAACGCTTCAAGAGGGGCGCTTGCTCGCACTTCAGCTCGATACTCAACGCCTTGACGATGGCTCTCGAAATCTGGTCCTGGATCGCGAACACGTCTTTAAGCTCACTCTCGTAGGTCTCCGACCAGAGAACGTAGCCGGTGGATACCTGAACAAGGTTTGCCGTGATCCGCAACCGATCGTCGGCCTTCCGCACGCTTCCTCCAAGAACCGCGTCGACTTCGAGCTCCCGGCCAATCTTGCGAACGTCCTCGGCCTTTCCTTTAAACTGGAAAACCGAGGTCGGTGCGACCACCCTCATGCCCGGAGCTTTTGACAGAGCATTGATCAGCTCTTCCGTCATCCCGTCGCAGAAGAACTCCTGATCCTTTCCAGGGCTCAGGTCCGCAAAGGGTAGTACTGCGATTATCTTCCACTCGGAATGAGAGTCTTTTTCCGG
>WNGD01006806.1_pt1 | contig 10873 bp, 11 predicted proteins | sample 5400671 | NCBI WGS metagenome assembly WNGD01 (sample SAMN13153369, study PRJNA577476) | soil metagenome | isolation source: 40 cm soil or saprolite under grassland replicate 2 | place: USA:California | collected 2016-06-15
TCAGTGAAGGTCAGCGATACAGCATAACACTGGAGGAATAATATCCATGCTCTCACAGGCGGCTCCAACTACCCTCGCGAATCCCGGATGGGAAACACTCGTTCCATCCCAGCAGTCACGAGTTATACTTTTTTCACCATGGAACACATGAGCAGGAGGAAAAATGGAAAGGGCCGAGAATGATGTATTCTCGGACCTGTAATGTTCGCTCATTCGCAATCTCTCGTTCAATGCACAGGTGCATCAAGTAGAGTACCTCTCTTGATGCACCTGCGTCACAAGATGTTTCAAATTGGGGCCAATCATTCTAGTTGACGCGCCTGATACCATAGGCTCAAGCAGTATCTGTGAGGTGAGAAAAAATGCATGAATATGAACTCAGAAGATCCTGAGCCAATTGACGAAGATGAGGCTTTAGTACGTCACCGGGCATTCGCTGAAGTGCTGGAAGGTAGACGACCAATGGACTGGTCAGACTGGTCCATGTTTATTCACGAGTCGCGTTGCCTCACATCAGATGGACAACATATTGCGCTTTGGGCAGTGAACATTCTCCAACGAGTTTTGGGAGAAGATTTTCTCCAGCGAGCCGCGGAAAGTGTCGTCAAAAGATCTTTAAGAACTGAGATAGAATCTGGCAATCACCCAATCTTTTCCCTTGGTCTTTGGCCCGCTAATGATGTACCCTGGGTCTATGCGAACCTGATTCAATTAGCGGCTCAGTTAACACTTCTTAATCGTCCTGGTGCAAATTTCAGACGTGTCCGGAATACTCTTCATCGGAACCTGGACCCTATCAATTGGGTGAGTGCGCTGCTCCGACTAGAAATTGCAAGCCTGGGTTTGAGAGCTGGATGGACTATCCAGTTGGAACCACATCTCGGTACTGGTCGATATGCTGATGTTCGCCTGGCACAAGACGCAACTCAACTGCTTGTAGAGACCGTGTCTATGCGAATGTCTGATGACGAGCGGAAGGCACTGGCATTCTTCCGCCGCCTGTCAATGCAACTGATGGCACTGGAAATGCAATTTGGTGTGCGCATTTCTGGTTCTCTTGGCGACGCTTTGCCAGAACAGATGGAAGCTATAGCACAATGGCTCGACGATTGTGAGGAAGCTGCACGTGCAACTGCTCAGGATGGCATTTCACGAGAAATCCCAGGGCCGAATCGGAGCCAAGTGCATATTGTTTGCCAAACAGAGCCAATGGAAGGTGAGTCTTGGAGACTAACAGGCATCCCGGTTTCTGAAGATACCTGGGGCCGCCTTGTAGCAAGACTTCAGGACAAAAATAGACAGGTCGCAGGAGGTATTGCGCCAGTTTGGATACGTCTTGATGAATATGCAGGGTTGTGGCACTTCACCCCGCTTCAAAATATGACTCTGACAGAAAAACTTGAGGCTCTTGCACCAGCACTACAAATGGAGTTGGAAGCTTTCCCCAATCTTGCTGGTATTGTACTGTCTCCAGCGGTGCTATGGGCGGGTAATATTCCCTTGAATTCGCTGCGTGAGAACCTTAAGCAAAGTGGGGGTATCGCAGTCCGTTGCCCTCTTCCAGGACATCGCGTGCGAGAAACGATCATTGTATCCCAAGCAGGACGGTATGAGACAGAAGCCGATATCTTTGCGGATTGGTATATCCATGAGGACTCCTGGCTTGACTGGGCACTGCAACAAATGGGATATACCACGTTCAATACTATCGTGCAAGAGTAATTAGCCATAAAAGCAATACAATATGAATATATTAGAGATGGGGCTCTTCCATGGATCTAGATTTGGCTCTGAACAAAATAGCCGATGAGATTAGAACTTTTGGAGCTATTGCGATTATTGGAGCGGGAGCATCAAAAGACATCGGCTTCCCGCTGAATCCTCAACTTCAAACACTCTTATGGCACGCTCTTGATACTGACCCTGCTTTGATCGAACGATTATCACATCTATGTAATACTCATGCTACGACTGCCAAAGAAATAGTAGGGGAAGACGAAGAGCGTCGACGTATCGCATACACAGAGCTGGCGGCGCATAAAAATGCACGACTAGCCTATCAATACGGATTTGCTGCATTAAATAAGGATCGGGTGCAAACACCATCCCGAGCTCATGATGCTATTGCAGAGTTACTTCATAGAGGCGCCATTGATCTGGTTATCTCATTTAACTGGGATACGTTGCTTGAAACAGCCTATAGAAAGCACTATGGCACGTTGTTGCAACCAGGTAGCCCTCAGCTTTATAAGCCTCATGGAGATGCCGCCGATCTAGAGAGTGAATGGGTGCTTCCTCACGAAGCAGGGTATGTTCCAGATGCACTAAAGGATAATATTCAGTCTCTCTTAAAAGAGAAACCTAGACCGTTAATGATTATCGGGTACTCGGAACGAGATGAAGCAGTCGTCACACAGTTAATCCAACATTTTACAGATCATTTACCTGTGATCAGAATAGGCCCCCATGCGAAGGGGTCTTTTAGCATCACATTATCTGCTCAAGAAGCTCTTCCAAAGCTCCTGAAGCAAATCTATCCATATGCAGAAAAACCTGGTTGGGAATACGTTACGTATGAAACTCAGCATGATCTTGGAGCTGCCTTAGCCGGACGTCAGCTCGGGCAGGCAGATGTTGATGCTTGTCCAGAGCTTCCCGAGGTTATGACAACGTTTCAACAATTATCTGTGACCTCAAGCGCAATGATTACAGGGAAAAGCGGCAGTGGAAAAACAATCACGGCATTTCAGGCTGCCTATAAGATGCATAAGCAAGGCTGGGAAGTTCTCTGCCTGGTAGAGCCTCATCGCTCAATAGAAGAACTCATTGATGGAGTGAGCTACCTTCCACATCGAACAGTTTTGATACTCGATAACGCGCAAACACTTGATCAGAGTTTAATCCGACGACTTTTAAACCGCACAACAGAGAGTCTGGCAGTGATCATCGTTTCCACCGTAGATGATATTACTCCTCGTGATGCTCTTTCTATTTCAAGCTCAAGAGCAGTAGAAACTCTCGCTCAAGCTACTTTACATCATAAAAAAGAGTTGCTTCCTATCATTCAAAAACTAGACCCGAGCATCGGTGAGGGGTACTTAGATGTGCCTCTCGAAAGACGTGTTAAGGAAGCTGCTACATGTGATACACCCTGGCAATTCAATTTTGTGCTAACGGGAGGAGAAAGGCGTGCCAACGATATTCTGGCTAACTTACGAGAAATGAATCGTGCTGATCTACTCCTCGCTGTAATTGCAGCAGGTCAAATAGTCACTCTTGATGAAGGCGTGTCATGGGTCTGGCTGGTAAGAGCTGTGCAGCCGTTGAGAAGAGACAAATCCTGGCTGGAAGAATCTCTGAGGATTTTACAAGAGCACCGAGTGGTTTTTGGGGCAACTTACTATCACTGCTCGCATTTGCGCTTTTCGCTCTATGCGCTGCGAAATATATGCGCGCGAACTAATGATCCCGAGTGGGATAGCATAGTAGCAATGCTTGCCGCTATCATCACCTGGGAATCTACACCTTTACGAGGCATTAGTTGGCTTCTCAACGATTTGCGCTTGTATGACGTATTTTTACTTCAACATAAATACAATTCAGTCATTACCTCTTCCAATTGGGGACAGATTTTTGATCGATGCTGGCGGGCGGTCAGTGACGAAGAACGCAGAGATGCTGCCTTTGTCCTGGATGCACTCATTGATTGGTATCCCCCTCATAGACAAGCTATGGCGGAGAGAGCATCTCTCTTGGTGCAGTGGATCGAGCATGCAGAGGACAATGCGAGTTTTGGTCTAGGTACCTTATTGAACAGCCTTGGTCAAGGGCGTGAAGACGCCAAGCAGATGACTGAAATGTTGTGTGAGCAGATCGATCCTCATGTTATAGCAACGAAGCTTTCCCAGTTGAAATGGCCAGAAGTTGTAGGATGGTCCCATCTCATAGGTCGACTGCGTTGGGCATCTTCCCAAAAGTGGTGCGAGCATTTTGATCAAGTAGCGGATTTTACCTTTCTTGAAGGCCTTGTTGATACAATGTCAATTACTGATGTCTATGCTTTTTCCGAATTGCTTCACAACACTTGTGGTTATCATCCCGAAAGGTTCTTAGGGGCATACGAAAAGGCTATCCCTAAGCTTGTGGCTGCAATCCATACCAATGCCACTGAGGCATACAGCGAAATTCGAGATAGTATTTGGTTTGTACTCGGTTACGCACCCGGGTTATTTCGTCGCAAAGCGCCATCAGCTTCCCAGCGACGAGTTGCGAAAAAACTGGTGAATGCCTTGCAGCCGCAGAGTATTGCGAAAGCGCTCTCACATGCTCCGCAACGCGATTGGAGTACATGGGCAGATATAATTTCCTTCATTGGTGAAGCTTCACCCAAACACGCGGTTAAAATTGTGGAGCTGGTTGATTTTGCTCAACTTGACGAGTCAGCACAAGGACTTTGGAAACATTGCCCACACGAGCTACTACAGCTCATTCTCTCGCTATCGATCCTACCGGACCATAATCCAGCATCCTCATGGGTGACACGTCATGCAGATGAGCTAGGTGAAGTGAACATTTTCCTCGCTTATGTCACACCACAGCTCGTTGTTAAAAAACTACGGGTAGATTATAACCTTCCGCTAACTCTATTCAATCCAGAACTTACGACATTGGCTTTGCATGAAATTGCAACGATCGACAGTTCGCTTGCTGTACGAGTCATTGAGAGTAATATCTCTAACATCGCAAAAAATTTATCTGAGCTTCAACCATATAATTGTAAAGGAGTTGCGACGCTACTTTCGTATCTGCAAAATCTTTCTCCTGCTGTCTTTACTACAATTATCCAAGAGGTTGATTCTGAGAAAGCCAGAAAGAATTGGGGCAAGTGCTTACAGGAAACTGCTGAATCTAAGAAAGTCATTGCTGTAATTTTTGCATTCTCTCAATTAGTAGAAGGCTCAATCGCAGAGGTTATAAACCAGCTTAAAGCTAAGTATCCGAGGGCTTCTGCATACCATAGCACTGAGGTTAAGAAACTTTTCAAGATAAGTTGAAAATGGCAAGGAAACACCCGCTGCTTTGAAGAGAGTTTGCCCTAAAATTTGTGATTTTTGATGTGCAAGGCGAGAGATCTTTTGCGCGGTTTTTCGCTAAAACCATTTAATATTGTTCAATTAATATTGCCAGAGCGAAAGCTGGATAACCTCTGTTGGCTTCATTTGCAACCTGCGTCATTCAGCGTATATGGCGGATCTTCGCCAAAAAAGCCGATTCATGTTCCCTCTTAGGTCCATTTCCCTCAATGGTAGGATTGGCAACGACAAGAAAGTTCCGAAGTCATAACAAATTTAGGCCGAGAGAATGCTGAAATGGCTACTTGGTATGCCCATTCCTAAAATGGGAAGAGAGAATAGTGATTAAGCTCGGCAATATAAGTAATGAACTAAAACAACTTAAGATGCTCATAAGAGAACCTTCTCGGCCCCACCTTTCCCTCATCAAGAGTGTATCAGTAAGAGAGGGGTACGATAGAACCTGCTTATAGATTGGTTCTAGGAACTGTTTCTCGTCGTCTCCAGCAAATGCCTACATCGATATCATACATATACCTGCTTGAGCTATCGAGATGCTTTTTGTTCATTCAGAGCCTATCAGGGTCTTTACATGAAACAGAGTAGAAGCCTTCTCACTACACACTCTCACTGAGCTTCGAGCTGCACCAATGCTATGAAGCTATGTATGTATAAGTACTTCATTGAAAGTAGATCGAGCTGCCTGCCAGTCCAAGACGTCGGCCAGCTCTTTCTGGAATACGTCGAGGTCTTGCTTGTGACTTGCCTCTGATGGCATTTCTGTATTTTTCCAGACCAGCACAATCTGGACTGTGGTAAGCTCTTCGTCACCTTTCACCACATAGCGGGCCACAGTGCCTGGGAAAGTGTGGTTATCTTCCTTTTGAATGGCCTTCAATTTCTCGATCAAGTTGGCCTGTTGTCCAACTTTCACTGGTACGCGAATATCGGTGACAAGTAACGCGCCACGACTACGGTAGGTTCTCCAGGAAGGAGCCTTTGCCCGCACTCGTCCTGATGGGCTTGGCTTGAATTGTCGCACTTCTTCGATGGGCAGGATCAAGATGTTTCCTACCCGCCGGGCAGGTAAACGTCCTGCACGTATATACTGGTAGACTCGCTTATCTGAAACGCCGAGCATTTCAGCAGCTTCTTTGATCGAGACATAGCCAGGAAGATCGGGGATATCAATACTTTCTATCATGCATGCAGTGTAATCCTATCTATACTTATACGTAAATTTAACTGTATAGATATGTTTGTAAAGCAATTTCCTAAGTAGAAATAGTTATTTGTAAGGATAGAAATTGTCTGTTATAATGCCCCCTACAGCCTACCTCTGTTGCTGAAGAAGGTAGTGACAATCAGAGAAGAGGGATGATAGAAATTCTTTTTGTACATTGCCAATACCCTAACGTATGGAGGCTGAAAGACTCGTTTTCTTAACTCTTGATGTGGCCGAGGTTGGAGCAAGGAATGTCCCTCACGAGAACACCCAAGGGTCGTATGGCGCCATACGTATCTATCTCTGAGTCTCTGTGAGCGCCAAGGAACATTGAAGTCACCATTCCTGCAACCAAAGGAGAGCAATAGCGCACTGACAGGATCGTATTCGATCCCAGATAGGTTGCTTCGGGACATCCATACGATTTGGAAGATGTGGAAAGCTGTACCGCAAGAAGCGAGGGAGGATATCCATCATGGGAATCACACCGTTTTCGCATTGTTCTCTCACACAATTCCCTTGTTCCTTCCTATCGCAGATACATTGCAGACGAGCTGTGAGCAATGCTTTCAGTATGGTTCCTCTCTTGAGGAACCACAGTAATAGGATAGTTGTTGGTCGTCAAACGACGTCTATCATCATTCTATTTCTCATGCTTATACTGGCCTGGTTCATGCTCTTGTTGAGAGCAGGGAGTGTTCAGCAGCACTTCATCCTGTCTGCCATACAGTTACCTGTCATGCATAGAACACAATTGCCTTCAATTCATAGTCTTCCAAGACCCCATACACAAGTGAGACATTGGCTGCCTAGTGTTGTTAGGAAGCAAGGGCTGCTACAATCACGTTGAGCATAGATGGAGGCAGTGGCCAATGGCGATACGTTTGCGAGTGAAAGAAGTTGCGAGATTGAGGGGCTTCAGTATGGGAAGACTGCAGCGGGATGCCGACGTAGCATATAACACGGTCAAGCGGATGTATAAAAACCCGTACCATGTGATCACTACGGAGACACTGGGAAAGTTGGCGAAAGCGCTAGGGGTTCCACCAGGAGAGTTGATCGAAGAGGTTTCCGATGATGAAGGCCGAAATCGAATCTAACAATGCCATATCGTGTCTATGATAAGGAAGAAGTTGTATGAAGAAACGTAAGAAAAGGCGAGGTTTTACCATCCCAGCGGTTCGGCAGTTATCAGAGCCAAGGTCTATTGAAATGGAGCCAGAAGAGCTTGCTATATATGTTCGACGAGCGGAGAAGGAAGTGCTGCCGATTATCAAAGAAAGGCAACTGGGTCCAGGAGCTGCGCAATTCCTGCTCGCCCAACAGACCCAGGTACTCGTTACTGGTGATCCTCGTCTTACCGTCGAAAGCGGTATGGCTATTGCCAATCGTGTAATAGCGCTCTGGCAAGAGGGCGACTATACGCCGGGACCAGCCTACCCCTATACGCTTGAAGAGACACTGCAGGAGCTCCAAGAAGGCCCTAAAGCAAAAGGGAATTATGAGGCATCTTTTCAGCCGTTCACCCCTGTCTCCAATGAGAAACCACGCGGTATCGGTGAAGTGGCAGGGGGGATTGTGCACCATCCCGAGACGAAGTTATGGCAAATCTGGATGATGATGGATGGTCCAGCGACCTTCCTTGCTGCCTACCGTGATCCAGCGATAGCCCACAAGAATCTTGAAACTATCATTCACGTGAGCAGGAAGGGAGGCTCCGATGCAAAGGCTGCATTGCTCTATCAACGAGTACGATCTCAGGCCGACGGTGAGTCGAAGGAGCTTCCCTATGATATGATGCTCTACCTCGTCGAGCATCTCGATCGCTTTATGATCAGGTTGTAGTAAGAAATTCCTCAAATGCACATTGCGTGCACTGAGGTATCTCTGTAGTACCGTATGCGTCAGAGGAGATTCTGTTGAAGAACGAGCAGCACCGTGTTCATTCAGATTGCTCGAGGGAACGGGTAGGGGACAAAATGGAGCCGACTAACCGTATGATGCAAGAGGACATGGGATGTGAGAAGTCGAGGATGGCATGATCGAACACAACGCACAGAATGTAGGAGCGGCCTTTGATGTGCTCATTGAAGAACTAGAAGATGCACTTCGGAGCATGAACAACAGCGGCGCCAACGCCCTTGAAATGTGCGACTATGACATGGCTCAAAGAGCGATTGAACGAGCCCGTCGCGTGAAGCTCCTGTGTGAGAAGATTACCGCTCTCAAGGGAGAATGGAACGAGCTCGAGGGAGAGTTGAGTGTTCAAGCTGGTCCAGAGAAGCATACACCACGTGCTGCTGTTGTGCATGTCCTGCAACGATCGAGCATGTCGCCAGTTTCTGCACAATCACATCCACGTGTACAGCAGGAAGCACTCCAACCTATTGGGCGACTCATCGCAGGAAGAATTCGCAAAGGGCTACGCACGCCAGAACCTGCCTTTTTCCGACCGATTTTACAAGCGCTCAGTGATTTGGGAGGATCTGCGAAACGAAGCGAGGTCTTCCTCACCCTGGAACAATCCATGAGAGACGTGCTCAAACCGATCGATTATCACATCCTCTCGTCAGAAGCTGAACAGATGCGATGGCAAAATTCGGCACAATGGGCACGCAACCTGATGGTGAAGGATGGACTGTTACAACAAAATTCGCCAGTAGGTATCTGGGAAATAACAGAAAAAGGTCGCGCATTTCTTCTGAAAAATAGTGGCTGAATGCCGGGAATTTCGAGAAGTGTTGAGAGGGACAGACGATGAAAAAGAAGACCTATACCCTGAACGTTCGCCAAACGGGTCAATACCAATACGAAGTGACCGTCCCGGAAATTGGTGCTATGAAGACGGCTGCAACGCTCGATAGCGCACTGAATATCACGTTGCACGATATTCTCATGCATCTCACAACTCGTTATCTCATCCTGGTGTTTACTGATCAAGATGCTGACAGAGAGGGGCCAGGTGTCGACCTGCAAGCGTGCCTACCAAATGATCTGGTGCACCAAACCGCTCTTGAGGTAGCACACCTGGGTATTGCCTCGCAGGTGCAGAGGAGAGAGCGTCAGCTGGTGTTCGAGGTAATACGACCACTCACACGAGCACAGACCACGTGGCTCGATGAGCAAACTGGAAAGCTCTTCGACAGGTATTACTTCAAAGATGAGCGTGAGGTCACACTCGATGCATTGCTGCAGGAAGCTCATGACCACAGAAAGGAAACAGCCAATGAGTGAGCACCCACCTACCCTCCTCATCATCTATCTGCGCCCTAATCATGAAGAAGGTGCGGGCTACCACATTGATGAGACACTGACCACCTCTGGTATCACGTACCATCTCATAGCGCAGCAAGAAGAGCGGATCTCCCTCGAAAGTGCTGCTCCGTTCGTCATCACGCATATGGAAAAGCGTATGGTCTTCGCGTTACACGCGCCACTTGATCATAAAGGAATTGATGATATGGCACAATTGGTGTCGGCAGGTCTCATCCTTGGGTTCGCCGTCAAGGGTGAGATTGCGCTGGCCGACAAAGTGGGAGTGATCAATAATTTGGGAGGATAGAATGTGAGAACGTCTTTTGGGAAGGCTTATATATCTCTCTGGCTGACTAACTATAGTACAGCACTAGTCGGAGAACACAATGTTGGAAAAGGAATATCCACACGTTCGTTGACTTTGCTCTGGGAATCTGCGGAAGGACAGCATGGAGCCCACGAACGTTATGGGACAATGGGAGATGAGTTGTGAGATGTGGAGTAGGGAATGATTGAACATAACCTACAAAATGTATTAGCGGCCTTTGATGTGCTCATCGAAGAAATAGAAGATGCACTTCGGAGCATGAACAACAGCGGCGCCAACGCCCTCGAAATGTGCGACTATGACATGGCTCAAAGAGCGATTGAACGAGCCCGCCATGTGAAGCTTCTGTGTGAGAAGATTACCGCCCTCAAGAGAGAATGGAACGAGCTTGAGGGAACATTGAGTGTTCAAGCAGGTCCAGAGAAGCATTCACCACGTGCAGCTGTTGTGCAGAACCTGCAACAATCGAGCAAGTCGCCAGTTTCTGCACAATCTCATTCACGTGTACAGCAGGACACACTCCAACCTGTTGGGCGACTCATCGCAGGCAGAATACGCAAAGGACTCCGTACCCCTGAATCTGCCTTTTATTGTCCGATTTTGCAAGCGCTCAGTGATCTGGGAGGATCGGCGATACGACGCGAGGTCTTCTTGATCCTGGAACAGTCGATGAGAGCAGTGCTCAAACCGATCGATTATCAGATCCTTTCATCGGAGGCCCAACAGACGCGATGGCAAAATTCGGCCCAATGGGCACGCAATCTCATGGTGAAGGAGGGGCTGTTACGGTCGAGCTCGCCGCCAGGACTTTGGGAAATCTCCGAAAAAGGTCGCGAATTTCTTCGCACCACGTGTAGCACCGATGGGGTGGGATCATGAGTACGGTCGTCGAACAACGAATAATCACTCTCCCATTTCTCGATGATGCGGTCCCTGCCCTCATCCTGGCTGATGGAAAGATCTATCTCCCGGTCTACAAAGTTTGTCGTGCGC
>WNGD01006808.1_pt1 | contig 10869 bp, 6 predicted proteins | sample 5400671 | NCBI WGS metagenome assembly WNGD01 (sample SAMN13153369, study PRJNA577476) | soil metagenome | isolation source: 40 cm soil or saprolite under grassland replicate 2 | place: USA:California | collected 2016-06-15
CCGGGGGAACCTTTGAAACGGGAGTCTGGGTGCCGCCGTCCTGAACTTTTACTATCTTGTACACGCCGGTAAATGGCTGAGTGTTCGCATAGAGATTGCCTTCAAAATCGAAGGTCAGGCCCGCAGGGCAAATGGAACCCCCCGCCAGCACTGTTTCAACGGTGGTGTTCAACCCGTCCGCCCCCACGGGCGCGAAAGGATCGAAGCGGCGAATCACATATGTTGAAGCATCGGCGCACGCTGAAACATCGGCGTAATAAAGCAGCTTGTCCGGCCCTTCGACGAGGGCCGCCGGGAGCTCCGGAACTACCCTGCCGCTGCCGTCGTTGATAACTGTGGCCGTCTTCGTGCTCGCGTCGAAAAGATAGACCTTGTTGCCCGTCAAAGTGGAGACGTACACACAATTCTCGCGGTTGACAGCCGAGCACGACGCGGCCTGGGCCTGGCTCAGCGGGATGAAAAACGCCGGCAACAAAACCAACAAATGCAACTTTCTCATAAGCTGCACCTCCTTGGCGTATTCCCAAACAACATCGGACGAATCTAAAAAGCTGGACAATTTTTCAACCAACGGAGAGAAAAAGAGAGGACTTGCTCCGCGCGCCGACGTACCGATCGAGGAAGAATATGATTATGCTCCTAGGAGGCGCAAAATGTAAGAGCTAAAATGCTTTGCCAAAGGATCCTCGGGGAAAGAGTTCGCGACAGAAAGGCTTGCCACGAATTACAAGGAATTACGCGAATTTTTTTTGACGGCAAAGTCGGTGCTGGGGATCGTAGACGCTTCGTGCTCCGTTTACAGACCCGCAAAAATGGCCACTGACCAATGACCGGTGAGAAATGACAAATACACCCGCTCGGCGTAGCGCCTCATCTGAAAATCACACTACTTGGATTGCCGCCGGGGATTTGTCATTTGTCATTTTCGACAAAAGGCCTATCCACTTGACTCATGTTGGCCCAAGGGATTGTGTTGATCCGAGGAACAATGCCACAAGCAGTAGGGGATCGCTGGAGTCAAGTAAATAGGCCCTTTCGACAAATTGCTGACTCTGCCGAGACCCTGTCCCTTCCCCCTATTCGCTTGCAGGAGGCCTTTCAATCCCCCTATAATTCGCATCTCCAGCGACATTACGGGCATATGCGGAATATCGCCTGTGCGCGCGAGGCCTTCGTTTCATGAATTGCCCCCACTGTCATACTGAAAACCCCAGCAGTGCCGGCACGTGCCAGCAGTGCGGGCGCATGGTCAGCTCCGCCGATGACGGAGCGACGCTCGAGCCCGCAGGCTTTGTCCAGGCTGCCGGTGGTGTTTCCGCCCCCCCAGACTCCCGGCGATCCGCTGCGGGCCATCTGCTCGCGCTGGAACCGGGCACCGAGTTCGGCCCGCGCTACCGCATCGCATCGAAGCTCGGCCAGGGAGGTATGGGCGCGGTCTACAAAGCCTACGACAACGATCTCGATCGCACGGTAGCGTTGAAGCTGGTACGTTCCGATCTGATGGCCGACACAGAGACGATGCAGCGCTTCAAACAAGAGTTGCTGCTGGCAAGCAGGATCTCCCACAAGAACATCTTGCGGATCCATGATCTGGGCGACGTCGAAGGCATCAAGTTCATCTCGATGGCTTATATCGAGGGCGAGGACCTGTACCAACAGTTGAAAAGGGAAGGGCGATTGTCCCTCGATCGGAGCGTCGCAATTGCCCGGCAACTCTGCGAGGCGCTGGAAGCCGCTCACGCCGTAGGCGTCGTGCACCGCGATCTGAAGCCCCAGAACGTGCTGATCGACCGGGAAGGCACCGCTTATGTTTCCGACTTCGGCCTGGCCAAATCGCTCGAAGCGGACGTCGCCGGTATTACACACACCGGCCAGCTCCTTGGCACGCCGCGCTACATGTCGCCCGAGCAAGTGGAAGGAGGGCCTCTGGACCACCGCAGCGACCTCTACGCGCTCGGCTTGATCCTCTACGAGATGGTGACGGGCGAAGTGCCCTTCGCGGGCGGATCCACACTCAAAGTGCTGTACCAGCGCGTCAAAGAGCCGCCTAAGAATCCTAAGCTGGTCTACCCCGATCTGCCCGACTATCTTGCCCGGATCATATTGCGCTGCCTGGAACGGGACCCCGCGCGGCGCTACCAGAGTGCGCGCGAAGTCCTTGACGATCTCGAGGGGGGACACGCTTCTCGTGCGCCGAAGATAGCCGTACAAGGTTATTGGAGGCGCCGCTGGCCTTTTGCAGCCGCCGCAATTCTGTTCCTTTCGCTTGCCGCCTACCTGACGATCGACAGGGTATTTTTCACACCGTCCGTGAAACAGAGCGCCTCGGTCAAACCGGTCGCCCTTGCGATCCTTCCCTTCCGCAACGTCTCGGGCGATCCGGCGCTGGACTGGCTCGGACCGAGCCTCGCGGAGATGTTACGGACTGACATAGGACAGTCTTCATATCTGCGGGCTGTGTCCTCCGATCGCCTTCACCAGGTCTTCAAAGACCTGCGCTTGTCTGCCAACACGGACTTCGACTCCGCTACGCTGGAGCGCCTGGCGGAATTCACGAGCGCCGACCGGCTCCTGAGGGGGCAATATGTGAGGGTGGGCGAGCGGATCCGCATAGATGCAACCATCCAGGACCCAAAGGGCCAGCGCGCGACTTTTCTGAAGGCCGAAGCTCCGAACGAAAAAGAGTTGATAGCGGCCATCAGCCAGCTGGCGCGCTCTGTCCAGCAGAACCTCGCACTCTCGGCCGAGGTCGTCAGAGAGTTGCGGGCGAAGCCGCTTCAGCCTTCCTCAAAGTCCCTTACCGCTCTTCGCGAGTACAACGAGGGAATGCAGCTGGCTCGCCTCGGCAACCATTCTGAAGCTTTGAAACACTTCGAGGCTTCGACCAGGGAAGACCCCAACTTCGCCATCGCCTATTCAAAACTGGGGCAGACCCATGCCACGCTCGGGCATACGCGCGAAGCGGAACAGGCTTCACGAGAGGCCGTGCGCCTGAGTGAGAAGCTCCCCGAGCAGGAGAGATTCCTGATCCTTGCCTATCACGCGCGCATCGTAAACGATCTGGACAAGGCCATCGAGTCCTACGAAAATCTGGCCAGGGCCTTGCCCGCCGATCCGCAGATCCATTTCGACCTGGGCGGGTTGTACGAATCCAAAGGGGCGTTTGATGCCGCGCGCGATCACTTTCTCAAAGCTTTGGAGAGCGACGCCAAGTACGTGGATGCGCTCTATGCCGTCGGCACGGTGGAGATCAATCGTGGTAGCCCACAGAGTTCTCTGGAACCCCTGAATCGCGCTCTGAGTCTCGCCATTGAACTCGGCAACGAGGAGGCGAAGGCAAACATGCTGAACGCGATCGGAGTCGCCTACAAAAACCTCGACAAACCGCAAGACGCGCTGCGCTATTACCAGGAGTCCCTCGCTATCAAGCGCGAGCGCGGCGACAAGAGAGGAATGGCTGCGAGCCTCAACGAGGTAGCCCAGGTCGAAGTCCAGTTGGGGCGAAACACTGAGGCGCTGGCAAGCTACCAGCAGGCTCTCAAGCTTCGCCGCGAAATCGGAGATGTCAAAGGGGCCGGAAATACGCTCATCGATCTCGGTTCTTTCTATCAGAATCGAGGTCAGTATGACGAAGCGCTGAAGCTTCATAAAGAATCGCTTCAGCTGCAGGTCGAGGTCGGCAACGAAAACTACCAAGCCTTATGTCTGAGCAACATCGGCAACATCTATCTTTCGCAAGGGAAGTACGAGGATGCGCGCGGTTATTTTGAACGCGCCCTCCAGTTGCGTGAGAAATCCAAGGTTTCAGGCGATATCGCAGACACCGTCTACGACCTGGCGGATATCGCCACAAAGATGGGACAGTACGATCAGGCCCTGGCGCGCTACATGCGCTCCCTTGAGCTGTGGCGCAGCGCCGGGGACAGGCGAGGCGTCGCAATCGCATCCTACGGGATGGGCACGCTCTTTGAATATCAGGGACGTTACGGGGCGGCGCTAGATGCGAAGGAGGAAGCTCTCAAGACCTTTCAGCCGCTCCAGGACCGCAGCTTCTGGCTGGCCGAGATCCTGAGCGGCCATGGAAACACGCTGGCTTTGGTCGGACGCTTTGACGAAGCCAAGAGGGATCTGGAAGCAGCGTTGGACCTGGCGCAAAAGCAACAAAACAATCCTCTGATCGCCCAGATACTGAACTTCCAGGGAGACCGGCTCTACTACGAAGGGGACTTTCCCGCAGCGCGGCGCCTGTACGATCAGGCCTTTCAGACAGCATCCCGGTCCGCCTCTCGCCACGTCATCCTGGTGTCGCAAATAAACCGGGCGAAGGTTGCCGTCAGGGACGGGCATGCGCAGGCCGCGCTCAAGACCCTGGATGCCGCCAGGAAGGAAGCGGACACCTTGGGATTGAAATACGCTTCAATCGAATGCTCGATTCACCGCGGCGAGGCCCTGACGCAGTTGAAGGATTACGCGCGCGCCCGCCAGGACCTCGAGACCGCCTTGCAGAAGGGTGAAAGCCTGGGGGCGCGAGCGCTACTGGTCCGGGCGCACTACATGCTGACAAAGGTTTTCTCGTCGACAGGCAACGCCGCGGAAGCTTCGCGGCACTCCAAAGAGGCGCTTCGGCTCCTGGAAGAGATGCGCCGGGAGACCCGCAGCGATTCGTTGCTCCAGCGCGAAGATCTCAAGCCCATCGCAAAGCTGGTCCTCTCGTCCGCAAAGCCCCCCGCATGAGACAGCAGGGGAGCGGGCATGCCGTTCCGGAAAAGGTGTGCGCGAATTGCACGCCGACAGCGTCCGTGGGTGTAAAATAGCGGTTGCCGACGCGAGGGGGCCGCCGGAGCCAGCGCCGGAAGTTAACGTGAGACCTAAAGCGAAGGAGAGTTTCTACCCGGACCCGATACGAAAACTGGTCTTGTTTCCCCTACCCGCCTGCATTTGCTTGTTTGACTGAGTCCTTTGCAAGCAGCTCTGCTTGCTTTGTAAGCTGGCTTGATCTTCGGATTCCCAACCCAAGATCGTAAATAATGGCGGTGGATTTTCCACTGGGAAAGACTTCGTGGAATTCGTGGAAATTCGTGGCAAGTTTTTCAGACGGTTTGGACGATCTCCCGCCTTTTTCCCTGACACCGAACAGCGTTAAGGAAACGGGATGGGAGGCAAGGCGGCAATGAAGTTAAAGGTCGCGTCGTTGATCAGGGCAAAGGCGTAAAGCGGCTGGCTCGAGCGCACACGCAGATTCCCACCCAGGTGAGGCTCCAGCTGCGGGAAATAATCGCTCAAGTACATCGAGGTGCGCATCTTCGGGTCGAGAGTGAGGTCGATGGAGCGATCGAGGGTCCCTCCGGGGGCCCAGAGCTCCAATGTGACCGTGGCGGGGACGTCATTCGGATTCAGCAGAGCCATTCCCGTCTCGTACATGGAGTCCTGCGCCACGAACGGAAAGAGGAAGCGCGTCATAGGCGTTCCGCCGAGGGCGAAACCGGTCAGGACGGTTTCGTCGTTGTTTGTGAACATCACATCTCCGACCACGCGGTCCTTGGTGCTTTCCACCTCGATCCAGCCGGCGACGTTGTTCACTTCCGGCTGGTTTTTGAACATTTCCGCGAGGTCGTCCTTGATTTGCGCGCCCTTGACCAGAGACGTCTTGAAAGGATTCCCGAGGACCTTGCCGTCCGGCGTGTGGAGTGTGACGGTCACTTCAGCATCTTCGCCGCTTCCGTTGATCACGTTCAGGATGGTCTTGAAACCCGGGAAGACCGCAAATTGAGGCGAGAAGATTTTCGTTACCCCTGCGAACGCGTCCATGTCGATGCCGTTCAACGCGCCTATGGCGGCATCGCTTCCGAAGAACTCCGTCATGAGCAATCCCATCGGGGCAGTAACTCTCAAATAACCGTCGCTGACTTCCTCAGGCTGTGTGAACTGCTCGCCAAAAACCTGGGGTTGCCGGTTCGTCGGGAATGCCTGCTGGCCGGTCTTCACGTCCTGTTCCGTTCCGTCTTTAAGAATGCGCCTGAGATCGAACGTGGCGCCCTGGTTGAGGTTGGGGTTGACAAAATTGATCTGAGCGAATTTTCCCTCTTTTCGCACGACTTCCGGAATTATGAAGTCGTGGAGAACACCGCGGAAGAGGGGTGCTCCGTCAAGGTTGGTCACGGCCCCATTCCCGGTGGAAAGATATCCCGCAACGTCCGGCTGATCGCTGACGATGGCAAGCCAGCCGATTCGTTCCTCTTTGTTGTCGAATTTGAAGATCTCCGCGACCGTGAGAGAAATCTGATTATTGGGCGGCAGGCTGTATGCGGCAGGATTTTGGATTCCTTCTCCCGTCACGGCATCTCCGTAGTTGTCGAGCGCGGTGATCGTGAAGTTTGCGGTCTTGTCGGAGAGGTTGATCAAAGTAAGCCCCGTAAACTCCTCGGCGGAGCTTATGAACCGGGCCGCGTCCAGCGCAAACGCGTCAGTCAGGAGCTCGATGTTGTTACTGACAAAGTCCACCGCCGCCACGATCTTCCCGTCCGGTGTGGCCGCCAGCGTGGCCGGCTCGTCGAGAACCTGGTTCGGGCTGTCGCCCACAAGCACCTCGGCCACGACCGCGCCGGTCTGCAGGTCGTGCTGGAAGATCAGGTCCGAGGAGGAAGACGCGTAAAACGCGTATCTCGAGTCGGGAGAAAAGACTATATTCGCAGAGCCCAGCGGCCCGCCCTTGACCGTGCTCAGGTCCCTGAGATCCTTGAAATCTTCGGTGCCGATGAGTGTCAGACTCAAGTCATTGAGAATCGCCCAATGCTTGCCGTCGGGAGTCAGCGTCGTGAAACCCGGCGCCGTACCGATGGTCGCCGTGTCCAGAATTTCCCCGTCGGAGGTCCTGAAATGCAACACGGTGTTCGCAGTCCGGGCGGCGATAATCCCCGTCGAACCGTCGGGCGAGAGCACGGGCTTGTTGAATATCGTGAAGTTTACGGTACTGTCTTTCCCTTTCAGCGTGGCTTTCTTTGTCAGATTCGCGGCGTCGATGAACAGGACTTCCTCGGTCAGCGTGTCGACCACCAGGATCGTCGCCCCATCGGGCGTCACGGTTATCTGCGCGGGCCCCTGCATCCCTTTGAAACGGCCCAATTCCGCACCGTCGGCCAGGGAGAACTTGATGACCTCCCCGGTGCCGGTGGAGGAAACATATCCGATGGTCCCGTCCGGCGAAGCGCTGACGATACTGCCAAAACCGAATTTGGCATCGGGGAAGGTAAAGGTGGAGCGGAGCTCGCTGGCGTCCATATCGATCAGGAAGACTTTGTTGTCCGGGACTTTGTTCTCGAGGACCGAGACAACCGCGAGCGCGCGCCCGCCGGGCAGAGGAGTGGCGAAGGCTGGCGCCCCCCCTGTCTTGATCCGCGCCAGAATCTCACCCGTGAGAAGCGAAAAGGCCATTACGGCGCCGGATCCCCCATAGCTGACGAAGCCGCGCTTCCCATCCGCGGCGACCACGAGGTTCGGAGCGACGTTGTCGCTCGTGACCTGGTTGACGTCAAAATTCAGTTTTTCGCCTCCATTGGCGTCGGGTTGCACCCTAGCAAAGACCCGTTTCTGCGCCTGCGCCTCCCCCGGAAGAACCGCCAGGATCAAAACTGCAGTGGCGAGGGTCCGGCCGCCGAAAACACCGAGCATCCCTTTTTCTCCATTGAACTAAAGATGACGACGAGATGTTAGCATCAACGCGCATACCCGGCCAGAGCGAATCTTTCGTCCGGAGGCACGAAATTCTTTGCGCTTCTTTGCGCCTTCGCGTCTCTGTGGTGAAAGCAGGTTACGCCTCATTCACCGCTAAGACGCGAAGAATCGCTAAGAGATTTTTGGTTGCGACTCCGCGGGCATGCGCAGACGTGCGGTGGGCCACTTGATAATTACGCTCACGAATTGCAAAATAACGACTGTCACTAATAATCCCAATGCCGCGCAAACTTCAATCGCGCACGTGCCCGATTTGCCTCTCTGATCCTGCCGAGGTCTTTTGCGAAGTGCGAGGAAACGACCGCCTCCACACTTCAGCAAGTGAGGCGCAGCTCCCCGGGAACACTATAGTCTACCGGTGCAAAAACTGCACCCTCGGCTGGATTGATCCTGTGCCGAGCGCACGCGAGCTAGCGGGCTATTACACCTCGTCCTACCTGGGGGATGTGGCAAGTACCGTGGAAGGTTTCCTCGCCGGACAGTTACAAAGGAGCCGGTCCTGGAAGAATGAATTGGACAAGGCGAGGTTGGTCGAGCGGTTTGTGGCGGGCGGCAGGATTCTTGACGTGGGTTGCGGCGACGGCAAGTTCCTCTGGGCGCTCGACCGGCGCCGATGGGAGAGGAGCGGGATTGAAGCGATCGGAAGCGCCGTAAGCCTGGTGCGATCGAAATTGAGTGACCTTAGCCTTGTTGCCGGGGACGTGCTGTCGGCTCAGCTACCGGAGGAGTCGTTTGACGTAGTCACGCTCTGGCACGTTCTTGAGCACTTGCCCGAGCCCCAGAAGGTCATCCAGCGCGTCCGCGGGCTTTTGGCTCCAGGAGGTTGGCTCTTCATTTCGCTTCCCAACTTCGAGAGTTGGCAGGCATCGATTTTCCGGCGCCACTGGTACGCCCTTGATGTGCCAAGGCATCTCTACTTCTTTTCACCCCGCTCGCTTCGTCTCCTGCTGACTGAAACGGGACTCACCGTCGTGCGCAATGCCTTTTTCTCTCGCAGAGCGAGTTTCCATCAACTCAAGCACAGCGCTTTGAACTGGTCGCAGAGCGCCTTCGGCAGCAGATTCCCGTACTACTGCATCAAGCCTATTCTGGGCATCGCATGCCTGTTGGAGAACGTGACCGAGGGATATGGTGTGCTGACGACAGTCGCCCGAAAGGCGCCAAATGGCTGACAGCCTGCCGTGCCGGCCATGAGAAGCTGTGAAAAAATCGGCATCCCCGTCGAGGCCGGGGCCACCGCTACCCCGCGTGTGGCTCCGTGGCAAAAAAGGCATCATCGGCCACAGACACACAGAGCCACGGCCCTATAGATTGCAAGGGGCGCTGGAAATTTAACATGGAAAAAGTCTACGAGACGTTGACGAACGCGAGGCAGCGGACTTCATCATCGGTAGCGGTCCGTATCCGTTCCAGCATGCCATCCCGGACGGATTCCAGGCTTTCGGTCCACACGGGGTCCACGACCTCGACGACGAGGCGATAGTTATCCCAACTCACAGGACGGCAGGCCTGGGCTACTCTTTCGCCCAAAAGTTTTGGCCAGGCCCCCTCCAGGCAGGCCACAATCCAGCGGCCGTGAATCGGCTTTCCCCGATACAACGTGTACAGCACCTTGGAAACGGGTTCCATCGCTTCTACCTCACGATTGACTGACCACCTAAACCGATCGCTCGGAGTTCAAGCTTTAGCTCTTGGTTTGCTGTTCAAGCTTTAGCCTGCCAAGGGGGAGTAGCAGCCTGAAGGCTGAACTCCATGCGCAGCCTGAAGGCTGAACTCCAAACGAGGATCAGTGGAGAGACTTCCCTTTTCGAAGGTCGTCCATCTCGGCCTGCGCTTTGCGAACCAATTCCCCCATTTCGGGATCGTCCGGCACGGTTCGATCCAGTGGAACGAACCGTGTCACAAGCTGAGCCTTCCCCGCCGCAGGACCGAAGTTCATGCGAACTTCGCTGAACATCCGCCCTTCGTTGACGGGGATCACCACCAGGGTGTCTCCCACTTGCTGCGGTTCAGAAGCGACTTCGTAGTTATGCGCGACCAGAAGGAGGTCGATGCCTGGAACAACAATGGCCAGGCTCATCGCCTTGCCAATGTCCATGTCGGTGAGCACGACCCGGTAATCGGTCTTGTCGCGGATTTCTTCCATCACCTGGCGCACGGCCGCCTGCGGATCTCGGATCTCGAACTCGCTGCGCGAAATCCGCTCTTGTGGGTCATAAAGCAGCCCGGTGACGCCGATCCTTACACGGTTGCCGGAGGCGACGGAGTGCTCTTTGATGACGTAGCGCTGCAGTCTGGGGAAGTTAGGAAGCTTGGCCGTGACATTGGCCGAGACCAGAGGAACATCCAGGAATTCCTTTGGTATCTGGCCGGCGGCGGTCAGATCGGCCATTTCCTGCCACACCGGGAGATCCCAGGCGCTCAGGTTCAGAGCATCCAGGCCGCACCGGTATGTTCCTTCGAGGGTCCAGCGGTTAAGCACCGGAGCTTCCGCAACTCCATTGACGAAAATAGACCCTCCATCGACTCGGAGAAAGGGGACCGAGGGGTACTTCTTGGCAAACGCCTTCCAGTAACTCATCCTACGGGCGAACCCGCCCATCGGATTGCGGGGTCAGCCGCAGGGGCCGAAGTTGCCCCGAATATCCCCCTGAAGCAAGATCGCCATGTTGAAATTCTTCATCCCCTCGAGAAGCTTGTCGGGGAAAATCGTGGCAGGAGCAGCCGCGGCCTGGCCGGACGACTGGGCTATGGCAGGCGCTTGAAAAAGGAGAAGAAGCGCGAAGCAGCGGAGCCAAAAATCGGGTTTATTCACGATCCACATCCCTAAGAAATGGATTACGTGAGTGAACCCACAAAAGGTAACAAAGAGGCACGGGAATGACAACAAGCAAGACGAAGGAATCAAAGGAATCCAAGGAATCCAAAAATGTCGCCTGATCCGAATGCCAAAATCCGAAACCTGGGCGAGCTCTATTCTGGATTCCTCGGATTCCTTTGATTCCTTTGATTCCTTTACCTTCGTCACTCGTCATTCGTCATTCCTCCAACTCCCTGATCAAAGAGACACGCAGCTTGCGGCAGAGGCGCTCGAAGGAGGAAACAGGGAAGCCGACTACGTTGAAATAGCAGCCTTCG
>WNGD01008597.1_pt1 | contig 10869 bp, 9 predicted proteins | sample 5400671 | NCBI WGS metagenome assembly WNGD01 (sample SAMN13153369, study PRJNA577476) | soil metagenome | isolation source: 40 cm soil or saprolite under grassland replicate 2 | place: USA:California | collected 2016-06-15
GACGTGCCCTTTACGCTCCAGCTCGCCTCGCAGAGCCTGAAAGTTGTAGATCTCGCCATTGAAGACACACGTAATGGAGCGGTCTTCGTTGAATATGGGCTGGTCGCCGCTCACGAGGTCGATGATCGCGAGCCGGCGGCTTCCGAGCGCGACCCGGCGAGACGGGTCAACAAAAAGCCCTTCCCCGTCCGGACCTCGGTGAACGATGGCCCGGAGCATGCGCAATACTTGCTGCTCGTCCGTCTGCCTAGAGGCGTGTAGCGCTACTTGTCCTGCGATTCCACACATGATCCGTTAGCCTCGTTTCCTACAACACTAGCGCCGGCGGCGCCGTAGTATCCCTTCCCCGCAACTCAATTGGATCGGTGAGGGGAGGCTTTAAGGGCCCGCGCAACAATTTAATACGCATAGCTGGGCGCATAGATAGCGTTATGAAGGGCGGCGACGAAGCCTACCAGAGCCCAGAGATGTCGATCCCAAGCAGAATCCAGAGGCAAGCGCACATGGAGAGTGATGATTGGAACTACACGATCAGGCCCAGAAAGGATGTGTGCTAATTTTTGCACAGGCCCTTCGGGCGGGTGTCGATCGCCTCTCGAATTATGGCCCCGAGCGCGCGCGCGTATTGGACGTTTGCGCACGTCTCCCCGATAAACCGGCGAGCGTTCTCTCCTAGACGCCGCGCGTCTTCGGGACGCGCAAGCAACTCCGTCACCGCGCGGCCCAGCCCGGCGGCATCACCTGGTTCGACGACGCGCGCCGTATGGCCGTCAACGACGTAATCCAGAATGCCGGCCGACCTGGACACCACGACCGGCTTGGCCATCGCCATGGCCTCAACGAGGCTATTGATCCCCCCCGCATGAATGGAACTCGTCAGCGGCAGCACGAACACGGTTGCGCCCTGGTAGAGCTCGCGGAGTTCAGTGAACGGCACCTTGTCACGGCACACGAGCAGGTCCGGCGTCGCACGGGTTAGCGGCCTGGACGTGTGAATGAGGCACCGATGGCGGTGTTTCTCCCCCAACTGCATGGAAGGCAACGCGCCGACGAGTGTATCGAAGTCGCGCGAAATGTCGTTTCCGACCGACAGAATATAGGGCTGCCCCTCGCTGCTTTTTCCATTCTCGCGCACGGGGCGGTAGAACTCAGTGTCCGCCCTGTGCGGCACGAATGTCGCGTCCACGCGGCTTCCGTATTCCGTGCGCAAATAGTCAAGCTGAGCACGTCCATAGACAATGACTTTGTCCACAAACGGGAGAATCTTATCCTGGAGTCGCTTCCGGCGGGCGTAACTGTAGGAGAGTGCGGGATCGATCAATATGATCGGGATAGTCAAGCGAAGGACGCGCCGCATCCACACGAGGTAGTATGCCGTCGCACATCCGACTGAAACGATAGCGTCGTAATGACGGCGCCGACTCATCACGCGAAGGGCGCGGAGCGGATCGAGGTCGCCGAAGAGATCGTGGTGGGCGAGGGGGTTCCAGGGGAAGCGCAGCGCGTCTTCAATTGTTACTCGGAAGCCTTCCTTCTCCAGATAGAGCAATCCGTCAGAGAGATCCGGATACGCCTCTGGCGCGACCTGACCTAGCTTCCAACGGTCGGCCCTCGGCCGCGGCCAAACGACGGCAAGTCTTAAGGACATCGAGGTTGGGGTCTGAGCTAATCTTTGAACACGCTCTAAATTGCACATGCCCATGTTTATCCTGTCTCGCCTCATCCAAGTTTTCGCGCCACAATCACTGCGTCTGGACAGAAGGGCCCGAGCACGCGCAGGTTTGAGACCGGCTCGAGGAACCTCGCCGCCGGGGAGTTGAGCGCCTCGGGCCTCTTGAGCCGGTGCCGGACGACCCAAAAGCCAATTCCGTACGTACGCAGGAGTTGGAAGCCACACTCCGCCAGGAGGCGGTTTAGTCTCCGGTAGCTCAGATTGGCGCCGTCGCTCTCGCCCCGGCATCGCATCAGCAAGCGATGCAACGACCATGCGTTCCGGTGGTTGTTGATGATGAGAAACCCACGCGAGACCAGGAGCGCGTGGATCGCCGCCAATGCGGAACGCCGGAGCTCATCTTGCGCGTTTCCGAAGAAGCGAAACGCAGAGACCAGATGAACCGGCTCGATCGCCGGCTGCTCCCGCGTCGGATCGCCGACCATGAACACGGTCCGCCGGCATTTCCCGCGCGCCTCTGCGATCATGCTCTTGGAGATGTCTATACCCAACGAGACCTCGGCCATGGGCTCGATGAGTTGCGTGATCCGGCCTGTGCCGCAGGCGAAGTCCAGGTACCGGGGAATCCTGTTCGGAAAGAGGCGCGGCACGATCCGGACAAGGATGTCCCGCTCGCGGCCGGCCATGTACGCATCGAAGCCGGGTTCGCCGAGGTCACGGTCGTAGTCGACCCCCTTCGCGAGATGCGACCGCCGATAATCGGACATACCACCTTCGGGCAACTCAGGACTCCTCATTCCGAGCAGTCATGAAATGGGGAAGAAAGTCATCAGGCGACCGCGCGAACCACCGCGCCAGATCGAGGAGCGACGCCTGTCTCCGGGCACGGATCGGGCGGTCGAGACACTGGGCGATCCTGAAAAGCAGATGGTGCCAAAGCAGCCCGGCCATGTGGCGCGGCTCGAAGGCGTTCCCCGCTCCTGCGGCGCGGGTGCAGATTTCGATGTCGCCCTTCGGCGGCCCGCGCAGGACATCGGTCTCGACTGCGAATTCGTAGACTGAGAGCGCGAGGCCGAGCTGGTCGTGAAGCGGCATGGCGGTGCAGCCTAGCTCCTCGAAATCGATGATCCCGACAGTCCCGTCGGAAAGGAGGAGATTGTTGAGGCAGAAGTCCCCGTGCTGCCAGAACGAGGAGACCTCGCCCAGTGTGTCGAGCTCAGCCTCGGCGCGGGCCACATCGTCCCGTATACGAGCATCCAGCAGGACCCCTCCTTGCAGACAGGTCTCGAGGCGCTCGCGAAGCTCGTCGCCAGGGCGAATCCGGCAGCGCCATTCGGAGACCACCCGGATTGCCCCATGCAACCGCGTCAAGGCGTCGAGCGCGCGCGCCCGCAATCGGATCCAGTCGTCCGCACATCGGCAGCCATCCTTGAGACGGAACCAAGGGACGCCTGCCAGCCCCGACAGCGCCAGCACGTAGGCTCCTTCCGCCAACGGCTCGCAGGCGAGCGGTCGAGGAACGAGATCTGGTAGCAAGGTGTGCAGTCGCGTCAAAACGCTCTGGAACCGCTCAAGAGCCTCGCGTGGCCCGACCTGGACGACGCACGCCGGTTTACTGGTATCGGCGCCGAAGACCAGGAACACCGGCCGCGTCGTCCTAACACAAGCCACGCTCGGACGCGCACCTGCCAGCAGCTCGGGCAGGAGCCGTTCAAGGAGTGGCGGAATCTCAAGAATCACGCTTCCTCCCAACCACGAGGACCGCGCCCAGCGATGGCTCGCAGCCGATCCAGCGCGCAAGGGCCCGCCGTAGCCAGCCAGAGATCCCCGCACTCCGGCCGGGTATTAGATGTGTCGTCGCATAAGCGTCCGCCGGTCCGCCAAGCTCATAGACGAATGTCGGCGCCTCAAGCGCCGGGTACACGCCGTAGCAACCTTCGAGCCTGGTCCCCCCGGCGCAGAGGATTGCACGCTTTGCGGCGGCGACCCGTGCCGGCAGTGTAATGAGACCTGCGAGGCGGGTCAGGCGGCCGACGCCGCCAGCGATCCGCAAGGCGATTACGACGTAAGCGTCGGGGGACGCCGTATCGAAGACCCGGCGGCAGGTCTCGGCGGTGGCCACCCCGCCCGCGGGACTTTCGAGGATAATGATGCGCTCGCGCGCGCCGAAGCAATCCTCGAGTGAACCCAGCTGTAACGGCTCGCGCTGGTCGCAACGCGTCATAAAAACACCCACCTATTGTACGGGATCGACACGGATTCACACGGAATTTGCGGATCAACACGGAGCAGCCAGCCACAACGAAAACCGAATGCCGCAAAATTGTAGAGACGGCCCGCCGGGCCGTCTCTACTGTGCAGCGTCTTACTCGAAAATCCTTTCCAGGAAAGCAAGGATTTTAGGCTTGGTAGTACGGATTTTTTGGTCCGTGAACATCCGTAAACTCCGTGTGAATCCGTGTCCCATACGGGATTGCAGGTCAACCAGTTCCTTACCGTATTTACGGAATGGTGTACTAAGGTCTCGCGCAGAAATAAATTCCCATTTTGGCGCGAGCGCCGGGCGGGCAGATGCGAGGCGCCGCGACGAAGGCGATGTCGGACATCGTCGAGGAGCGGCAACAACGCCGATACGCGCCCTTCGGCGCCGCGCCCCTGGGGGCCTGCAGCAAAATGGGAAGTTATTTCTGCGCGAGCCCTAAGCTGATTCCTTCTGATACACGCCAAGAAGGCAGTTCTCAGGATAGGAGATCCGGAGGCCCCGGAAGAACCGCCACGCGAATATTTCGACGTAGTTCAGGTGCTTGAATCTGCCGAACGTTGAAAGGTCATCCAGGTACGCGAAATCCGACTCACGGAAACCTTGCTGCTCGAAGAGGAGACGCAACTCTTTCCTCGTATTCATCTTGTACTGTACGGGAAACGTATCCTTCTCCTCCCCTCCCCAAAACAGCTTCTTGACTGGGTGATGCAGACCAAACGGAGTGAAGCGGGAGACCACCGTAATTGGCGACCATAAATTGACCGTAAGAATGATTGCCTTGCCTCCCGGTCGAAGCAAACGCTTCAGAGCTTCAACAACTCTGATGGGGTCCGAAACATGTTCAGCAACCATGCGAAGTGTCACCAAATCGAATTGTCGATCTGTTCGATAGTTCTCGATCAAGCACCTAACACGTTGATGAACACACTCATTGCAGTCGATGTCCTCGCTAGGATCCACGGCCACGACGAGGGAACAGCGAGACGCCAAGGAGTGAGCGAGTCTCGGGTTTTCAGGGAAGATACTATGACCACCGCCAATATCGATCCATGCGCAGCCATCGAACACATGTTTCCTCACAGTGGCCTCGTAGACATCCGACGGCAGGTAATACCCGAATCGGAATCTTCGTTTGGGAGACCAGCCGATCTCTTCAGAATTGCCGTGCTTCTGTAGGAAGAGTTCCTTCAATTCCTTGCTTGAAGGCAGCCGAAGCATGTCAAACCTCCGAAACCGATCCTCACGTGCTTTCGAGTTGACAGCAAACACTCATCAGATGAGGCATCGACAGTATTGCGGTTAATAATGAGCCCAGCATAGAATTCGGTTCCTACTACCTCTTTTGCCCACGGTTCGCACCATCGGCCTCTCCGCATCTCCCGTGCATTGTATTATTAAGTCCGGCCGCGTTTCTCGAAGAACTCGTACACCTACGTCCTCGGTGACGATCCGTCTCGCATCCCTTGAGTGGTCTGGGTCACGCAACCGAATCTCATCTTGCCTTCGATGGTCGAGCAGGGATCGTCTCGTCGAGCAATTCAGAGCGGCCTGCTTTAGCAGGGAGGCAAGATGCCCTTGCCCCACGTCTTGTCAGTAGCGACGAGGGTAGCGCCGAAGCGAGCATTGCAGTGGACCGCGCGGCAGCGTAGGCCATGTAGAGGGACATTAGCTGTGGAAAGCATCGGATCTGTCTTGTACGGACACCGGTGTGGAGCGCGAGGATTGACGGCGGCAGCAACAACATGGTGGCGGCAACCAGCGCAGGAAGCCAGCTTCCGGAGGCGACCCAGTAGCCCATCGCTCCAAGGAACACCAGGGCCCACAAGCCGTGGTGGAGAGGCAAGAGCACGCTGGGCAATTCTGAAAGTCTGAGGCGGTGCGAGAAGAACCCGGAGAGATTTCCCCTGCCCCGCCACGCTTCTTTCTTGAAAAATCCCATCAGGGTTTGCGCCTCGCCCAGGTGGATGCATCGGGTTTCCGGATCGTTAACGATCCGACAGCGCACCCCTACCCGGTAACAGAGGTCGACGTCCTCGCAGGTGATCAGTGCGTCGTTGAAGCCACCCGACTCGTGAAATGCCGTCCGTCGGATTAGGAGGTTCTCAGTGGGGAGCCATTCCACACGCCTTCGACGATTTTCCCGATGCCGGTGGAGCGCCCAGGTGGTCTCGACCCAAGTTGCTCGGTCCCGAACGTGAGTCGGGGAACCCACGGCACCCACATCCGGGTCAGCGAAATTGGCGAGGCCCTTCTCTATCCAGTCTGGCGCGATGACGCAATCCGCATCGACGAAGGCGAGCAGGTGGCCCTCGGCCAAACGCGCGCCCAGGTTCCGCATCGCCGCGACGGTGAGCCCAGGCGCGCTGATAACCCTGATGCCTCGTTGCCGCGCGATCTCGGCTGTCTGATCGGTCGAGCCGTTGTCGATGAGCAGGACTTGTCTGCTGCTGCCCGCCGGGCGTGCCCTTAGAATTGCGTCCAAACACGCCCCGAGTGTCGCCGCGGCATTGAGCGCCGGCACGATGAAAGAGATCAGTCGCTCATTGGGTTCAGGTGGTTGCATGGGTTGACACACCTTCGGCGACCTGCAGCAGGATTCGTTCCAGCCGTTCGACTTGATGGCTCCACTGATGGTTCCGGCGAACGAATTGCTCGGCCGAGCGTCCGAGATCTTGCCGCCGTTCAGCGTTTAGCAGGAGGGACACGGTATGGGCGGCGAACAACTCCGATGTGTCGGCCACGAGCATGTCCCGGCCGGGGACGGCGGCGATCCCGGCTGCACCAGTGGGGGTTGAGACTACGGCGACGCCGGCTGCCATAGCCTCCAGGATCTTGTTCTGGACTCCTCTGCCGAGGCGGAGGGGCGCGACAAACACCGCAGCCGATTCGATGTAGGGGGTCACGTCCTTGACCCAGCCTGTTACGGTGACGCCGGGCGCTCGCGCCAATCGACGTAGCTCGCGCGAAGGGTTCTGGCCGACGATGGCGAGCTCGGCGCTAGGAACTGATGCGCGCACAAGCGGCCATATGTCATGCACAAAATAGGTCATGGCGTCTACGTTCGGCCGGTAATCCATCACTCCCGTGAAGACCAGTCTCCGACTATCCCCAGGTGGCCGGGCTCGCGTGGGCCTATCGACGCCATTTTGGATCGTGGTCACAGGCACTTCAGGAGCAAGACGCCGAAGGACCTGGGCTTCACGCTCGGCTGCGACGAAGACATGGCCACATGCTTGGGCGACCCGGCGCTCGTACCGCCGCAACAAGATACCTTCGCGCCAGTAAATCCATTTCATGGGTACGGGGGTTGCGCGCGCGTAGTCGAACCACTTCTCCGAGTCGACATCGACGAAATCGACCACCTTCGGCACGGCACTATCGGACAGCACGTAAGGGGCCATCGCCGAGCAATAGATGAAGATCAAATCAAACGTCTCGGTACGAAGCCTGTGCCTGATTCTTGCCCTAAGCGCGGAGGAGAAGAACAGTGGGAGCGTGATCGGCACCGTCGTTGAGAAATAGCACGGCGCCACGATCCGGCGGAAATGATCGACTCTACCGACGTCTACCGACGCGCACAAATTTTCGGCGGCCCGCATGTGTTCCTCACTAGGGAGGCGGTCAACGACCGCTGCCAGCGAAACGCGGTGTCTCCCGGCCAGGTGCCGTATCAGTGCATGGGAGCGGATTCGGTCGCCCCGATCGGGCGGGAACGGGAAGCGATGAGTCAGGAAGAGAATCTTAAGCATGCTTCGTCCTGGGTGGCGTGGTCCGCGGCCATCCCTGTGACAGAGAACCGATGTTAGCCTAGACCCGCAACGGCCGGCCGTAGAAAGCCTGTGCGCAAGACACCCGGCCAGAGACTCAGTGCACGGGATGCCATCTGACACGGATAGTCCGTCTTCACGAACACGGTGAGCAACTTCGTCTGGGGCAAGAGCGGCATCACGAGCCGACGGGCGACCCAACCAAGGAGCAACTTGAGAGTTGTCCTCCATTACGCATTCTGCGCCACTGACTGCGGCTGCGACCAGTTCCTGGGCTCTGCTGCCGTTTTCTCAACGATCCGTGCCAGGCTAACTGTGAGCGCGAGCAGCAGATAAGAAAGCTCGAAGTAGGGCAAACTCACGAACATGGCGCCGATGATGTAGCACACGAAAGCGCTCTCGAGCATCGCCGCTGAGTAGTATGCCCAGCGTGTCTCGGTCGCCAGCCACGTGGCCTTCTGGATGCGCCGAAGCTTCCAAACGGCGAGCGCAAAAATCGCCAGAAGCATTAGACCGGCCGGAATCCCTGTTTCTGCGGCGGTCTCGATGAACTCGTTGTGCGTGAGTTGCCCTTCGCGAACGTTGGGATTATATAGCGAGGAATACCTCCCGTAATTGCCGGCCCCTACGCCAAGGAGGGGATGTTCTCCCATCATGCGAAAGCCTGCTTTCCAGGTTTCTAGCCGCTCTTGCGCCGAACTGTCTTGGTCGTACTCCTGAATGGTCATCACCCGCGCCGCCACCTCTGATCCGACCAATCGGCACAGCATGAGCACACCCAGCACTCCGAAACCCAACATTGGCACGACACGTCGGAGCCGAAGAACTGCCCAAAACGAGCCTATCACCATCGCAAGGAAGGCGGCACGACTGAAACTCAACATGACCGCGTTGGCTAGAAGTGGTATGCACCCGAGCGCTAACCAGCGGATGCCCGGAGCACTTTCAATGAAGAATACGAAGAAGCAGACGGGCATGCCTACTGTGAGCATGTAGGCGAACAGGTTGCGGTCGGCGATCGCGCCGCCACGTTCCCAGCCGGGACCGGCAAGCTCCCCCAAGAGGCCGCCACCCACTCCTTCCACATACCACTGCCAGTTCCCCCACAACCCGAGGAAGGCGAGGCTGGCAGCCATAACGAGGGTCAGCCATCGAAATCGCTCTTTAGTGTCGACGAGGCTTACCGTTACGAAGTACAAGAGCGCCATCTTCGCCACCTTCTCCATGTGGTACCAGGCGGCGGTCTGATCGGCGGCGAGCATGGCAGAGATCGCTTTGAACATGAGCAGACCGAAGAATAGGATATTGACTGGGGACTTTCCCGGACCACCATGCGACCCCTGAATCCACGCGAGGAGCCACACCCCGCAGACGACGGCGCCGATGGCGTATGACAGGTGCGTCTCCCCCCACCACCAGTAGATGTCCTGCGGACGCGCAAGGGCGAGGACGTAGTACACCCCCAGCCCGATGACCGGGCTTCGCAGCGTCCACACCCCGGCCACGGCGACGGCGAAATAAGCGACGATTTGCGAGATCATTCCGATCGAGTGGAGTTCATCCGCGATGAAGGCCCATCGTGGGCGATAGCACACCCAGCTTGCTGTCCCAGCTTAGGGCCCGTCAGGAAATAAGGTGTACATTTTGCTGCTGGCCCCCAGGCCCGCTGGCAAGGCGCGAGCGACGAGCATACCCGCTGCGGTATGTAAGGAGCGAGCAACACAGCCAGCGGGCCTGCGGGCCGCAGCCCGATTTGTGAACTTTGTGGCCACCAAGAGGACCTAGACGCCAGTGACGGCTGTGGGCGACGGAAGCATCAGACTCTCATCCCTGCGACAACCAGTAACCGAACCAGATCCCAGCAGTCAGCGCAGCCGCCGCCAGCACTCCGAGCTTTCTGACAACCCGGCTCCGCTGGGACACGAACCGTTCAGGTCGGCCGAAGTCGATCCTGTGCGGCCCTGACGGCGCCGCCTCAGCCGGGTGGGACCGAAAGTAGGCATGCATATACCCGCAAGTCATCATGAGCACGACCGGACGACTCAGGCTGCGGGTCTTTGCCATCGTCAGCTCGCCCACACTCGACCGGAAGAAGAACTCCAAGCGTTCTGCGAAGCGCTTCCGCTCCGCGCCAGAAGAATGCTTGACGGCAAACTTGAAGATGTCGCTCTTTCGCATGTCCTGGGCCGACCACGTCTCGGTCGGGTACTCCAGTCGGCTAGCCCGCGTGAGGTAAGGTGTTTCACGTTCCGCCATCCAGCGCGCATAGTGCAGTAGGCTCTCCCGCGCGTAGGCATACCTTACATCCACCTCACCCAGCTCAGCCTTGACATCGAGATACAGGCCGAGTGCCTGCAGGAACATCGTGTAGGACCATTGTCGCTCCGCATCGATCAAATCGAGCGACTCGATGTTATCGGATGGATGGATGCACCTCCCGATCAACGCCTCCGCCTTGTCCAGGAACCGCCGGTCGCCTGACAGGGCAAACCCATCCAGGAGGGCGACCACGGCGTTGGCTCCTGCACGCGTGGGGGGAGGGTCGGACCGGTGACTTGAAATGGTCGCGTCCCCGGTGTGCCCGCTATCGAGCCAGCGCAACACGTTCTTGTTGCCGTCATCGAGATCGAGAACCCACCGGGCGAGGCCGATTACCGTCTCGCGCGACCGCTCATCTCCCGTTGCGAAAAAATGATACATAAGACCGGTCGTATAGCAATGAGCAGCGCTCGGACCGCCGCTCTGCGGGCCGGCCAGCGTCGAATACGAGCGATGAGTGCCAGTGAACGCGCTCGTGTAATGGCTCGTATGCCAGAACAATCCGTGGTTGTAGCCGGGCTTGTCCTCCGTAGTGTGATAAACGTCGATATCGACCACATGGGAGGCAAGCTGATCCATCATCCGGAACCAGCGTTCGTCCCCGCTTCGAGTGAGCTGGATGAAGGCCCCGTAGACAGCGTCGTACTGGTTGTTGTAATGCGAGATCACTGGTGGCTGTCCGGTGTAGTGAACCGACTCGTGATCGCCATAGATGTCGCCGAAATGCCGCCAGCCGTACTCGTCGATGATTTCTCTCTTGTTCTCGAAGGAGTCGTTGCCTTCGACCGCCGCATCCACGAGGCCGAGATACTCTGTGTTGGCGTCCTCGCTTCTCGAGGTGAGGTATG
>WNGD01008181.1_pt1 | contig 10868 bp, 9 predicted proteins | sample 5400671 | NCBI WGS metagenome assembly WNGD01 (sample SAMN13153369, study PRJNA577476) | soil metagenome | isolation source: 40 cm soil or saprolite under grassland replicate 2 | place: USA:California | collected 2016-06-15
ATCGGCCAGGCGCGATGCCGCTGCACAGGGTTCAGCGCTCGCCGGAGGTCCGCCATCGCCCCGCGGTCGTTCTTGAGACGCCGCAGATAGTCCAGAAAACGCGCCGCCCGTTCTCGCGGATCCGTTTGCTTTGTCGTCATGCTTCAGCCTCCTCTTTCAACTCCCGTACGATTGTTGGCGCGAAAATACCTTGCGCCCGAGTGCGTACGCTCGAATTTGCCGAGCCGTCTCATGCGGACAGCCCGCTTCAAAGGCCGCAAGCGCTGCTTCCCAGACTGCCCCTCCCCAACCGGTCTTGTACCAGGCGGCATCAAGTCCGAGTTGTGCCGGATTCTCAGCGACGGAGATCAGATCACTGACGCAGCGCTCAACGCTGGTCCAAAACTGGAAAGTCGCGCTGTATTGAATCCGCTGTCGGCGCTCGAGCATTTCGGCACGATCAAGGTCGTCCCCAAGCTCTTTGTGGTACACAGAAATTGCCCTCCGGAGCCGAAACTCCGTCCGCTCGGCGTGGGAAACCCCCGCCTCGTAGGCCCGCTGGCTTGGCTCCGTGAGCATCGCTGCCGGCACGTGAAAGACAGACTCCAGCGTGTCGACCAGCTTTGCCTGGTCGGCAACCAATCCTCCTACCCAAAGATCGAACGGATGAGCTCCTTTGATGTTTTGGAGTGCCAGCGGGCCCCCGTTTGTATTCTGACTGATGGTCTTCACGGTGAGAGAATGAAGCTCCCGCCAGGGTGCTTTCTGCAGCGACGCACGCACGACATTGCGATTTGAATTGCCTTTGCTTTTGCCGACAACCACGGTTGCAGTTGGTTCCCGCCATGCGGGATAGGGCATGTACTTCAGGCCGTTTGCCAAAATCATAGTACGGCAGTCATCGTCAAGCCGCACGGCGCGTGCAAGCGGCACGAGTCTCCCCAAGTACGTCGAAGTGGCATTGCTGATATTGTTTGTGTCCGCCTGGGACTCCGGGAACGCTTCCCAGAGGGTCGACCCCAGTGTAGGTCACCGAATAGATCTGCGACCTGTGATTTCGTAAGCATGTTAAGGTGAATAGTGCTCTCTAAATCCTCTCCCCGGATGATCGCATGCAACATAGAGCCTGCCAGACATGGAGCATGGTCGCTTGAGCGTTTTCCGGCGGTCTCTTCCTCATGCCAGAGCGCGAGTCCAATCCGGCCGCCAGGCGAGAAGCACTGAAAACTGAGAAGATTGTCGAATAACGTCGCGTTGTTGCCGGTTGCCAGGGCCAGATCGAGCTTGCTGACCATGTTGGTTTCGCCATCCATATTGGCGGCATTTTTTGCCGCCTTCTCCAACTCGCTGATCTGAAGGAACCGCTGACCGTCGCCAAACAATTCGAACGCATATTGCCAGCGGTCGAGGTATTCGAGCGAGGCCGGAGCAACGTGTGGCTGGCAGTCTTTCCAGTCGTCATAGTCGGCCGGGCCATCCAGCGCAGCCTGGGCGATGCAGATCAGCAGGCGCATCAGCGCTATGCGTTCATGCGGTCGAGCGGCGAGGTCGCGGATTTGCCCCCCGAGTTGGAAAACTTCACGGAGACTCACGATACCCGGCTTACCGTTGTCCCAAACGATGGGGACCCACCCTTCAGTCGTAAGATTCATCCAGTTCCGCTCGTGATACGCGGTGCACCCGCTCACGGTTGATGATGATACCCTGGCTCTGGTGATAGGAAAGTCCGGTTTCAGCCTCGTCATCGGGCCAGTGAATACTCCCGTCGCCGCGAAGAAGGCCGAAGGCAGTCGGTTGAACCACGTGGTTCGTCAGCCAGCCGGGCGAATCCGCGAGCGCACCGGCTACTGCCCATAGCGGTATGCGAGTGAGATTGCGGTGAATGGCTTTCGCCGCGTCGAAATTCCATTCACGGTCGTGGGCCACAATAACCTCATCGCTGAGCAGCCGCACCTGCGCGGAGTGCGTGTCGGGCCGACTGAGCTCACGCACCTGGAGCAGTTGGGCGACGGGATAGCTCTCGTAGCGCGTCTGAACACCCTCTTCGTCCGCCAGAGCAGGATTGTTCCAGATGCTCGTCGCCGAAAGCGCGCACGCCGAGAGTTTGCGCTTCCGCTCCTCGAGCTGCTCGCGCAACTGGCGCCACGTCATTGGCTCGTCTGGGGACGGATCTGCGTAGGTGGCCTCCAGGATTGGACGGATGTCTCCCGGAAGCATGATCGCGTTTCGTACTCGCCATTGCTCGAGGGAGCGCAGAAGCACATAGGGCGCATATACACGCGCGCTCTTACCGAAGGCTTCTCGCAATTCCTTCTCGTTTGCGTTTCCAAATACCTTTTCTGCGAGCGGCAGCATTTGAATCCAGATTTCCGGTTCAGAGCAGGGACGCTGTGCCCGCTCGTGTCGCCATAGCCGCCCCAGCCGTTGCAGAACCATGTCGGTAGGGGCAAGGTCGGTGATGAGGAGGTCCGCATCGATGTCTACGCTCTGTTCGGCGACCTGGGTAGAAACCAGTACGCAACCATGGGCCGGGCGTTTCGTGAAGTCCTTGCCGAGAGCCTCGATCCAATGGGCTTCGAGTTCCTCACGCCGGAAAAACGGAAAGCGCGAGTGCAGAAGCGCGATCTCCGGCCCGCCTTCATAGTTTGCAGCCATTAGCCGGCGGTAGGTTTCCTGTGCGTCGTCCACCGTGTTGCGGATCCACAGCACACATTGGCCCCACTGCGCCCTCTGGACGCATTTCTCAACCAGGTCATCGCCGGACACCCAGCGTACCGCGACCGTCTTTGAAGGCGGCGGTTCGCAGGGGATTTCGATCAGCTTGTCCACGACACCCGACACCAATGGATATGCCTTGCTTATCGGCAGGGTTTCCGTGACTTGTAATAACTGGCGACGCCTTGCCTCGGTAAGTGTGGCGGAAAGCACTATAACGGTGCATTGAAGCTCGCGGAGCCGCCGCACAAGCACATCAATCAGCGTGCTGGTGTAAAGATCATACGTGTGCACTTCGTCCAGCACGACCACTTTTCCCGCCAGCCCGAACTGGCGAAGGAAAAAGTGCTTTGCCGCGATGCCCAGCAAGGCCTGATCAATCGTCCCCACGCCAAATCGCGCGAGCAGAGCACGCTTGGGCGAAGCAAACCACGATCGGCCTACCCGAACGTGATCTTTGGCCTCGCCGTCGTTGCTCGCCGGTCTCAGCTTGGGAGGCGGCTCAGTCTGAACCAGCCACGACGCGCTGTGTGCCAGCCGCAATTCGGCCGACTCGGTGCTGATGTTCTGCAAGTATTCTTGCACGCGCAGATAGATTCGGTTGCTTGTCACCTGCGTGGGCAAGCCAAAGTAGATGCCCGTGGCTTTCCCCACCTCGAGGAGTTGATATGCGGCCGCCAGCGCCGCCTCTGTCTTCCCGCTTCCCATCGGTCCTTCGACGACATAGAGACCGCGTTCCTGGACGGTCTGGACGGCCGCTGATTGGAGGGGATTGGGCGAGTAGCCGGGAAAGATGGCTTCGAACTGAAGCGCCTTCCGAAGGCGAACCGGTCTCCAGCCTATGGAATCGAGAGCCTGTCTGGCGCGAAGCCTACGCGCCTGCAGGTCCCAGCGAGCGTCCTGCGGAAAGAAATCCTCATTTGAGCCCAGCCAATCAGCAAATGTTACCAGTCCTGCTATCATCCACAGGGTTGCTTCGTCCGGACGCTCCCCGGGTAATGGGCCAAAAACGTTAATCAGCTCCCCGGCCAGGCGGCAGCGTTCAGCGTTCCATGCGGGTTGATTGGTTTCGGGGAATGGCGAGACCCGTTCACCTTTGATCCTGCCGTGATGCGCTCCGATCACCGCCGCCCAGCGCACGAGCCCGGCGGAACCCAGGATCTGCTGAACTGTGAACTGGCTGATCCTCGCGTGGTCCGATTCGCAGGATGCCCAGGCTTCTTGCAACGCGCGATCCTTGAGCCGTAGCCGAATCAGCCATTTCTCGCACTTCGTCTGAAACCCCGGCGAAACCTTGCCTATATCGTGTAAAGCGGCGAGTGTAGCGGCCGTTTCAATCCTCAGGGGGGATTTTAGCGAATCAGGCAGGCTTCCCAAGACCGCTTCCGCGACGCAACCCACATTAAGGCAGTGGTCCCGCACATTGATCCCTGGCTCGTTCTGTTCCGTCGTTTTTGCCCAGCAGTCTTCGTGTGGAGGTGCGATCAGTTGATCGCTTTCAGTTTTAGCTTTTTTCTTAGGAGCTGGCATCGGGTAGCTTTGGTCGTCGCGGCGGGAAGAGGATGCGGGGCCATTCGGGCGAGAGGTCCTCGCCGCTCTGGGACATGCAAGTAATCTCTGCGCGTTGTTCCGGTGTCACCGGTGACCTCCCCGGCGCTCGACTCCGTGCGTGGCGCGGCCGTCTCGCACGCGAAAACCGATCTTCTTCCGGGGTGGTTCGGGCGGATTGAGAAGCTGGCGGATGGCCTCGAAAATGGCCTGGATTTGCTCGTCGTGCGAGGCGGTACGCCGTTCCAGCTCTGCCAACTTGTGCACCAGCTCCCGATTCGATGCGAGCACCTCCCGGAGGCGGACGAAGGCGCGCACGACTTGCACGCTGGCTTTGACGGCGCGCTCACTGTTCAAAACATTCGCGAGCATGATTGCCCCATGTTCGGTGAACGCACAAGGCAAAACCGGCGAGAACCTTAGCCGGGAAAGGTGGTCACAAGCTGTGACCACCTCGTTTTTCTCCTCCTCGGTGAGGCGAAACATGAAATCGGGCGGGAATCGCTTCCGGTTGCGTTTTACGGCCTGATTGAGGGCTTTGGTGGCAACTCCATAGAGTCGGGCCAGGTCTGCGTCCAGGATCACGCGGTGATTCCGGATCAGCTGAATCAAGTGTTCGATGCGCCCCAAGGGAGTCAGGGATTCCTTTTTCGCCATGGTCTCAGCTCTGCATCAAGTCAGCATCATGGGTTCACAGTCTAGCAGCGCACCACAACCCGAGCAACGGCGTTTGCCGATTTTCGGCCACAGAGACACAGAGCCACGGAGAAAAACGGCCACGAATTTCACGAATTGCACGAAGACGGCTGGTAGGGGCGGCCACGCAGGGCCGCCCCTACAAATTACTTCTCCGTGTCGCGGCGACTCTGTGGCAAAATCGTGGGCACGGTATGGATGATCTTCAGCTGTTAATCAAGTCGCGCCATCCCATCGTTTATGTGGAGACGGATGAAGAAGACCGGGTCGTGCACGCTCTGGAGGTCGCATGCCAGGGCCTGGGCCTGGCGCTATTCACGTGGTCCGTGACCTCCGGCGTGCGGCGTCTCGGAACCGATCAGCCCATCTACGACACTCAGGAGCCGGCAAAAGCCCTCCAGCACATACACGTGTCCCGGCTTCCGGCTGTCTATCTGCTCCAGGATTTTCATCCCTACCTGACGGAGCCGCGTCTGGTGCGCCTGTTCCGCGAGATCGCGCAAACAGCAACAAAGCTCTGTATCACGCTTGTATTGTCGGCGCCAAAACTGGAATTGCCGGTGGAGCTGAGAAAGCTCGCGGCTCGATTCGAGTTGAAGCTCCCCGACGAAGAGGAGCTGCGGCAGGTCATCCTGGAGACCTTCCGGGAGCTGAATCGCGCGCGGAATTACACGAACCGCCTGGAGATGAACGAGCTGGTCCAGCTCGCGCGTAATCTAAAGGGCCTCACCGCGGCCGAGGCGTGCCGCGTTGTCAGCCGCTGCGTCCTGGACGACAACGTTCTCGACTCCGCCGACCTGGCTCACGCGATTTCGATGAAGAAGGAACGCGTCGAGCAATCGGGCACTCTGGAATATTTCGATGTGCGCAGCGATCTGCCTTCACTGGGCGGACTGCGCAGCTTGAAGGCCTGGCTGCGCCGCTTTGCCGCCGGCTTCAGCGACAAAGCGCGGCAGATGGGGCTTCGCCCTCCGCGCGGGATACTGCTGGTCGGAATTCAGGGATGCGGGAAAAGTCTCGCGGCCAAGACGATCGCCCTCGAGTGGAAGCTGCCTCTCGTCCGCCTGGATCCGGCGCAGCTCTTCGACAAATACGTCGGCGAATCGGAAAAGAACCTGCGCCAGGCTTTCGAGACGGCCGAGGCCATCTCCCCCGTCGTCCTGTGGATCGATGAAATTGAAAAAGCCTTCGCCGGCGCGTCCAGCTCCGAATCGGATGCCGGGCTGGGCCGGCGCCTCTTCGGTTCCTTTCTCACCTGGATGCAGGAAAAGAAAGACGCGGTCTTCGTCGCCGCGACCGCCAACGACCTCACGGCCCTGCCCCCGGAACTGCAGCGCAAGGGCCGGTTCGACGAAATCTTTTTCATCGACCTGCCGGATGCGGAGGAGCGCCGTGAGATTTTCGGCATCCACCTCCGCCAGCGCCATCAACAACCCGAGCAATTTGACCTGGAAGCCGTTACGGTGGCGAGCGAAGGCTTCAGCGGCGCCGAGATCGAGCAGGCGCTTGTTGCCGGGCTGTACGGAATTCTCGCAGAGAATGCCGAAGCTCTGACGACCGAGCGCGTCCTCAATGAGCTGCGGAATACCGTGCCGCTTTCACGCTCCCGCCGGGAATATGTCGAAAAGTTCCGGCAATATGCGAAAGGACGCTTCCTACCGGCTCGTTAAAGCAGACCTCAGGGATCAGACCTCAGACTTCAGACTTCAGGGCGTGGATTAATCCGCTCAAGGTTTTGCTCGTTTCTTCGGCCAGCTTGCTCGCTTTTGAATAGTCACCGTCACCCACATAACCGAGCCGTCTTGAGAGATGGAGGAAATAGCGCGCTTCGGCGTGAACCTGAAGCCACCGGAAGAAACCGCAGATATTCCTTTTTGCTGCTTCTATTGGCACCCTCGGCAATGTTGGCTGGAACGGAACTCGCCGCACGCCGCAGCTGAGAGCTCAGGCCGTAAACTTCCTCTCGTGGAAAGTCTTTCGTTATCTTGTAAACTTCTACGGTGAAGTCATCCGAAAGTTGCCAAGCCCTAATCTTCGTGAAGTCTCTGCTCATAGAAGCCTCCTTTTGTTGTTTCATACTTAATGTTTCAAATCTCGCCCCAGAATTTCAGTCAAAGTATCCAGATTTATCCAGATCGAAGTCTGAGGTCTGAAGTCGGAGGTCTGAGGTCTGAAGTCTGAGGTCGGAGGTCTGTCACTTGAGGAACCGGGCGCCGCGGTACTTTGTTTCGAGGGCTTGGTTATATTGCTTTAGCTGACGGAGCCTTTCCTCCTCGCCCCAGTTCAACTCTCGAGCCATGATGCGAGAGACGTCCTCCGCGCATTCCCTGCCCTGACCGGGATCGAGCAAAGTTACGCGCGTCCGGCGGGCCAGAACGTCCTCCAGAGTGCGCGCCTGCTCGCGCGTCACAGCAAAATGCGCCTCGGCAAGGATGTAAGGAAGGCCGGGCGCGAGGGGCCGGCTCCACTCGGGATACACCTCGAGGATGGACACGACCTGGCGCGCCCACACACCGTAATCCGCCAGCAGGTGCGCGCGAACGTCTTCGGTCAGACCGGCGCTTGCAAAGGGGTTGAACCCCTCCTCGGATGGATTCCCGAGCCTGATACGATGCGTCCAGCTGGGGAGCACGGGCAGTTCTTTGGTCTCTGCCTTAAGGCGGCGCACAACGCGATCGACCACGATCTTCGCCATCCGCCGGTATGTGGTGAGCTTCCCGCCCGCGACGGATATGAGGCCGCTCGGCGATTCGAAGATCTTGTATTCGCGAGGGACATCCGTTGTGCTCTTTCCCGGCACGTTGATCAGCGGCCGGATGCCGGCATAGCTTGAAATCACATCGTCGACGGTAACCCGAGCCTGGGGAAAGGACCAGTTGAGCGCGTCCAGTATGTAATCCACATCCTGGCGCTCCGGGTACGCTTCGTCCGGCGCCCCTCGATACTCCGTGTCCGTCGTTCCGGCCAGAATGCCTTCGTACCAGGGGATGACGAAGAGCGCGCGCTCGTCTCGCGCGGATGGGATATAGGCCACCTGATGCAATTCCAGGCGATCGCGCCTCAGCAGAATATGAACGCCTTTCGCGGGCCGGATCTTCTTTTGCTCCCGGGCCTCGCCCAGAGCCCGGAGCGTCTCGTCCGTCCAGGGACCGGTCGCGCTCACTATTTGCCTTGCCCGGATTCTCCAGGATTCGCCGGTAAGAGCGTCCCGCACGACCGCGCCGGCGGCTCGCCCGTCCTTGCGCACGAGCTCTTCTACACCGGCGTAGTTATGGATCTGCGCTCCGCGAGCTCTGGCATCGAGAACAACGGAGAGAACCAGCCGGGCGTCGTCGGTTACACAGTCGTAGTACAGCGCGCCGCCCGCAAGGTCCTCCTGCCTCATCCCGGGAGCATAGTGAAGCACCTGCTCGGCCGTCAGACGCCTGTGCTTCAAATCCTCCGCGGTGCGCGCGAGATGGTCATACAGCCAGAGCCCGAGCGAGATTCTCCACTTCTTGCTTTTTCCGCGGAAATGCGGCAGCAGAAATGGAGCCCAACGCACCAGACCAGGGGCCAGCTGCGTCAGAATGTGTCTCTCGGAGACCGATTCATGCATGAGGCCCAGGCTGAACTGCTCCAGGTAGCGCAGGCCGCCGTGAATCAACTTGGAGCTCCGAGAGCTGGTCCCGCTGGCGAAGTCCCCTTTCTCAACCAGAATCGTCTTGAGGCCTCGCGCCGCAGCATCCTGGGCGATCCCCGCTCCCGTGATGCCTCCTCCGATCACGAGCAGATCCGCCGTCACTTCTTTATCGGGCTCCGTCATCCCCCGTGTCACCCGGTAGGCGCAACCAAGAGTATGAACGAAACCACCGATGAACACGGATCGGTGGTCATCGGTGATTTCATTTTGCGCAGTTTACGCAGACGAAAATTCGCCGCGAAGGCGCGAAGGACGCAAGAAAACGCGAAGTACTGAAATATGTCAGATGGGGCCGTTGGGAGTGAGCACAGCTTTTACTTCAACGCGCTCTTCCATTTTGGAAAAGGCTTCGTGCCAGCCTTCCAGCGGCGCCACCCGGCTGATCAGCGGTTCGACATTGATCTTGCCGTCTGTGACGAGCTGGATTACGCGTTCCCAGGTCCCATAGTTATGAGAGAAGCTCCCCTGCAATGTCGCGCCTTTGGCCACCAGAGGATCCAGGCTGAACCCCACGGGAGCAGGTCCCCAACCCACCTTGGTGATCTGCCCTCCCGGACGCACCATTGCGATGCTCTGCCGGAGCGTCTCTGAAATGCCTACCGCATCGATGACCACGTCCGCTCCGAGACCATCTCCGAAGGATTTGACCGCTTCGACGGGGTCCTCCAGGGAGGTGTTGATCCCACGATCGGCGCCCAGCCGCCTCACGGCGATATCCAACCGCGGAGCATCCTCCCCTACGCCGGAAACAAACACCTTCAAAGCGCCTTGAAGCCGGGCCACTTGAAGAGCAAGCAGGCCGATCGGGCCCGGGCCGAGCACGACCACGAAGTCCCCCGGCCGGATACGAGTGTTCACGGCAGTGCACTGATAAGCGACACAGGAAGGCTCGAGCAGCGCCGACTTGCGAAACGGGAGCCCGTCGGGAAGATGGTGCAGGCAGCGAGCGGGGACTTTCACGAATTGGGTCATGGCGCCGTCCGCGTAATGCCCGAATCCTTTGCGCTGCGGGCACAGGTTATACTGGCCGGTCCTGCAGAGGATGCAGATCCCGCATATTTCCGCCGCGGTTTCACTGGCGACGCGATCCCCCTCCTTGAATCCCTGGATGCGCTTTCCGGCCTGTGCCACCACGCCCGAAAATTCATGCCCCAGGATCACGGGGACGCGCGGCTTGTGCCCGAGTTTGTTACGCCACATGTGCACATCGCTGCCGCACACGGAAACGGAGCGCACTTCCAGGAGCGCATCTTCTTTCCCAATTGTCGGCACCCGTACGTCCCTCAGCTCAACGGCCCCGTCCTTGTGGTCGTAATGAACCACGGCCGTCATTTTCTGACTCATCCGTCATCCCTCCTTTATGCGGCGGACTATCTCACGCAGCACTGCAACGATATCCCGATCGGCAGCATGGAAAGCGTCGGCGTCGATGACCAGGGGCGCCCCCAGAACCACCAGAGGGGCCCCACGCTTGGGTAGCGAAACAGCCTGCTCGATGGTAAGGCCGCCCACGGCCTGCACCGGAATCGACACCGCGCGGACCACGCGGTCCAGCTCATCCAGCGGGCTCGCGGGAGCTTCGCGCCGCTCGTCGTAGCCCGTGTGGTGCACGACGTAGTCGACGCCAAGATCCTCCATCAGCTTTGCGCACGCCGCCTTGTCGGGAGCCGCAAGGTTGTCTCCCATGACTTTCAGATTGCAGTCCTTCGCCGCCCGCACGACCGCTTTGATCGTGGCCGGGTGCGCCCGCCCCATGACAACGACCATGGAAGCCCCGGCTCTGGCCATCATCTCCGCTTCCAGATAGCCGCCGTCCATGGTCTTCAGGTCTGCGACAATGGGCGCTTCCGGGAACTCACGTCGCAGTGCGCGTACGCCGTGGAGCCCTTCGGCCAGAATCAGGGGGGTTCCGGCCTCGAGCCAATCCACCCCCGCTTCCATGGCCTGATGCGCCAGTTCGAGCGCTTCGTCGATAGAGGTCACATCCAGCGATACTTGAACTTTAGGTTCCATGCCGCATTTCTACCACAAGGATCATACATCAGAGGGCTTTATTTGAGGCTTCCCGAAGGCACAGTGGCGGTTCTTCGCGCCTTCGTGTCTTCGCGGTGAGTTTTTTGAGGTAGTTGGGGCTAGGAGGCTGGGAAGCGGACAGAGTCGAGCAGTTTTTCAAAAGTGCGCCTGTACTCGTTGTAATCACCTTCCGGGACCACGCAGGCGAAATAGACGAGACCTTCGGCCCGCAGCA
>WNGD01006813.1_pt1 | contig 10863 bp, 8 predicted proteins | sample 5400671 | NCBI WGS metagenome assembly WNGD01 (sample SAMN13153369, study PRJNA577476) | soil metagenome | isolation source: 40 cm soil or saprolite under grassland replicate 2 | place: USA:California | collected 2016-06-15
CCACGCCGGCGACCTGGCGAATGTGCTCGATGTGATCGGCGACTTGTTGCACCGTCGCGTGCGGCGCACGGGCGTTCCACGCCTTCAGTGAGTCCGCGCGCATCGCTGAGTCGGCGCCCGCGGCGCGAAGCGCGTCCAACCGCGCGGAGACGCTGTCGCTGTGAACCCGAACCGCCTCCGATACAAACCCGGGATTGAAATTCACCATGACCACACCGCGGTTGGCCGCGACGAGTTTCAGAATGGAATCGGGCACGTCGCGCGCGTGGTTGGTGAGCGCGCGGGCGGACGAATGCGAAAAAATGACCGGCGCGCGCGACGTATGCAGCGCGTCCGACATCGTCTCGTCGTTCACGTGCGACAAATCGACCAGCATCCCCAACCGATTCATCTCGAGCACGACCTGTTTGCCGAACGCCGACAAACCGCGGTGCGCGGTATCGGTGGAGGCGACCGCCCAATCGAGGCTGCGCCAGTGCGTCAGCGTGATGTAGCGGGTGCCGAGGTCGTAGAACATCCGTAGCGCGCCCAACGAGTTCTCGATGGCGTGCCCACCCTCGATCCCGATCAGGCAGGACACCTTCCCCGCCGTGAAGTTGCGCTGCACGTCGGCCGCCGTATATGCCATCGCCATGCTGCGAGGATTTTTCGCGCACAGGCGATGGATGAGATCGATCTGCTCGAGTGCGTAGACGGCCGGGTGAGGTCCGGAGTCCATCGTCGTGACCGGCACGTACGCCGCCCAAAACTGCCCGCCCACGTGCCCGCTGCGCAGCCGCGGGATATCGGTCATCAGCTTCGGTTGACTGACCGCGAAGTTGACTGAGTCGAGCCCGCCTCGCCCGCGGATCGCGTCGGGGATGTCGTTGTGGCCGTCGATCAGCGGGACTGTGCCGAGGATGCGGACCGCTTGCGCGCGATAGTCCTGCGCGGCGAGCGGCGCTGACGTAGCGACCGCGAGCACGCAAGCGAGAGAGATGAGGGCCTTGGTCATGGCCGGAAGCTGGCGCCCCCAGTACCTCTTATCAAGATTACGATGTAACCATGATTGCAGACTCCAAGGTCAAGATCGCGCTCTCGGTAAATGGCGAGCCAGCGGAGGTGGCTTTCGCGCCACACAAGACGCTGCTCGAAGTGTTGCGCGAAGACCTGGGACTGACCGGCACAAAACATGGTTGTGAGCTGGGCGAATGCGGCACCTGCACCGTGCTGCTCGATGGAACGCCCGTGCTGTCATGTCTGGTGCTGGGGCTCGCGTGCGACGGGCGCGCGGTGCGCACCGTCGAGGGAATGGCCCGGAACGGGCAGCTGCACCCCCTCCAGGAAACCTTTGCAGACCTCGGCGCCGCCCAGTGCGGCTACTGTACTCCCGCGTTTCTCCTCGCAGCCGAAGCCTTACTGGCCACGAATTCCAACCCCTCGCGCGACGAGATCAAGGACGCGTTGGCGGGCAACCTCTGCCGCTGCACCGGCTACATCAAGATCTACGAAGCCGTCGAGCTCGCGGCCGAGCGCATGCGGAAGGTGGTCCATGGCCGGGCATAGGATCATCGGGAAAGCGATGCGAAAAGTCGACGCGGTCGCGAAGGTGACCGGGGCGACGCGCTTTGCGGATGATCTCGCGTTTCCGCGCACGCTGTACTGCAAGCTGCTGCGCAGCACGCACCCACACGCAAAGATCGTGTCGGTCGACATCACGGCCGCTAAACAGCTCGCTGGCGTCCAGGCGGTGCTCACGGGTCAGGATCTGCCGATTCCGTTCGGCATTCTGCCCGTGTCCCAGGACGAGCACGCGCTCTGCCTCGACAAGGTCCGTTTCATCGGCGACCCCGTCGCGGCTGTGGCGGCGACGACGGAAGAGGCCGCCACGGCTGCCCTCGACCTTATTAAGGTCGTGTACGAGCCGCTCGAGGCGTTCGACTCCGCGGAGGCAGCGGTCGCGCATCCCGAGCCGCGGATCCACGATTACGGCGACAGCGGCAATCTCCACAAGCTGATCAACCTCGAATTCGGCGACACCGATGCGGGGATCGGCGAGGCCGACTTGGTCCGGGAGGACCTGTTCTTCTTCGAGGGCAGTACACACCTGCCGATGGAGCAGCATGCCGCCGTCGCCATGTGGTCGCCGGACGGCAAGCTGACCTTGTGGACTTCGACCCAGACTCCCCACTACGTGCATCGCGCGCTCGCCAAGGTCTTGGAATTGCCGGCCGCACGGATTCGAGTCATCGCGACGCCCAACGGCGGTGGGTTCGGCGGCAAGAGCGATCCGTTCAGTCACGAAATCGTGGTCGCGAAGCTCGCGATGGTTACTGGCCGGCCCGTGAAGATTACACTCACGCGCGAAGAAGTCTTCTACTGTCACCGCGGCCGCCATCCGACGCTCATGTGGGTCCGCACGGGCGTTAAGCGCGATGGCGCGATCACTGGCATGCATTTCCGCTCGCTGCTCGACGGCGGCGCGTACGGCTCGTACGGCGTGGCGAGCACGTACTACACCGGTGCGCTGCAGACCGTCACCTACAACGTGCCGCGTTACCACTTCCAGGGCGCGCGCGCATTTACCAACAAGGCGCCCTGCGGCCCGAAGCGCGGCCACGGCACGCCGCAGCCACGCTTCGCGATTGAAGTCCACCTCGACAAGATTGCCGAGCAGCTCGACCTCGATCCTGCGGAGCTGCGGCTCAGGACCCTCGTACTCCCGAACTCACTCACGGCGAACTATCTCCGTGTGGGCTCCATGGGTCTCGGCAAATGCATCGAGAAAGTGGTCGAGGGCTCCCGTTGGAAAGGGAAGTTCCGCAAGTTGCCGCAGGGACGCGGCGTGGGACTCGCATGCTCGAGTTACATCTCGGGCGCGGGGCTGCCGATCTACTGGAACAACATGCCGCACTCGGGCGTCCAGCTGAAATGCGACCGCGGCGGCGGCGTCACGGTCTTCTGCGGCTCGACAGAGATCGGTCAAGGATCGGACTCGATCCTCGCCTACATCGTGGCCGAAGTGCTCGGCATCGATCCCTTCGACATCGCCGTCGTCACCGCGGATACCGACCTCACCCCCGTCGATCTCGGCAGCTACTCGAGCCGCGTCACACTCATGAGCGGCAATGCGGCACTGCAGGCTGCGGAGCGCGCGCGCCAGATCCTCGCGGTCCACGCAGCGAAGAAGCTCGAGGTACCGCCCCAGCGCCTGACGTTCGCCGAGGGACGGGTGTTCGACGGCCAGGACCGCAAGCGCGGTGTGTCGTTTGCGGAGGCCGTGCAGCTCGCGGAGGCGGCTGAGGGCACGGTCGGGACAGTGGGTTCCTACACGCCGCCGCAGGGGGCGGGCAAGTATCGCGGCGCTGGAGTCGGACCGTCGCCCGCCTATTCCTATAGCGCCTGCGTGGCGGAGGTCGATGTCGATCCGAAAACGGGGATCGTGCGCGTCCCGACGATTTGGATCGCGCATGACGTCGGACAATCGATCAATTCCGCCTCCGTCATCGGCCAGGTCGAAGGCTCGATTTACATGGGCCTCGGCGAGGCGTTGATGGAGGAGATGGCGTACCGCGGCAATCGCAACGTCGTCCACAAGATTCCGTCGCTGCTCGAGTACAAGAGTCCCACGACACTCGAGATGTGCGACGTGATCACCTATCTGATCGAGGATCCTGATGCGAATGGCCCGTTCGGCGCGAAGGAAGTCGGCCAGGGGCCGCTGCTGCCCGTGATGCCGGCGGTCGCCAACGCGGTGTACGACGCGGTCGGCGTACGTATCGATGAGGTGCCAATCACGCCTGAGAAAGTGTGGAAGGCGCTCCGCAGGAAGGAGAAGGGGGAAGACGCCCGATACGGCCCTGACAGCTTCCCCGACATCCCGTGGCCTGAGCCGACTCGCGTTGCTCCGCCGTGGGAGGGCGGCGATGGGAAGGGCGTCACAATCACGGCTGCGGCGTCGGAGCGTCAGCACTGATGCTGCGTCTGCCATCGTTCCGATACCTGCAGCCGAAGACCATCGCTGAGGCGCTTCGCATGAAGAGCGACGCCGGTCCCGAGGGTATGTTCGTCGCGGGGGGAACGGACCTCTATCCGAACATGAAGCGCCGGCACCAGGAGCCGAAGATTGTCATCTCGCTGATGGGGATTCCCGAGCTCGGACGGTTTGACGGTCGCACGGTTGGACCGTGTGTGACCTTGAGCCAATTGTCCGACAGTCCGACCGTCCAACAGTCCCACCCTGCAGTCGCAACCGCCGCCCGCCTCGTCTCCACACCCCTCCTCCGCAACATGGGCACCCTCGGCGGCAACCTCTGCCTCGACACCCGCTGCAACTATTACAACCAGACGTATGAGTGGCGGAAGTCGATCGACTTTTGCATGAAGAAAGACGGTGCGATCTGCTGGGTGGCCCCGTCGTCGCCACGCTGCTGGGCAGTGAGCTCATCAGACGTCGCGCCCGTCATGGTGGCAATCGGCACCGAGTACCGGCTCGTCGGCCCGCAAGGTGAGCGAGTCGTGCCGGCGGGCCGCTTCTATAACAATGACGGCATCAATTATCTGACGAAGCAGCCCGATGAGATCCTTGTGGACGTCCGCCTCCCCGCGCCGAACGGCTGGGACGCTGTGTACCACAAGCTGCGGCGGCGCGGTTCGTTCGATTTCCCGGTGCTCGGCGTCGCCGCGTGGATACGATGGAAGGGAAAGAATGTGGCTGACGCGCGGATCGTCCTGGGTGGCGTTGCGAGTTACCCCCAGGAGATTCCGGAAGCCGGCGCGGCGCTGCAAGGAGCGCCGCTATCCGATGAATCCATTGCCGCGGCCGCCGAGGCAGCGTACCGGCCCTCGAAGCCCATGGACAATACCGATTTCGATTTGTCGTGGCGGAAACAAATGACGCGCGTGTACGTCACGCGCGTCATCGAGGAGCTACGCCAGCGCCACAGCAGCTAGAACCGGTACGATCCCCGCAGCAGCTCCGCTCGTTGCCACCGCCGCCAGCGGCGCCAGCGCCGGCGACGCCAGGGCCGCAGGAAGAACGCGATCGCCATAAACCCGAGCGGCCACAACAGCAGCCGCATTCCCCAGAAACCCCAGAAGCCAACCACCAGCATTGCGACGAACGCGACTCGCATGGCGGTCCACACCCACCATGCGCGCCGCGGCGCCCGCGCGAAGTCCCCGGCATCGGGGCTGCGCGGGGCGGGCAAGTCCGCGACCAACCGGCCGAGCTCCTCGCGATACGTGGCGGCCGATGCCGCGGCGAGACGCTCTCCGGCTTCGTCCGGTGTCAACCGGCCCTCGGCGGCAGCGCTCTCGAGCAGCTTCGCGACGCGCTCGCGCTCGGCGTCGGACGCGCGCACCCCGGAACCCCGGTCAGGCGCGTTCATTGGCCTGTACCAGCGCGTCGATCTCCTGCCCCGCGCGCTTCAGAATGTCGCTGATCTTTTGCCGGACCGTGTCATCTCGCGACCGCCAGCCCGTACGATAGGCGCTGCGCATCAATGCGCCCATGGCGCGGTTCAAGTCGCCCATCCCGCCGCCGAGTACTTCGTCTACCGCGTCTTTTACGCGGTCGAAAATGTCTTCCACCACGTCGCGATGCTCCTCCAGGAACTTGATCCCCGAGTCGGTGATCTCGTAGACCTTCTTGCTCTCGACTTCCGTCGCGCGCACCAGTCCCTCGTCCTCGAGCCACTGGAGCGTGGGATAAACGGTGCCCGGAGAGGGCGAATAGCAGCCGTGCAGCCGCTCTTCCAGCTCCTTCATGACCTCATAGCCGTGTCTGGGCTTGTCTTTGAGCAGCTTGAGGATCACGTACTTCATGTCGCCGGCGCCGAACCAATGCCGACGGCCCCCCCCCCTGCCGCCTCGGAAACCCCATCCTCTGGGCCCGAATCCGAAGCCGAACCCTTGCCAGCCAAACCTGCCAACCATTTGCAGCTCCGAGTTTAGATGTTACGTCACGATATTCTTGTACGATATATCTTGTCAAGGCGTCAGTTTCGGGCTGTGCGCCAAGTCACTATCGGACTTAAGCTTGCAAGTTCGACCGCCGCCCGTACATTGAGGCCACGCTGGACCAGTATTTCCCTTGTTTGCCCCCACCTGCGCCCGGGATAGGAGCAGCCAATGGCAGTGGAGATCACCGCGCACCCAACCTGGGTAGCGGAGCTGGATGCGACGCTGGAGCCAAGCCGTCAGGCTATTCTCGACACGCCCGTCATCATCGATGCGTCCGAGAATCAGCTCGTCGACGGACAGATCCAGAACTTTCTGGTCGCGTTCTACCCCATCATTCGGGACTTCCCGCAGTGGCTGCAGATGCTGCTCGATCGCTCCCCGGCAATGGGGCGTGAGTTCTTCACCGACAACATCCGCGTCGAGCGCCGCCACGACGCGATGTGGCGCGCGATGGGAGATGGCTTCAACGTTCCCAAGAAGCGCTTCCAGGAACCGGAAGCCATGCTGCCCGAGACCAAGCAGTTCCATGCGTACTTGACCGAGATGTGCCGCAACGCGGAGTTTGGCCAGGCCGTCTCCGCCACCAACTATGCCGTGGAAGGCGTGGCCCAGAAAATCTCCGAGAAGGCGTTGCGCGGTCTCGCCAAGAACGAAAAGATCGGTCCGCGCGGCCGCTGGTGGCTGGAAGAGCATGCGAAATACGACGATGAACATCCCATCCACGCGCTCGAAATCATCAAGGACTGTGTCAAGCGCGGGGATGATCCCGAGAAGGTCACCGGCGTAGCCCTCGAAAGTCTCAAGCTGATGCGCTTGTCCATGGAGGCGTCTTATCACGCGTGACTAAGGCTCGTCGTATTTCGCCGGCTCGCGCCGCCAGTACCACGGCCGGCAAGCGCCCTCCCCCCCCCGTTCGACTGGATCTGCTCCAGGCGGCGGCCGACATCGTCGCGGCGTTGCCGGACGCCGTCGTCGTGACCGGCACGGACCGGCGGGTGCTTGCGGCGAACGAGCCCGGTGCGCGGTTGCTCGGGTGGCAAATGGACAACGTGGTGGGCCAGGCGATTGCGGATCACGTGACGCCGCCAGAACGAGCCCACGTTGCCGCGCGCGAGGACCAGGTCCTCGCCGGAGAACCGCAGCGCTACGAAACCCGGATCGTCAACCATCACACAGGCGAAGAACGCGATGTGTCGGTATCGAGCGGGCCGTTCCGGGTGAACGGTGAGCTCATCGGGACGGTCGCGACACTGCGAGACATCACCGATCCCAAACGCGCGCAGGACACACTCGCCCGCTCCGAGGCGCGCTACCGCCATCTCGTCGAATCGGCCTCCGATGCGATCGTCACCCTGGACGCGAACGGCCGCTTCACCACGGTGAACCATGCGGCCGAGATCATCTCCGGCTACAAGCGAGAAGAGCTGGTGGGCCAGTGGTTCGCCCCCATGCTCCACGACGACGACCTCCCGCGAGCGCTGGGGCACTTCCAGCAGGCGCTCTCGGGCGAAACGGGCCTGTTCGAGTCGCAGTTCTATCGCAAGGACGGCGAGGTCCGCACCATCTCGATCACCTACTCGACGCCGCAGAAGGACGAGGAAGTATTGTGTCTCATCCGTGACGTCACCGACCAGAAGATGTTGCAGGAGCAGCTCATTCAGTCCGAAAAGATGTCTGCGATCGGACAGCTGGTTTCGGGCGTCGCGCACGAGCTCAACAACCCGCTCGCCGGCATCTCCGCGTTTGCCCAGCTGCTGCTCGCCGAGAAACGCTTTCCGCCCGACCAAAGGACCGCCGCGGAGACGATTTACAGCGAAGCCCGTCGCGCCAGCCGCATCGTGCAGAACCTGCTGACCTTTGCGCGCCAGCATAAAGCCGAGAAGGGACCCACCGCGATCAACCAGGTGCTCGACGACACGCTCGAGCTGCGCGGCTACGAGCTTCGTGTGCGCGGCATTGACGTGCGCCGCGAGTATGATGAGTCGATCCCGGAAACCATGGCCGATGCGCACCAGCTGCAACAGGTGTTCCTGAACCTCATCACCAATGCCGAGCAGGCGATGGAGCAGAAGGAAGGCCACCACCACCGCCTGACGGTGCGCACGCGTTGCAACGGTGAGGCCATCCGCATCGAGATCGAGGATTCGGGCGCCGGTATTCCGGCCAACCTCATCGAGCGCATCTTCAATCCGTTCTTCACGACGAAGCCGACCGGCTCGGGAACAGGCCTGGGGCTGTCGATCTCCCTGGGTATCGTGCGCGAGCACGAGGGCAAGATCTGGGCGGAAAACTCGCCGCAGAGCGGCGCACGCTTCATCGTCGAAATCCCGGTGAGCGAGCCGCGCGACTCGGGTGAGCACGCCGCGGTGACGCACGTCGAGCCGTTGGGAAGCGACAGCCTGCGCGTGCTCGTCGTGGATGACGAGGCGTCGGTCCGCGTCTCACTGCAGCGCTACTTGTCTGGCAAAGGCCACAAGGTCGAGACGACCGCGAGCGGCGAGGACGCACTCGTCCGGTTGAAAGCGACTAAATACGACGCGGTGATCCTGGACATGCGTATGCCCGACCTCTCGGGTGAGCAGCTCTACGAACGCCTCCGCAGCAACGACCCCTCGCATGCCGAACGCGTGATCTTCACGACGGGCGACCTCGTGAACGAGCAGATGCGCCGGTTCCTCGACGGGACCGGCCGCCCTTGCGTCCCCAAGCCATTCGAGTTCGCTTCTTTCGACCAAGCACTGCCGGCGGCGCGCCGCCGGTAATCCCCACCCTGAAGGGTGGGCTCGGCACAACATCATCCTGAAGGATTTCATGCGCCCGTTGCTCACGCTGCTCGTGTGGGGCAGCTTGGTGTGCCCCCCCGCCGGCTCGCTCGCCGCCCAGGAGCCGTTCGACTTCTACTCCCGCGGACCCTATCGCCCGGCGGTCCCGCGCCCCGAGGCGATCACCGGCTACGCGGCCGGCGAACAGCAGACCATGTACGCAGTAATGCAGCACTATCTCGACACCTTGGTCGCCACCGCGAGTGACCGCGTCCGGATCGAGACCTGGGGGCGCACCACGGAGTACCGGCCGATCCGGGCGCTGATCATCTCGGATCCCGCGAACCTGGCGAAGCTCGACCAGGTCCGGGCCGGCATGGCCGAGCTGGCCGATCCCCGCAAGACGTCAGCGGCGCGCGCCGCGACGATTGCCGCGCAGAGCCCGGCCGTGGCGGTCTTCCAGTACTCGGTCCACGGCGACGAACCGGCCGGGTTCGAGGCGGCGATGCAGGTCGCCTACCAGCTCGCCGCCTCCGACGAGCCGCAGACGCTCGAGATCCTCAAATCGGTCGTAGTCGTCCTCAATCCCTCGGCCAATCCCGACGGTCACGAGCGGTTCGCGGCGTGGTATAACTCGGTCGGCATCGGTGCGGATCATCCCTGGTCGTTCGAACACAACGAACCATGGAGTATCACCGGGCGCTACAGCCATTACCGCTTCGACATGAATCGCGATTTACTGGCGCAGAGTCAGCCCGAGGTCCGCGCGATGATGGACGGCGTGCTGCGCTGGCGGCCGCAGGTGTTCGTCGATCACCATTCGACGACCGCCACATTCTTTTTCCCACCGGTGGCGCAGGCCGTAAACCTGAATCTCCCACCCCAGACGACGAAGTGGTTCGATACCTACGGCCGGGGAAATGCCGCCGCGTTCGATCGCTACGGGTGGCAGTACCAGGTGCGCGGCGTGTTCGACTTCTTCTACGTGGGCTACTGGGACGAATGGTCGACGTTCCAGGGCGCCAGCGGCATGACCTATGAGACGGACGGAGGGCCGGAATTCAGGTTGCGCCGCGATGACGGCAGCATCTCCACATTCCGCGACGGCATCGCGCACCACTTCGTCGCCTCGCTCGCCACGCTCGAAACGACCGCAAAGAACCGCCAGAGCCGGCTCCTCGACTATTACGATTTCCGCCGCTCCGCCCTGGCCGAGGCCGCGACCGACCGGATCAAACGCGTGGTGATTGTGCCGGGCAACGATCCCCAGTCGGCCGCCCATGTGGTCGGGCTCTTGCTCCACAACGGCGTCGAGGTCACACGCCTGCGGCAGCCACTCACGTCACGCCTCGCGCACAACTACTTGAGTCGTGGCGCGGGGAGCCCGCGCACGTTTCCGGCAGGCAGCTACGTCATCGACCTGAATCAACCGCAAAGCCGCGTCGCGAAAGGCGTGCTCGAGCCCGATGCCGAGCTGCAGCGCTCGTTCGTGGAGCGCGAGCTGGCGAAATTCCATCGCAACCGGCGCCGCGGCGAGGATGCGGACAAGGAGGACTACGGGTTCTACGACATCACCGCGTGGTCTCTGCCGCTGTCCTTCAATCTCGATGCCTACTGGACTGAGGATGCCGGGTCCGTCGGCGACGCCGTCACCGATTCGATCGTGCCGCCGCCACCGGCGCCGGGGCATGCCGCGAGCGCCTATCTGTTTCTGAACGACCGGCCCGGGGCCGCGCGGCTCGTGCTCGCGCTGGAGGGGGAGGGCTTCAAGCTTTCTGCCTCCCGGCGCCCGTGCGCGCCAACGGCCGGACATATCCGCGGGGCGCCTTCATCGCCCGGATTCAACGCAATCCGGCCGCGCTTCACGAGCGCATCGCGGCGCTCGGCCCAGCGCTGGGCGTCCCGGTCACCGCGGTGCAGACGGCATTCCCCGATTCGGCGGAGGTCGGCATCGGCTCTGACGAAGTCGGCGGACTTCATGCGCCGAAGATCCTCGTCGCCGCCGGGGATGGGATCTCTGAGACGAGCTATGGCTGGCTCTGGTACTTCCTGACCAGGGAGCTGAACGCGTCGTTCACACCGGTGCCGCTCCGGGCGATCGGGCGCATGAGCGATTTGTCGAGTTTCAACGTCCTGATCATCCCCGACGGCTCGAGCG
>WNGD01007947.1_pt1 | contig 10862 bp, 9 predicted proteins | sample 5400671 | NCBI WGS metagenome assembly WNGD01 (sample SAMN13153369, study PRJNA577476) | soil metagenome | isolation source: 40 cm soil or saprolite under grassland replicate 2 | place: USA:California | collected 2016-06-15
CGTGCCGCGCGAATCGGTGTGGACGTAAACCTGCACACCGGCCGGTGGAATTTCGAACAAGCCGTAAAATACTTTATGGACGCGGGCGGACTGGATCGCGAAGCAGCCGAAGGCGAAGCAGCCGGCGCAGCGTCAAGTCCCACGCAAAAAATCAGCTACATCACCGGCAAATGGCAGATCATGAATCTGCTTGGCCGCTACAAAGATCGACAAGGCGCAAATTTCCGGCTCGGTCAGTTCCACGACGACCTGATCAAGAACGGGAGTCTGCCGGTCTCAGTGGTTGAATGGATTCTGCTGGACGACCCGACCGCTATTCAGCAAGCAATGAAATAACAATAATCACGGGGCTTCGGTCTAACGAAGAAGGTTAATATTCTCCGGAAATTGCGAGGCGAAGTTCTCAGAAAAAGCTGAACAACGGCGGATTATTCGGCAGAGATCTCTAGAAGTCATCTCATAAGTAGTTTCATCAGGTTGTTCGCCAGCCGAGGGCGGCCCGACTCCAGCGACATGCATGCACGACGAACGTTGGAGACAGCCTGCCCTCAGGCTGTTTCGATTTATGAGATGGGTTCTAACCACTGATCCACCTTCACCAAGGCTTCGGCGCGGCAAGCGCACATACGAATAAACACGAATTTCTGACCTCCGACCTCTGGCTTCGTGGTTAAGGTTTTGCTACAGCTACAAAGCAAAAAGGGCTCCGCGGTTTCCCGAGGAGCCCTCATGCTGGGGTTAACTTTTATGCTTCCGTTATTATGGCGCTACGCCTGCAAACGAGAACGGGCAAGGTGAGCCCTGCACGAAGTTTATGTTGTTATTAGCCTGATCCAGCGTGGTTTTCATGCACTCTTGGAATGCGCGGAACGGACTGCCGCTAAGTGTGGTTCCATGGAGACATAGCTCGGTATTAGCGGCGGTCATCAAGTCATTAATCGTGATGAACCCGTTACTTGACTCTTGGTAGGCCTTAACGCAGTCGCCTCCATAAACCAGCCTAGTCCCGGTCACGCCGGGGTGGCGCACGTTCAGTTCCATAGCCGCAAGTTGGGCACTAAGCATATTGGCCATGTTGGTTGCGCTGGCGTTGAGCAGCCAGTCGTGTAGAGCGCTCTTATTCTGGGTGAGATTCCCGTTGAAGTCCTGGTTGCTGCCGCCAGCAGTTCTTAGGCATAGCCCAGTAAGAAACGTAAAGTCGGCTGCGTTTTCCAGGTTCTGGCCGTTCTTATTGCTCCAGAATCCGAGCGTTAACCCGCCACCTGCTCCCAGGCAGACATTGCCGAACTCTACCGGCAGATTCGGAGTCAGAGGGATGGCAGCATCCGGTGTAACTGGCGTGGTGTGCAGCCAGTTTGTTTCAACCGGAGTAGCTTCGAATATGTGATACAAGCCGGCCTCGAGAACCATGCAAAGCGGGCTAGTGAACCGTGTGTTAATCTGGTTGGCGTCGGCCACGATGGTGAATTGCCAACCGTTAATTGAGACTTCGCCGTTGTCTTTGATACCGTTAACGTTGGCATCGTAAAACTTGTCGACGCACAGCGTAGCCACTACGGGATTTTCTTTGACCTTAAAGTTATCGGTCTTGGTGCTGTTGTTGTCGAAGGTGTTGACGGTGCTCACCCAGACTTTGTACTCGCCGCCTTGGTTGGTGGTGTCGTCGTAGCCGGGCGTTGCATCCGAACCCTTGATCAGAACTGCACTAAGCTGAATACAATTCGCGACCCCGCCGCTGACCACAAAAGGCGTGTCATTTCCCGACCCGATGCTGGTGCCCAGTACGGGGGTTCCGCTGGGGTCGGTGACCCGCACGTAGTAAGATCCGTCGGGCAGACTTGCCGCACCGATATGGGACGGTCCGCCGTTGAGATAGACGGCGTCTTTACTCCCGAAGATGTTCACATTGACGCCAGTACAGGTGGAGTCGGTGGTGAAGATCGCGCCTGGAAGAGGCGGAGCCGCGAAGATATTTCCGCAAAGGAAACATCCCGCCAGCGTTATAATTAATGCTAATTTAGTTTTCATTTAGTTGTTTTGTTTTTCTTTCTTGTTTTGTGATTGTCCTAGGAGGGCCATTCCCGTGGCGGCCCAAGACATTGGTTTTGGATGAGGATTCAGCCGGCCGCTGCTACAGCCGGAGGGGGGAGTTTTTCGATTTGGGATTGATAGTTCCCTTTCACCATCCTTCTACGGAAGCGGCGGGATGAAGTTCCGAAAAAGTTTTTTGTTTGTTAAATTTTTTGTGTACGCATGGACAATCGCGGCTGCGGAAGACTTGGTCTATCCGGGAAAGGCACGCATTTATTTGCCTGCCGAATCCCGGATGGACACATAGGGGATGCTGAAACCCCGTGATGCATTGCCAACAACCGCAGGATTTAACGGCGGACTAACCCCTCAGGGATGGCGTCTTGAATGGTGCGCAGCCCCTAATAACTCATGCGCGCCGCGTCTAAGCGCTTCGGCATCGGCATAGCCCAGTTTCGCTTTGATATTTTCACAGTGCGACTCGACTGTCCTGCGGCTAATCCCAAGCTCTTGCCCAATCTGACCGATGCGTCGTTCCGCAGCGAGCAATGAAAATACTGCCAGCTCGCGATCGCTAAGAACGTCCAGCTGACCAGGAATGTTGCGTTTTCGGGCCGGCGAATCGTTGAACGGCGCGGGAGGTGATCAGCGGGCTCACATAAATTTCACCGCTCAGGACGACCTCAATCGCGCGCATCAGCTCCTCGGCGGAACTGTTCTTCATCCAATAACCTGAAGCACCGGCCCGACTGCGATCCAGCAAGCGACAAGATAACATCCCCGTAGCCGCCTCGAAGGCACAGCAAAGTCTCGCCGGCGATACGCCAGCCGCTACAGCTGGCACAGATTTCGAACGACTAATACATCAGATATAAACACGAATTTCGCGCTCCCTGTTAGTATCCATTGGTGTTCATTCGTGGTTGAATCTGTTTTCAAATACGCCGTTGCCTTCATCGAGATAAGTTGTCGAGCCGACGCGTGAGATTTTCAGTGTTTGTCGCCACGTGCCCGATGGAAAATCTCTTACAGCGTCGATTGTTTTGGTTTCAGATCTCGGTCCCGTAGTACTCCGATCGACTTTTACCATCGCTTCGGACAAAATCCTGCCATCCAGTTGCTCCGGCGGTTTGATTCCGAGAATCCGCAAAATTGTTGGGGCAAGATCGGTATTGCCTGTCGGTAAATCATCTGTTTGGCCGCGGCGAAAGTCCGGGCCGGCTGCAATCAACATGTTGTGCATGTCGAACCGGCTGAGCGTCGCGTGTGTCCCCTTCCCTGCCGCTCGTTGCCAATCGGCGTCGATAACTCCCGGAACACCGAACTGATTTTTCGAATCGTTCCAGCGGAAGGCCATCAGGACGTCAGGCGCATGATTATTTTGAATCGTCGCTCGGTCGAGACTGAACGTTCCTTCCATCAGCTCTTTGGTGAAAATCACTCCGGCAAAATCGGATTGCTGCAGGAATTCAACGAGACGACGGATGAGCGTCTGGTTGTGTCCGACGACATAGAAAAGAACGCTGCCGCCGTTGCCGGCGAGCATGATGTCTCCAGGTTTTGGTTGGTCGCTGAATTCGGTCTTCGCGGTAAAGCCCGCGTCATTCAAAATTTTTCGCAAATCAATCGAGCGCTCGATCGTGGAAAAACCGTGATCGGAAACGACAAAGACGTCTGTTGTTTCGCGTGCATGTCGCTGGTCTAACGCCGATAGAACAGACGCCAGGTTTTCATCGGCGGACTTGATCGCGCCGAGCGCCGCCGGCGCGCCCGGCGCAGATTCATGTTGCGTAAGGTCCGGCTCCCCGAGCCAAAGAATCGACAGGCCCGGCATACCGTCTTTCCAGAGAAGATCGGTCAATGCTTTCATTATCCAGGCGTCCTGTTGCAAATGGCCAGATGGAAACGGACCGAGCGCGGCGGTAATCGGAGCAAGCGCGTCGCTCGGCAACGATTTGCCCGCGAACAGCGTGACGCTGCGCGATCCCCTCACCTTCATCCTCTCCCCTTCGGCGAGGGGAGAGGCGGGCTCGCTAGGCTTGCTAAAGCGGCCTGCAACGTGTCGATCCAGCAAGAGCCCGACAGTTTTTGCCGCCGCAATTACCGTGCGCCCGCCTGCGCGTTGGACGAGTTCGGGAATGGTTGGAACGGAGATGTATTTTCCACCCGAGAGTTCATCTCCCTTCTTCACTACCGCTGAAATCTCGACGTCGACGGCGTGCTGAGGATCGATGTCGGGGCGATACACATGGTTTGCAATGATTCCGTTCTTGCCGGGATAAGCACCCGTGACGAGCGCCGTGCCGTTCACCATCGTGGCACTGGGATAAACCGCATGGTGATTGCGAAAAGTGACTCCCTCACGCGAAAGCTTCCAAAGCGCCGGTGTGTTTTGTTCGCTGACAAAATCCGGCCGCATCCCATCCCAGACGACTACAACGACGTGGCGCGATTCATTCGATAGCGGCGTTGCGGCTGTGAGCGCGCAAAACCAGCACGCTGCAAATAATGTGGAGAATTGCAGTAGCGGACGACTGACGTAGCGGGTCGTTAATGAAGTCCAGGGCGGTTGAACGAAAATTGCCATCTCGTGTCAGAATGCGTGTCAGGTGCAGACCACGTTAACCGCTGCGCGAATTTTCGCATTTCCCAAGCGTAAAATGAAACTCGCGACCCTAATACTTACGGCAGCGCCGCTCGCTGTGGTGTTTGGCGGCGACATGATTCCGACCGCAGATGGAACCAGTTGGCGTTACGATATGACAGAAGAAATCGGCAAGGGTCTGGACCTTCGCAACGCAAAGACGGATGCCGATGGCAAGATTCGCCTACAGGTTTTGTATCGCATCGATGGAACAGAGAACGTTGATGGGAAAGATCTTCTCAAATTCGAAATGCACAGGGGAGGCGCGATCACGAACACGGACTTTCTTACCATCAATGAACAGGGAATTATTTGCTGGGCGCGGATTAATCTGGACGGCGAACTGGTTAAGTTTAGTCCGCCACAGACGATGATCGCCAGCCCGCTCCTAAAGGGCGCCAGCTGGGATTTCGACGGACAGGCCGGCGAATTAAAAGTGCACCAGCATTACGACGTGCTCGGCGAGGAAGATATCGAGGTGCCAGCGGGCGAATTTCGTGCGTTCCATATTCGTGGAGAGCAAACATCACCGAGCCGGACGACAATCGACCGTTGGTTCGCAGGCGGCGTCGGCATGGTGAAGGACGTGACGACAATGCGCGCTGCCAAGGGCGATTTGCTTCAGCGCATTTCTTTGGAGCTGGTGGAACGGCCGAAAATCATGGCTCGGCCTGAAGTGAAATCCGACGCGATCCCGAAGCAGCTTTCAGTCAGTCTTGCGAAGGAGCGGTTCGGCAAACCGATAACGACTTTTTCGTCGAGCACATCCGAGATCTACGCGCGCTGGCAGGGACGGCGCTTGCGCATAGGCGCAAAGGTGAAGGCTACGTGGATCGCAGAAAACATTGGCGAAGATTTTCCTCAGGATTACAAGATTGACGAAGCCTCCGCTGTCGCTGAAACCCCAAGTGCTCACGGAGCGTTCACGCTCGCGCGACCCGAAGATGGTTGGGCGGTCGGCGATTACCGCGTGGAATTCTACGTCGATGACGTTTTTGTGGACGCCGTAAAACTAAAGATTGTCGAATGAATGACGGCTGCGCCGGCCGCGATTCGTTACATCGGCGACTCGGCGGAACATTTCCTGAATCCAAAACAACCCGCCGCCGCATCGTAATTAGAGAAATCATATTTGCATGAAGAAGATTACGATTGTTTTTCTCGCGGCATGTGTCGTTCTGGCGGTTGGCTGCCACTGGGTGGGAATTCACGGTAATGGCCATATCAAGACGGATGAACGCCCGGTCAGCGCGTTCGCCAATATCGATGTGAGAGGCGCTTTCACAATCGAATGGCAAAGTGGAACGCCCAGCCTCCGTATCACGACGGACGAAAATCTGCTTCCTTACATCGATAGCAACGTTTCCGGCGACACAATTCATTTGCGCACCCGCGAACAGATTCGACCGACCCACGGAATCTGGGTGGTTATCTCGAGCCCAACGCGGGCAGGAGCCAGGATCAGTGGCGCAGTAAAGCTTGATGCAAAGCAGCTGAGCGGCCCAAGATTCGCATTGGAATCGCGCGGCGCGTCGCGCGTCTCACTTGACGGAAACATTGACGAACTGCTAGCGGATATGACTGGCGCGAGCGAGTTAGCAGCGAGTGCGTTGCAAACTAAAACTGCGGAAATCTCCACCACCGGCGCCGGTAACGCGGAGGTCGCAGTCGCCGAGACGCTCAAAGTCGTAATCACTGGTGCGGGGAAAGTTCAGTACTCCGGCAACCCTCCAACGATTGAAAAACACATCAGCGGCGCCGGATCGGTTCGTCATCGCGACTGAGCACAAGTCGCTTCTGCAAGCGCCCGCGCATACTGGTCCCTGTTTTGCGGTTATGCGGCTTGGCTTTCCGCCAAAACATTCGACGCCCCCTGGCGCCGTGGACTACAAATTCAACGCATCAAATGAAGCAACCGTTTGCCATTCGAATTTTGACTTGGTTCTCGGCGTTCGCCTCCATCGGAATGTTCTTGTCGATCCTGCTCGCGGTTATGGACGTCGGGCCGCACATCATGGGTGGCGAACGAGTCACCCGATCGGAATGGTTGCACATTGCGGCGCCACTCGTCGGTAGCATTGGCTGCCTTATGGCGTTGATTGCCTACGCTCTCCACGCCGGCAAAACGTGGTCGCGCCATGTGGTCATGGCCGTATTCAGCTTGATTATCCTCTATGCATCCACGCTCGGCGCACTGAGCGTGCTTCGCCATACAATCATGTGGCGGGCTATCGTCAATGCGTCTCTCTTCGGTTCTGCTGCGGTATGGTACTTCTACTTCAAACCAAATGTCGCTGCGTATTTTCGTGAATTAGTGAGGCGATAGCCGCTGTCGATGGAAGTTGTATCTGGCGTGGCTGCTGTTTGTGATTACAATCCTGGTCTCCAGTGCGAGAGAAATACTTAAACGATGCGAACGAGTTCATTCATTATTGCGTTTCTGTTTCTGATCCACTCGGCGGCAGCCAGAGACGAGAGATCAATCAAGGACTTGAGCAAAGCGCTGACCGCACTCGCGCCTGACGTCGATCCGGCGGAAGCGGAGTTGTTATCGGTAACGGCGCACGCCAAAGCGCGGAGTCTCGCAAAGGAATATCGCGTCGTTCTAAACCCCGAGTTTACGGTATTCCTCGTAAACATCGGTAAGCGAAAACGCGGCTGGTGCGGTCATTGGGCGCAGGACCTCGGCGCGCATCTAAAGGAACTCAAGCTTAAGACGCTCGTGTTGCACTGGGGTGAAGCTTATCCGAACAGCTCGAGCGAGAACAATGCGCTGGTAGTGACTGCACGCAACCAGCCTTTCGAGGATGGAATCATTCTCGACGCGTGGCGCAGGGCTGGCCGGTTGTTTTGGTGCCAAGTAAGGAAAGACGACGAGTACGAAGTGGAACAGCACTACGGCCATTCCGGCATCACCGTTTGGAAAGAGAACATGAAATGGAGCGCCTGGCTGCAGGAGTATCAGACAACTACCGCATCGCGTTGACTGCATTAGCAACGAGCGGTGCTCACAAGCAGGAATGTTTGCTCCTAATCGGCGTCCGTCTTGCGGATAAACGCTAGGGATTAGCGTGTTCGAGCGCCACGGCGAAGGGATGCAACTCTGCGATCATTAATCCGGCCGAGACTGTGGGATCGGCTTCCATGAACGCGCGCGCGGCCGCTTCATCAGATGCCCTAAAGATCGCAATGCCAAATGTCCTATCACCTGGCTCTTTTGTGCGTCCAGCCAGGATTAACTGACCGGATTTTATCGCTTCCTGGAATCGAGCAAAATGCCGCTCCAGCACTGCGTTGTCCTCTTTCGTCCAGTTCTTATCGTCGTACAAACGCGGCACGAGTCTTAGCACATAGATAAACTCTTTCGGCTTACCCGGTTCGCGAGTCTGCGCGTTCAACGGATGGCTCATCGCGCAAATGCAAACGAGCAACATGAATAGTTGGCAGGATCGGTTCTTCATATCGTGGTGCGTCACGTTGCGTCCTTGGCGGACTTTGTGCGAGATTTCTTTGCTCGAAATTCTAAATTTGTTTTCGTCGGCAACTCCGAAAGCGTTCGCGAGGAACTGGCCTCGCTTTTCCTGCTTTCCTGGTTTCCTGATTCGTAGATTCTTACTGGGTGGCAAAATTTGTTCTAATCGGTTCCGGACTCGCAGGTGGATTGCTCGCTGCGTATTTGGGGCGGCGAGGATTTGATGTCGGTCTCTACGAGCGACGCGCTGATCCGCGCGAAGGCAACATTGTTGGCGGGCGTTCGATCAATCTGGCAATTTCGACCCGGGGCATTCATGCGCTCGAACAGATCGGCATCGCGGATGAAGCCTTGCAACATGCTATCCCGATGCGTGGCCGGATGATTCACGATAAATCCGGCGCGTTGCATTTCAGTCCGTACGATGTCGATCCGAAAAACTGTATCAACTCGATCGGACGCGCCGCGCTCAATACGACTGTTATCGAAGCAGCGCAGCGCTATCCGAACGTGCGCGTCTACTTCAATCACAAATGCACCGATGTCGATCTCGACTCTGCGACCGCCCATTTGGAAACTTCTCCTGTAGCGGCAGCCCTGTCGCCTGCGAATTCCGAGAATCAAATCATCTCCGCACACGGTGACGCGGTGATCGGCGTCGATGGCGCGTTCTCCGCTGTGAGACAATCGATGCAGATGCAGATCAATCGCTTCGAGTATGACGAGAGTTATCTCGCGCATGGCTACAAAGAATTGACCATTCCGCCCGGGCCCGATGGCTCATGGCGCATGGAGAAGAATGCGCTCCACATCTGGCCGCGGAAAAGTTTCATGATGATCGCACTGCCAAATCCCGACGGCTCGTTCACGTGCACGCTCTTTTGGGAATTCGAAGGTCCGCGCAGTTTTGCGACCACGAAAACCGACGATGATGTGCGCCGATTTTTCGAAGAAGAATTCCACGATGCTGTGCCGCTGATGCCGACACTGCTCGAAGATTTCCGTCAAAATCCGACCGGGTCGCTAGTAACCATTCGCTGTGCGCCGTGGTATTATCGTGACAAGGTTTGCCTGCTCGGCGACGCCGCGCACGCAGTCGTCCCGTTCTATGGTCAGGGGATGAACGCTGCATTCCAAGATTGCGTCGTACTGGACGAATGCCTGGAAAAATTTCGCGACGACCGCGAGCGCGCATTCGGCGAATATTTTTCCCGGCGCAAAAGAAACGCCGATGCGCTCGCTGACCTTGCGATTGGCAATTTCATCGAGATGCGCGACAAAACCGCCTCGAAAACGTTCCGGGCAAAGAAAAAACTCGATCACTTCCTCGAAGCCGCGCTACCCGGAATTTATCTGCCGCTCTACACAATGGTCACGTTCACGCGAATTCCATACGCAACCGCCGCCAAACGCGCTCGAACTCAGGACGCGATCGTTTACACGGCGCTGATTGCAATTGTCTTAATCATCGCGCTTTTGATCTTCCACTTCGTCTGAGCTTTGCGACTGCGATGCTGACCGGCTAAGCTGCCGGGCATGAGTGCCGACCTCGCGCAGCTTGCCGCCGACCGTTACGAAATTGCCGACGCGTTGCATCGCTTCGCGTTCGGCCTTGATCATGGCGACGCGGATTCTCTGGCCTCGACGCTCATGGAAGATTGCGTTCTCGATTTTCGACCAGCCGGCAAGAAACTCGGGCTCGATTTTCCGAAGTTGACCGGCAGGCAGGCGGTCGTTGACGCGCTAATTCCGCTACTCGGTCCGCTCGACACCAGTCACACAATCAGCAATCTTCAAATCGAGATCAGCGACGATTCGGCCACACTCTATTGTTATGTGCTGGCGCAACATTTCATGCCGCGGCAAGGTCCGAAGCCGGGCGCGGAAAACGCGCTCCTGATGAATCGCTACGATTGCGAACTCACGCGCGACCGCGAGAAATGGCGTTTCAAACGCATGATGATCGACAACGCGTGGGCGCAAGGCAACCCGGAGATCCTCAACGCGCTGGCAGTGCACCGGCTGCTGAGCACGAAATCGAAACCGCCGAAATAGTCCGGGGCGAGCCTTTGTCCCGCCGCGGCGTTGATGCAATCACGGTCGAAACAACATCAACGTTAACGGCAAACTTACCGCGATCATGTTTCTCAGCGCCCGCACCGACCCAGTCCAAAATGACGAGGTGGAGACTTCCTCGCCATTACCAAAGCCGGATGTCGAGATCGAATAAAACCTCTCGCAGCGCAATATTGGCTGCGTCTTCCCATCACGGCCAGAACTTGCAATTCGCGTGAGCCGATTAACAAAATCCATTATTATGAGCGACACATACGTTCCATTGATCAGTTCCGGCGTTGCCGGTCCACTTGGCGTTCTACATCTCCCGCGGCTTTGGCAGAAGGTCTCTCTCGAAGAAAAGCGTAAACTTGCTTCCGGCTATCCTGGCGTCGGCAAAGGCTTCGATGCGATGACGCTCGCGGCGCTCGGGCTCGAAGAGCAGGCGGTGAGAGATTACATCAAGCAGAACAACCCGACCTATCCCGAATTCGAATCGTGGGTGAAGAAGAATGCCAAGTCGCTAAATCGAGACGCAATCGAGAAACACAACGCTGCGGTGCGCGGTTACAATCACGATGACGAAACGCGCAATGGCATTCTGAGCGCGTGCGGCATCGCCGACGACGCTTCCGCACCAAAAGATGGGGTGAGCCTAAA
>WNGD01011405.1_pt1 | contig 10861 bp, 8 predicted proteins | sample 5400671 | NCBI WGS metagenome assembly WNGD01 (sample SAMN13153369, study PRJNA577476) | soil metagenome | isolation source: 40 cm soil or saprolite under grassland replicate 2 | place: USA:California | collected 2016-06-15
CCTCAAGCGCAAGCTCGCCCTCACCGCCAAGGTCCAGGACGAGGTCGGCCACGCCCAGCTGCTCTACCGGGTCGCTGAGGACCTTGGCAAGCCGCGTGAGGCGATGATCGCCGACCTGCTCGCCGGGCGGACCAAGTTCCACAACGTCTTCCACTACCCGACCCGGAGCTGGGCGGACGTCGGCGTCATCGCCTGGCTGGTCGACGCCGCCGCGATCGTCGCGCAGCAGGCCCTGCGCGAGTCCTCCTACGCGCCCTACGCCCGCACCATGAAGAAGATCTGCTGGGAGGAGTCGGTCCACATCATGCACGGTCGCGACGTGGTCCTGACCCTGGTGAACGGCACCTCCGCCCAGCGAGCCATGGTCCAGGAGGCGCTGGACCGCTGGTGGGGTCCTTTGATGCAGATGCACGGCCCGCGCACCGACCCGACCAAGGACCGCGACCTCGCCTGGCGCATCAAGAATAAGGACAACGAGACCCTGCGCCAGGAGTTCCTCAACACCTACGTCCCGCGCGTCCGCGAGATCGGCCTGAAGCTTCCCGACCCGGCCCTGCGCCAGGACCCGGAGACCGGCCGCTGGACCTACACCGAGCCCGACTGGAGGGAGCTGTACGCGGTGGTCACCGGCCACGGGCCCAGGTCCGCCGAGCGGCTCGCCTTCCGCCGCGTCAACTGGGAGCAGACCCAGTGGGTCCGCGACACCATCCTCACCTCCCCGAAAGCGGCGTGATCGTGATGAGGTCGCTCGAGGTCTACGAGGTCTTCAAGCGGGAGCGCGAGGGCGGCCCCATGATCCACGCCGGCAACCTGCTCGCTCCCGACCCGGAGCTGGCCAGCCACTACGCCCGTGAGTTCTACGGCCGCCGGCAGGAGTCGATCCGGCTCTGGATCGTGCCTCGCGCGGCCATCCGCGAGCTGGACGACCCCGATCTCCTGCAGCCGCCCTTCGACCGCTCCTTCAAGAAGCCCGCCGGCTACTCCACCGAGATCAAACGCAAGCTCGCCGAGGCGAGAGGGCGTGTCGATGGTCGTGTCGAGGGCGAGCCCGAGGAGGTCGAGGCCGGATGACCGCCGTCATGGCCGAAGCGCTCGACCGGGGCACCCGCGAGGCGCTGGCGGGTCTGCTGCTGGCGATGGCCGACGACGAGTTCGTCCTCGGGTTCTGGGACTCCGAGTGGACCGGGATCGCCCCGCTGCTGGAGGAGGACGTGGCCCAGAGCTCCATCGCCCAGGACGAGATCGGCCACGCCCAGGCCCTCTACCAGCTGCTGGCCGAGGTGATCGGCGGCGACGCCGACCGGATCGCCTTTGGCCGTGAGCCCGCTGCCTACCGCCACGCGCGCCTGCTCGACCACGCGCGCACCGACTGGGCCTTCTCGATCGCGCGGCGCTTCCTCTACGACACCGCCGACGCGGCCCGCCTCGACCTGCTGGTCGCCTGCGCCTGGCCGCCGCTCGCCGGGGTGGTCGCCAAGATGCGCCGCGAGGAGACCTACCATCTGCTCCACATGCACACCTGGCTGGAGCGCCTGGCCAGCGGGGGCGACGACGCGCGCGGGCGGCTGGCCGCCGCGCTGGAGCGGCTCTGGCCGGACGCCCTCACTGTGCTCGCCCCGCTGCCCGGGGAGGAGCTGCTGGTCGCAGCGGGCATCCTTGCCGAGCCGATGGCCGCCGCCGAGCAGCGCTGGCTGGCGAGCCTCCGCCCGATCTTCACCCGCCTGGAACTGCCGTTCCCGTTCATTCAGCTGGAGGGCGAGCGGCTGGAGACGACCCTGGCTGTGCCCGCCGAACCGCGCGACGGGCATGACGGCAGCGACAGCTTCCGCTGGCTGTGGGGGGAGTTCACGATGGTGTACCGCTCCGACCCAGAGGCGGTCTGGTGAGCCCGGTGCGGACGCCGACGGTGGAGGCGGTCTGGGAGGCCCTGGCCGAGGTGCCCGACCCGGAGATCCCGGTGGTCTCGGTGGTCGACCTCGGCTTGGTTCACCGGATTGACCTGGACCTGGAGGCAGCGGGCGGCGGGCGGCTGCGGGTGGAGCTGCTGCCCACCTTCGTCGGCTGTCCCGCCCTGGAGCTGATCCGCGCCGCGGTGGCCGAGCGGCTCGCCGGCATGGCGGCGAACGTCGAGGTGGCGATGACCTTCGCCGAGCCGTGGACCTCCGACCGGATCACTCCGGAGGGCCGCCGCAAGCTCCGCGAGAGCGGCTTCGCGCCCCCGGCGCCGGCAGAAGCAGCTGAGCAACCAGGGAAGCCCTTGTTCGCCACGATCGCGGTCCGGCCCACGGCCTCTTGCCCGTATTGCGGGTCTCAGGATACCGAGCTGGAAAATCCCTTTGGACCGACGCTGTGCCGCGCGATCTTCTGGTGCAATCGGTGCAGGCAGCCCTTCGAGCAATTCAAGAGGGTATGACGGCGCCCGCAGCCGCTATGATGTTGCCGCTGGTCAGCGGCAACCCGCCTCGCTCTCGATCTTGGAAGCGGCAGTTCCGAGAGACTCATCTCCGCGCGGGAGGGCAGTATGGCACTGCTTGAGGTCAAGGACCTCCGGGTCAAATTCCACACCGACGACGGCATCGTGGGAGCCGTCGACGGGGTCAATTTCTCGCTGGAGCGAGGCAAGACCCTGGGGATCGTCGGCGAGTCAGGCTCGGGCAAGAGCGTGACCTGCCTCTCGATCCTCGGGCTCTCCCGCGGCGCGAAGGTCACCGGCGAGGCGCTGTTCGAGGGCCGCGACCTGCTGAAGATGCACCCTGACGAGATGCGCGACGTGCGCGGCAAGAAGATCGCCATGATCTTCCAGGACCCGCTCTCCAGCCTGCATCCGTTTTACAAGGTCGGCGCCCAGATCGTGGAGATGATCCGCACCCACGAGAAGATCTCCAAGAAGGAGGCTCACGACCGCGCCGTCGACCTGCTGCGCCGGGTCGGGATCCCACGGCCGGAGCGGCGCGCGAACGACTACCCGCATCAGTTCTCCGGCGGCATGCGCCAGCGGGCGATGATCGCGATGGCGCTGGCACTCGACCCGGCCGTGCTGATCGCCGACGAGCCGACCACCGCCCTGGACGTCACCGTGCAGGCGCAGGTCCTCGACCTGATCGAGCGGCTCCAGGAGGAGTTCGGCACCGCCATCATCATGATCACCCACGACCTCGGCGTGGTCGCCGACATGGCCGACGAGGTGCTGGTGATGTACGCGGCCCGGCCGGTCGAGGTCGGCTCCCGCCGCGACATCTACTACCACCCGCACCATCCGTACGCCTGGGGGTTGCTGCAGTCGATCCCATCGGTCGCCACCGCCCACCTGGGCGAGCGGCTGCACCCGATCAAGGGCCTGCCGCCCAGCCTGATCCATCCGCCGGCCGGCTGCCGCTTCCACCCGCGCTGCCCCTACGTGATGGACGTGTGCGTCCGTGAGGAGCCGAAGCTCCTGCCCGCCGACCCCACCGATCCCGGGCACACCTCCGCCTGCCACCTGTCGCCGGAGGACAAGCAGCGCATCTGGGACCAGGAGGTGGCACCGGCACGATGAGCGACAACAGCGACAACAGCGACGCCGTGAGCACCGACAGCACCGAGGCCCAGACTCCGGGCGCGGGCCAGCCGCTGCTGCGCGTGGCCGGCGTCAAGAAGTACTTCCCGATCACCCAGGGGATCATCTTCCAGCGCGAGGTCGGCCGCGTCCACGCCGTGGACGGCGTCGACTTCGAGGTCCGCCAGGGCGAGACCCTCGGCGTGGTGGGGGAGACCGGCTGCGGCAAGTCCACCCTCGGCCGGGTGATCTGCCGGCTGCTCGACGCCACCGAAGGCACCATCGAGTTCGACGGCCGCGACATCACCCACCTCAAGGGCGGCGAGCTGCGGCGCTTCCGGCGCGACGTGCAGATGATCTTCCAGGACCCGTACTCGTCGCTGAACCCGCGCAAGCGCATCGGCGCGATCATCGGCGACCCCTTCGAGATCCACGGCATCGCCGACAGCAAGCAGCGCAAGCTGCGGGTCCAGGAGCTGATGGAGGTGGTCGGGCTCAACCCCGAGCACTACAACCGCTATCCGGCGGAGTTCTCCGGCGGCCAGCGCCAGCGCATCGGCGTGGCCAGGGCGCTCGCCCTGCGGCCGAAGCTGATCATCTGCGACGAGCCGGTCTCGGCGCTCGACGTCTCGATCCAGGCGCAGGTCATCAACCTGCTCGAAGATCTCCAGAACGAGTTCAACCTGACCTACGTCTTCATCGCCCACGACCTGTCGGTGGTGCGCCACGTCTCCGACCGCGTCGCGGTGATGTACCTCGGCAAGATCGTCGAGCTGGCCGACGCCAAGCGCCTCTACACCGAACCGAAGCACCCCTACACCGGCGCGCTGCTGTCGGCGGTGCCGGTGGCCGACCCGGACCTGTCGGAGCAGCGCGAGCGGGTCATCCTGCTCGGCGACGTGCCCTCGCCGATCGACCCGCCCTCCGGCTGCCGCTTTCACCCCCGCTGCCCCAAGGCGCAGCAGAAGTGCGTCGACGAGATCCCGCCGCTGGAGCCCAAGATCACCGGCGACCTGGCCGCCTGCCACTTCCCGATCGAACCGGGCGAGAACCTGGCCGATGCCAAGCCGGGCATCCGCCAGGAGCAGGCGGTCCCGACGGCCGGCGCCTGAGCAGGGCGCTCGCTAGGTATAGCGGACGCGGGGGTCCAGGTAGGCGTAGACGATATCGACGATCAGGTTCATGATCGCCACCGCGAGCGCGGTGACGATCGTCACCGCCAGCACCGCCGGCAGGTCGCCCGCGAACACCGAGGTGATCGCCCACTGGCCGATGCCCTGCAGGTTGAAGACCGTCTCGGTGACGACCGCGGTGCCGAACAGGGTGCCGAGGTCGACGCCGAGCATGCTGATCACCGGCGTGAGGCTCGAGCGCAGGCCATGTTTCATGATGACCTTCCACTCGGGCAGCCCCTTGACCCGGGCGGTGCGGATGTAGTCCTGGGCCATCGTCTCGATGAGGTTCCCGCGGGTCATGCGCGCGTAGAACGCCGCGAACAGCAACGCCAGCACGACCCAGGGCATGATCAGGTGGTTGAACCAGCTGCCGAAGCTCTGGGTCCATGGGACGTAGCCGGTGCCCGAGGCGATGTGCAGCTTGAACCAGAACAGCCACAGGAACATCAGCCCGAGCCAGAACACCGGCGCCGAGACGAAGAACAGCGCGAACCCCATGGAGAGCCGGTCGGTCAGCGAGCGCCGCTTGATCGCCGAGGCGACCCCGATCGGGATGCCGATGCAGAGCCACACCAGGGCCGCGCCGATGGCCAGCGACGCGGTGATCGGCAGGCGGTGGAACAGCAGGTCACGGATGGGCTGGCGGGTGGCGTAGGAGAAGCCGAGGCCCGGCCAGCCGTACTGGTCGCCGAGGAAGAGGTGCTTCACGAACAGCAGGTACTGGATGAACCAGGGGTGGTTCAGGCCGAACTGGCGCTTGACCTCGGCGATCAGCTCCGGGGTCGGCTGCTTCCCCGCGAAGGCGCTGGCGGGATCGAATGGGGGCAGTACGAAGAAGATGATGTACGTCAGGAAGGTCACAACGAACATGACCAGGGCGACCCACATGAGCCGCCGGACGATGTACCGCCACATAGGTCCTCACCACGCGGGGTCGTGCCGGCGAGGGGTGCGGGGCCGCCGGGCGGCGGCCCCGCACGATCCTCAGCCGTGCGTTATCAGGATGCGCTCGGGCTCAGGTTGTTGTTGACCGCGACCTGAGTGAACGCGATCTGGCCGGCGAACTGGTCGAAGTCGTACTTGGTGACGCTGGTGGACAGGATGTCCCGGACGTTGGACCACAGGTAGGGTGCCCACGGGACCACGTCGTTCATCAGCTTCTTGTCGAGGTTCGCCCAGCACTGGTTCCGGGCCGCGTCGGTCGCCGGGATCTTCTCGCAGGTGGCGATGTCGCTGTCGACGCTGGGCGGTGCGGTGGACGGGAACGGCGCGCTGACCGACTTGGCGATCGACGACGTCAGGCCGACCAGGGCCATGTTGCTGTTGTTGGCCGCGATGATCGAGGCACCGGCGAACAGCGGGAACGCGAAGGTGTAGGCGTCGCCGTAGTCCTTGCCCCAGCCGACGTTCAGGCCCAGCGGGACCTTGTTCTTCGGCGTCTGGATGGCCTGGTAGGCGGCGCTGGTGGCCAGCTCCTGCGCCTTGGCCTTGATGCCGATCTTGGCCAGCTGCGACACGACCGAGGCTTCCTCGGCCTTCCAGGGGCCGTAGTTGCGGTTGATCATCAGCGTGTTGGTGCAGGCGCTGGCGTCGCACATGCCGTCGTGGTTGCTGTCGTACTTCGACAGCTTCATCTCGGCCTGCGCCTTGGTGACGTCGCCGTGGTTGTCAGGCGAGGCATAGGGGTTGAACTGCCCGGCGGCGAGGTTCCCGCCGATCACCACCGGCGGCATGATGTGCTCGGCGACCGTGCCGGCGGTGGACCCGCCCCAGGCCTGCAGCATGGCCGCCTTGTCGAGCACGTAGTTGATCGCCTTGCGCACGTGGATGTCGTCGGTCGGCGCGACCGACATGTTCATCACCATGTACCAGGTGCGGTCGGCCGAGTTGATCTTCAGCAGGTCCTTCTTGCTCTGGTCGGTGGTGTAGGTGCGCTGCACCGTCGGCGGAGGGGTGCTGGCGAAGGTGCCGTCCAGCGAGCCCGCCGAGATCTTGTTGAAGATGTCGTCGGTGTTGCTGTCGATCCGGACGTCGATCCCGTTGACGTAGTTCGCCCGCAGGTTGTCGGTCGACTGGTCATAGTTCGGGTTGCGTACCAGGACCAGCTTGCTGCTCGGGTCGAAGCCGGAGATCGGCTTCAGGGTGCTGCACGAGCTGGCGTCCAGCTTGTCGGACCCCTGGATCATGTACGGCCCCGAGGAGATCACGTAGCGGCCGTAGGTGCCAGCGGGCTTGTTGTCGAAGCAGCTCGCGACCTCGCGCGGGATCGGCGCGGTCGCCGGCATCGACATCCGGTAGAGGAAGTCGCCGACCGGCGCCTCCAGGTGGAAGATGATCGTGTTGGGGTCGGGCGTCTCGATCCCCGAGATCGGCTGGGCCGAGGTGGCCTTGCCGGTGAAGCCCTTGATCACGCCGGGGCCGTAGTAGAAGGCGTAGCCGGCGAGCAGCTTCTGGATGTTCATCCGCTCGAAGGAATACTCGATGTCCTTCGAGGTGATCACCCGGTTGATCGGCGGCGCGAACTTGATGTTCGGCTTCAGCTTGAACGTGTAGGTCAGGCCGTCGCTGGACACCGTCGGCATCGCCTGGGCCAGGTCCGGGTAGAGCACGTTGCCGGCGGCGCCGGCGGTGTGCTTGTAGTTGATCAGGGTCCTGCCGAGCGTCTGGAACAGGTCCCACGCCGAGCCGAGATACTCGCCCGTGGGGTCGAAGGCGTCGGTGAACCCGAAGTCCTCGAGTGCGGTCCGGTAGACGCCGCCCTTCTGCGCCGACGTCCCAGAGGAGGTCGTCGACTTCTTGCTGTTGCCGCCACAGGCCGCGGCGACCAGCGTTACGGTGAGGGCAAGTCCCACCAAACTCAGCAAATGCCGCTTCTTGCCCATCATAGCTCCTTGCTTTCTGAACGGGATGTTCACCACTCTGGTGCGTTCCGTCTGCGGTCTCGCTCCCTCCTTCTGCGACTCCGGGGTGTCCGTCTGTCAGCGCTCATCAGCGCTCCGCCGGACCGAGCGCGTCCCGCAGCCCGTCGCCGACCAGGTTGAACGACAAGGTCGTGAGCAGCAGGAACGCGCCGGGGAAGACCATCATCCACCAGGCATAGGTGAACAGCTGGCCACCGGCGGCGTCAGAGAGCGCCTGTCCCCACGACGGGGTGCTCTGCGGCACGCCGACGCCGAGGAACGACAAGTAGGCCTCGAACAGGATGTTGCTCGGGATGATCAGGGTGGTGTAGACGGCGATCGGCGCGACCAGGTTCGGCAGCAGCTCGCTGGTCATGATCCGGATGCGGCGCGCGCCGAGCGACCGGTCGACCGCCCGGGAGATCACCGTGTCGATCTTGCCGCCGACGAACCCGGCGGTGAGGCCGAGCGCGATCCCGACGATCGTGGCCATGCCGGTGGCGATCAGGCCGACCTCCAGCGCGGTGCGCGCCCCGTAGAGCACGCGGACGAACAGGTCCCTGCCCGATGAGTCCGAACCGAACCAGAACTTGCTGTTCGGCCCCTTTGGCAGGCCCTCCGGTGTGAGCATGGTCTGGTTGAAGAGCTGGTTCGGCCCATGGCCGACCAGCTTGGCCAGCAGCGGCGCGGCGATCGCCAGCACGAGCAGCACCATGATCAGGACCGCGCCGCCGACGGCGACCTTGTCCTGCATGAAGCGGACCTTGAAGAGCTGCCAGGACGAGCGGGCAGCGATCGCCTGCGCCTCTGGCTGAGGCTCGAGAACTTCTTCAGTCAGGATCGGTTGACTCACGTCGCCCTCCACGACGAAGTGCCGCCCGACTCGGAGCGGTACCTATCCAGGATCGGCACACCCGGACATGTCCTTGCGGATCATATCCCCCGACCTGGGGCTCTACATGAGAATGACCTAAGTTCCGTGTCGATCCCTTCCAGTCGGAGAAGCGCCGACGGTCCCTGACCGGCGTTCTGGGGCAGACTTGTTGGATGAACGATCCAGAACCGATCTGGCCGGGTACCTCCCTGCGGCTCGGCGCCACCTGGGACGGCGAGGGCACCAACTTCGCGCTGTTCGCCGAACATGCCGAGGGCGTGGAGCTGTGCCTGTTCGACGCGGACGGGGCCGAGCGGCGCCTGGCGCTGCCCGAGGTCACCGCCCACATCTGGCACGGCTACGTGCCCGAGGTCGGCCCCGGGCAGCGCTACGGCTACCGCGTCCACGGCCCTTACGACCCCGCGCGGGGCCACCGCTTCAATCCCGCCAAGCTGCTGCTCGACCCCTACGCCAAGGCGATCGAGGGCAAGGTCGACTGGGACGACGCGGTCTTCGGCTACCGCGCCGGTGCCGAGGAGGCCGACCTGGTCCCGGACGACCGCGACTCGGCCCCGCACGTGCCGCGCTCGGTGGCGGTCAACGACGGCTTCCCCTGGGGCGACGACCGCCGCCCGGACGTGCCCTGGGAGGACGCGATCATCTACGAGGCACACGTGCGCGGCTTCACCATGCGCCACCCGGACGTCCCCGAGCACCAGCGCGGCACCTACGCGGCCATGGGGTCGCCGCCGGTGATCGACCACCTGACCCGGCTCGGCATCACCACCCTGGAGCTCCAGCCGGTCCACCACTTCATCTCCGAGCACGCGCTGGTCCAGCGTGGCCTCACCAACTACTGGGGCTACAACTCGATCGGCTACCTCGCCCCCGACACCCGCTACGCCACCTCGACCCGGGCCGGCGCGCAGGTCCGCGAGTTCAAGGCGATGGTCCGCAACCTGCACGCCGCCGGCATCGTGGTGATCCTCGACGTGGTCTACAACCACACCGCCGAGGCCAACCAGCTGGGCCCGACGCTGTCGTTCCGCGGCCTCGACAACGCTGGCTACTACCGGCTGGACCCGGAGTCGCGGCGCCACTACCTCGACTACACCGGCTGCGGCAACACCCTGAACGTGCCGCATCCCCAGGTCCTCAAGCTGATCATGGACAGCCTGCGCTACTGGGTCCAGGACATGCACGTCGACGGCTTCCGCTTCGACCTGGCAAGCGCGCTGGCCCGCAGCTTCCACGAGGTCGACCGGCTGTCGGCCTTCTTCGACCTGATCCACCAGGACCCGGTGATCTCCCATGTCAAGCTGATCGCCGAGCCCTGGGACGTGGGCGAGGGCGGCTACCAGGTCGGCAAGTTCCCGGTGCTGTGGACCGAGTGGAACGGCCGCTACCGCGACACCATCCGCGACTTCTGGCGCGGCGCCCGCACCGGCGTCGCCGACGTCGCCTACCGCCTCACCGGCTCCTCGGACCTGTACCAGTCCGACGGGCGCCGCCCCTACGCGAGTATCAACTTCGTCACCGCCCATGACGGCTTCACCCTGAATGACCTGGTCAGCTACAACCAGAAGCACAACCAGGCCAACGGCGAGACCAACCGCGACGGCAGCGACGACAACCGCTCCTGGAACTGCGGGGTCGAGGGCCCCAGCGACGCCCCGGCGGTGGTCGCGCTGCGCGAGCGGCAGAAGCGCAACTTCCTCGCCACCCTGTTCATGTCGGCCGGGGTGCCGATGCTGCTGGCCGGCGACGAGATCGGCCGCACCCAGCGGGGCAACAACAACGCCTACTGCCAGGACAACGAGCTCTCCTGGATCGACTGGGACCTGGACGAGCGCCGCCAGGGCCTGCTGGCCTTCACCCGCGAGCTGATCGCGCTGCGCCGGAGCAACCCGGTGCTGCGCCGCCGCCGCTTCTTCCAGGGCCAGGCGATCCACGGTTCCGGCGTCAAGGACATCGGCTGGTTCACGCCGGACGGCAACGAGATGGACGAGGACCACTGGCGCGAGCCGGACATCGCCACCCTGGGCGTGTTCTTCAACGGCGAGGAGATCCCCGACCTCGGCCCGCGCGGCGAGCGCATCACTGGCGGCAGTTTCCTGCTGCTGCTCAACGGCGGCGCCGAGGCGGTCGTCTTCCACCTCCCCGGCCAGCCCTGGGCCAAGGAGTATGAGCTGGTGGCCGACACCGGCATCGACTTCGTCCACCCGTTTGTCTCATCGGGGGGCCCCGCGGCGGCCATGGCATGGACTCGCGGTCCTTCCGGCCGCGGGACCGTGCCACCCGGACCCCCCAGGGGCCTCGGCGGCGACGCCCCCGCCTACCAGGCCGGCGAGGAGCTGTCGATGGCCGCGCGGTCGCT
>WNGD01006816.1_pt1 | contig 10858 bp, 12 predicted proteins | sample 5400671 | NCBI WGS metagenome assembly WNGD01 (sample SAMN13153369, study PRJNA577476) | soil metagenome | isolation source: 40 cm soil or saprolite under grassland replicate 2 | place: USA:California | collected 2016-06-15
TGATTCTTTACAACCCAGGCTCGGACGTTTGCGGATATTGTTAATCCCCAACCAAAGTAATCAGAATCGACCCGCTTTAAGTGATAAGTCGCGGCTGTATTCACACCGACATCAAAATCAATCATCAATTCAGCTAAGCGCCTGCCATCAATAAGGACAATCTTCGGATCGATGTGATCAACGTAGGCCACGGCTTCGGCGGAGAATGAACCCGTTGTGATGAACACACCTTTCTTCGCCCTCTTGCCGTGCAAAGCGCCTACGAACCGCTGGATCTCTGGCCTTCCGACGGTTCCTTCCCATTTTTTCGCTTGGAGGTACACAATATCGAGACCAAGTCGATCCTCGCTAATAACGCCGTCTATTCCTTCGTCACCACTCCTGCCGATTGCTTGGCCGGCATCCTTACGAGAACCGCCGTAACCCATTGTCAGCAGCAGTTCGACAACCAAGCGTTCGAAGAATTGGGGAGACGCCCCCTTTACGCGCGTGAGCAGTTCGGATGCTAACCCAGCGCGCATTCTAATGTGGGCCGCCTCCAGTGCTTCCTCAGGCGTTTCAGTCTCTAATTCAGACCCAACTGGCATCTCCGACGATGGCGCTGCGGTTGGTTCCTTCGGCGTCCGAAAAGCGACGAATTCCGGATACTGTTCGAGGAATTTAATGTCTATGCGGCTAGGCGGTGCCTTTAGAACTTCCTTGCCACGTTCTGAGATTTGAAAATGGCCTCGCCGCGAAGATACGAGAAGCCCAGCTTGCTGGAGATAGGATTTGGCCCATGCTACCCGATTTGAGAATTTCGACTGCCGTCCGCTTGCCAGCATTTCTTCGAGATCGGCATCGCTGAGTTTAAACTGGTTTGACAGAATCTCACGCGCTTCACCGAGAGAGTGCTCTCTACCGTCCGACGCAAATCGCATCATCGGTAACATCAACGACTGAAAATCTGGAACTGCCATTACCCTCGCCTTTCGCTCTGCCCTCAGGCAGTTGGGTTTCGCCGTAGTTTAAGTGAACCAACCCGGATCGGAAGCTTATAATCGTGGTTTCGGAGATATTCGAAAATGCAAGAGGACCAACTTCTCGCAGATATAGGCCCGGAAGTCTTAAATGGAAATGCAGCTTTATGGCTCGGTCCCGCCTGGCAAATTCCCGAGACCAATATAGCCATGCGAATGTCGGGTCTATCCTGGCTTGCAATCTGGTCCGAATCGAATGGCGCTGAGTTCGCTTCTCTTCTAAAAGATGCGTGGTCCCGAAGCGATCGCCTGAGGAAACGAGTGGTTGTAGAGGTCGCTGGAAGAATGTCCGACGCTCTCGGTTCGTACTATGCCCTGTCGGAAGTTTGCCCGTTTTTTATCTCCGTGGGCGAGAGAACTCGTGGGATTCGATGCCGGAGAGAGAGAGGCGTAGGGCCAGAGACGAACAAGTTGATGCGATAGGCAAAATTAGAAGTGGTACAGTAATTTTCATCGGTTTTTCAAGCGCGAAGGAAATTATAAGCATAGTCGCTGACGAGATCCCCTCGGGCGAGACGGCTGTTCGCTTCGTCGTGTTGGGTTTGCCGCCGTCTGAACAAGAGAGCCTCGCACAGCATTTGTCCACTCTGAAACCAATTGAACAAAGGGCCTTCTCAATTGCCCGGGGTGATATTGCGAGTTTCTGTGCTACTATCGATCATCTCTTCGCCGCAAGTCCTCCACGCGCTCATAGAATCCGCGTAGGAAAATCCGAGGTCGATCTACATCCGACCATAAGATTTATCGACTTTGAGAAGACCGCTGAGCGGTCGGCGCTGTTGGACATTTGCTGGCTCGCTCTTGTCCAAGATGCTTGTCCGTTGCAGGTTTATTCGAAGATCCTGAACGCTACACTCCTCTCCCGCTTCCGAGGGCGAGACGATGCTGAACTCCTTTCGAATCATTCGCGGTGGTCACTCTAGACCCGAATTAAACAGCGCGAAATCAGAAGATCGGTGAATCTTATCAGGCCCACACCACGATCTCAGCATTGAACGCCCGACGCTTGGGCGAAGGCATGAGGATTCTGGCGCTCAGCCGCGAGCGGCGCGAGCCGACACCCTCCGCTTACGGCAAATCGATGCGCGCCGATTGGCGGCTGCATCGTCGTGTTATGCGCCAGGTGTTTTGTTCGAGCGGCGGTCACGTCCAGCCCGGATGATTCGCGCCAGTAACCGCAGTGTTTGGTTGACATCCTCGGCAGTCTGAAACACCTGCGCAACTTCTGGATCGAGCGTGACCACGAGCGCCCCCTTTTGATAGCGCGGCGCGTACTTGTTAGGGCGCGCTCGACTGAAATCGTACTCCGGCAGAATTTCGTCCGGATCGATTTGTGGAACTCTTTCGGATCTCTTAGCCTTCTTCATAGTCTCTCCGTTCCCGGCGAGTGGCGCGACGTGCGCTGATGAGACGGACCACCTCACGTCTCTCGGTGAACATGACAGCCAAGAGGCGCTGTTGATCGGACCGGCCCATTAGAACAAAGCGCCTCTCGCCGACGGAATGTCGGGGATCGTCCACGATCCTTCCAAGTGGATCGCCAAAGACGGTGCTCGCCTCCTCGAACGATACGCCGTGCCTGTCAAGATTAGCGGCAGCTTTCTCGGGATCCCACTCGAAACGCAGAACCATGCAGTGCCCGCCACTCTCGATTATGACATTCCCGGGGAGTGCGCATAACGGCTACACGTTCAGCCGCAAGCCGCGCGAGCGAACTCTTGACGATTCGAACCAACGCTTCGCGCGCGGCTTGGCGGCTGGGACGTGGTGTTAGGTTGACAGTCAGGAGGCAGCTTTCGAGACTATTCTCCGTTTACCCTTCCTCCGATGCCGCTCATAGAATAGCGTTGGTCCCGGATAATCCCGCAATCTTCCAACCTCAATGGCCACGCGTTTTTTTCGGTTATTGAAGTCCAGCAGTGGACCCGCGGTCCGGATCAGAAGTGTTTCAATATCTCGTTCATGTCCCGCATCGACGACATAGAAAGAAAAATAAGCAAGTTCGTTTGGCCGAACCTTCTTATGCGACCTCAACCGCGGGAAGATCTTTCCTCGCCCAACATAACGTGGATACCCCAAAGCGTCATGGGCCACATACACGCCGGTTCGAGGAAGACCCTGGTTCTTAAGATGCCGGTTGACTGCCGAGAAACAAGCCCACGGCAGCTTTTCACCGATGACTTTGAAGACGCTCGGCGGGTGGTCTGCCGCACGTGCGAGCCGACCATGCCGGACCACCCATCGATCACGGTCCGTCCAGACCGGTTCCAGAATTACTTTCCGGACGGGCGGTTTCCTTCGCGACAATCTATACCACCTTTTTCTGAGTCTGCGACGCTGCTATTCGCCCACCTAACTAACTCTGAATTCACCCGCTACCGTGTCGAGAGATCGTTGCGTGTCACCGCTTGATAGCGCGATGCTCGGGATCCCTCCAAACGAGGTATTTTGGGGTAAGGCCGTGAAAAGTTTAATGGAAAAGAAATCTGCGTAATAGAAAAAACAAAGGCTGCGTGTAGTCGCAAGCCTAAACCGGTTTCAGAGGAGATCGGCAGGGCTGTGGACGCTGAGTCCCCCGCGGTTAAGGACGTGACAGAAAATGGTCGTCGTGACGTCTCTGAATTTAGGGCCTTCCGGCTGCTTGACATTTTCCCAAACCTGTCACTTAGGCCGTGGCGCGGGTTCGCTTTGATCGAATATGCGGTTCGGCTCGATCATCGCGCGCCATCAGTAGTCGGAAAATCGGCGAATCCACGGAAAAAGCGACTGGATTATCGCCGAAACCGTGGACAATCCGGTGCGCATAGTCGCGCAAATGCTTGTAGCTTCGGAAGAGTAAGACCGGCCTGATTCCTGCACAGCGCAGACTGCGCATGCCGGACGCCGGATTTGAATACACTCCACGCAATGCCGAAGCCACTGTTCTCTACCGTGTCGTCGCCGAAGAGCTGGAAACGTTTCTGGCGAGACAACAGGAGCGTGACCATCCAGTGCCGCGATTCGTTGAGCGAGAATTCCGTTCATTCCTGGACTGTGGCGTTCTCATCCGAGGTTTCCTACGCCTTCGATGCCAAGAGTTCCGGGAAGTCCAAACTTCAGGGCGCGGTCTATGAGCGCGCTCTTCGTCGCAAGGCAAAACGCTCGCGTGCGCCTACAATTGTTATCGCGTTAATTGGCGTGTTTGGATCGCGGGCCACAGCCCTAAAACCAGTACAACGACGCTTATGCCGACGATTATTGCCACGCCACTCCAAAGCACGAGATTCCGAAAGGTCGAGGGATCCAGTTTCAAGGCTTCATCATACCGTTGCTGGACAATGACAACGAATCCGGTATTGCCAACTGGCGCGAAGCCCGCAATCCACCGTCCGGCGTAATCCTGGAGAACTGTTGCAACGGGGTCTGCGTAATCATCAACCGGTGGAAGGATCTGTGTCGAATCATCCAGTTCACGGTCATGGACCGGCTCCACGTATTTAGTGATTGCAGTGCCGCTGGGAAACTCAACCGCGTCGATCCCTCGGTGGTACCCAGGATGAAACGCGATGACAGCTTTGCCCGGCTGACCCGAATCGTTGGCCGGGCGATCGATGTCTTGGGTAGCGATGAGGGCCACTTTGCGGCGGGGGTCCTCGAGAATGACTCTACCCATGGCGGCATCCGCTGTCACCGAAGTGGTAATCACGCCGAGGAATCTCTGTCTGTCATCCAAAATCGGCACGGAAATCGCGAATTTAAAGAAATCGTCGATCTTGCTGCGATAAACGCTGGAAACATGGGCCACACGTCTACCCAGGAGACCCCGATGCGCCCTGGCCCCCTTAAAATAGTCTCTCCAACTGAAATCGTAATTAAGTGGAGCACCAACCTCTCCGACACGCGCCAACTGGATTCCCTCTGGATTCAGAATGGTGCAACTTCCGAAAGGCATGGGGCCAGCGCGGCAGATCCCTTCGAGGTAACGCTGCAAACCGGAATCATTCTGTTTTGAGAGCAAATCTGACAGCGTCGTGTCACGGGCCGCCACTTCAGCGACATCGCGCAAATCTCGAAGTTGTAGCAGTGCTGTTCGGGCAAGATCTCGCGCAGCAAAGCCATTGCTCTGGATCGCCTCTAGAAGCTGAGCGTTCCTGCGGGCCGAGGCGGTGGCAACAGCCATCACGGCAGTCAGGATGGAAATGAGGGTCACCGCTGATATCAATCCTGCGACAACAGGATTCCGGCGGCACCATCGAATGGTGCGCTCGCGCCGGCCCCAAGCACGAGCCGTCGACTCCTCCTGAGCCTGATATCGGCTAAGATCCCTCGCCAGCCCATGAGCTGATCCGTAACGATGGTCCTTGTCCTTGCTGAGGCACTTCAGACAAATGGCTTCCAAATCTTTGTCCACATCCGGATTCCGCTGGCTGGGAGCCGTGGGAGGCTCGTCACGAATTAGCCTGAAGTTTTCGACCAAGGTCTCTGCTTGAAACGGTGGTGACCCGGTTAGCAGCGCATACAGTATCGCTCCCAGCCCGTATACATCAGTCGCTGTCGTCAATTCGTCCTGCGTGACCTGCTCCGGTGCCATGTAACCGGGCGAGCCGCCGACAGCGCTGGAGGGCGAATACCGGGCATTCTCTCCCATTCGCTTGGCCAAACCGAAATCCGTCACGTAGGCTTTCCCCTCGAGGTCGAGCAGGATGTTGGCGGGTTTGAGATCACAATGCAGTATCTGTCTCTGGTGTGCGTAATGGATCGCGTCGGCGATCGCCTTCACGTATTGCGCTGCTTTAGCTGAGGGCAAAGGTCCCGCACGCAAAAGATCGGCGAGACTGCTACCCTCGATGTATTCCATCACAAAGAAATGTTGACCTTTGTGTTCTCCAACCTGATGCACAGCCACGATATTGGCGTGTCGTAACCCGGCTGCTCTCTGAGCCTCTTTGTGGATTCTCTCGGTTTCTGCCGGAACGGTAGACGGGCCTCCAGTAATCGTTTTAATAGCGACTACTTTATCCAGACTCTTCTGATGACACCTATAGACAGTTCCCATTCCTCCACGGCCAATCTCAGCGATGACCTCGTAATCATCACCGAAGCTGGGCGGGCGATCGTCTGGACTGAAGATGCCGTTGACGAATGCTTGGTTTTCAAAAAATTCCTTCAGCTCTTTTTCAAATTGAGGCCAGCGGGCAAGGATCTCTTCCGGAGCCTGCTCGTCTCCTGCTTCACGACCTTCAAGATACCAAGCGATGATTTCCGCTATGCGTTCGTCGCGACTCGTCGTTTCGTCAATCCCTGACAATGCATTCACTCCCGGAACTGCCCTTCCAATCTTGCCAATTGGGCGTGCTGATAATAATTCCGAGACAGGAGGAAACTCAATGCTCGTGGGCTCTCAATTTCATTCCTCCGTTTTTGTTCTCGAAAAAAGTGTAGTGATGCGGTTTTGTTCGAAACGCTTTGTCGTCTTTGACAGTGAGGCCAGACAAAGCGGTGAACACCAATACGATTCAAAAGGAATCTCCGGTTCTAATAAGTACGGGCTCTGACGCCGTCAGGTGGAAACCGCTGGCGTTTGTGGTCCTGATGGCTGCCGGCATCTGGTTTGTCCCAGTACGGGCAGGTATCGATGAGCGGGCATGGCATCTGTTCGCCATTTTCGTGGCCACGATTCTTGGTTTGATCGTAAAACCCCTTCCGCTCGGGGCTGTTGCGCTCTTAGGAATTACCGCCACGGCCGTGACCGGCACACTCTCCATCGACGAAGCGCTGAGTGGTTTCGGCAATCGCGTCATCTGGCTAATCGTCATTGCTTTCTTCATATCCAGAGGCTTCATTAAGACAGGCTTGGGATCTCGAATTGCGTACCTCTTTATGGCGGCGTTCGGAAAACGGACCCTTGGACTGGCTTATGGCCTCGTCGCCACGGACCTTGTTCTGTCACCAGCAATTCCGAGCAACACTGCACGTGCTGGCGCAGTCATTTTTCCAATCGTGCGATCCGTTGCGAAATCCTACGGCAGCGAGCCGAATGATGGTACGGCACGGACGATTGGTTCTTTTCTAATAACTGCTTCCTTTCAAGGCAACGTCATAACAAGTGCCATGTTTGTGACGGCGATGGCTGCGAATCCTCTTGCAGCAACGCTCGCCAAGGATGTTGGCGTTCAAATCACCTGGGGAGTTTGGGCGTTGGCTGCTCTCGTTCCGGGGCTGATCAGTCTGGCAGTCGTCCCCTGGCTCCTATACGTCATCTACCCACCGGCGATAAAGGAGACGGCCTCTGCTCCGCAACTTGCCCTCGGCCGGCTTCGGGAGATGGGGAAAGTTAAGCCTGCTGAATACGTGATGCTCATTACATTTGTCCTGTTACTGCTTTTGTGGATATTCGGCAATATGCTCGGTATCGAAAGCACCACGGCCGCTTTCGTCGGCCTTGGCGTGCTGTTGGTCAGTGGGACCCTGTCGTGGGAAGACATCCTTCAGGAGAGCGGAGCTTGGAACACTCTGCTTTGGACTTCGGCTCTCGTCATGATGGCAACTTACCTAAACAAATTAGGATTCATTCCCTGGTTTGGCCACACGATGAGCGGTGCCGTCCACGGATGCGGATGGGTCACGGCATTCCTCATCATCAGTTTGAGTTATTTCTACAGCCACTACTTATTTGCAAGTAATACGGCGCATGTCAGTTCCATGTATGGAGCTTTCCTGGCCGTCGCCGTCGCCGCAGGGACGCCGCCCCTGCTTGCTGCACTAGTCCTCGGTTTCTTCAGCAATCTATTCGGCAGCATGACACATTACGGAACTGGCCCCGCTCCGGTGCTGTTTGGAGCGGGCTATGTGGAGATGGGGACGTGGTGGAAACTCGGGGGCCTCGTTAGTGTTGTGAACATCGTAATCTGGCTGGGTATCGGGGGCCTGTGGTGGAAAGTCATTGGTGTGTGGTAGAGGAACAAATGTGATCGGCGCAATCGCGGCGAGGCCATAAGCGGCGTTGTGAGTTCTGAGTTTTGAGTCGTGAGTAAATCCGACTCAAAACTCATAACTCAGAACTCAAAACCGTTCTTCCAACCAGTAAGTCTGATTCGTCGCCTGGATCCACTTTTCTCTCCTCACCCGGATTTCCTAAACAAGTAGACGGCATCTGGGCTGCACGTGGACCGCGGTTTTCTTGCTCGCTTCGCGCCTTGCGCTTATGATCCAACTCGTCTCAGGAGACTCGATGATTGAAGCCACGAAGCAGTTTCAGCCGGAGCTATTCCGCAGCTATCTTCGCGTTTTGGCACGAGTTGCATTACGTTCTAGCCCTAAGCTGCAAAAGAAAATCGATGCGTCCGATATTGTACAGGACGCGTTGCTGCAGGCGGTGGTCGCATTGCCGCAGTTTCGTGGTGAGACAGATAAGGAGTTTGCGGCTTGGTTGCGCGCGATTGTAGCGAACAAACTTGCAGACGCGGCGCGGCATTTTGGCCGTCAAAAACGTGACGTAGCGCTTGAACAGTCGATCCGCAACCGGTTGGAGGACTCGGCGACGCGGCTCGAAATACAGATTCCCGCCAACTCGACCTCGCCGAGCCAACGACTTATCCAAAGCGAGAAGGCACGTTTCCTGGACGAGTGTTTGGCCGCTTTACCTTCAGATCAACAGATAGCCGTGGAACTGCATCACGTGGCAGGCCAGTCGATTTCGGAGATCGCTCAGCAGATGAGTAAGAGCAAGGCAAGCGTGGCAGGCCTGCTCCGACGCGGCTTGGAAAACTTACGTGAAGCCTTGAAAGACAAGGAACGAGAGCTACGGTAAGCGAGATTTTTAGCCGCGGATTGCGCGGATGACGCGGATGGGCCGCATCGGAGCTGCAGGCGGCATCCTAGGGAGCGTGAGTGTGACCCATCCGCGCGTCATCCGCGCAATCCGCGGCTAACCTCCCCCCGGCTGACTCTTCCCGTCCACGCGCGGTTTGTTCTCCATTAAAACATCGTCTTTTACATTGAGGGGAAAAGATGGTGCTTTTGAGAATTCTCGAACTTTCATTCATCGCCCTGTGGGTTATGTCCTTTTTTACCCAAATAGTGATTCCGCTCTTGCGGGGCACTCCCTTTTTTCCGTTCTTTCGAACAAAGAGAACGCTTGCAGATGAGCTGACGCAAGTGAGGGAGCAACTCGATCAGGAGCGCCTTCGGGGTCGCATACAAGCAACAAAGCTAGAGGCAGACTTTCTCCGCTGGGAAAATGTGCTGGCAGACCCGGAGGTAAAAACCCAAACCGAAGAGAGAGGAGAAAAATAAATGCGTTACACGTTACCAGCCCTTTCAGGGGGAGTCTCATCGATCCTGCCGCCGCTCAACCTGCGGCGCGTCTTTCTGTGCGGCATCGCGTTTGTGCTGTTCGTGGTGATTGTCATGCTCTCAGGAGAGTTCTTCGAGCAGCTCGATGCTGAAGAGATCATGGTGATTCAAGCTCCTTTGAGTGGCGATCTCACCTGGTACACAAGTCCGGGCGTCAAGTGGCAAGGATTCGGCAAGGTCACCAAGTATCCGAAACGGTTCCAGTATTGGTTTACCGCCAAAGCGGACCAAGGTAGCACGTCGGATCAGTCCATTCAGTTGCGGTTCAATGACGGGGGCCACGCCAACTTAAGTGGCTCGATTGCTGTCGGCTATCCCGTGGATGCCAAGAACCTCACCACGATTCACACGCAGTATGGATCGCGCGAAGCAGTCGAACAGCAGCTTGTCCGGCCCGTTATCGAGAAGGCCGTGTACATGACCGGCCCGTTAATGTCGTCGGCTGAAAGCTATGCTGAACGCCGGAACGAATTGATCAGTTTCATCGAGGATCAGGTTGAAAACGGTGTGTATCAAACATTCACTGAGGAAGTGAAACAGGCGGATCCGATAACCAATGAACAGAAGACAGTAAGCGTCGTGAAGCTGAAAGTGGACCCGGCCGGGAATTTCCTGCGGCAGGATCAAAGCCCGCTCAAGCACTTTGGGTTTGTCACGTTCAACCTGTCGATTAATAACGTGAAATATGATGACCGGGTTGAGTCGCAAATCCAGCAGCAGCAACAGGCAAAAATGCAAGTGACAACCGCGATGGCCCGCGCAAAACAGGCCGAGCAGGACGCCATTACGGCCCAGAAGAATGGAGAAGCTGAGGCGGCCAAGGCAAAGTGGGAGCAAGAAGTTGTCAAAGCCAAGGAAGTCACCGCTGCTCAACAACGACTGGCGGTGGCGCAATTGGATGCCCAGGCCGCCGAACAGACGAAGCTCAAGCTTACTTTAGAAGGCCAGGGTGAAGCGGCAAAGCGCCAATTGATTATGAACGCCGATGGCGGCCTGGATAAAAAAATTGATGCGTATGTCACCACACAAACAATCTGGGCACAAGCATTCAAGGACTTTAGAGGCCAGCTCGTGCCCAGCGTCGTGATGACCGGCACCCAAGGCGGGACAGCGCCCGCGAGCGGGGTCACAACGTTCATGGAAATGATGACTGCAAAAGCCGCGCGGGACCTAGCAATTGACATCCAAGCCGGTGGAGCGGCGAGAACCAAAAACAATCCGTAGTTTCCGTTTTCAAAACGCGAGCCTCTCCACCGAAGTGTCGAGAGGCAAGGGCTACTGGAGATCGAGTGACTGTAATTATTGATGACCCCAATTCAAAGTAACGCCGGTGGAGGTGCCACGATGAATCCCGATGAAAGGGCAGTTCCCAGAGCCGACGTCCTGAAGAAGGAGATCGTGTATGACGGCGCGTCAATCCATTGAACACATGCTCGTGGAATTATCGTCTCCCACTTCGACAGGGTTCGCCGCGGCGCTGGACGTCGCATAACGGGGCGCAGACG
>WNGD01040152.1_pt1 | contig 10858 bp, 10 predicted proteins | sample 5400671 | NCBI WGS metagenome assembly WNGD01 (sample SAMN13153369, study PRJNA577476) | soil metagenome | isolation source: 40 cm soil or saprolite under grassland replicate 2 | place: USA:California | collected 2016-06-15
CTCCACGGATCCGACGCCTGGTCCGACGACCGGCTCACAATCCACGAATTGCGGCCGGCGCCGGCCCGCGAGATCTACCTCCACTGGCCGGCCAGATCTTCCCAGTCCCCACTGGCCGTACGGGCGATCGAGATCGCCGCCGAGGTTGCCGCCGAGGTTCAGCCGAGGTTTCAGCCGACCTGACCGAGCAGTCCCAGCCGACGTCCACATCACCGTAGCGTCACCTATGACGCAGATGGCAGTGGCGTTCCACCCACGGGGCCAACACGTATCGGGCGTTCGCGCGGATGGGGGAGGTCGCGGGGACGCCTCTGGTTCCACCCGGGCTGCTCTGCTGACGGAAGCGACCGACGCTCAGCTGGCCGGCGTGGCCCTTGTCTTCGATCAGTACCGGCGGCACTATGGAGGGCCGGTCATGCTTTGCCGTCCATCACATCTCAGTCGCCGGCAGTGTGAGGGTCAATGATCGCAAGGGTCTGGCGCGGCTGGGCGCCGCGGGCTACCGCTGCCGACTACCAGCGTCATTACGAATCCGAGGTCAAAGACAATCTGCGGGCAGTCAGCGGCTTCCGTGGCGCCCGTCTCCTGCGCCGCGATGATGGCCAGGACGTCATGTTCACCTCCATCACGTTCTTCGCCAGCCTGGACGCCATCCGCGACTTCGCCGGAGGCCACTACGAGCTGGCTGTCGTCGAGCAGGCCGCACGGCGGGCACTGTGCCGCTGGGACGAGCGCGTCACCCATCACGAGGTAGCCGTCGATCTGCAATAACCAGATCCTGGGAGAGGGCGACAGGTAACGGTCAGATGAGGCGTTTCGTGGAAGGCTGGTCGGGTGAATGACTTCACCAGCGAGAACCTGACCGACTCGCGGTTCGAGGACGTTCGCCTGACCGACGCCCGGTTCCGCGACGTCGACCTCACCAACGCACGTTTCCGCCTGGTCGATCTGACCGGGGTCACGATCCGTGGCGCAGCCCTCCTCTCAACGAGGAGTAGGAGCACCGGCGGTACGCCGAACGGGCCTTTGACGTGCTCGGGTCCCGGTCGTCCTGACTCCCGAGGACGCGTACCGTCGGCCGGCCGGCCAGGTGTGATACGGCCGCCGGGCAGTCCTTGGGGAGGTCGGCGGAATGCCGCTGCAGGCAAACTGGTTGGGCGGGCATGAGCGCGTTCACAGATGAGGAGCTCGGCTACCTCGCAGGGCAGCGTCTGGGCCGTATCGCGACCGTCGGCCCGGACGGGCAGCCGCATGTGGTACCAACGTCGTTTCGCTACGACCCAGAGCACGACGCCATCGACGTGGGCGGCTTGCGGATGAGCCAGACCAAGAAACTTCGCGACGTGCAGCGCACCGGCCGGGCCAGCATCGTGATCGACGACGTGCTCCCCCCATGGCAGCCACGCATGATCGAAGTGCGCGGGACCGCAGTCGTCGTCCCGTCGGGAGGCAAGGCCTTCGGAGAGCGGTTCGAGGACACCATCGTCCGCATACAGCCCGCGCGCATCATTTCCTTCGGCATCAACTCCGGCGAAATGACTACCAGCGCGCGATCGGTCAGCGCGACCTAGCTGGCAGCCCGATCGGGCAGCGTGAGCACCATGAGCAACATCTGGTGCGGGGCACATCCTTGGGCCTGTCGGTGTACCCGGGTGGCGGGCCGCCGACCCGCGGCTTTCGGGCTCTCCATGCTGGGCTAGCCGACCCATATGTCTGGCTCGACGGCTACATTCTCGACGCGCAATGCGAACTCGGCCGGCGACACGGCCACCCGGACACAAAGCTCTGGGTTGAGACAATGCGAAAACTAGCAACACGAACCGGAATGAAAGAGCTCACAGTTCGTTCGCTGCTGCATGGCGCGGCGCTCGGTAACGAAGGCGACGCGGCCGCGGCGGCCTTGCTCGCCGTTGACATCGAGCGCCCGCCGCCGCACCTGCTCTCCGGCGCGTGAACCGCCGAGCTCACGCCCCAGACCAGCACGCCGCAAAACGCCGCAGCGCCGGGTTCGCCGGACGTCGGCGACCTCCCCATGTCGATGCGGCATCCCGAAGGACCGCGAAGCGTAGTCGATCTTCGCCGGGCGCGTCCTCGCTGCGGGGGCACATTGTAAACGACCTTTGCCGCATTGTCATGTCGCCAATTCTGTTGGCACGCCGTGCTGAACTCCTGAACCTTCTGATAACTGCGACCGTTCAACGGTTGTCGGGAGCGGCGGGAAGCTCGTATACGCAGATTTCTCCGCACGCCGTCTGCAGCGGCGTGGACGCCCTCGGCAGGTCGCCCTTGCCGGCACGTGCGGCCAGACAAGGCACACCCGGGGTGTGCGCACTCCCGTGTGGAAGGAATCGCATGAAAAGGAAATCGGCCCTGGCTGCCGGTGCGATCGTCGCGGCGCTCGGTACGGTTGCCGCTACCAGCGCCGCCGCGTCCAGCGGAGGCCAGGCGTGCGGCTTCGGGTGCCGCGGGGACATCCGCCACCTGCCCGCGCCGCTGAAGAACCGGCTGATCACATTGCGCAATCGGCCGAGTACCTTCGCTCCGCTGAGGGTGTTCGCCGAGGCGGCGAAGCCGAGCAAGCTGTTCCAGTACTACCTGATCGACACCAAGCACTTCCAGCCGAACGTCTTTACCAAGACGATCAAGGGGATCAACGACGGCGTTGCGCCCACGGCCACCGGGCCAAATCACGACCGGCCGACGATCGGCGCGGTTCGCGTGGTGCTCGAGCCCAAGCCGGGACTGCCCACCGACCCGAACGACCCGGGTGCGTTCATCGACATGTTCACCGACATTTCGGGCCTGTTCGTCATCAACAACGAATCCGGCTGGTATGAGGGCTGGATGATCCACGACGTGACCGTCCCGAAGGTCGCAGCGCCGAGATCGGACGGCCACGCCACCTTCGGCACCATCACCGCCGCGGACGCCGCCATGCTGTCCGGCAACAACAAGCCAGGCGCGATCTTCACCGTGGACGGCAAGAAGCCGCACTTCCCGTCGGCCGGCGATCACTGGCCGAACCGGGTATCCAACACGGTCCCAGTGCAACTCTCCCTCGGCGCGTACAACGCCACCCAGCAAAGCGACCTGCACTCGTACTGGGAGTTCAACCAGTACACCGACTGGACGCCGCCCACCTACGAACTGCCGTTCACCGGCGGCCTGCCGGGCACGTTCCAGCAGGGGAAAGTCGGCGCCAGGTCCTCAATCGTCCCCGGCTCCGGACCATCGGGGGTGACCAACAAGCCGCAGGTCGCCGGCGACAATCCCAACAACCCACGCGACCCCGACCGGCTGCTTGACACCAGCCTGAAGAATCCGGACCGGCCGATGAAGCTCAACGACGCGCACAAGGAAACCCGGCTGCGGTTCCTGCCCAGTGGCCTGGCGAATGAGGTTCTGCTGGATGCGTATGTCCGGCACGCGTCCTTCGAGCCAGGCGTGCACAGCCTGAAGCAGCGCATCTTCGACGGCTACGCCGCCGAGGTCGCCCGGGTCGACACCAACGGCGACGGGATCATCACTGCCGTCGAGGGCGATCTGGAAGATACATCGGACGGCGGCCAGTCCAACGACCGGCTCTTCCTTCCGGCGACCGCATTCAACAGGATCGCGGTGACTCGCGAGCTCAACGACGGGCTGCTCTCGCCGAGATTCGCCCCCAGCCAGCGAGCCTGGGTGCTGAGCGGTGTCATCACCCGGGTGCCCAAGGCGGTCGACGCCTCCGTCGGGCACGACGGCGACAACCGCTGAGCTAGCACGTGTCCGGGAGCCCCGGCCGCAACCAGGCCGGGGCTCCCGGACAAGACTCTCTCCGCATAGAGACTTTCCACTGCCGCTACCGCCTGATCGCGGCGTAGTGTCACCGCTTGTCGTGCTTAGCCTCGGGGTCAGTCTGCGAGTGTGGCGGAATAGCTGACGTCACGGTGCGGCGGTTTGATTTCGGCACAACCTGCGCAAAAACACGAACGAAATTCCCGCCCATGATGCTCTCGACTTCGCCGTGATCAAAGCCGGCCGCGGTCAGGCGCTCTGCGATCAACCTAACGTCTCGCTCTCCCCGGTATCCAGCCATCATCCCGGGAACCCCGTTGATATCGGTGCCCACGCACAGGTGCGCCGCACCGACCAGGTCAGCGATGTGGCGGGCATGGCGCATCAGGGCATCGATGTCAATGGTGCCGTGACCCCTATATCGATAGGGCCAGAGACCCACGAGTCCGCCGGTTCCGGCCACGGCGAGAATCTCATCATCGGAGAGGAAGCGCTCGAACTCCTCGACTGCCCTTGCTCCTGTGTGCGACGCGATGATCGGTTGCTGCGTCAGCTTAGCGACATCGTGAAGTGTAGCGGGATCTGCATGAGAGACGTCGATCATCATTCCGAGGGAATTCATTCGCTCGATCACCTGGCTGCCGAACGTGGTGAGCCCGCGGTGTCGCCTTCGGGGCAGGGAGAATGGTCCGAGATAGCGCTCCCACGGCAGGCATGCCGTGCCGATTTGATTGTTTCTGAGATGAACGGGTACCAGGATCCTGACACCCCACTCGAACAGCTGATTAACGCGGTCGAGATTCATGCCGATCCCGTCACCGCCCTCCAAGCCGAGGACGACGGCCGGGTGATGTGACTCGAACGCCTGGAGGACCTGGCGGGCGGAGTTTGCCACCACAACGTGCGCATTTTCGGCCTGCGCCCGAATTCTGCGCAGCTGCTCGTGAACCGCCCGCCAGGGTGGCCGGCCCCACCAAGCCGTCACTAACCGGTCACCAACCGCGTTTGCGACGACTACGTCGACTCCGGTAGCCGGGAGTTGATCAAAGGAGAATTGGGGCGGCACCGTGTGGCGGGTGAACCAGCGCCGCGCTGTTGCCGCGAATCCCGGCAGGTAGTCAGTGGGGTGGACGTGGGTATCGACGACAATACCCGTCTGGAAGCGCGTCACGGCTCTCCTCATCCTGAACCACTTCAGCCGGCTCGATTCGCGGCGTGCTGCAGGGCGGACAGTTGCTGCTGGGTGCCGATGGCGATCAGTACGTGCCCCGCTTCGATCGGGGTTTGCATCGCCGGATTAGTCAGGAATGTTCCGTCGCGGCCGCGGAGTGCGAGCACCAGCGCCCCAGCCGTCTCGCCCGCGTTCGCTTCCTGCAGGGTGCGGCCGGCCAGCCGGGAACCGGCCCGCACCGATACCTCCTCCAGGCGGAACTCCAGGCTCCCGTCATGCATCACGACATCAAGGAACTCCACCACGTTGGGCTGCAACGCCGCCGCCGCGATTCGCTGGCCGCCGATCCGCTGCGGATTCACTACCCGGGTCGCGCCGGCCCGTAGCAGCTTCGACTCCGACGCCTCGGTGCGGGCGCGGGCGATGATGATGAGGTCGGGGCGCAGTGCCCGGGCGGACAGCGTCACGTAGACGTTCTCCGCGTCGGTGTTGATCGCGGTGACCAGGGCCCTGGCCCGCATGACGCCCGCCTTGCGCAGCACCTCGTCGTCGGTAACATCCCCGTGCAGCGCGGGATATCCGGTCGCCGCTGCCCGCTCTGGGTCGAGGTCGACCACGACCACTGCGGCGCCCTGCCCGGCCAGGTGGCCGGCCACCGAGCGGCCCACCCGGCCCCACCCGCAGACGATGGTGTGCCCGCTCATCTTGGCTATGTCGCGTTCCATCCGGCGCCTTTCGAAGTGCTGGCGCAGGTGACCTTCCACCAGCGATTCGAGTACCACGCTAAACGCGTACAGGGCCGTGCCGACCCCGGCGAGGATCAGCGCGATCGTGAAGATCTTCCCCGCCATGCCGAGCGGCCGGACCTCGCGGAACCCGACCGTGGTGATCGTCGTGACCGTCTGGTAGACCGCGTCGAGCAGGCTGAATCCGAGCACGACGTAGCCGATGCTGCCGGCTACCACGACTCCGAGCACCGCCAGCAGCGCAAGCTGAATCCGCCGGACGTTGCTCACCAGGCAATTGTGCCCACACTACAAGCTGCCGCACTCGAACCGTAGCCAAGTAGCGCCAGCCCAGCCCGCGCTTTCACGGCCTTTCGGCCCTGGCCGAGAAGGACTTGTGCCTCTGGTGCCTGCACTTGGCCTTCGCGACCGTTGACCTGCGAGTACAAGGTACTGGATAGCGGAGGCGACGCTATGTACCACAATATGATCAAGTGGAGAATCCGGCTAACCCTGTCCGACGATCCGCACAGCCGCGCGCTCTTTCATGAAGCCCTCGCTGATCAGCCAGTGAGCGTCGTCCGCCTGGAACCACGCGGGTCCGATAAGGCTGAGATAACCGGTGAAGTGATGGTCGAGCTTGGGCAGGACGAGGGCCTGGGCATCATGCTCAGCGCGCTGCATAACATCAGCCCGCAGGTCTTCGTGACCCGCGCAGATCCGCCGGCTCCGCCAGCCGCAAGCCCGGAACTCGCCGTGCCGCTATAGGGCTGTCCCGTAGGGCGTGTCCCCGTAGGTCTATGCCGTCGCGAGCGGCCGCCGGCGGGATGGCTCGCAAGGCGGAGGAGGAGCCCATAGTGGTTCTATGGGCGACGACGACAACGCAGCGAGGCGCCCGTCCGGCGGACGCGCAGCAGGCCGAATGATCTATGGGACATGCGCTAGGTGCCGCCAGGCGAGCGAACTAGTCCATGGTGACGGCTGCGCCGGATTCGGGAACCCGTCCGGCGCGTTCGAGGCCGAGCATGGCTGGCGGCCGCCCGGGTCCGCGGCCGGCCTGAGCCTGCCTGGTCACCGCTGGCCGTGCCATCCACAGTCCGGCTGTCCGGGCCGGCGCCTAGCCTGTGCATATGCGAGTGCCGCGATCCGGGAGGGACCTCGATGGCTGACGCCGACGACGTACGCCGCCTCGCGCTGGCCCTGCCGCACGTGGCGGAGATCGACAGCGACGGCTTCGACTTCCGGGTGGCCGGCAAGGGGTTCGTCTGGTCCTACCCCGAGCGCAGGCCGGGCACGCCGCGGCTCATCCGGACCGACATCGCGGTGCTGTTCGTCGGCGATGAGGCCGAGAAGCAGGCTCTCCTGCTTGGCGAGCCCGGGGTCTTCTTCACCGCGCCCGGCTACGACGGCTGGCCGCTGGTGATGCTGCGGCTAGACGAGCCCGGCGATGCCGGTCACCAGAAGACGGGCTGGCGGCTACGCTCCGTCGGACCGGCCGGGAATCTCACGCTGCTTGACCAACTGGCTCACGGCCATGGCTTCGCCGCTCACGACGCCCAGCCCTGTGCACGCCACAAAGACCGCACGTCGATCATCGCGGCATGACAGCGCGTTCCGCAGCTGCGGTCCCGCATGGTCGCGGAGGTCGGCTGTAACCCGAACCATCCCACCGAGCGTCTTGCGCTCAGGTTGGAATGAAGCAAGGAAAGATTGCAGTGGACTCGGTCGAGGACTTGAAGAGGAGTACGCCTCCATGAAGACGAGTACGCACGCCGTTCGCGTCCTGACCGTCCGGCAGCCGCATGCTCACCTACTGATCCACGGATCGCCGGACGCGGGAATCAAGGATGTCGAGAACCGCTCGAGGCCGACTAGCCACCGCGGAACCCTGCTGATCCAGGCGTCAGCGACGATAGACCGGGCTGCCTATGCCGACTACATCGCCCAGGACATCGAGTTGCCGCCCGCTGAGGAGCTTGTCACTGGCGCGATTATCGGCTCTGTTCAGCTCATCGGCTGCGTCCGCGATTCCCGCTCGCGGTGGGCGATTCCCGGTTACTGGCACTGGCTGACTGACACGCCGCGGGCCGCGGACCCGCTCATCCCAATCAAGGGACAGCTATCGATGTTCGCCGCGCCGGACGGCTGGGAGGCATCGTTCCGCATCCCCGGCTAAGCACCATGCGGCCAAGCGCGCGTTGGCTCGAGGCCCGACCACTCTTGTGATCACTGGCCTCATAACCGTTGCGGCTACATGTGAGTGTGCTTGCTCCTGCGGTCTGTAAGTACGGCAGCACAAATCCGACTAACGGGTGTTGGTTAGGAACGCACGGCTACTGGCATAGATTTCCCTCGTCATGGTCTTGGGCGTCGAGAGTTTGGAGGCGCGGTAGAGATAAGCCTCAGGTGACGGCTTCAGCAAACCATCGACTGCCTTCTTGCGCTTGCGCTGGATCGTCCATGCTGCAAAGGCGAGACCCGCGACCGCGGCGGCCGGTGGAGCAAGCGAAAGGCCGACCGCCGTGAGAACTGCGGCGACGGCTGCTGGCAAAGCGAAGCTGACAGCCATTGCGCTTTCAGCTGTGTCGATATTGGCGCTGTGCAGGCCCTTCCGGAGTCTCTCAAGCCTCGGCGCGAGTGTCTTGTCATACTCGCTCTTCAAATGCTGCTCCACCTCGTGAGGGTCCTTGACGTCCTTCAGATAGGCGAGGCCGCCGACAAGCCTGGCGAGTTCGGCCTGGAACAGGCCCCTTTCCTCCGCGTACGCCTGGCGGAATTCAACGATCTTCTTAGCCGGAACGTCCGCCGGGCCGACCGGCACGACAGTCCTGAACGCCAGCGATACCATGGCTTCTTCGACCTCGCGCTCGGCGTCGGCAATGGTGGGCGTGGGCACGGCAAACTCAGGCCGGTCGAGCAGGACCGCGGCCAGGCGTTCCATGGTGAGGCCAGACACGGCAATGTGGTCGACGGTCACGTCGGTCAACGGATGCGCGCCCAAACCGGGCGCCATCGCTTCGGCCAACGACAGCATGTAGACCTTGGCCAGCCTCGGGTGCATGCCAATCCAGCGCGGGTTGTCGCTCCGGCTGGCGACGAGCCCGTGGCCGAAGAGGTCGCTGAGAAGCCTGCGATCCAACTTCTCATTGAAGACGTAAGCGAGCTTGGTGTCGCGGCCGGGAGCATACAGTCGCGTATGAATATCGTCAGACCACACTTCGCGGTTGGCCACGCCAAACTGTACGCGCATGGCGTCACCGTGAGTATTGATGAGTTCACGGAACGGGCCCGCGATCTGAGACGCCGCGCCGAGAGGAATCTCGTTCTGGATGAACCTGGCATCGACCAGGCGCTTAACCTCGTCCGAGTCGTGTACGCTCGCGCCCCCAGGAACGATGCGCCGCATGCCATCCCAGTAGAGCGCCGTCAGTTTCAGCCAGCCCTCATCCCTGAAGTGGATGAAGGGATAGTAGAGCCCAATGTAGGTGACCATGACATCTCATCCATGTTTCGGTTCGAACCTGCCCCAGAAAAGCATGCTCTCGATGCGGTACTGCAGGCAAGGCCAAGCAGAACACTTATCTGAAAAGCTATCTTTGCGCAGATCACCGGACCAATGGCAACCACTCGACACGAGCACAGCTGCAGGAGACGCTGATCACCCCGCACTCACATCGGCAGATTCGCACGTGCCGGGGCTACTGGCCGCGCTCTGGCGGCCAGGTCCCCTGACTCTGTGACCCTGCATGTGCCGCGGTGTGATCTTCGGCCCGGCGAGGCCCTGGGGCTGCCGCCGGTGACTTTCATGCGAGGTGAAGACAAAGGCAGTGGTTCAAATTCTCACTGGCGATTGGGAAACGCCAGCTCAGCGCGGCCATCAGGTCCTGTGCGGGCGGGACAGGAAAGATCGTCTGACCGTCGGCTTGGACGTGGCTGGTCGGTATTCACCCCCACGGGCCGGGACTGAGCGGCAGGCCCGGCGCGGGCGGGCGCTGCCGCTCGCTGGGCATGGATCCACACAGGCGGTTGCTCCGCAGCCGGCGCGATGGCGTGAGTGGTCGCAGGATAACCGCAGGCCGCGGCAAGAGCCAAACCAGCGCTGCCTCTGGCCCGGGGGGAAGCGCTGGCCGGGCAGTGAACCCAGGGAAGTGTGGATGGTAAGGAGAAGGTCTACGGTTCGATTCCGTAAGGGGGCTCTGCAGCTCAGAGGCTATTTTTCGAACTATTATCTACTACGTGATGCCTTTTTACGGTGTTTATGCTTCAAGGTGGAGGGCCAAGTGGCTCGCCGATGACCTCAGTGTCTGCAGCGGGGTGGCCGGTTCCGGCAAGCCTCGCCGCCCTTAGCAGCAGATCCGTTCGCCGTCCAGCCGCGGATCGCTGCCTGCCCGATCTAGTTACGCTGCGCAACAGATTTAGACATTAAGGTTGCCCGCGGGCGACCAGATCGCCGAATCGGCGCGCTTACTGCTTTTGTTGGCAGCGCGATAGATCGGGCGCAGATCGGCCAACTCTGGGTGCGCAGGTCTACATGCGGCGAGGTGGTTTGCTGCCGGGCAGGCCCGGGCCGTCTCAGGGGGTTGAAGAACCGGCCCAAGACCCGGCCGCCGATCTACCGCAAAAGCGACAACAAGCACACCACGCACAGCAGGGCGACCAAAACAAGATCCTTGAATTACAAGCTTGTTAGAAACGGGATCGGTCGCAAGGGCGACACCGCGCCCCAGGCCGACCCAACCAGGAACGCTTGAACCGCGAGATCCGCCGCCGCACCGACGTCGTCGGCATCTTCCCCGACCGCGCGGCCCTGATCCGCCTCGTCGGTGCAGTCCTAGCCGAACAACACGACGAATGGACTTGAGATGCGCCGCTACATCGGCCTCGACATCCTCGCCAAGAGCCGGAGGACACTCATCGAGACCGCCGAGAGCGAGGAGGTGACCCTGACCGCCATCACCGCATGGAGTCCAACCCAAGATCACGCGGTGCCGTCTTCACACACCACGCGGCGGGACGTGACCGGAATCGCCGATCGGCAGCGGGTCCGAAACCGTCTCGACCAGACCGGCGGCATACGCGGCCTCCGCGCGAAAGTGGGTCAGGTCTCCGGGTTCCTGGATCGACCGCTCGGCGGTCGCGACCGCCAGCGAGATCTGGTTGAGGACGTAGGCGCGCCGCTTGTCGG
>WNGD01008723.1_pt1 | contig 10857 bp, 6 predicted proteins | sample 5400671 | NCBI WGS metagenome assembly WNGD01 (sample SAMN13153369, study PRJNA577476) | soil metagenome | isolation source: 40 cm soil or saprolite under grassland replicate 2 | place: USA:California | collected 2016-06-15
CGGCCCGGAACGGTCGCCCTGAGACGTACACGTCGGCGCCGTACACGAAGCGACCCACCGCATCCGTTCCCGCCGTGAAGGCGCCGGAGAACCGCCCCGTCGGTCCCGCGTCGGCGTACACCGGAATCCAGAAATGCGGACGCAGTGACGGCCACGACGTGTAGCCCGTTTCGCGCACCGGCACCGCGGGCGCGGCATCGAACGGCAGCGGCTCGGCAAAGGTAACGGGCGCGGCCGCGCCGCCCGCGAGCGGAGCCGCGTGCCGCAGCTCCCAGCCGTGCGCCCCGAGCGTGACGTACACCAGGGTGCCGTCGGGGAGCGGCGCCGGCGCGCGGGCCCCCAACGGCTCCGCGGTGAGCGGCTCCGCCCGCCCGGCGTCGCTCCAGCGGTACACCTGGGGGAACCCGGTCGCGTCGGCCACGAACCACAGCTCCCCGCGCGGCGTCCACACGGGGTCCGCGATGCTGCCGCGCGTTTCCACGAGCACGGCGCCCGCGGCAGGCGAGTCGACCGGCCAGCGGACCAGGGCCCAGCGGCCCCGGGCGCTGCGACTCCCGGCCCCCCACCGGCCGTCGGGCGAGAGCGCCACGTCCTCCCACACGGCGCCGGCGGGGCCGGGAGGCACGGGCAGCGTCGGCGTCGCGCCGCCGGGGCCGAGCGCCACGGCCACGAGCCGCCCGCCACCCCCCGCGGGCGCGACGAGCCGGGCGCCCCGCGTCGCGCGGCGCCACGATCCGCCGGGCACCCAGTGGTACAGATCGCTGCGGATGCGCCAGCGGGTGACGTAGTCGAGCTGCGCCACCACCAGCGTGTCTGCCACCCAGTCGTAGTCGACCCCGGCGGTCACGCGGTGCCGGGCGACGACGCGCAACGTGGCGGCGTCCCGCACCCGCAGCTCGCTCGCGCCGCTCCCGTCGTCCCGCACGTAGGCGACGCGGCGCCCATCGGGCGAGACGCGCGGCACGGGCTCGGTGCGGAGCAGGCTGTCAATTACCTGCTTGGGCACCTGCACGGGCGGCTGTCGCCCGTCGCTGCCGGGCGGCGGGCGCGTGCCTCGGATCCACTCGGTCGCGAGCGTATGCCCGGGGGCGACCCGGGCCACTTGCCGACCCACCCGGAACGGGATCAGCTGGCCCGACGTCGCCTCGACGAAGCGCGGCACCACCGAGTCGCCCGCGACGCTCGCGAGCGAATGCAGGAAGCGGCTGCCGTACGCATACGGGACAATCCCATCGGCCCAGCGCGAGAACAGCAGGGCATCCCACGGCGAGCGCGAGGCGTCCGCCGCGCGATCGGCGGCGAGCACCTGCGTGTGGAAGCTGCTCCGTACCCGGCCGCCGTTGGTGAACCGCGACTCGTAGTAGGTCGCGAGTCCCTCGATCGCCCAGCTCGGCTGATACTCGTTGGGGAACAGGCCGGGAGCCCGGCCGAATACGTGCTGCAGCGCGCTCCAGATCCCCTTCGTGCGGTCGAGGTGAAAGACGTGTGTGAGCTCGTGCGTAGTGACGAGACGCAGCCAGCTGTCGTAGAACAGGAGGCCGTGGTCGCCCGCGGGCGGCGTGGCGAAAATCGTGATACGGCTCGTGGGAAACACGGTGGTGAAGCCGTTCGCCGCGTCGATGTCGTCGCCCAACGTGAGATCCACGACGCCGCGTGGTGGGTGCAGCTCGCCGGCGAGCAAGGCGTACGACCGCTCCGCCTCACGCGCCTCGAGCAGCGCCACAGCGCGATACGCGGGGCGGAAGTGAATGCGGAAGTGGGGGGTGTGGAGGGTGCGCCAGGGGCCGGAGGGATCCACTTGGGCCTCGGCGCGCGGGGCGAGCAGCAGGAGTAAGAAAACGCGGAACGCGAAACGCGGAACGCGGAACATCAGGGGAAGGTCGAACCGCGAGGATGACCTTGCCCTGCTGTTCCGCGTTCCGACTTCCGCGTTCCGCGTTCTCACGGCTCCTTCGCTCGCTCGCGCAGAAATTGCTCAATGCCACGCACAACCCCCCTCGCGTACCGCCACTGCCCCTCCTCGCTCGCCAGCATCGCCTCCTGCTCCGGCAACATGATGAACAGCCCCTCGGTGAGCGCCGCCGGCATCCAGGTCGGCCGCACCAACGCGTAGTCACCCCGGCCCATGCCGAGGTCGCGGACGCCGAGCTCCGCGACCAGCGCGCGCTCGAGCGCGCGCGCCAGCGCGGCGCTGCGCGGCTGGAAGTAGTACACGCTGGTGCCGCTGTTGGTGAAGGGGTTCACCCCGTCGGGGAGCGCGTTGGCGTGGATCGACACGAGCACGTCGGCGTCGTGCTGCTCCGCGAAGCGCGTGCGCGGGTACAGCTCCAGCGGCGTCGAGTCCGTACGGGTCAGGAGCACCGTGGCACCCGCGTGCTCGAGCAGCGTCTTGGCTTTGAGGGCGACGGCCAGCGTGGCCACCGGCTCCCACAGGCCGGTCGGCCCCCTCGCTCCCAGCGGTGGGTGCCCCGGGTCGAGCACGATGGTCCGTCCCGCGAGCGGTCGAGCGGGATTGATGCGAGGGGGTCGGCGGATCTCGAGCAGCAAATCTCGCCCGTCGAGCCGGGTGCGATAGCCCCACAAGCGGCGCGACAGCTCGAGCGTGATGGTCACTTCGTCGGCGGCCGGCTGCGCGTACCGCATCCGTGTGACCAGCGGGTCGGTGCCGCCGTACTGCATCCAATTGATGTCGGACGCGGCACCGTACAGACGCAGCGTCACGCTCCGGTCTCGCTCGCTGACCTGGAACGGGAGCCGGGCGGGAAGCGGCACGCGCAGCGTCACGGACTTCGGCCCGGACGCGAGCCGCACGGAGCGCACCACTCCCCGGGGCGGCGGCGTGCCCGGCGCGAGCGTCACGACGTCGCTCGCGCTCACCCACGCGACCGCATCGCGCGACAGCTGCAGCCGCACCTGATCGCTCCAGCGGCCGGATACGACCGCCACCGTTCCCGTGGGGAAGAACCAGTTGTAGGTGCCGTGGGGCACGGCCCGCCCGGGCGTGATGCTGTCGGTCGTCCCGGTGTGGGCCGTGTCGTCGTTCAGGAGCACGACCTGCGGGAACGTCATGTCGACGGTGGTGATCGTCAGCGGCCAGCGTGCGGTCGCGCTGTCTCCTGCGGCGGCCACGACGAGCGTGCCGCAGGCGGTGCGGCCGTCGGCGCACATTGCCCCCGCCGGGAGCCAGCCCAGGTATCGCCCCGGCGCGGGGGGCAGCCGGTACGCCGCCGTGTCGGCCACGAACGCGCGCACGCTCCACGCCGGCTCCGCGGGCAGGGTGTCGGGCACGAGCGGCACGCTCGATCCCCAGGGCAGGACCAGGCGCAGCGACGCCCCCGGCGCCGCCTGCACGCTGAGGAGAACCCCTTCGCCGGCGGGCAAGCCAAGCGTCCCCACCGGCATGAAGCTGGTCGTATCGATCCACGCGGCGCGGCCGGGCGGCGGATGGAAGCGCGGTGCGATGTGGGCCGTGACGACCGTGCGACTCGAATCGGGCCCCGCGGTCGCGGCGAGCAGAAACGGCGCTACGGTGTCGTCGGGGAGGGGCACCCAGGCGATCCAGCCGCCATCGGGGAGCACGGGCACCGACTGCCCGTTGATGCCCAGGTGCACGGGGCCACGCGCCCCACGCACGGCGCCGAACAGAAACGCGGAGTCGTGCGACTCGAGCACGTCGGTGGGCGCGGGATAGGCGACGGTGACGTGCAGCGACTCGGATGGTGCCGCCCCCGCCCCCGCGGCGGCCGGGACGGGCGCGCTGCCGGCGCGCGAGACCGCGCATCCGGCCACGACGCTCGCGAGCACCACGCCGACCGATCGCACAGGCGCGACAAGGTAGCATCGGCCCTTTCGACCCGCCAATTTGCCGAATAGATTGGCATTCCGTAACTTGTGCGCCCTGTGGGGTACCTCCGCCTGTGACCGCTTGTACCTACTGCGGCCGCGACAATGAGCCGGGCGCGCCAGTTTGTATGGATTGCGGCAAACCCATGGACCTGTCCACGGGCATGACGGGCGGGGCGACTTCGAATCCGGCGACGCGTCCCCTCGCCGCGGCAGTCGCCGTCGCCGCGGGCGAGTCGCTCCCCTGCCCGTTCTGCGGCGCTCGCGTCAGCGCGGCGCGGCCGTTCTGTCCCCACTGCGGCCGCCGCCTCAGCGCCCCGGGCTCCGGTCCGAGCTGCGGGCGCTGCGGCTCCGCGGTCGGAACGGCCACCCGCTTCTGCGCTACCTGCGGCGCTCCCATCGGAGACACCGGGCTGGCGCGCCGCGTCTCCCCCGGCGCTGCGCCGGCCGGGGGCAGCATCACGCTCGTGCTGCTCGACGACGCGGGGACCCCCGCGCAGCGCTTCGAGCGCGCCGGACGCGACACGACCATCGGCCGGCAGGACGGCGACATCCGGTTTCCCGACGACGTGTTCCTGTCCCCGCTGCACGCCAAGATCTCCTGGGAGCAGGACACGTTCGTGGTGCGCGACCTGGGCAGCCGCAACGGCACCTGGGTGTTCCTCGAGGCGCCGCACCGGCTGCTCGACGGCGATCTGCTGCTCATCGGCTCGCAGGTGATCCGGTTCCGGCGGTTGGGCTACCCGGGGCCGCATCCCCCCGACGCCGACGCCACCCGGCGCATGGGCAGCCTGATCCCGAGCGCCGACATCGCGAGCCTGACGCAGCTGCGCTCGGACGGGAGCGCGCGCGACGTGATCCAGCTCTCGCCCGGCCGGGACGTGATGATCGGCCGGGAACAGGGGGACTGGATCTTCCCCTACGACCCGTCGATGAGCGCGCGGCACGCCGTGGTGCGCTCCGAAGACGCGGACTTCGTCGTGGTGGACGCCGACAGCCGCAACGGCGTCGCCCTGGCGGCCCGCGGCGACATGCCGCTGCGTCACAACTCGCGCGTCCTGGTGGGCGACAAGCTCCTGCGCGTCGAGCTCTCCGCATGAAGATCTGTCCCGTCTGCTCGACCGAATACACCGACGAGGTGCGTTTCTGCCCCAACGACGGGCAGACGCTGCGCTCGTCGTCGCCCGGGACGGACCTGGTCGGGCAGGTGCTGGCCGACCGCTATCACGTGGTCCGGAAGCTCGGTGAGGGGGGGATGGGGCAGGTCTACCTCGCCGAGCACGTAAAGATGGGACGCAAGAGCGCCATCAAGGTGATGAGCCCGTCGATGGTGCACGACCCGGACGCCGTGGCACGCTTCAATCGCGAGGCCGCAAACGCCAGCCGCATCAGCCATCCCAATGTCTGCGCGGTCTACGATTTCGGGGAGACCCCCGACGGCCTGATCTACCTCGCCATGGAGTTCATCGAGGGCGAGCCCCTCACCGAGCTGCTGGCGCGCGAGGGCGAGCTGCCGGTCGCCCGGGCGGGCGCGATCTTCCTCCAGGTGGCGGACGCCCTCCAGGCGGCGCACGACCTCGCCATCGTGCACCGCGATCTGAAGCCCGACAACGTCATGCTGTCGCGGGGCCGCGGCGGCACGGACGTCGTCAAGGTGGTCGATTTCGGGATCGCGAAGGCGGTGGGCGGCCGCGACACCCAGAAGGTCACGAAGACGGGCCTCGTGGTCGGGACGCCCGAGTTCATGAGTCCCGAGCAGCTGGCGGGGGACCCGGTCGACGGCCGCAGCGACCTGTACGCGCTCGCCCTCGTGTTCTTCAAGATGCTCACGGGCGAACTGCCCTTTGCGGGAACCACCGCGCAGGACACCATGGTCCAGCGCCTCACCGACGAGCCCGCCACGCTCGCCGAGGTGCGCCCCGACCTGCGCTTCCCCCCGGGCCTCCAGGCGACGCTCGACACCGCCCTGACGCGTAACCCGGCGGACCGCTATCAATCGACCGCCAAGTTCGCGAACGACGTCGCGGCGGTGCTGGGGTTGCAGCGGGGAGCCCGCTTGAGTCCGTTCCCACCACCGACCCGTCCGGACTCGGACCTCGACGCCAGGACCGAGCTGCTGCGGCGGTCCGCCGCCATGTCTTCCGCCCGGAGGCCGCCGCCGCGGCGCAAGCGCCGGTTGGCGCCGATCGTGGCCGGTGCGGTGGTGGTGCTGGGAGGGGCCGGGGCGGCGCTGGCGCTGCGCGGTGGCGGGAAGGCGGTCCGCACGAACGCCCGGGCCGACACGACGCTCCGCGTCGCGGGGATCCCGGCGCGCGACACCGCGCCGGCACCCTCGTCGGTCCCCGAGACGCCACCGCAGCGCCCGCCGGAGACCCGCCTGTCCCCTCCCACCGGCCGCCGCACCACGGGAGCCAAGCCGGGCATCGACGTGCGGCGCGCGGGCGAGCTGCTCGACAACATGTATCTCTATCGGCTGGCCCCCAAAACGGCTCCCTGGATAAAGGACTCGGCTTTCCACCTGTTCAACGCGCCCGGGATCAGTCGCGAAGACCGGGCGTACGCCGCCTTTGTCTACGGCATGGCCCTCGCCCAGATGAACGATCGTGCCGGGGGATGTGAATGGATTCGGAAGGCGGTGACCATGGCCCCGGCCGATACGACGTATCCGAAGATCGCCGCTCAGTGCGCACGCTGACCATGTTCGGACGCTCCCCCTCCAAGGCGATCAAGGTCGAGGTCTTCGCGAAGACCGACCTGGGCCGCACGCGCGACCACAACGAGGACCATTTTCTCGTCGCGGACCTGACGCGCCGGGACGCCTCGCTCAAGCCGGCGGTGCGCACACACGAGATCGGTGAGCGCGGCTCGCTGTTCGTGGTCGCCGACGGCATGGGCGGCGCCGCGGCGGGCGAGGTGGCGAGCGAGATGGCGACCGAGACGATCTACGAGCAGATGGTGAACGCCTGGGGGAGCGAGCGCGAGCTGACGCCGCAGCGGTTCGCCTACCGGCTGCGGGAGGCCGTCGAAGCGGCGAACCGTCAGATCCACACGTATGCCGCGGCGCACCCCGAAGTCCGCGGCATGGGCACGACCACGACCGCCGTGGGGGTGCTGGGCGACCGCTTCTTCCTGTCGCAGGTGGGCGACAGCCGCGCCTACTTGATTCGCCAGGGCCAGGCCGTCCAGCTCACCAAGGACCAGTCCCTGATGCAGCGCCTGGTGGAGGCGGGTGAGCTGACCGAGGAAGAAGCCGCCAAGAGCGAGCGCCGCAACATCATCCTCCAGGCGCTCGGGCCCGACGCGCGCGTGAAGGTGGATCTCACGCATCAGGAGGTCCGCCGGGGCGACATTCTCGTGCTCTGCTCCGACGGGCTCTCCGGCTCCGTAAAGAAGGAAGAGATCGCCGCCATCGCCACGCGCGAGCGGGAGCTGCAGGCCGCATGCGACCGGCTGATCGCGCTCGCCAACGAGCGCGGCGGGCCCGACAACATCACCGTCATCCTGGCGCGCTTCGACGGCGAAGGGCTGCGCCCGCCGGAAGCGAGCGCCGAGGTCGGGCACCAGGTGTATCCCCTGATCGACACCGAGACCAGCACCGAGCCCGTCCCCGTGTACAGGGGCAGCCGCCCGCCGGAGCCGACGGCACGGGCGCGCTGGCGGCTGGTCGCCCTCACGCTCGCCGCGCTCGCCGCGGCCGTCGCGCTCTATCTGGTCAAGCGGAGCCCGTGAACGCTCGGTTCACGTTCCTCTCGGGCGCACGCGTCGGGCAGGTCGAGATCTTCCGCAAGTCCTACATCGGGCTGGGCCGTCATCCCCTCTCCGACGTGCGCTTCGACCTCGAGCGCGACATCGATGTCTCCGCCCGGCACGCGAGCATCGTGCGTCAGGGCGAGCGCTTCCTGCTGCGCGACCTGGGCAGTACCAACGGCACGTTCGTCAACGGCACGCGCGTCACCGGCGACGTCACCCTCAAGAACGGCGACGTGATCGCCTTCGGGCAGAACGGACCTGCCGTGGAATTCCGCGTAGTCGCCGGGGAGCCGGGCGGCGACGCGGTGTCCGACGCGGTGCGCCAGGCGGCGGAGCGCACGTCCTCACCCCGCGCGCAGTACCCGCGGGCGAGGGCGTCCAGCACGGCGGTGCGGATCGCCGCGGAGGTGGCACGCCAGACGCTCCACCTGCGCCGCACCACCAAGCTGCTGATCGTTTTGCTCGCGGCGACGCTGGTGGCGTTCGGCTGGGTCCAGCGCAACAGTACCCGCGAGGCGACGGATCTCGCGCGGTTTCAATCCGAGCTCGCGAGCCTGCGGGATGCCCTGCGGCAGTCGCGGGCGGAGGTGGCGCGCTTGCGCGCAGCGCTCGCGGCGGCGGGCTCGAGCCATGACGCGGCGACGCTCGCCCGGCTGCGCGGGCAGCTCGACTCCGCCGAGGCCCGCCAGCGCGGGCTGGCCGGGGCGGCGGCCGTCGACTACCGCGCCATCGCGCAACAGAACCAGGACGCCGTGGCCCTGCTCGTCGTCGCGTTCTCCGAGCGGGAAATCTTCTCCGGCACCGCGTTCGCGGTCGATTCCCAGGGCACCCTCGTCACCAACAAGCACGTGCTCGTGGGGGAGGACGGCGGCCGCCGGCCGGAGCGGATCGCGGTCAAGTTCTCGGGGAGCCGGCAGTGGTTCCCGGGTCGCCTGGTCGGCGTCGCCGATTCCGCGGACGTCGGCGTCGTGCGCGTCGACATCCGGGGCGGCACGCCGCGGGTCGCGGGATTCGCGCCCGTGCCGGGTGCCCTGGCGCGCGGCGATCCCGTGGCCATCATCGGCTACCCGCTGGGCGAGGACCTCCCGATGGAGCGCCTGGGCGAGCGCGACGTCGTGGCCGACCCCACGCTGACTGTGGGCACCGTCAGCAAGGTGCTCGCCGGCCTGGTGCAGGTCGACGGATACGGCGCGCCCGGCTCCTCGGGCAGTCCGATGTTCGATCGCAAAGGGCGGGTCGCGGCGGTGTTGTACGGCGGAGAACCAAATTCGGCGGGGAAGGTCATCTATGCGGTCCCTGCACAGATGGTCGTCGACTACCTGCGACGACTACAGTAACGACCAGCTCAGTACTCTCCTTGCAGCGGCACGTTGCATGAGTATCTGCCCGTGCCAGCACAACAGGACCGGCGCCGTCCCCGGGATCTGGGCCACAAGCCGGGGATGGCCGAACAGCACCACGAGCTGCGCGCCGGGAACCAGACGCCGCAGGGCGGCACGTGAGCGTGCGCCGAGATCGGCGCGTCCCTTCCAAGACCTCGGTTCGGCGTACACGAGCACCACACGTTTCCCGTTTCCCGTTTCCCGTTTCCCGACTGCCACGCCGGCATCCCGCAACGTACTCGCGAAGACGTCCCTCGGTCCGACCGTATATGGTCCCCCCACGTCGTCGTCCACGATCGACACCGCGATGGGCCCCCGGATGCGGGGCGCATCACCCCGCACCAGGTGCGCCGCGCGGTCGGCGATGCCGTCCGCGAAGGCGGCGTGCGCGGCGAGATCGCCCCACTGACTCAGGGCCGCGTCGTAGCGGGCGAGTGCGTCGTCCGCCCGTGCTATGGGAATGTCGCCGCCCACGGCCCGATCGAGCGCAGCCGCGACGCGTGAGAAATCCTCCGGATAGAGCAGCGCGTCGCACCCGGCCGCCACCGCGCCCACCGTCGCCGCCTGCACGGGCTGCGCCGCGCTCGCGCCGGCCATGATCAGCGCGTCGGTCACGACCAACCCGCCAAAGTTGAGGATGGCCCGCAGATAATTCAAGATTTCGCTCGAAAAGCTCGCCGCCCGCCCCGTCGGATCCCATTCCGGATAGGCGACGAACGCGCTCATCACGCTTCCCACACCTGCCCGGATCGCGTGCTCGAACGGCGTACCGTCGACCTGCTGCAGCTCGGCAGGCGAGGCGCGCACGCGCGGCAGCGTCGCGTGCGAGTCCTCGAGGGTGCGGCCGTGCCCGGGGTAGTGCTTGGCGCAGCCCAGCACGCCATGCTCCTGCAGGGCTCGGATCCACACGGCCGCCTGCTCGCCCACGCGCACCGGGTCCGCTCCGAACGAGCGCGTCCCCACGATCGGGTTCTTCGGCTCCAGGTCGAGGTCGCACACGGGAGCGAAGGCCCAGTTGATGCCGACGGCGCGCGCTTCGGCGCCGGTGATCACGCCGCACGCCGCCGTTGCCTCGAGATCATCCAGCCAGCCGAGGGCGGCCGGCGGCGGCAGCTCGGTGAGCCCCTGCACCTGCTGGGCGGGCCCGCGTTCGAGATCCGCGCCGATCAGCAGCGGGCGTCCCGCCTGCTGCCGCAGCTCCCGGGTGAGCGCGGTGATCGCTTCGCGTGTGCCTCCGAAAATGATGAACCCGCCCACGCCGGCGGCCAGCGCGGCGTCGATCTTACGGCGCTCGTGCTCGAAGCTTCCATTACTTGGTCGCCAGCGGAGCGCCGGAAACACGAGCCGCGCGAGCGAAGACGTCACGCCGGGGTAATGCAGCCCAGCACGCGCGGGCCGCGCGCACCCGTCGCCGCGGGCAGGTTGCCAGCCTTCCCGAGGATGGTGAGAAAACCGAGGAACGCGAACACCAGGGCCTCCTTCGCCTCGCCGTCGAAGAACAGCTGCTCGAACGGCACCAGCGGGCGCGGGGCGACGCGGGCGGCGAGCAGCTCGACGAGCAACGGATTGCGGGCACCGCCGCCCGAGATCACCAGCTCGTCCTGCGGCCCCGCGCGGATCCAGCGCTCGATGCCGCGCGCGATGGTTTCCACCGTCAGGGCCGTCGCCGTCGCCACCGCGTCGTTGTCGGACCCGCCGCCGCGCTTCACTTCGTCGACCAGCCGGGCGGCGTAGTCGGGACTGAAGTGCTCCCGTCCCGTGCTCTTGGGCGGGGGGGCGGCGAAGTAGGCGTCCGCGAGCAGCGCCTCGAGCAGCTTGCGGACCGGCTTGCCGCGGCGCGCGCGCGCGCCGTCCAGATCGAATCGCGCGGCGGGATCGATCC
>WNGD01006824.1_pt1 | contig 10854 bp, 20 predicted proteins | sample 5400671 | NCBI WGS metagenome assembly WNGD01 (sample SAMN13153369, study PRJNA577476) | soil metagenome | isolation source: 40 cm soil or saprolite under grassland replicate 2 | place: USA:California | collected 2016-06-15
CATGAGGATAATCCACGTTTCTGGGATGCGGTAAAGCAGGAATGGAAACCGGACGGGCACGAATATATTTTCGTCGTGCTGGCTGGCCTCACTGGCGTGCTACTTGAACGTATGCGTTTCGGGGTGTGGGCTGCGGCCTTCGGCACTGTCTATCAGGGCGTATGGGATCGTAAGAAGAATGTGATTGACCGCTTTGATATCCCCCGTTCCTACCCGCGTTACCTCTGCATTGACTTCGGCTATACTCATCCATTTGTATGTAAGTGGTATGCAGTTGATCCTGACGGGAGGCTTATTTGCTACAGAGAAATTTACATGACGAAGAAGTTAGTAGAAGATCACAGCAAGGATATCGCCATTGCTTCTGGATGGTTCCACTTACTTCCGAAAGATCATGAGAAGTACCAGAATCGCCCTGCTGAATGGGCCGATCCGCTCCCTCATGAAGTCATCTGTGATCATGATGCTGAAGATAGAGCGACACTGGAGCGGCATTTGCAGATGATGACGACGGCTGCTCATAAGTCTGTGAGCGATGGCATCCAAGCGGTTGCTATACGGCTCAGGATTGCCGGTGATGGGAAGCCTCGCTTACTGTATTTTCGTGACTGCCTGGTGAAGCGAGATGAAGATTTGGCGAAACGGAAGCGCCCCACCTGCTCTATTGAGGAATTTAACGTGTATGTGTGGGCGAAGAAGGCAGACCAGAGTGAGAAAGAGGAACCGTTAAAAGAGAATGATCACGGTATGGATGTGGACCGGTACATAGTGGCCCGCTTCGATCTTATGCCTGCCGGTGTCACCTATTATAAGAACATATGGGGGTAAGCTATGATCGCGCCTGCACAACAGAGACAAGGCACGCCGCAAACACTTGCACAGGCTCCTATCCCACAGGTGGACCAGGAGCGCAAACGCCAGATGGCCGACGCGTGGAAAGCTTACAGAGGCCAGTTTCAGAAACCGCTCAAAGTGCGTGCAGACCAGCCTGACGATAACGTGATTAGCAATCGATGTATGCCTATCGTGGACAAAGGTGTGTCGTTTCTCTTTGGGCAGGTGCTCAAGATTGAAGCGACCGATGAAACGACAGAACCTGATACGCAGAAGCAAGAGTTTCTTGATGGTCTGTGGGGTGACGATGACGAACGCATGACACTGCTCTCTCAGATGGCAATCAACGGCGGCGTATGTGGCGAAGTGTTCGTGAAGCTCATACCCGCTCAGGGTCAGATGAAGTATCCGCGTATTGTGGTGATGGACCCGCTATTGGTCAGAATGGTTACCTCGCCCGATGATTGCTCTTTAGTGCTCGCCTACATCATCGAGTATCCAGGCACCAATGATCTTCAGAAACGTCAAATCATTGCACGTATCGATCCTGATAGCTTGGCCGGGATTGCTGGTGAATATGACCTGGATGATACCTGGACTATCACCAATTATGTACGCAAAGGGCAGATAGGTACCTGGTATCAGTCTGGTGAGCGGGATATCTGGCCCTGGCCGTTCGCTCCTATCCTGTGCTGTCAGAACCTGCCTAATCCCAATGAGAGTTGGGGCGTCCCTGACCTCACCCCTGACCTCATTGATCAGAATAGAGTACTCAACTTCATCCAAAGTAACACCAGCCGCATTATTAAGTTTCACGGACATCCGAAAACGTGGGGCAAAGGATTCAGAGCGTCTCAACTAAGTACCAGCGTCGATGATGTGATTATTATCGAAGCACCTGACGGGATGTTACAGAACCTGGAAATGCAGAGCGATCTCGCCAGTTCACAGAACTTTGCGGCTATCATTCGTTCCGACATGGATGAGCAATCGAGAGTACCAGCGGTCGCACTTGGCAGGCTTGCAGATCTTCCACGTGGCAACATCAGCGGGGTTGCGCTGCAGCTTCTGTTTCAACCGCTCATAGAGAAGACGGTCCAGAAGCAGCGGTTGTATGGCTGTCTCATTCGCGACGTGTCACGTGCAGCGTTGGTCATTGGTGGATTGATCAGTCTTGAGGAGCATGAGGGATATCCAATTAATCTGCATTGGCAAGCGCTACTGCCGACCGATGATTTACAGTCAGCACAAACAGCACTGCTCATGCAACAACTGGGTGCAAGCAAATACACAACACTCTCAATGCTAGATCTTGACCCTGATGAAGAGATGGAGAAGCGGAAGTCGGAAGATGCACAATTGCAAGTGGACGCGACGAGAGGGCAGGCCATACCACCACAAGGGATAACGCCAGAGAGACCGATACCTGGGCAGGAACTGATAGAAGGGAAGCGTAGTGTACCGGGGCGAACAGAAGCGTGATGTCTTTACCTATAGAGACGTGCGAGTATGAAGAAATATAAAAAATGAGTGAGAACAAAAATTGTTCTACGGAAGGGAGGTAAAGAGTGAAAACGTTGCTTGATTTTAATTTCCTGGCGATTCTCAATTTGTTGGTGTTGCTACTCTGGCCTACATCGGGTGCTATCTACGTCGGCACGAATCCACCAGGCGATCCACCGCGTCGTATCGCGCCGCTTAGCATCATCATGGTGATCCTGACGGCTATTGCGATATTGATTGACGTTATATTCCTGGCAGTCAGGATAGTGCAGGTATGAAAGGAGCTTCATAATGGCTGGCAATCATCCCGGTTTTAAAAAGGTCCAGTCTGGTATCGCACGCAGATCAGGCGTCTCAATGGAAGCAGCGGGTGCTATCCTGGCGGCCTCGTCACGTAAGGCAAGCGCGAAGGCGAAAAAGAAGAACCCACGTTTGAAGCGGGTGAAAATGGCAAAGAAGAAGGGCTAACACGCTCATCTCTTGACAGAATGTAAGAAGGACATCTATACTAATGGCAGATGACACAACCACTCCACTAGCGGGCGAGATGTCCACTGGTGGAGCCTCAAAGGGCGAGATGCCCACGACTCCGGTAACTGGCGAGATGCCAGAAACCTCTAGTACTCCACCATCCCTTGACGCTGTTCAAAAAGAGCTTGCTGACCTCAAAGCTGCGCTCAAGAAAGCCAATGATGAAGCCAAGACGCACCGTTTAAAAGCCAATGAACTTGACAAGTTGAAGGGCGAGATCGAAGCGTCCAAACTCACAGAGACAGAGCGCTTACAGAAGCAGTTAGCAGAGTTGCAATCTCAGCATGAGGAGTACACGCAAGCGCAGACAGAGCGTGCAATTAAGCATGAGGTTGCGCTAGAAGCTGCAAAGCTTGGTGTTGATCCGAACTACCTGGACAAAGTTGCTCGTTTCCTGGAATGGGAAGAGATCGAGGTGGATGAGAACGGCAATCCAACCAACATACACGAAATGGTAGAGCAGCTCGTCAAGGATATGCCAGGATTGCGAGGCAAAGGCGCATCAGTGCCAACGAGCGGCGGCGCAACAAACCCGCCACGCTCACAGAGTACCGCGCCACAAGCATTGTCCTGGGATGTGATTGGCAAGATGAAACCCGATGAATACACGGCTCGGCGGGCTGAAATTCAGCAGTGGATTGCACAGAATCCACACCGCTACGGTAGCCGTTTGAAGTAAATAGAGCAAAATAGTAATCCTTTTACCGCTCTTTACAAGCGAGGAGGTGTGATATCTCACTAAATAATTTCATACCGCAATTGTGGTCTGATACGTTGTTGCCTTCACTACGCGCTAATCAAGTCTATGGGAACCTTTTTAACGAGGATTATCAGGGCGAGATTAGCCGTATGGGCGATACGGTCAAGATCAACAGTATCGGTGACGTTACCATTTATAACTACACCAAAGATACTGACCTGAACTCCCCACAAGCGTTAACAGATGCGCAGGCAATGTTAACTATCAGCCAGGCAAAGTATCGAATTTGTGGTACCCTTGCGGCGTAAGCTGCATTGAAAACCGGGTGAATTGCTGGAAGCCTAAGTTGGCTTGACAAGCGGCTTTATACCTAAGAATGTGGTATAATAGATGAGTAAAGTCAATATGGTAATCAGCAGCCAAGCCTTGAAAGAAGGAAGGTTCACAGACTAACTAGAAGAGGATACAGTAGATGAGCAATGACTTATCGAAGTTGACCAGGAAAGAACGACGTAGCGCATTGATAGGTATGGTACTTGGAGATGCAAGCCTATACAGGCAGAGTGGATTACAAGGCAGCGATAAAACAGTTTTGAAGATCACTCATAGCATCAAGCAAAGCGCCTATCTGGAATGGAAGCGTGATATCATTCAACCGATGTTTGACTACCCGCTCACTATGACTGAAACGTATAACAGAGCGAATAACGGGAAAAGCTATCCGGTTGTAAAGATACTTACCAAATCCAATCCACAGTTAAAGCGGCTTCGGAAGATTATGTATGATGCCGAAGGAACAAAAAGAGTAACGCCGCAAATACTGAATGCTCTCGATGATCGCGGGGTAGCGATCTGGTATTGTGATGACTGGTATTTGAGTAAGACCGTAGGGCGTGGCGCAACTGTGATTGCTGCTACAAACTGCTTCACTCACGAGGAACATCTTTTGATGCGAGAGTGGTTTGCCGATGTCTATGGGGTCTGCTTCAACATCTATCAGCACAAATCTGGCACCTACCATTTGCGAAGGGGAATCAGCGATGCCTATAAATTGCTTGATCGCATTGCCCCTTACGTCGTTCCTAGTCTAAGCTATAAGGTTGAATATCCTCAACCAAAGCGAGGACGCTGGTACTCCCTCCCTAGTACAGTGCCCGGCTCCGATATGATTATCGGATGATGATATAGTCGAGGCCACATGAAAGTGTGGACAACCTGTACAACTTTGAAGTTGACGACGTAGATCAAGCACAGGCACACCCATCCGTCATGGCAGAGGCTATGAGCTGGGCCGCGTACGAGCTATCCAACACGATGGATGTCTACTATGCTGGCTTCTATACGGATGCGACCAATAACGTTGGTTCCTCTGGCTCTCCAGTAACACCTACCTTAGCTACTGCCACAAGTACAGGTGTTGGTGCTGGCACAACGGTCTATGACTACCTCGTGGTTCTCAACCAGAAACTGACTGAGAACAAAGTGCCAAAGCAAGGCCGCTGGTGCGTGGTTCCGCCCTGGATTACCACCATGCTCATCCAGGACATCAGATTTACCTCCTTCAATACGCCAGATGCCCGCATGACCATCCAGACCAACAAGCTAGACGCTTCTGGGGGATCTATCTCTGATGCCTATCTCGGCAAGATCTCCGGTATGGATGTCTACGAGAGCATCAACGCTCCACACCTCACAGGTACAGTTGGCATCACCGGTAGCACTGATGTGGTGATGGCAGGCCACACGATGAGTCTGACGAAGGCAGAAGGACTCAACAAGGTGGAAGCCTACCGCCCGCCTTATCGCTTTGCCGATGCGGTCAAAGGTCTTGCACTGTATGGCGCAAAAACCATCCGTCCGTATGCCCTGGCTGCGGCTTACCTAGTGCATCCATAGCAGAAGCAGATGACGGCAAGAACAGTACTTGCACCGAAAGTACTCACTGGCAACTCTGCCATTGTGAATATGCTCAATGATGGGACGAACTTTACGGCAACGGATGCCACCAACGGCATGAGCGTGGCTATCCCGACAACTGGCTTTCCCGCAGGAGGCAGTATCGACAGGCTTATTCTGCTGGTGCTCAACACCAACGGCACAGGACGCACTGTTACTGTACGAGCGGCAACGCCTGACGGGGGACTCGCGAAGACAGGAGCAGGCACATCCTCACCAGCATCCACCTATCCAGGTTTTGAGGCAGGCAAGGGCGATCTGACGACAAGTGCGATGACGCTAACGACCGGGCTGGGCATCATCGGGCCGTTTGAAGTAGCACGGTTTTTGCAACCGGATGGAACACTCTCTATCGATTTCAGTGGAGCTACCGGATTCATCGCGGCGCTCTTACTTCCTAGATCATTTTAGGAGGAAGTATGGCAGCAAATGAACTTCCTCCTATGATACCAGGAGGACAATGGTTGCGAAGCTCAGCGGACCGTGAGCCGCAGTATATCGTAGGCGAAGCTCACATCAAACGCCTGATTGGAGAGGGATGGCAACCTGCCGATGATCCACGTCAACCTGTGCAAGTATTAGCAACTGAACAATCAGACACAACAGACGCAGCACAAGATGATCAGGCAAGTGATGATCCTGTAAAACGTCCACGCAAACCGAGGTCGTAGATGGCAGTACGAACAACGATGTCCCAAATAATAGCGAGAGTACGCCTGATGATCAGCGATCCAACGGGCGCAAGTCAGCAGTTCGACGATCAGACCGTCCAGGATTTGCTCGATCAAAGCCGTGACGACATTCGCTACGAACCGCTCGCTATCGCTCCATCGATTGTGAATACCGCGTCCACCAATAATCAGCCATCAACCATTTTTGCTGATTACTACAGCAAGTTTGACTGGTGGGAACAAGACGTTGTGCTACAAGCACAGGGGCCAACGGGCGCAGCCTGGGTGGTCGTAACACCGACCAGTTCAGACTACATCGTTGGGCATTGGATGTTCGAGAACAATGTGTTTACAGCGGGTACGGTTCCGGGCCAGTTGCCCCCTGTGTTTGCAACAGGCAAAGTCTACGATCTCAACGCGGCGGCGGCTGACCTACTGGAGTTTTGGGCATCCTCGCTTGCCTGTGCCTATGACATTAACGTCGATGGGCAAAGTCTGAAACGTTCACAACTGATGGATCTCAAGCTGAAAGCAGCTAATCGTTATCGTTGCCAGGCCAAGCCAAAGATTGCGCAGATGAACCGGAGTGATGTGATGGCTCCGATTTCAAGTCGGCGTATACGGTTGCTTGACTCAGATGACATCGTGAAAGGCGCGTAAGTATGAGTTGTGGTCCGACAGCAGCAGAACTGGCACAGATCCGAGCAGATGTTGCAGCAGTTGCGCTGGATCTCGATTGTGTTGTCCAACGCAAGACGATTACCAGTGATGGTATGGGACAAGGCTCCGAGGCCTATACCACGATTGCGACGGTCAAAGCTGGTATGCGACAACCTGGGTCCACGCACTTACAAAACTATGCGTATATGATCGAATCTTTGGCGACGTGGGAAGTCCAACTGCCGTACGGCACGAACGTTGCAGAGCAGGACCACATAGTCGTAAGCGGTCACACGCTGGTGGTACAGAAGGACTTGTCACCACAAAGCTACAATGCACTCGTGACAGTACTTGCTTCTGAGGTGCTCTAATGGGTGCTGAAATTGCAGTAGCTATTTCCTGGCTCTATAGCACGCTCAATGGCGACTCTACTTTGCACACAAGTGCACCAGGGGGTGTATGGCGTGCAGAAGCGCCTCCTGGAACAGCAACACCGTACGTAATTCTCATTTATCAGCAGAATCCGAGCCATGATGAGATTGTGTTTGGGGGTGGGAGAGCATTCGGCGATCTGTTTTTCGAGATCGTTGCGACTGGGCCAGCAAAGGTGACGCAAACCATTGCCAGTGCTGCGGGGCGTCTTGACACGCTGCTTACTGTCTCACAGCAGACATCCATCAGTGGCGGCACGCTGCTTGCATGCTATCGTACGCAATCATCAGAGTCCGATCCTCTCATCAATGGTGAGACCTGGACAAACATGGGTGGAATATACCGAATTATGATGAAGGCATCGTAGGAGGGCATCGCTATGGCGTCAAAGAAAGAACAGGAGCCAACGCTACAGACACTCACTGAGAAGCTGAAACGGATAGGGTGTCCAGACTTTGAGGTAAAGCCCGGCGAGGAAAAGGTGATGATGCTACATATCCAGGGTCATCTCATCTGTGGTGTCTCCCATGCGCTCTCTCTCTCAGATGAGGATCTGGGGTCGCTCATTGATGAGACAGTAGGAGGAGGACAGAACTGATGGTTGCCGTTCACACGCAGCATTCTAAAGGAAGGGATTTCACCGCTGAAGAACTGATCGGACGGCGAATCAGAATTGAGGGTCCTGTTCCGAAAAAGAGTCTACCTCCTATTGGAATTAGCATGATGGTGATTGCTGATGGTGAGATGGTAGGCAATGTGCTCAAGATTGTGTTGACTATAGAGCCGAACAACATCGTTAAGGCAACCCTGACACGCTTCCATTCTAGACAGCCAACAGAAGAGATAACCTTGCGGGATGATATCGAGGTGTCATTCTCTGCTATCGTCTCAGAGGCGCAATGATGGCAACACCGCAAACCAAAGAAGAACATCTCATGGCGGAAGAGTGGGGCAAAATAGATTTGCTATGCAGGTTTCATTTAGAGGTCCTACTCTATGCCTTTGATAGAGATAGGGGGGAGTATAAAGAATCTCAAGCAATGAGGAATGCGGTAGAGCAGATGAGAGACGAGCCTTTGCCACACTGTAGATATCGGGAATATCTTGAGGCTAAATCCAATCTCATGGCGCAGGGGTGATCTATGGGAGCGCAAATCAGAATCACGCTAGTCGGGCTGCAAGAGGTGGAGAGTCGCCTAACAGCCATTGGGGAGAAGGCAGAGCAAAACCTCGTCAAGCAGACGGCGAAACTGGCTGATGATGGGAAAGCTGCATGGAAACAGGCAACCCCGAAAGGCAAAACGGGACGCTTGCAAGGCGAGGAAGATGCACAGGCGTCTGGACTGTCTGCCATCTTTAAAAGCCCAACCAGGTATTACGTTTGGGTTGATAAAGGTCATGAAACTCCGCGTGGATGGCGCACAAGGCACGGCTACAGACTTGCAAAACGGCGATCTCACGTCAAAGGGCAAGAGATGACCGAGAAATTGGTGGATTGGTTGAAACAGAATATCCGTGAGTATCTCTCGAAATTCCTGGATGGTGTATAAGCATGGTAACGGATACAAGCATGCAGTATAATGGGGATAGCACGCAGGCCAAGCGGGTACCACTCCATTGCAAGATGTCGAGAAGATTGATGATGCGTGTGAGTGCAGCGGGTGACTGGCCTGTTGATCTGCGACAATGGGTCTGGTGTAAGGGTTGTCATGTGGAGCACGAAGTAACCAAAGAGCACATTGAGGAAGCGAGAGCACAAGATGTCAGACGAAGCACAGCAAGAGCGATGGGATGAGCAGATTCGCGAGATACGAAATCAGCCCGAACCCTGGGGAACGTTCGTACGCGCAATGCTCGATGGTGTGCGATGCTCTTACCTGGATGATGGGAAGATGACGAGGGTACAGGGGTGGGCCGATGTATACATAACAGAGGTCTCCGCTGGATATGGGTATATAAAGGTTGTGCAACCATATGATCGTGACATGAGCCAACCATCAACGAAAGTGACTGATTTGAGTAGGATACGCCTACCCGTCTAAACTCCATAGAACAACTGAATAGCAACCGGAGTCCTTTGAGACCATACTAATCGAATTTCGAGGTATGGTCTCTTTTTGTGCCATATCTCCTCTACAACAGGAGGTAAGCAAATTGGCCGCTTTTGCAGGTGTGGGTGCCTCAGTCAAGGAAGGTACCACCACTTTCACCAACTCCAACAAATGGACGCTCAGTGTTAAAAACGCGACGAAGGATGTCACGCCCATCGGGGCACCTGGCAGTTGGGCTATCTATCTCGGCACGCTCAACTCATGGACTGTCAAGATCTCAGGATGGTTCGATACTGCCGACACCGCACAGACCAACTTACTCGCGTTGGTCGGGCAATCAGTTGCACTCACTCTCAATGTCAATGGCACCCCGAACGGCTTTACAGGCAGCGCCATACTCAATGGCATCGATCCAAATATTGACGCACAAAACCCGGAAACGGTCGATTTCAGCTTCCAGGGTTCAGGCCCAATCGCGTTTGCATAGAACTTATGCACCATTGAGAGGAGGTGAGGGTATTGAGTGCGCTAGCAGGGGTTAATGGTGATGTGTTGCTCTCCACGTCACCACCAACGCCGTTGGGGAGTCCAGAGAGTGCAACAGACTCAGGCAATCATATCAATTACTTTATGGCAACCCACCAGGCGTGGGACCCGACGAAAACACTGACAGTCCAGTGTTCGCCAAATGGCTCCAGTGGCTGGGCAACTGTCACCGACTACGATTTCTACTACCCAGTTGGTGAGATCGTCTTTGCCACCGCCAGGACGGTCGGGACCAATAACTTTGTGAAAGTCTCGGCTGGGAGCTATTTCTCCACGTCGTCGCTCTCTGGTGCTCATGCGTGGAAGGCCAGTGCGAAGGCGACAACAAAGGATTGCACGCCTTTCCAGGCAAGTGGCAATTTTGCCACGTACACAGCGACGACCAAATCGGCGACGTTCTCGGTGGACATGTTTAGCCAGGATGCCAGGATCTTGAACGAGATGATCAAGAGCGGGACCGGCACCATCAATACCTCCAACGGTATCATTGTGTGCCTCCTCTATTGGGACAAGACCAACGGAAAGCGGTGGCAGTTCTTTGCGCTGCCGACAGGGCTAGACACGACCGTTGCAGCCAACGACGTTGACAAGCAGACAGTGAATATGCAGTCCACCGGGCCGCTCTATGAAATACTTTCTAACACCTTTAACACCACCAATGTGAAGCGAATGTAGGGAACTATGACAGAAACAACAGCAGAGTTAGATACACAGCAAGAGGAAGCATCACCAAACGGGCATGATGCCACCTGGGAGACCTTTGGCGATGACGAACTGCTCGCGCACATTCTCTCAAAGAAGCCTGCTGAGCGCCTTGTAGAGGTACCTGAGTGGAATGTGAAAATCTTGTGTCGGGCGCTCAATGCTGAGAGTCGCATTGAGATACAGGTAGCCGGATATGACGCGAAAACCAAGATCACCGATTTCCGTAAAGTGTTCCATCTCGTCGTGATGTACGGCTGCTACAACC
>WNGD01006825.1_pt1 | contig 10854 bp, 10 predicted proteins | sample 5400671 | NCBI WGS metagenome assembly WNGD01 (sample SAMN13153369, study PRJNA577476) | soil metagenome | isolation source: 40 cm soil or saprolite under grassland replicate 2 | place: USA:California | collected 2016-06-15
TGTCTATCGAAACCTTTCTTGAGGCGAGAAATTTGGCAGCGGTAACAAACATTCCCCCGGGACCAACAATTTTACTAACTTTTTCTATGCTGGTTGTTCCGTAAGCAAGGGCGGTAATCCCTTGGACGCCTCCTATCTTGTAAAATTCTTTCACCCCACAGATCCTGGCGGCCACAAGGGTTAGAGGATCTACCGTTCCGTCCTTTAGCGGAGGTGATATTGCCACTATTCTCTTTACACCGGCTACTTTTGCGGGGACAGCGCACATCACCATCGTACTAGCATAGCGGGCCTTACCGCCGGGAATATAACATCCAACACTAGAAATCGCCTGAACTAATCGGTGCACCTTTATCCCATCAGACAAAATTGTGTTTCCCTTTACGTTATTCATGACTGAACCTTCGCCTTCCATAAGACGTGTCTTGATGACGTTAATAGCTTGAATTTGCTTCTTCGTAACCAAAGAATACGCCTTTTCGAATTCTTCCTCGGTAACTTTCAATGAATTTAGCCGAACCCCCTCTAACTTTTCAGTGTAATCCATAATTGCGGCATCACCACGCTGAAGAACATCGTCCATGATAGAAGCTACTTTCCTAATTAACTGATAAGAAATACTGATGCCAGAGTCGCGCAACTTTGCCGCGTCTTCTTTGGCGTCTGTTATGATAATCGTCTTTATCAAGCATGCTCATCTAGATTTATCTCATCTAGCGGCAGAATTTGCCTAGGCTCCATAACAACTAGGCCTTGTGCAATCCTCCTCATCATTGGTACTAGTTTGATAAATTCATTCTTGTCAATGATCGTGTTGACACCATACCATCCATGCTCGCTCAATTCGCTAACTGTCGGTTTTTTCAAAGCAGGCATATTTTTCAATAAATGGTCTAGATTTTCTTTCTTTACATTGACGAAAATGTGAAGCTTTTTGCGGCCTTCAACGACACCCCTCAATAAGGCGATCATGTCGGCGATTTTTTCTCTCTTTTTTGTATTTTTTAGGGCGATTCGATTGGCGACAAATACTGCTGATGATTCCATTACTATATCAATTATTTTTAGTTTGTTCTGTCCCAAAGTGGTACCAGTTTCAGTAATATCAAATATTGCATCGACATCTTCCGGAGGTTTTGCTTCAGTAGCCCCGAAGGAAAGGAAAATTTGTACTTTCTTATTTTCCCCTACCCTTAGCCATGGTGTTATTATCATCGGATCTAGTTTGCCAAAGTGATTTTGGTAAGCCTGATTTGATTTAATATGAGCAGCAGTAGTTGTGAGGTATTCGGAAGATATCCGGAGTGGCTTGTTTTTTGCTGCGAATTCCTCAATCAGACCTGTCAAATCTTCTACCGCAAACGTTTCTGGGACGGCAATAACCTGTTTGACCTTTCCGTATTCTAGATCGAGTAACGTTGTTATGTCTGCTTTCGCCTCCCTCACCCAATCTTTACCAGTGATTCCAACGTCATAGAATCCTTCCTGTACATAGGTCGGTATCTCCTGGGGGCGCAAAACCTTAACCTCTATCTCGGGGTCGCTCAGCTTTACTCGATAAGTACGTCCGCGGCCGCTGATGCTCTGCCACGCCTGCTCTAGAATCTTGAATGTTGCTTCCTCAATACTACCTTTTGGAATTGCAAATTTCACGGTAGGCATACTAGACAATTCAATTGCAAAGTTTGTTGATGGGAGGCATATATTTACTTATTATCATTGTAGGTATTATTGTGATGGCGCTTCTCGGTCATCGAGGCAATAATTTCCTTGGCCCGACGTATGTTCACATTCTTCTCATCAGCAATCCTTTCGGCTACTAACTTAATTAAATTGCCTTTGGCCCCTGCCAGCACCGCAATATTTCTAGCGTGCAGTTTCATATGACCTGCCTGAATACCTTCTGATACCAAGGCTTTCATTGCAGCCAAATTTTGGGCAAGGCCAACTGCAGCTAATACTGCTGCAAGCTCATGGGCAGTTTTCACGCCTAAAATCTTTATTCCAAGTTTGGTCATGGGATGAACTGATACTATCCCACCAACTGTACCAACTGCTAGAGGTAGCTCTAGATCACCTGCTAAATCGCCGTCTTTGGTCTTGTACCACCTAGTCATGGACCTGTATGTCCCATCCCTAGCAGCATAGGCGTGAGCTGCTGCTTCAATCGCACGAAAGTCCTGTCCTGTTGCCAAAGCTACTGCATCTATACCATTCATTATGCCTTTGTTATGTGTCACTGCACGATACGGGTCAGAATACGCAAAAGCGTAAGCATATAAGATACGGTCTACGACAGCCTCTCCCCCTAATTGAGCTCTGGCAAAAATTGCCTTTGATCTTACAAGGCGTCTGGTAGAATAATTTGAAAGTATCCTTACGATGACGTTGCCACCTGTTAAGACTTCGAGTCTTGGAGATATCGCCTCACACATTGTATTTATTACATTGGCGCCCATCGCATCTTTAGTGTCAACAAGTATCTCGACGATTAGCATTTTCCCCATCATATTTTGACTCTTGTCTTCTACCTCTTTTACCAGAAGATCTCTTGCCATAACGGATCTGCTATTGGAATTTGCCAAGCGTAGTAATTCTTTTTTGTGAAGTAAAATCTTCTGTTTTGTTGACTCCACGAGAAGCGGTGGTATAGAGACTAGTTGCACCTGACCTATCATCAATGATCCATCGACTTTGGTTGCCGTAAACCCCCCTCTATGGCTTGCAATTTTAGCTGCCTTACTTGCGGCGGCAATTACGGAGGGCTCTTCTATAGCCATTGGAATCAGGTATTCCCCACCGTTTATCACAAATCCTGTTGCAATTCCAAGAGGAAGTGAAAGTATTCCAATTGTATTTTCTATCATCTGATTGGCATTGTCAAAACTAAAGGCCGCATCTGGGTGCGTGATCATATCAATGTCCCTCTCAGAGAGAGCTGCTGCCTTTCTCAAGTAGTTTAGGCGCTCCGTACGATCCATTTCGCGGAATTTTTTCTTCGAGTACAAAATCTAGCTGCTCACTGACTATCTCTACTATAGAGTTAGCGGATTCTTAAAATCTTGTCATCGTTTGCATCTGGGATACCGAACCCGTCTCTATTGCTTGTGGCAACAAGAAGCGAGCCGTCAGGTGCTTCAATGATATCCCTTAGTCTACCATAGCCTTCTAGTATGGTACTTTGAGCGTTGGAATCCAAGTTAATCTCCCGCAAGTATCCCCTCAAGCTTGCAATGATTAGATCGTTTTGATACCCGAGTCTGTTTGAAGTAGCGAATATAGCGCCGCTGGGCTCAAGAGCGGGATTAAAACAAATAACTGGGTCTTCTAGTTTACCAGCGCCATGCTGAGCATTAGCACCGTTAGTGTCGTTGTTGTGGCCACTGCTCCTTGTACTACTAGTAGTACTACTAATAGGACTCTCGGCATCACATTCCTTCATTGGCCATCCATAATTCCCCCCAGGTTTTATTATGTTAATTTCATCGTTGCCTGACCGACTATCGTCTAGTGCATAGAGTATGTTTGTTTTCGGATGCCATGCAAGTCCCAGAACATTTTGAAAGCCGTAGGCATAAACTGGCGAACCTGGAAGTGGGTTATTACGAGGGATAGTTCCATCAGGATTAATTCGTAAGATCTTGCCAGCAAGTGAGTTGAGATCCTGAGCAAGATTGGACGTCATTGCGTCCCCTGTCGCAACATATAATTTGTTGTCAGGCCCAAACTTTATTCTCCCGCCATTATTGAATTCCGCAGCTGGGATAGCATCAATGATCACTTTCGAATCAACTACTTTGTCGGCGATTTCTTTGAGCATTAGAACTCTGTTGTATATTTTGTTTCCATTTGTATAGGTGAAATACGCATACATTAAATGATTTTCAATAAAATTAGGGCTTAAGGCAAGGCCAAGTAACCCCTCTTCTCCAAGTTGCACAGCTCTAATATTTAGAATCAAGTGGTTAGCAAGTCTTCCATTGTTCACAGTCATCATCATAATATTACCTATTTTCTCGGCAAAGAATATTCTCCCGTCTTTTGAAATATCTATGGCCGATGGCGATTCGACGTTTTCCACAATCGAACTAATTCCAAATCCGCTACTTGCGGCACTGATTCTGCTGCTCCGGTCGTTTGGAGCCGGCACACCAGTAACACCGGCTTTACTACTGGAGCTAACGATACTCCTATGAGGTTCTGGTAACAGGATCGTCGTCTCTGCTGGAGTTAAAAGAATCGTTACGGTAGTTGTAATAAGAACTGCTATTGAAGCTGCGACGGCTAGAATAAGGCGTCGTCGATTCATTGATATTAAGAATGCTGGGCGAAGGTTTTTTAATGTAATCCAGAGGATCCTTTGCTATACTATTATGAATATTTCTGATATTATGGTAGACAAAGTTTTCTCATTGACATTAGACGACACCGCAGCAAAGGCTCTAAATATGATGTATGAAAACAACATTAACCAGCTACCAGTAACTGACAACGACGGAACATATGTGGGAATGATATTTGCTAAAGAATTTCTTAGCCTCAATACCACGCCTTCATCAAAATTAAAAAACCTCATTGCAAAGACGCCTATTCTGAATCCTGGCGATAATATTGAAAAATGTACCCAATTAATTGTAACTACTGGCAATCGAGCGTTGCCCGTAGTTGAAAAAGGAAAATTGATTAGCATCGTCAGCGAAACGGATGTGACACTGACTGCGAATTTTGGTCATGCGGGAGTGGATGAGGTCATGTCTGGCGCGATAGTCATTGAAGAGAACTCCACGCTGGCTAACTCATTGACTAAAATGCGCAGGTACAACATCTCACGCTTGCCGGTAATACAGTCAAACGGGATACTGACAGGTATTATCAATGCTTTAGAGATAGCCAAGATCATGGCGACCCCTAAAGAGAGAATTGGGAAAGCCCCTGGGCTCCGCGCCTTGACATTAGGGACTGCCATTCGGGAGGTAAAAGTCAAGGATATTATGAGAAAGGCAATATCAGTCGAGAGGGGAACCAAACTGAATTCGCTTGTCGAAAGTTTCAAAAGAAACGAAGAAATCGTTGTTGTCGGAGATGGGAGACCCATTGGTATAGTTACTCCTAGAGATGCTCTGGAAATAACGCTCCCTCACCGAAACGAGCCCAGTATTCATATTGCGCATGTGGATGGGGATGCACGAAGGACAATCGAAGAACACATGGCTAGATTCTTGAAGAAGATTCAGGGAAAACTTGAGAATATCCAATCTGTAATCGTTTACGCAGACAAACACAAGACCAGGAAATATTCTGTAAGAGCAAGACTAATTGCTGCTAGACGTGTAATCGATGCAAAGGCTGTGGGCTATGACCCAATAAGTGCATCCAAGGAATTAATATCGAAGCTTGACAGACAAATAAGATCCGAACACAGTCAGAAACTCAAACAAAGACAACACTTCAAGGAATCTGCAGATGAGGAGAGCAGATTTGCTCAGACAATGGAATAAAGTGGCGCAGATGAGGAGATTTGAACTCCTGATCGCCCGAGGGCGAATCGGCTTGCTTTCAGGCTACTATCCGGAGAGATGTATATAATAGACTCGCTCAAGGCCGACGCATTTTTGTGTTCTCGGAGCTTTCTTGCTACCTGTGAGAAGACCACTCTGCCACATCTGCGCACGCGTGTTTGATTACCGCACATTACTTACTATTATGTGTTAACTAGTTCTTCGTCGGGCGATTGCATCCGTAATAACAAGAATCGTGCTCTTATTTTTCTTGAATTGCCATTTAGGTAACCCTAAATATATTAAATTGTTCATATTGATAGACTATGGGTGAAACAATCGAGCTAGACAACTTTGATGTCAATTTTTCTTTTCGCTGTCCAAAGTGCGAATATTTGAACGAAGAAATTTCAGCGAATGAACTATCTAGTGGCAACGCTGTATGCGGAATGTGCGAGACTCTCTTTAAAATGGAAGGGCTAGATGCAATAAAAATCATCGCTTCGCTGGAATAGGTTATTAGGACTACACCCCAACCTGAAATATTAAAAAAGATGCTGCAATAGCTTTCCTTCATAGCCAGAGTCACCTGTCGACAGTTGGGGTGTGATGATGGCATCTATTACTTGGATAGGTTATGATTGGTTCTAATAATCTTAAAATATTAACTCAAAGGTTTAAAAAATCAAATGATGACATTACCGAGTAGGAAATCGATTGAAGGGCCGGCCAGGGCACCACACAGGGCAATGTATAAGGCAATGGGTCTTACAGACGAAGATTTGGATAGACCGATAGTCGGTGTATCATCTACTTGCAATGAGGCGACGCCATGCAATATTCACCTAGGCAAGCTTGCGCAAAGCGCCAAGCAAGGAGTTACTGATTCTGGATGTACGCCAAGAGAATTTACTGCCATCGCGGTATCTGATGGAATAGCAATGGGCCATGAGGGGATGAAAGCTTCTCTGGTAAGCAGAGAGATCATAGCTGACTCGATAGAAGTTATGGTAAGAGCTCATCAGTATGATGCTGTTGTGGGTCTATCCGGTTGCGACAAGAGTTTGCCCGGGACTTTAATGGGGATGGCTCGACTTAATTTGCCTGCTATATTTGTTTACGGTGGTACAATCATGCCTGGAGATTGGAACGGCAAGCCAGTCACAATCCAAGATGTCTATGAAGCGGTTGGTATGTTTGAGGCAGGTAAAATGACCAATACCGAGCTAATCAGTTTGGAGAATGTGGCCTGTCCTTCTGCGGGCTCCTGTGCAGGAATGTATACAGCTAATACTATGGCTTCGATAAGCGAAGCAATCGGAATGGCGTTGCCTGGAAGCGCTTCTGCCCCGGCAGAGAGTCAGAGAAGATCGGAAATATGTTATGATACAGGTAAAGCAATTTTCAATTTGATAGAAAATAACATCCGTCCAAAAGATATATTGACTTTTGAATCGTTTGAAAATGCTATTGCATTAGCCAATGCGATTGGAGGTTCAACGAATTCAATCCTCCATCTGTTGGCTTTATCAAGGGAAATAGGAGTTAAACTCAATTTTATAGACTTTGAAAGAATCCGAAAAAGAACCCCCCATATTGTCGATATGAGACCAGGGGGATCCTATGTGATGCTTGATCTTGACAAGGTTGGAGGTGTTCCTGTAGTCTTGAAGAATCTATTAAAAAAGGATTTGATCCATGGCGAAGTCATGACTGTTACCGGTAGGACTATGACCAAAAATCTCGAATCAATACGATTTCAGGTCCCTTCCTCACCCGCTTCGTCTTCAGATTCTTCCTCTGCCTCTTCCTCACTCTCCTCCTATTATTCGCACCAAAAGGTCGTAAAACCGATTGAAGATCCAATTCATCATGTAGGTACTCTGGCAATTCTCAAGGGTTCGCTAGCGCCAGACGGGGCAGTGGTCAAAATTGCCGGGCTGAATTCGACTAGATTTGTTGGAAAGGCTCGCGTCTTTGAAGCCGAGGAAGACGCATTTGAGGCAATATCGAAGAGAAAAATAGTTGAGAGAGATGTAGTGGTAATAAGGTATGAAGGCCCAAAGGGAGGTCCAGGGATGAGGGAAATGCTCGCAGTCACAGCGGCCCTAGTTGGTCAGGGGCTTGGAGAAAAGGTTGCGATGGTTACCGACGGAAGATTTTCCGGTGCGACCCGAGGATTCATGGTAGGTCATGTTGCGCCTGAGGCCATGGTGGGGGGTCCGATCTCTTTGGTAAAGGACGGAGATATCATAGATCTTGATATCAAGAAGGGGAAAATAGATTTAGCGGTATCGAAACCAGAAATACAAAGAAGACAAAAGAAATGGAAGCCAATCAAACCTCATTACGTTAGTGGCGCCCTAGCCAAATACGCTTCTTTGGTTAGCTCTGCGTCCGAGGGTGCAGTGACGGTTCCAGTATGATAATTGATCTAGTTTGATCACTTAAATTAAATTAAATTAACTTAACTGAATTTCAGTATCACTCTTGAACTATATGTATTAGATTGCCCCCATAAACGGTATTAAGCTTCTTGAAAAGTGTTGCGCACGTGAGAGTATCAAATATAAACTGAGTACCGTCAATTGTTTCCTTGGCTATTCGTTGCTGCTCTTGTATTTCCTTTCCACACAATGCACACTTGGGTTTGTCTTTAGCGTTAGTTTTGGTTTTTAAATCAAAAGCATCCTCCGTTTGCCAGCTGGGACTGCCCCTGCCATTCGCTTTTGTCGAGTCACTATTGAATTTATTATCATAATTATGCTCCATCCCATATCTTTTTCATATAGTCATTAGCCATTGGAAAAGAGTAATATCTGATAAAGCGAATCTGCAATGACGCTCGCATCATAGATTGTATATCATATCAAATCTAATTAATAGACATTTGGTACTATTGTCTAAGAAAAATATACTTACTACGATTATACAATACCATTTATTATAAAGCTGGAATGTTTCTGGAAAATTTAGCTTCAGTCTCTCGTGCACTGAAACATAGCCATGGAAAACTAGAAGGGTTTTATTGCCTATGAAGCTATCTGTCTATGATTTTTTCGTGTTCCGGGTTGAGTTAGGGCTTTACTCTTTTTTATAGCTAGGTAGTTCGTTCTTTTTTCTAAGATAAATAATCAGAACTATCAAAATAAGTCCGATCAAGATATAATTTGTAGGTGGACGAAGAGCGTCGGTAATTACTCCCAACTGTGGTATAACATAAACCACCTTACCAATGTAGTTTTGTTGAAAAATAGGATAATCTAGAGAAGGGATCGAAGCGTCGTTGGCGTCTCCTTTAGTCCTGAGAATTCTGTCGCCGTGTGTGTCAGTTACTATCTGGGCTACTCTATGTACTATAATTTCGTGCTGTCCTGAGTCTGTCGTTCCAAATGTTCTGAACACTATGATGTCTCCTACTTTCAAGCTCTGAAACGGGACGTTGTGACTTACGATAACAAAATCACCTATGTTGAGATTTGGTATCATACTACCGCTAGCAACAACATAGAATGGATTTGACACACCAAAAGCAAAGCGAATACCAAGAAAAATAATAGCGATGCCGATAGCAATTATTATTACATATTTTATTTCTTTTCTGATCAATTAACCATCAAGCCTTTTTTCCTAAATTCTTTTTTGTCTTTTTGTGTGTGTGCCATATCTGCAATATCTATTTATCTATCGAGACAGAGTAGTTGACGTTCTACCGAAGTTTACAACATCAATATAATGGTACCGCTACTAGTATGCTCCTACTACGGCGTTCAATGGCTGGATGTAAAGACTGGTTCATCTTTTTCAGGACAAGATGGCAGATTAGCTTTTTTGCTAATATATCTACAACTATCTGACCGTAGGTTTGAATGACTATACGCCGGTCACCTCGTATGTACGAAGTTGAGAGGAGCGAAAACAAACCAATGAAGATCAGGCTCAGTCTTTAGTTCGGTTTAGGTTCATGCATCCCCTTATTGATAAATATTAGAGATGTGGATCTGGAAGTATGGCAAACCCAACATCAAAAACGGACAGGCACTCCGACTCCGAGTTGAGAACAATTTATGCCCTCAAAAATATTGCAGTAGTAGGAATGTCAAAAAACGAAGAAAAGCCCTCTAATTTCGTTCCCAAATATCTTGTTGAACATGGCTATAATATTATCCCGGTAAATCCTACAGCTACTGAGATAATGGGAAAAAAGTCATATCAGTCTATCACTGAAATACCTGACTTAATCGATATAGTGGACGTTTTCAGAAAGCCTGAGGATGTACCGGCCGTTGTTATGGAGGCTGTTAAGAAGCCAGGAATCAAAGTTGTTTGGATGCAAGAAGGAATTTATAATGAAGAAGCTGAGGCGAGGGCAAAAGAAAATGGCATGGATGTGGTTTTCAATAGATGTATGATGGCTGAACACATAAGACTGTTTAAGGGATAATAATGACCTCCATATCATTCACTATCTGAACAAGCAGATCAAACTAGTATATAATATTCAATCAAAAACATCGCAATTTCGATTCTCTGATCAAAAAAAATCTAATCATTTGAAATTTTAATCTGTAAATCGTAATGTTTATAATATGTGGGTATATAAAGTAACAACAAGTCAGATAAGTATATGGAACCTGTCTCTTTGGCGAACATCCTTAGTGCAATTTCTAACGAGAACGCTTTGGCGGTTTTTAAGACAATCGCTGATACGAAAGGAGATACCGATATTCTCAGAACCAAACTAAATATCACACGTAAGCAATATTATTCCCGAATCTCCGGACTACTCAAGGCCGGTTTAGTTAAAAGAAAGAATGGAAGATACTCTCTTACTATCTTTGGCGAACTTGTTTATGACGCTGCAATGACCCTAGAAAAGGCATTCAACAGCAACAATTACTGGAAACTTAAAGCAATTGATTCGTTCGAGATTGCCCCCGGTCAAGGTCACGAACTCTCAGTAGAGGAGCGAAACAAAATTATTGACACGTTATTAAGAGATGACCAGAAGATAAAGGATATCCTCCTGACAAAACTTGTGTCCTAGTTGCTCTGTTTAGGTTTCTTTGCGCGTCTCTGACTTTTCAGCAAAATAGCGATCCAAAAAGTTGTCAGAGTAATCATAATAGGCCGGGATTAGTCCTAGTTACTCATGCCAAGAGCCTAACAGTTAAGAAATCAAAGGATACCCTTTTCATTCCGATCAAATTTTTCAATTCGACTTAGATGAGAGCATTAAACTCCCAAGGTCTTCAGTCTCGCCGTTCTTGGCAGTTATGACATCAATGATACGGGCAATAGGTAAATAAAGATAATTTATTTCATCACAAATCTCGTTTGCCTCGTACGGATAGAT
>WNGD01007331.1_pt2 | contig 10854 bp, 8 predicted proteins | sample 5400671 | NCBI WGS metagenome assembly WNGD01 (sample SAMN13153369, study PRJNA577476) | soil metagenome | isolation source: 40 cm soil or saprolite under grassland replicate 2 | place: USA:California | collected 2016-06-15
TTGCGGCTGCGCCGCCGCGAGCCTGCCCGCTGGCGCCCGCCCGGCACCGGCGTAACCGCAGCAGACTGCCCCGCCCGCGCCTCCGAAGCGGGCTCCGGCGCCCGGGCACCCGCAGCAGACGATCTCCTCATCCCCGTGGCAGCCGTCGCTGCCACCGAGCCTGGCTCCTCAGCCCACGCTGGGTCGTCCGGCCGCTGCTCCCCCCATGCCAAGCCACCGGGCACCGGTGCCGGGAACCTCGCTCCGCCCCTCACCGCGCCATGATCCATGGGTAGCACCCGCCCCGCCTCAGGGACCTATCAGAGGAGACGCACGCCACCCCCGCAGCCCACGTTATGTGCCAACATCGTCACATATTGTGGCGATACGCCCCTGCCGGAGCTACCGCACACAAAAAGCTACTGTTCAATCGGTCCCCAGGGGGCGATTTTGCCTATTTGATACACAGTGTCACGAGACATCTTCGAATCGTCACTCATAATGGACGCCCGTGATTTTTCGCCCGGCGCATCCGGAAACACCCAAACGGGCACAAGTTGGTGCGATGCTAGATGCGCTGAGTAGCTGCTCAGTAGCACTTTTGCCTTGCTGGTTGCTTAGCAGCAGCCTCATGTGCTGATCTGTTCCCGGACAGATTGCGCGGTCGTCTATCGCCGGGGGTGGCCGATGGCCGAAGACAGCGGCGGCTCGCCTCTGCCCCGGCGCACGCCACGTGACAGGCGGGGACCGGGAACCGGGCGGCCAGCATCACCGTTGGTCCTGCCAGAGGATGTGGTGCAGCGCATAGTTGCCGCACTTGAGGGCACAGATACGCAGGAGCCGACACAGAACCCCCCGGTCTCTCCCCCTCAGCGGAGGCTGCCTCTGCAACGGAGCCGCTTCCGGCTATCCCCACGGCTGGCGTGAGGGGGATCACACAGGAAGTCGGGGTACAGCAACACATCGACATGCCGCCCGAGCCCGCCACGGCCGCTCCGGCCGACCACACATTGATCCCTGCCCAATATCCAGCAGAGCAGCGGCCGGATCAGCAGACTCGCGAGCACGAGAAGGCAGCCAGCCCGGAGAAGGTACCGGCCCCCCGGGTTAGCGCGCAGGCCAGAGCAGAGAAGACGCAGGCCCGCCGGGCAAAGGCACGCACCGGCCCGCCGAAGGAAACAGTGCCGAAGGCAACGGCCCGGCCGCCGACGACAGAACCGTCCAGCGGACCTGGCCGGCGACCGAAGACGCAACTGGAGGCGCGGGGTCGTCGGCGCCACGGCTTGACCACGGGGGTAATCCTGGCAGCAGTTCTCCTCTCTGCCGGCTCGCTGGCCTTCCTGCTGACACGGCATGCGGTCGCGTCGCCCGCGGCCCACCACTACCGGACTGGACCCACCACCGAGGCTGCGGTCCGCGACCGTGCAGCAAACTGGGTCGCCAATCAGGTCAGCCCCACCACCACGGTGTCTTGTGATCGAGTGATGTGCCAAACGCTGAAGGCGCGCGGCGTTCCCGCTGCTTCGGTGCTCGAGCTAAGGCCCGGCAAGGCCGATCGGCTCCGCTCCGGCGTCATCGTTGTGACATCCACGGTCCGCACCACGGTAGAGAGCCGGCACATCACCGTTGACGCGCCGGTGGCCATCGCAAGCTTCGGCTCGGGAAACATGCGGATTGACATCCGGGAGATCGCACCCCAGGGAGCTGCCGCCTACTCCTCCGCACTCCGCGCAGACATACGAGCCCGGAAATTGGGCGGCACCCTCTTGCTGGATAGCCCGCTGGTCACGATGTCGGCAACCGCCCGCAGACAACTCGCTGCCGGCCAGGTTGATGCGCGGCTCCTGGTTGTCATCGTGAGTCTGGCGGCGCACAGGCCGGTCTCCATCGTCGCATTCGGCGACCTTCCCCCGGGCGCCAGCCCGGGCATTCCGCTCCGTTCCGCGGATCTGTCTGCGGCCGCCGGCACAACGGGGCTCAAGAGCGCTGCCGATCTGCGATGGATGTCTGATTTCCTGCGTACACAACTCGGCCGCTACCGAGCTGCGCACATCACAATGGTGCGGCTTGCCGGAGGCCGGAACGTTCTGCGTATCGAGTTCCCGGCGCCAAGCCCGTTCGGATTGCTCAACGCAAAGGCTCCGGGAAACTGATCGGCCCACGTGTCTCCCCTGGTGCCCCACCCCATGATTGTTCTGCGCTCCCGTCGCGAGGCCAGGTGCGCTGCGCAGCGCTGAGGTCTCTTCGCATCACCGGGCGATCTGGTTCGCCCCGCCAGCCGCAATTAAGATCACGAAGCCGCTCCCCGCCCTGCGACGGCTGACGGCCTATCTGGCCCTGGGCGCGTCCCCGCACAGTCGCAATGTCACTTCGCCCGGCGGCCGCTTCCGTGATGGGCTGCTGCTGGACCTGCTCCACGGCGAGCTGACAGAGAGCTGGTGAAGGCCGATGCGTGTCCTGCTGTTCGATGTCTTCGGAACGCTGGTGGACTGGCGGTCCAGCATGATCGAGCTCGCTGCGACGGCGGCGCGCCGGGCCGGGCCGCGGGCCGACTGGGCGGGCATCATCGACGACTGGCGTCGCGCGTATCAGCCCGCGCTGGACCGCGTACGGCAGGGCGCCGCCTGGCGCGACCTCGATTCTCTTCAGCGCGAGACGCTGAGCCGTGTGCTCGCGGAGCGCGGCGTCTCGCTGCCGGCCAACGCCCGGGAATCCCTCGTCGGGGGCTGGCGGCAGCTGCGGGCCTGGCCGGACAGCCGGGAGGGCCTCGACCGGCTGCGCCGCACGCACGTCACCGCCACGTTGTCGAACGGCCATGTCGCGTTGCTCGCCGACCTGCTCAAGTTCGCCGGCCTTCGCGTCGATGCCGTGCTCTCCGCCCAGCTCGCCGACAGCTACAAACCCGACCCGAAGGTCTACCTGACCGCACTCGACCTGCTCGATTGCCGGCCGCAGGATGCCGGGATGGTGGCCGCGCACCCGTCAGACCTGCGGGCTGCGGCCGCGGTGGGCCTGCGCCCGATCTTCGTCCGCCGGCCTCTCGAGTGGGGTCCCGGCGCGCCTGCGGCGGACCCGCCCGCGCTGGACGGCCTGCTCGAGGCCGATGGGCTCGGCCACCTCGCCGATGCCCTGGGCTGCTGACTCGGACGCGGCGACCGTCCGGTCGCGGCTACCCGCCCCGCTGGCCGGTGACGGGCCGGGCACCCGCGGCGTGACGCCGTGCCAGTTCCCGGTAGATCCCGGGATTGGCCTGCACCCACTGCTTCGCACCGGCGGTGAGCTCCCCGACAACCCGGGCGGGGACCCCGGCGGCGAGCATGCCATCGGGGATGGTCATCCCCGGCGGAACGGTGGCGCCCGCCGCGATCAGCGCCCGGCCGCCGACGGTCGCGCCGTCGAGCACGGTGGCGCCGTTGCCCACCAGCGCTTCCGCGCCGATGACCGCGCCATGGACCACGCACAGGTGACCGACCGTCGCTCCCTCTCCGACCTCGGTCACCGGGTCGCCGCCCCCGTGCAGCACCGACCCGTCCTGGATGTTGGCTCCGCGCCTCACGACGATCGGCCCGAAATCGGCCAGCAGCACGGCCCCGTACCAGACAGATGCCTCCGCCTCGACGCGCACGTCCCCGACCAGGGTGGCGGTGGGCGCGATCCACGCGGCGGGGCTGATCTTCGGCTCACGGCCCTCAAATGCGAACAGCGGCACCCGCCAATGATGCCACCGGTGCACCCGCCGGACCGGCGGTGCGGGCTTGCTGGTGGGGCCGGCTGGTTGCAGACTTGCGCGGTGGGCCCGGTCAGGAGCACCCGGTGAGCGAAGGGCGGCCGGATGGCGCGGTCATCCGGACCCCGGACCGGCGGCTGCGGGTGTTCGTGAGCTCCCCCCTTGGCGAGTTGGCGGCGGAGCGGCGGGCGGTCTCCCGTGCGGTCGCCGCGCTGCGGCTGAGTCCGGTGATGTTCGAGGCCGGGGCGCGGCCGCATCCGCCGCGGGAGGTGTACCAGGCCTATCTGGCGCAAAGCGATGTGTTCATCGGCTTGTACTGGCAGCAGTACGGGCAGGCCGCGCCGGGGATGGCGATCTCGGGACTGGAGGAGGAGTTTGACCTGTCGGCAGGGCTGCCGCGGCTGCTGTATGTGAAGGCGCCCGCGCCGGACCGCGAGCCGCGGCTGGCCGGCCTGCTGGGCCGGATCAGGGAGGAGGCGTCGGTCTCCTACCGTCATTTCCGGACATCGGCGGAGCTGGGCCACCTGGTGCGTGATGATCTGGCAGCGCTGCTCAGTGAGCGGTTCGCCGCCGCCGGCGCCTCGGCGGCGGGGTCGCCGGCAATGCCGCGTGGGCCGCGGGCGCTGCCGGTGAGCGTGACGTCGCTGGTGGGCCGGGAGGAGGCCATCGAGCAGGTGGCCGGCCTGCTGACGCAGCCGGGGGTGCGGCTGGTGACGCTGACCGGGCCGGGCGGGATCGGCAAGACCCGCCTGGCACTGGCGGCCGGTGAGCGGCTGCACGGCCGGTTTGAGGGGGGGACCGTATTCGTGCCGCTGGCGGCGGTCACCGACCCCGCGCTGGTGCTGGGCGGCATCGGCCGAGCGGTGGGGGCGGATCTGGCCGGGGCCGGCTCACCGTTGCTGGCGCTGGCCGAACGGTTCGGCGACGACCCGTGGCTGCTGATCCTGGACAACCTGGAGCAGGTCGTTGCGGTGGCCGGTGACCTGGGCGAGCTGCTGGCCCGCTGCCCCGGCGTGGCGATACTGGCGACCAGCCGGACGGCGCTGGGGCTGGCGGCCGAGCGTGAGTACCCGGTGCCGCCGCTGCCCCCGCCGGCCAGCGTGCCGGGCAGCACCGCGAGCGTGCCGGGCAGCACCGCGAGCGTGCCGGGTGGGCCGGACCTGCCCGAGCGCCAGCGCACCCTGCGGGCCACCGTCGAATGGAGCGTGGGCCTGCTGGAGGACGCCGAGCGGTCGCTGCTGGAGACCGTGGCGGTATTCGTGGGTGGCTGGACCGTCGAGGCCGCCGCCGAGGTCGCCGACCTGGAGGAGGAGCGGGCGCTGGAGCTGTCGGAGGCGCTGGCCCGCCACAGCCTCATCTACCTGGACAGCACCGAATCCGGCCCCCGGTCGCGGATGCTGGAGACCATCCGCGCGTTCGTGGCCGAGCAGCTGGCGGCCCGGCCGGATGTGGCCGGGGTCCAACGCCGGCACGCCGATTACTACCGGGCGCTGGCCGAGCGGGCGGACCGGCCGCTGCGCGGAGCCGGCCACCGCGAATGGCTGGAGCGGCTCGAGGCCGAGGTGGGCAACCTGGCCGCCGCTGTGCGCTGGTACCTCGCCCACGACCGCGCGCCGCTGCCCCACCTGTTCCGCGTCCTGTGGTTGTTCTGGGAGCTGCGGGACCACCTGGGTGAGGCCCGCGCCTGGATCGGGCAGCTCCTGCCGGCCGCCGGCTCCCTGGATCCCCGGGCCCGGGCCGAGTTGCTGTGGGCGGGGGTGGCGACCGCCACCGAGTTGCACGACGACCCGGCGGCGCTGGCGGCCAGCCAGCGCCTGGCGCCGCAGCTGGACCGGATCGAGGACCCCTTCCTGCACGCGCTGTGCCAGCTGGCCATGGCGTGGATGTCGCCGATCACCGGTGACTTCGACGGCGCCGTCCGGCAGGCACTGGCATCCCTGGAGCAGCTGCGCGGGCAAGATGAGCCGTACTGGACGGCTGTGACCGCCGTCAGCGCGGGCTACCTGGAGCTGGTCGTGGGCCACTATGACGACGCGCTGCGCCACACGCAGGAGGTGCGCGACCTGGCGGAGCGTTTCGGCTACTCCTGGCTGGCCGCCTGGTCCCGGGTGCAGCTGGGCAGGCTGGACATCGCGCGGGGCCGGCTGGTCGAGGCCCGGGAGTTGCTGGATGAGGCGCTGGACCTGAGCCTGGCGATCTACGTCACCCGCAACGTGACCCTGTGCCTGGTCGCGTATGCCCGGCTGGCGATGGCGGAGGGTGAGCCGGAAGAGGCGGCGCTGCTCGCAGGCACGGTCGAGGGCCTGCGGCGACGGGCCGGCCTGGGGGCATGGCCGATGCTGCGGCGAGACGAGGCCGCGCTGATGGACCAGATCCGCCAGGCCCTGGGGACCGGCCGGTTCGAGCGGGCGTATCAGTCCGGCGCCCGGCTCAGCCAGCGCGAGGCGGTGGCCGCCGTCCGCGGCCGGCGCGGCGCCAGCGCTCAGCAACCCTGAGGATCCCGGCGGCATGGGGCGCAGTGATGGCAGCTGCGACCGCCCTGCGCGATGGGTCAGGCGTAGAGCCGGCCGGCGAGGTATTTCAGGCCGCTGTCGACCTGGATGGTGACCACGCGATGGCCGGGACCAAGCCGGCGGGCGATCTCCAGCGCGGCGAGGAGGTTGGCGCCGGTCGAGGGGCCGGAGAATATCCCCTCGGCGCGCGCGGCCCAGCGGGCCATCTCGAACGCCTTGGCCTCCGGGATGGCGATGACCTCGTCGTAGTCGGAGGGGTCCAGCAGTGGCGGGCGGTAGCCGATACCGCCGCCCTCGATGTGGTGGGTTCCGGGCGGGCCGCCCGACAGCACGGCCGACTCACCGGGCTCGACGACGGCCCGGTGGAGTGCGGGGGCGGCGGCTGCGAGCGCGCGGCTGACGCCCAGAAAGCAGCCGGCGGTGCCGGCGTAGCTGCAGAACGCGCTGACCGGCTGCGGCCCAGGGAGCTGATCCAGCACCTCCTCGCCGAGCCGGCGGTAGCCGTCCACCATGTCGGCGTTGTTGAACTGGTCGGTGGCGAACGCGCCCGTCTCCGCGGCGATCTCGGCTGCCCTGCGCATCATCGCCGGAATCAGCTCAGGCGTGATGCCGTCGGGACTCGGTATCAGCTCGACCACGGCGCCGAACGCCCGCATCGTGCGGATCTTCTCGACCGCGAACGCATCGGAGGACACGATCCGCAGCGGGTAGCCCTTCACGGCGCAGACGAACGCCAGGGACGAGCCGGTGCTCCCGCCGGTGTACTCGACGACCGGCTGGCCCGGCCGCAGGCGGCCATCGGCCTCAGCGGCCTCGATCATCGCCAGCGCCATCCGGTCCTTGTAGGAGCCGGTGGGGTTGGCCGCCTCCATCTTCACCCAGACCTCGGCGCAGCCGGCGTCGGCCATGCGTGCCAGCCGCACCACGGGCGTGCCCCCTATAGCGGAAATTCCGCCCGGACGATCCACTCGAACCTCCATCGCTTCACAACAACTGCTTGAGCAGGCCCTCAATGCTCGTCGTCTCGTCGTTGGCGAGGATCACGACGCAGACCGCGTGGGCGGGAATCCAGGCGGCGAACGACTGGTAGCCGGGGTTGTCGCCGGGATGGAAATAGGCGGTCTGCCCGGCGATCGTGCCGACGAACTGACCGTATCCGTAGCCGTCGCCGGTCAGCCATCCGTCGCCGGAGCCGTCATCTGTGCCGACCGGCGCGTGTGGCGTGCGCAGCAGCCGCAGCGAGCTGTCGGTGAGCAGTTGCCCCGAGTGGAGAGCGGTGGTGAACCGGGCCAGGTCGCCAACGGTGGAGCAGATATCGCCGGTGCCGGGCATCGCACTGAGGTCCCACGGCACGACCGGCTCGCCGTTCCGGTAACCGCGCGCCGTGACCGCGCCCGCCGGCGTACCACCGGCGGTGGTCGACGTCAGCCCCAGCGGGGACAGGATCCGCTCGGTGAGGAAGTCCGGGTACGGCCGGCCGCTGGCCCGCTCCACGATGCGCCCGGCCAGCAGGTAGCCGGGGCTGCTGTAGCGCCATTGCGTGCCCGGCTCGGTGAGCAGCGGCGCCTGCTGAATCAGGGCCAGGCGGTCGCGGATGCTCATCGGCTGCGAAGGTTCGAAGCCGGGCGCGTCGCCCCAATGGCGTACCCCGGCGGTGTGGGTCAGCAGGTGGTGCAGCGTGACCTGCCGCCACTGCGCCGGGCTGCCCGGCAGCCACCGTGCCACCGGCTCGCTGAGCGCAACCGCACCGGACTCGGCGAGCATCATGACCGCGGTGGCAGCGAACTGCTTGCTCACGGAGGCGATCTGGAACCGGGTCTGCGGCGTGCACCCGGCGCCGGACCCGGCGTCGGCCAGGCCCCCGGCCAGCTCCACCTCGACCGATCCTGCCCTGGTGACGGTCACCGCGCCACGCAGGCCCTCGACCGATCGCACAGCGCGATCCTAGCGGTGCGGAACCAGCCACCTGCCATGGCTGCCTGCCGCGCGTGCGTGACACGGGACACTCGCCTGGCGAGGAGCAGGCTGATCCCGCTGCGCTCGCCATTACCTGCTGCCGGAAATTAGCGGCCCAATTGTAATTCCGATGGTCTTTCTAGATATACTTTTCTGTGATATAGTGCTTAAAGTAGTTGATAATGTTTCGCGCGTGGCCAGCAAGAAAGAACGCGCCCGCTCCGCACCACCCGCAGACGGCACGCATGGGCCCGTTTCCACGCGGATCCTGGCATATCAGGACCGGGAGACTTCGCTTACTGGCGTGCTCTGCTGGAGCGATGCGCAGCGCGGCAGGCGTCCGGGCATCCTGCTGATCCATGGCGGGGCTGGGCTCGATGAGCATGCGCGAGACCAGGCACGCCGTTATGCCGCGATCGGTTATGCCGTCCTCGCATGTGACATGTTCGGCGACGGTGTCGCCGGCGACCGGGAGCGCGTGATCCGGTGTCTCACCACCCTGCGCGATGACCCGGCGCTGCTCGTCCGGCGCGGCCGTGCCGGGCTGACGGCGCTCTCGCGCTGCCCGGAGGCAGGCGGCCGCTTCGCCGCCATCGGCTTCTGCTTCGGCGGGATGGCCGCGCTGGCGCTCGCCCGGGCTGGCACGCGGCTTGCGGGCGTGGTGAGCATCCACGGCAGCCTGGCGACCGCAAGCCCCGCACGGCCCGGGACGGTCACTGCCAGGCTGGTTGTTTGTCATGGCGCCATGGACCCGTACGTCCCGATGGCGGACGTTGCCGCCTTCGCCGAGGAGATGGACGGCGCCGGAGCCGACTGGCAGCTGATCATGTACGGCGGCGCCCAGCACGGCTTCACGCACAAACACGCAGCACCCGCGGCAACCCCTGGCGTCGCCTACCACGCGCTCTCGGACGAGCGCTCCTTCGCGGCCGCGAGCGCGTTCCTGGCCGAGGCATGTCCGATCGCCGCCGGACAGCCGGGACAGCCGGGCCAGGAGGCATAAGCGCCGCCGCAGGCCGGGATCCGGGTGGGCCTCCCCGGGCGGCCGGGAGTCAGGCCGAGGCGGGGCGCAGCTCGGGGGGCACGTGGCCGGCGAGCCGCGCCGCCACCGCCGCCGCGGTCTCGGTTACCGCGCCGACGGCCTCCGGCACGGCGTCACCCGAGCCGGCGGCCGCGCAGCGGTCCGCCATGGTGGCGAACCGCTCGGACAGCAGCGCCCACGCGGCGCCGCGCGCGGGGATGAAGTTGCCCATCTGGTAGTACATCTCGAAGGTGGGCCCCGCGGTGCGGCCAGGGTGTGCCGCTCCGGCGGGCAGGCGGGTCAGCGCCCGCCCGAGCGGCGCCAGCACGCCGGCCATCAGCTCGAACGCGCTCTCTATGAGCACGCCGAGCTGTTCGTCGGTCTCGTCGGTGTGGGTGAAGAACCTCGTCAGCAGTTTCAGCAGCATTTCATAACCGAGGCTGAACAGTTCGGCGACCGTGCGGGTGGCCGGCTCGGTCAGCAGCGGCTGCGGCTCGGCGATGTCGAAGGGCTGCCGGGTGAAGGCCGGGATGACCGGCCGCGCCGGGTCGAAGGACGGGTCCCGCTCGCGGAGCTGGCTGTATTCGTCCCAGATGCGCAGGAACCGGCCGTAATGCGCTGACTGCCAGTCGCCGCGGGCGCCCTCACCCTGCTCGATGATCTCCTCGATGGCGGCGTGCGCCGATGTCAGGCCGGTGACGGCGACGAGCTGCGGCCACCGGAACATCTCCGGGGTGGCCTGCGCGCGCGGCGGCCCCACGAACAGGCCCTGCTCACCGAGGCGCCCGGCCAGATGGCTCAGGCCGTTCATGATTCCGCGGTAGAGGTGCCCGACGGTGGAGAAGTTCTGCAGGCGGGGCATGACCTCGCTCGGCTGGACCGGCTCCGGCGGTGGCTCGGCGGGAACGAATTCCGCGGCGTCCAGCCGTGCCATGCCCTCGGGCCGCTCCAGGTACAGGAAATGGGTGAGTGCAGCCTCGCCGAACGGCAGCAGCGCGAACTGCACGCCCGGCGGCAGGTACTCCGAGCGGCGCGGGAAGTTCGGCCGGGAAAGGGACGGCGCGGCGCCGATCGCCGTCATGACGTTGGCGACCAGAGCGAGGTGCAGCATCTCCTCGACCGCGATGCCGGTCAGCGTCTCGCGCCATCTGGCCACCGCCTCGGCCTGCCCGGCGGTCAGGCCCTCATCGGGATCAGTCTTGAGGCTGAAGCAGGCATACAGGTACTGGCACATGATCAGGTGCTCAAGCTGCGCCGCCTGGATCAGCAGGTTCCACAGGTGCTCACGGTTCTCGACAACAAGTTCCGGCTCGCTCATCCGTGCTCCCGGAGGTCGCCCTGTTCACCGCCCGAACACAGTCACATTACTGCCCGCCGAACGCACATCCCGTCGCGCTGGCCGCCCGGCGACAGGGTAGGCGCGGCGGCCTGCCACCGGCCCCAGGAACTGACGTCGCGGGCAAGGGCCTCGGCCAGGAACGCGCTCGCGGCCGCGAAGGAGCGCTCGTCGGTGAGAGGATGGTAGGCGACCCCCGGAGCCGCCCCGGGCGCCGCATGCTTGTGCGTGAAGCCGTGCTGGGCACCGCCGTACATGATCAGCTGCCAGTCGGCTCCAGCGCCGTCCATCTCCCCGGCGAAGGCGACGACGTCGGCCATCG